>Ga0105859_1000412_pt1 | contig 14507 bp, 15 predicted proteins | sample OrgsoiDNA_201063_FD_89684 | JGI IMG/M metagenome (GOLD analysis project Ga0105859, IMG submission 89684) | Permafrost soil microbial communities from the Arctic, to analyse light accelerated degradation of dissolved organic matter (DOM) -... | ecosystem: Environmental > Terrestrial > Soil >...
CCAAAAAAGAAACGGCGATTTGCGCAACGCACCATAGGTTGGCGGTTGCGCCTTGGCAAGTTGAGAGCGGGAAGGCCTTGACCGAGCGGCCAGCGCTCCCGTCGCATGGCGCTTCTGGCGGCGAAGCGCTCTTTTGCTGGCTCTATTTTGGCGTTGCCCTGCCCCCTTCGGATTGGGCAGACAAATCCATTCAGCACGGCCAAAAGAGCCGATGTCCGCAAACTCCCCGTTCATCGACTTGTCCGAAAAAGCGTGAGCCGCAGAGGTTGCCATGGGCTGTCCGCTTTGACTCGCGGCTCTCGTCCGCCTAAAATGGAATCAGCCCAATAAACCGCGATTTCACTCCGTCTCTCGCCGGGCCTCCTGAACTCCCTTTCCGCCCCGCCCCTCACCGTTTGGCGCCCCGCCCATGCCTTCAAACTCCTTTTCCGCGCCGATTTCTTCAGGTTCCCTGCTCGGGCCGGCGACCGAGGCCGCCGAACGAGAAAATGACACGAGCGGCAACGCACACCCTCTTCGCGCGGTGTTTTTGCAAAGCGGAAGCCAGGAGGCTTTTTTTTTGGATCACCTAGCCCCCTTCGTGGCGGAATTGGCCCGAAATGGAGGAAAGCCCTTTGACGACCTGACGGACGCGGCTGAGGCGCTTTGCGCGGCGATTCAAGTTGCGGAAACCGCCCAAGCGCACGCGCTTTCTTTGGACGATCCGGCGCGAGAAATGGCTTATGAATGGGCATTGGCCGCCAGTGCTGTTTTTGTCGCATCGCTTCAAGATTTGCGATGGGCCTCCTCCTTGAATGGCTTCAATGGCCTGGCCTCAGACCTCGTTCTGGCGGCAGCGAAAAATTTGTCCGCGCAACAAATGCCCAATCGTCAAATCTTTGATATTTTGTCGGGTCTTGACACTCCGTTGAATCAAAGAAATTTGAATGCAAAGACACTGCTTCGAACGATTTGGAACTGGGTCGACCGGGGTCTTTCGCAAAGCCAGACTTTTGAAGCAGACAATTTGTCCGCTTATGGAGAGGCGCAAAGACCTCGCCTTTCATTCGACGTTCATCGAGAAAAAAACCTTCACAACCCACGCAGAATCTGGGGCAAACGCTTTAAGCAATGGAGCGCAGGCGACGGAGTCCAATCGTTGCGCGAAGGTCTTTCGCCCATGATCGCCGACCTTTTCACGCAAATCATGGCCGACGCGACCGAAGAATTGCTCGACAAGGTTCACGGCGCTTACGGCGCGCGCCATGAAGCTCGGCTCGTCAAGCTCGCGACATGGGTGTCCGAAAATCCAGGGCTTGACGCGAAAATTCTAGGAGATGCTTGGGCGCGCGACGCCCTGCTCGTTGCTCATTCCTTTGAGAGCTGGATGGACGCGAATGAACCTCCGCTTCCGGCCCCCACGTTTGTCTCGCCAGCCAATTCATCAGCGCATTCTGTGGAAGGCGCCACTGTGGGGCAAGACTCTGCGGGGAACCCTCTTCGCTCGCTTTTTTCTCGTTGGCGGGAGAGCCGCCCCGGCAAGGCCTCCCGCGAGGCGCTGGCCGCCGAAAGCCGAGCCCTTTTGGCGGCAGAGGAAGAACGCAAAGGAAAAGAGATAACGGACGAAAACCTTCGCGTTGAGCGCATTCACCACTTTGAAGCGCGCGGACACATGCGCAGCGCCATGGCGACGTGGCTTCTGCTTGACAGCGAGCAACTGCGGGAGCAGTGGGGGCGGTCTTTGGAGGACAAAGAAATCCCCTCGCCCCTTCGCGACGCCCTGGCCTTGGCGAGTGAGGCCGTTTTTCGAGCCTGCGCTGATGTGTGCGACTCCATGGGATCAGAGCACAATTCGTCAATTGTCGAAAAACTGCGCGAACATGAGGCCGGCGCGAACTCACCCATGCCGGGCAACTTTTGGGAAGCATGCCGCGAACGCGGATGGGCGCCTGTGCTCGCCAGCGAAAATTGGGACAAAAAAACGCCACGGCAAGTTTTGCAATGCCTTCATCTTTTCAAAAGCCAAAACACGGATCCACCGTTGTCCGCGCAACTTTTGAATCGCGCGATTTCAGAAAGCGCTGCCGAACCGGCCTCCTGGAGCGCTGTTTTTGATTTTTTGCAGGAAAACGCTGTTTCGCTGAAATTGACCGAATCCGAAAAAACAAACCTTGCTCTTCGCGCGCGCATTTTGCGCGACACCGCCGTGGGGCAGTGGTTGACGGGGCAGGGGCTGGTTCACGCCGATTTTTCTGAAACCGAACGGGTGGCGAACAGCATATTGGGGCTCTTCGCCCAGAACAGTCCATCAGTCGCCCATCGCTGGAGCTCCGCGCTGGCTCCAACGCGCGCGCGTTGGGAGTTTGAGCAACTGCAGGAGGAACTCGCCGCGGCTCGAATCAATCCGTCCGCCAAGCCGGCAGCGCATCTTGCGGAGGCCGAGGCCTTGACCTCCATGCCTCGTCGCGGTCAACACAGGCTTTGAAAACGGTCCTGGACCATTTTCTTTTTCGTCTCGCGCGAGCACGGCCCTTAACGCAGGCGGTTTTTTGTGTGAAAATCATTGACCGAGGCGTGACAAAAAAAGGCTGATTTGACAGGCTCAAAAAAATTGCAAATGCCGGCTACAGACGCCGGGGCTTTGTTGACGACTCTTGAACGCGGTCGTGGATTGGCTCGGCGCGCGCGGGCCTAGATCCATCCGGGAAGAGTTCGGCGTCCAAAGCTGAGCGGTGGCGGCCAGCCATGCGGAAAAACGACAGCCACTTCCCGGTGTTCATCTCCAAGCGCAAGTCGCGCGCTTCGCTCAGCCGCGCATGCTCCGCCTCCAACGCCCTCCATTGCTCAGCGGCGTCAAGGTCGTCAATCAACTGGGCCGGCCCGTTCCAAACCAAACTCGTCGAAAGCAAAATGGCTTTCCAAGCCTTGTCCAACTCGCGGCGATTGACGCGCTTTTGATATCTACGATTTTTTTCTTCGCTGATTGCGTCGATTAAGGTCATCAGCGCCACGCAGCCAACAAATGTCACCGCGACGCCCATGCAGACCAAAACGGCGAGATTTGCGGCGCCAAAAAGCGGGACGCCCGCCCTTTCCCGCAACTCTGCCAGCGGCGCAGCTTGCAATCCAGCCACCGCCGCGGCCCCGATGAAAAGGATGATAAAAATCAGAGCGCCCACCCATTCGGCGACACTCACAGGGAAATCCAAGGGGACAATCCCCTTCTTTTCAAGAGCGGTTGCGCGCAGCGCCTCTTGTTTTTTCTCGCATTCGGACACCGCTTTGCGCTCGGGGCTCGATTTGAGCTCGGCAAGGCGGCGCGCGCAACGTTCAATGAATTTTTGCTGGTTCACTGCCGCTCCTTTTTCACAGAATTCGCCCCTTGCGCTCACGAGCCTTCAGACTCCGCGCCCGTCGCGATCGCTTTCTTTGCGGCTCTTGCGGACGCGCGAGTTCCCAGGGCACGGAACGCTCGTCTCTTTGCCCAGGCCGCCACGCTCGACGCCAAAGCTTCCGTCAACCGCAGCTCTCGCGCCTCGACGGCTCTCCACTGGCTTCCCAGCGAATTCGAACGCCCATCTTCTTGCGTCTGCTCCTTCCAGGCCCCGCCCTTCAAGACACGGCGTTTCAACGCCTGTTTTTCCCGTCGGCACTCCCGCAGGACGCGCCGCTCGCTATGCGTCGAACGCAAGGACAGAACTTTGTTGACGGTGTCTTTTGCGTGAATGAGGACGGATTGAATCCAGCCGCCAAAAGTTGTTTTTGCGACGAAATGCGACGGTGTCGACATGAGGAGCCCAGGAGAGAAAACGCCCGGAAGAAGGCGGTGCGCCATTTTACGCCCGATTGCCCGCCTGATTGTTCTTTTCTTTCTCCCCTTTCAACCCAAAATCCGGTCGCGCAAGAAAACAGAGGCGCAAAGCCTCTTTTTTGTTTTCGGCAGGTGCCAGACAGGCCGCTTTCCGATGCCGCCCCCTTAACAAAGAAGCGGAGGCTGACGACTCGCCGGCTTATTGGGGCTTTTGAGGACCGAGCTCAACGCGCGCCCAAAACAGCATGGCCCTGAGGCCCTTGGTGTCCGGCACGATCGCGCTCATGAGCGAAAAACGGCCGGCTTTGGCGGAAATGACGGGCAAAGCCAACGGAAATGGCACGCCGGACCAGATGTCTGGCCGGCTGGTGATGCCGACGGTGTAGCCGCCGCCCACCTTGAAGTCGCCCACGATTGGATCCGTATACCACTGGCGCGCGTAGCCCACGATGGGCTCGGCGTGCCCATGCGACTCCGTGAACACCATGGCGTAGACCAGGTCTTCGTTGCCGTTTTTGTCTTCTCAGTGCTTGCCGACTCCAGCGCCCCAAGCGTCGTCATGGAAATTGTGGCGAGTCTCCGCCGAGTAGACCCAGGCCGGGTGGTAAGAATAAAATGGCAGGTAGGCGTCCCAACCGCCATTGTCCCATGCATTGACCGACCGGTCCTTCACGTCGATCGCCGAGCCCTTGGCGATGTTCCAGCCTTGGTCGACGCGGCCCTTGAATCCTGGCTGTCCATCGTGAATTTCGGCGCGCAAATTCGCGTCATCGGCTTCCACGCGTTGCTCATCGTGACGCACGGCGACGGGCTTGGACGATTCGCGAATCGGAGCCGGAGCTTGGGCGGCGGACTCGTTGTTTTGTCCGGCAGAGCGGTCCTCCGCTCCATTTGCGCTCGCATCTGCGGCGAAAACGGTGGCGGACAGGGACAGCAGCGTGGCGGCGGCAGCCAAACAGGCGCTGTTTTTCATGATTTTTGGCATAGTAAATTTCGAATAAAGATCAGGGCTCCACGAAGGAGCGCGATCTTATACAGGAAATGCTGAAAAAGCCACCCGGTGGAGGAAGTCGTTGTTTCCGCGCAACTTTTGCTGTTTTACGAATTTTTTCGCGAGCGGTCGCTTGGCGTTCCCGCGATTCACTTTTCGCATGGGGCGCCGTTGGAGCACGAGACATCGACGACACAAATGTTTGGCTCACAGCCGAGCCGCTTGCGTCCGAGCTCGTCCGAGCTCGAAGTCTTCTTTGTGGGCGGCTTCGAGAGAGTTGGTTTGGGGCTGCGCTTCATCCACGGCCGCGGCCAGCTCTCGCCGCTCTTGCCACGCAATGATCGTTTGGGCGCACTTTTCGTGGCCAAACGCCCGCGCCACCTCCACCGCGGAGTTGCTGGCGCAAAAACTGAGCAACTCTGTTTTTTCCAAATCTGCTCCGATTTCGCCCAGCCAGAGGCACATTTCGGACCATCCTTGGCGCGCGGCCCAAAACAACAATCCAGGCTCGTCAATTTCGTTGATCAACGAATGCTCGTTCGCCCAGCCGGTCTCCCACAAGGCCTGCGTTGCGGCCAGCTGCAGGGGCTGCATGGGATACTGGCTGCGTCCCAGGCGAATTTTCAATTGCCGGCCCAGCGGACGAAACAAATCGGCCTTGGCGGCAGTCCACGCTTGATTTTCAATAGGAAGGGCTTTGGCCACGGCGACAATCGCGGCGCGCCATCCGTGGTTCGCGAAATCGACCAGGGTGATTCCCAGAGACTGGCTCCAATTGCCGATATTCGGAGAAAGGGCGCCAGAAGCGACGCAAAAAGCGGCGTCTTGGTCAAATCGCTGAGTGCGGCGCAGGGCATCTTCATCCGAATGCTCCACATTCAGTTGGGCGCGAATCAGCTCGCGCAGGCGCCAGGAGGCGTCCACGGGGCTCAATGTCCTGAATTGATCCGAGAGGGGGGAGAGGTTTTCACTCATTTTTCAATCGCTGGTTTTCGCTCACAGCCGTTTGCTCGCGCGTTCGGTGTCAGTGTGACGCGTTTCCCTCGACGCATCAACGATTTTTTGCAGCTCGTCGTTCTGTCGCCACGCCGCCACCGGCGCGCGCATGGCTTCGGCCGTTTTCGGTTGGTTCGCGACAAGGGCGACTTCCACTGCGTCCAGCATCCGCAGGAGCGGCTCTTGGGGCTCGCCTGTCGGGCCCAAGGGAGAATCCTCCAACGCGAAATCCACCGCGCGCGGGTCGAAGCCTTCCCCGATCAACCACAGGGCGGCGTCGGCGCGCCCCCGCCGAAGAAGAGTTTTCAGGGCATTCTCGTGCCCCACCGCGGACTTCTTGTGAAACGCCAAGTCCCGCGGCGTGGTCCATCCGTGCGCGAGGAGCGCGGCGCCCGCGGCCATTTGCATGGAGTGAAGCGGTTTGTCTTCGGCGACCAAGTGCGCCGCCCAGTGCGCGAGCAAATGCTGGCGAGCGAACTCTTCGCGCATGCTTTTTGGCGTGGCTTTCCCCGCGGCCGCAAGCGCCATGGCCCACCCGTGCAAAATGAAGAATTGGATGTCATTGAGCGCCGCGGCCTTGTCTGGCTTGGAGATTTGGGTGTTTTGGACGGGCCCGAAGGCGCCCTGGGCGATCACGCTTGCGGCTTCGTGGTCCAACTCTTGCATTTTCAGGCCGGAGTCGGCCGCGCTCGCGTCGATCCATTCCGCGCGCATTTCGATCACGCGCAATCGCGCGCGCGAGGCAGACCGTTCGGCATCGGCCGCTCGATCGCCGTCAGCGACAGCGATTTCGGCTCCTCGGTCATCGACATCGACGCGCTTTCTCGCGTCGGCGTTGATTGAGCCGCGGCGTTCGGATGGCGTTGGGGCTGGTTCCTGTTCCACGGCAAATCCCGAAAAAATCAAAAGTCTGGCGAATGGGGAGAGACCGCGCATTGAGGTCTGGGCGCGCAGCCCATCATGGCACCATGGGGCAAAAAATCAAGCATTCCAGGCCTGTGGTTTTTTGTCCGAGCCGCTGCGCGAGGCAAAGCTCAGGGAGAGGGCTGGCGTGGGGTTTGCCGAGCTGTTTTTTCAATGAAAAAGGGAGCCCTAGGGCTCCCAAAGGCCATTCGCTCAAAACGCTCTCAGCTGGCGAGGCGCCACCGTGAGCCGCGCGACACGCGCTGGGCCAGGAACTCCATCTGGTCCGCGAGAATTTTTCTGTTCTGCAATATGAACCCTTCGTGGTAGTTGGGCTCATATGGCAAATACAGAAGCGGCATGTTCGCCTCCTCCGGACGGCGGTCATCCTTGCGTCCGTTGCAGGCCTTGCAGGCCGTGACCACGTTCATCCAGGTGTCCGCGCCCTTCCGGGAAACCGGCTGGATGTGATCCTTGGAGAGCAACTTGTCGTCGAAGACGTTCCCGCAGTAAGCGCACATGCGCTTGTCGCGGGCGAAGAGCCCCTGGCGCGTCAAAGGCGGCGTGCGCTCATGGCGCGCGCCCGCGGCGCCCGATCCGGCCACGACCAACATCGACGGGATGTCGATCTTGGAGAGCTCGCCCGTCAGGGCGCAAGTGCCGCCGTGCATCGTGCGCAAAACCAAGTCGCTCTGCCAAGCGACTTGTTCACGAGCGACATACAGCGCCGACTCTTCATCAGTGAGCCAAAACAAGGGCATCCACGCCTCGTCCAGAGCCAACGTGCGGCCCTGCTTCAACGACATCATCGGGTCCATTTTTCATTTCCATCCGTTCTTCTTGAAAGTCCTTTGGTTGCGGGGGTTAGTGTTGCGGTTAAGGCCGTGAGGCCGGGTTGGGCGAAGAAAAAATGGTGGATAGAGCGAGAATCGAACTCGCGCTCGCGGCGTATGAGACCGCTGCTCTGCCAACTGAGCTACCTATCCATTGCGATGCCAAAAACTGGTGGTGGCGGCGAGACTCGAACTCGCGACACGCGGATTATGATTCCGATGCTCTTCCAACTGAGCTACGCCACCGTTTGCACTGCGAAAAACAAATTGGTAGAGGCGGAGGGATTCGAACCCTCGAAATCTTCGCCGTATGAAAGCGACGCCTTAATCCTCTTGGCCACGCCTCTACGAATTTGTCTTTGACCCAAAACAAAAAGCCCGCCATGGAGGCGGGCTTGGAGCTTGGAGGGATTGGCTTTTTGCCTAAGCCTCGAAACCTCCGCGACCCCTACCCATTTGCTCTTTGCCCGCTTGCGGCATCGGATCCATCTTGCCCATGCCCAGCGCTGCCGACATCGATTCCATTGCCTCAATCGCCGAAGCCGCGATGACTGCGCTTGCTCGCGCGAACGACGCTTTGGCGTTGCCCGCAAAGCCATGCGACGCATATGAATTCCCCAGCAAACCGAAGCCAACGCTCTGGGCGTGGCTATGCCGGCCGGCCGCGAGGCTGTCCGATACGGTTTGCGCGACTCGCGTCGCAAGGGAATTCAGCTTGGAAAACATGTCATCCTCGGAAGTCAAAAAAGAGAGAGAGCGAGCCCAGGGCCCACTCGCTCAGCTATTTTACGCAGCAGCGGGCAATTTCGTCAAGCAAAATTTTCAACAAAAACATTCTGGGACGAAATCGTTTGAGCGCCCTGCGAGGGCGCGTTCGCCTGCGCACGCGGCCATGCTGAGCGCCTGGGTCGACGTTTTTTGAAAAGCAACGCCATGGCCGCGCGCCGGCTCTCTGGGCCTTTTTTCGTCAAGCTATGCAAAATGCCTTGGATGCGCGCAACCGCGCCGTTCGCATTGGATGGGTCTTGATTTTGAGCCGGGTCGTTGAACGCCAAACTGTCGGGCCAATGGGATTGAATGGGTTGAGCGCCCATCGCTTCATGCGAGCTTTGAAACTCACAGGGCCAACCACCTGCAATTCACCTGTTTCGCGTCATTTGGCCAACGGACACTCCACGAATCGCATGCTGACGCCCCCCACAGAATCGCGGCGCGTTGCCCTCGCGCTTTCCATTTTCCGAATTCCCGCCGCTCCAAATTTCAAAGCACTTTTTGCGAACGATATCGTCATGTTTATTTTTCTCGACTAAACATTGTCTGCATTTGCCTCTTGCCTAGTGATTACCCTAAACCCATTAAGCTCATTCGCATTTTTTTCTTCTTTTTCTGCGACAAACCTTACAAAAAAAGACACTTTTTCTTTTGCCATTTTAGTCACAAACGGTGAACTAAGTCGTTGACGTGAATGGATAAAAGCCTTCCGTCAGAATTGTTTGCTGACTGTATTTTCTTGCCTTCCCTCATCCGGCCCTTTGTGCGTAAATTGTTCCACATGGACGCAATGAAGAGAACGAACAAGTTCTCTTGACCGGCCGGAAGCCTTGCGAAAAGCACCTTCGCCGCCTTCAAGCCTTGTTTTCGCGTCAACAAAACAAGCGTTTTCAGCGCCACAAAGGAGAAACCATGACCAACAATCGAATTCACTCTGCCATCGCTTGCGCGCTCGCGGGCTTTTTGCTGGCCGGCAATCTCGCCTTCGCCCAAACGAGCCCGATAGCGGCCGGCCACCAAGACTCCACCGACTACACGCCGGGCGTCGTTTCGCCCAACATGTGGGACGCCTCGGGAGCCGCCGCAGGCCTCGCCGGCACGATTTCCTATCAGACCACGCAGGTCAACACGGCCTACAGCTCGATCACCAACACGAACAACACGCTCGCGGGCTATCCGGCGCAAATCGCCAACGCTCAAAACACCGCCAACGATTCCTACAACTACGCGAACGCTGCGTATAACGTGGCGGTCAACGAGCAAAACGTCGCCAACTCCGCCGTCACCGCGGGCAGCTCCGCCGTCACGGAGGCGACTTCCGCCGTCAACACCGCCAACGCCGCGTATGTCTCCGGAACCGCGTATGTCAACCGCGCGCCCGCCACCAGCAATGTCGAGCCGGTCACGAGCTTTGGCGGCTACAGCCAGTGCGGAGGCTCTTTTCCTGGATTCACCTGGGTTTCTGTCGTGAACGGCAAGACGGTCAACGAAGGCGGCATCTTCAACAGCACAACGGGCGAGAATTGCGGCGAAGGCTGATCGATCTCGGCAATTCACCGCGGGGCATGACGCTGACGCTGGGCGTTTCAATCCGCAAAACCGCGCTCTACCTATAGAGGACTTTATGAACTCACGGACCCATCGCTCATTCTCACGTTTTTCCCGGCAAGCCGCGGGACTGGCCCTCGTTGTCGCGTTGGGTCTCGCGCCCGTCGCCTCCAACGCCCAGTCCAACGCCATCGCCAATTCGGACTCCACGGCCATGGGCAACGAAAACATCCCGATCGTCCCGTGGGATGGCACAGCCGCCACGCAAACGCTCGCGGGAAGCATCAACAACACGGTGGCCGTCGCGAACGAGACGATCAACTTGGCCAACGAGGTCAACACCACCAGCGCGAATGTCCAAGGGCAGATCGACAATGTCTACACCACGATCAACTCGGCCAACAATCTCGCCACGACCGCATACAACATCGCGTCCAACGCCAACTCGTTGTCCAACATCGCCAACAGCAGCGCGTCGTCTGCGACCACGCTGGCGTCATCGGCCAACAACACGTCTTCGCAAGTGATCACGATGAGCCAATCCGCGCCGACGGGCCCGGCGCCCGTTCCCGCGAATGGGTTCGTCTCGGTTCAAGGCTCGACAGGATGCATGCCGTCGGTCGCGTATAGGGCGGATGGCTCTTGGATGTATATGGGCGGGAGCACCTGCGATTGATTATCGCGGCCGCTTCACGACTGGCTGGGCGATTGGACAATTGGACAATAACAACCTCGGCGGCTTTTTTCACCGGATTGGAGGCAACGGAATGAAATTCACCAAACCACAAACACTCAACTCCATCGCCCGCGCCTGCGCGTGCGCGTTGTTTTTTTTCGTCGCGGCCAGCTCGGCCATGGCTCAGAGTCTGGCGACCAGCGACGCGGGCTCGACGTCTTTCGGCAACACGCCAATTGGGCCATCCAGCCAGTTCTGGGATCCGGTCGCGGGCGCCGCGGCGCTCCAAAACTCCTTTGACTACGCCACGAACATCACCAATGTCGCGATCAACACCGTGAACACAGTGAACAACAACGCCGGCACGACAGGCGCGAACGTCACCAACCTGATCACCGCGGCGAACAATTCCTACAACAACTCGGTGGCTGTTTACAACTACGCGAACGCAGAGGCCTCTGTCTCAAATTCAGCTTTGTCCGCAGCCGACGGCGCATACAACAGCAGCGTGGACTCCGCCAACACCGCCAACAATTCGTATGACGTGATCACGGCGGCAGCCGCCGCCCCCGCCACGGGAACCGCCCCGCACGTGATCACGGGCTTCATCCAAGGCGCCTGCAATGGCCAAACCGGCATTGGCACGGTCACGACCGTTTATGCGGATGGCGTGAATTCGGTTTTCAGCACTCGTTGCTTCTGAATTTTCGGCGGTGAGGAGCGCAAACCCAGGCCCTCCTTGGGCCTCATGCTCGGGCAGGCAAGCAGGCTGAGGTTTGGCGCGCGACCTGACCAAAACCGCCCGCTCATCGCGCTCAACGTTTGGCATTTTCTTTTTGGATTTCAAGCCAAGTGTGGTTCACGAATTCAAGGCATTTCATCGTGCCGTCATAAATCTCACGCACGCAGAAAGACACGAGATCTCCTGGTTGGCAGAAAGCCAACCCACGCGATTCTTGTTCCGTTTTTCTCGCCTTTCCGATCAATTGCATTTCCATCACATCAAGATGGCCGGCCAAGACGATTGAACATCCGCTGGGGCGCGGAAATCCCCCCCATATGGTGACTCGCAAGACGATGCCCTCACGTCGAGCTGTTTTCTCCGCCGCCTTCTTTTTATCGCCAAAAATCCCCATCTCCACTCCCTTTCCTGTTTTTCTCTCTCATTCGTGTCGGCCCGCTAGCCCTTCCTCATCGCCCGGTCACCGCTTTGCGTTTTCGGCCTTGAGCTCGCGCAACGTGTGATTTGTGAACTCCACGCAAAGCGCCCCCCCAAGAAGGCCTCCCGGAAGGATAGGGATATGTCTCCAGCGCCAATGAAATTCGGTCACCTGGCTGGCACAACGCGACATCCCATTCGCCCAATTGGCTGGCTTGCGCGTCGCCGCTCAAACTGAACTTTATCGCTTTTTCCACGCCAGCCAACAAGACCACAAAACAATACGACCCCTGGCTGGCGCTTTCAAAAACGGCGAAGCGCAGCACAACTCCCTCACGCCTCATTTCGTGTCGGCGGTAAGCTCCTTTGTTTTCGTTTTTCCAAAAAACCCATTTTTTTCTCCAAAAGCAACGCAAAAACAACGCGTAGGGCGGACGCTTGCGTATCGACAAAAACCTCGCGCCTCAAAGCCGCCGGCTTGTCCGCGAATAGACTTCTCGATGGTCGATCGCTTTGCGGATTTGCTCGGCCTCGCCCATGGCTTTCGCCAGCCCCAGGTTTCTCGTCAAATTTTGGTATTCCGGCTTCGTCAATTCTCGCGCGGGCTTGAAGTCCCATGGTTGCGGGGCATGCCCACGGCTCATCAACCGCCCAGACGCCAGCCCGGGCTCGCTCGCGGCGCCCAAAACAGCCCTGGCGACCATCCGGCACGCTCCCAACCCCTTGCGAAGGCCCACCGCGCTGGCGCGCCTCCAATTAGATTTCTTTTTGCTCAACAGCATTTCGAACCCCTGAATGATGATGATGATGATGATGATGATGAGTGACGACGAAAACAAAACACGACAATGAGCTCGTGTGGCTTTTTCTCTTGGGGAGCGCTGTCAAATTCGGTGGCTTTTCCTGCCCACGCTTGCTGTCTTTTGCTCCGTGGTCATGGCGGGAAGTGCCTGAATCAGGCGTTGCCGTTCGGCGTGCGCGTGGCCTTCCCGACCCCAGCTTTTGATCCTTTTTTCCCACCGATCACATTCGTTGTCTTGGTTGGCGATCGAGGCCGCCAACAAAAGCACGGGCCAAACGACAAACGCCGCAAAAAAAACAGCCCATCGAAAAACATCGGCCCAAACGCCACTGGCTGACGCATGCGCTTGACTGACATTCAATCCGCTTTGGGCTTCTTTTGACCGCGCTGTTTTTTCATCTCCGCAGAAGCCCGCCATTTTGCACGCTTGCGCAATGGCGGCGTCACCGCTGTTGGCATCGCGATTTTCCCAATCGCTGGCCGCCGGCCTTCTTCGCGCCCACTCGATGGCTCCTGGATTCAATCGGTTGCCCGGCTTCTGGTTGAGCAAGGACTGCGCTTGCTCCGGGGACGACGGCCACAACTGGCTCACATCGCCCAGGGTTCCACAAATAACAACAAACGCTCCCAGAGCCAGGCTGACTGCGCCCATCCCCTTCGCAATCGCCTGCGCGGAAGCCAAACCCGCGCTGATTCTCGCGACACTTTTCGGCGCCCCGCGCGAGGCCGTCTTTTTGAGCAAAACGCCAAACATGAGGGAGACAAACACCGCATAACCCCAAGAAACGACAAACACAATTTTGCCTCGAAACTCGCCTGAGCCCTTCCAGGCTTTCGCGTCTTTTTTCGAAAAAGCGGGCATCCCGCTTGGTGGCCGACCCGCCTGCCAAAACAACGAGTCTTTTATGCCAATTGCGTTCATCGCGCGGCAAACGCCCGCGTCCAGACAGTCGGACACGGCGCGCGTTCCTGTTCTCTCCAAAACATCGAATTTGTCGGCCAGCGCCCAGGAGGAGCCCGCGGCCGTTTTGAGCGCAAAGTGCCCCAAGTCCGGATCCGACACCGCAGCCAAGACCCGGGCGACGCTCGCGCCGGCGTTCGCCGCTGGATTTCGCAAGCCTCCGGCTGCTGAACCCTGAGGTTGCGGCACGCTCAATTCAGCGCCGATTGTGTTCACCCACAACAAGCTGTCTGCGCTTGAATCGAAGAACGCCAAAGCCAATGCATGGAACACGACGAACATCACAAGGATCGCCAACGTCGCTCGCCATCCTCGGATCGCGTCCACTAACCTCTTGGCAATGTCCTTGGCTATGGTTTTTGTTGCCGCGGCCATCCATATTGCCGCGTTTTCCATCTGGCCCAGCGCCCCCGAGGCTACTCCCTCAGAAGCGTTTTGCGCGTGGATTATCTTGGCGATCGCGGTCTCTTTCGCTTGCCGAGCTAAAAAACGCTCCTCGGCGCGCGCGCGTTTTTTTCGCCGATGCTCCATCCATGCGCCATAGGCGACGGCCACCCCGTCAAAGCGGTCTTCCGGCGCCAGCGGTTTTTTTGTGTTCGCCATTCGATGATCTCCCCATTTGGCCGCGCCCGGCCTTTTTCTCGCCCGCGCCGCCGTGGCTTGCGCGCTGAGCCACCTAGGCCGCTCATAAACAAAATCAGCGCCGTTGTCGATCCGTCATTTTACGGCTTTTTTCTGCGCTTTCCGCTCTTTTTTGCCCCCAAGGTTTTTCGCCCTGGTCTGACGCCATCGCACCCAGCCCTCTTTGTCTTTGCTGCACGACACCGCTCGCTCACAATCGGCGAGGCCCGCTTTTTGGCTTTGGCGCGGCGTCCTCCAGAAAATCCGGAGTCAGAAACGCGGACGGCTGGGGAACGGGCGAAACCGGCGCCTTTTTCACGCCTCGCATGGCCCTCAGAATCCGTTGCCGCTCCGCGCGCTGCGCCCCGTGCGTCGACCACTCCTCTAGCCGGCGCTCCCAACGGCTTTCGCTGCCGATGTCCAGCACGCGGCCCAACGCAGGGGCCAGCGTCAACG
>Ga0105859_1000416_pt1 | contig 14399 bp, 10 predicted proteins | sample OrgsoiDNA_201063_FD_89684 | JGI IMG/M metagenome (GOLD analysis project Ga0105859, IMG submission 89684) | Permafrost soil microbial communities from the Arctic, to analyse light accelerated degradation of dissolved organic matter (DOM) -... | ecosystem: Environmental > Terrestrial > Soil >...
AAGAGCCGGAGAAAGCCGCGCGTGATTTGCGCGCCCTCATTCAATCGCCGTTCCAGGAGCCCCAGCCATTCTTTTTTGTTAGCTTTTTTCGTTTTTTCTCCGGATATGAAAAAAAAATTAAAAAAGCCCTTGCAATGCGTATAGACTCGGTTTCTGGGATGGCGGCGACATGCCTTTTCAGGAATCAAAACGCCAGACCGATTTGTGGCGGGCACAAACAAGGCGGGACGAAGCGGGACCGAAACACAGCGGCGTTTTATGCGCCTTATATATTGCACATTCGTTGATTTCTTAGCGCTCGCGCCTTGTTGCGCCGCGCACGGCTTTCCGCTGGCTTCAACGGCGCGTTTTTTTCGCTTTGGCGTCGCAAACAGGCGTTGGCTCGCGTTGGCATAACCATTTTATGCGGCAACTTTATTAAACTTTAAGAAAGCAACACGGCAGGACCCAAGAGCCAGGGCCGGATTCTCGACTGCCCACGCATCGCCGGCCTTTGGCTGGGCCGCTTTTTGGCCGTCGGGCGCCACGGCGCACATTAGGCCAAAGCGACACGCGAAGCAAGCGCGAGGAGAAAGAAAGCTCAATTTGGCGATTGTCGGCAACACCTAGGGCTCGGGGTTCGATCCCAAACCTTGAAAGCAGGCGCAAACCGCCCCACCACCGCAGCAACAAAGGATCATCCATGACTGAACGCGCAAAAAGCAAAGACCAATCGCCGCAAGCCCCGGCCACCCCGATCTCTTTCACGGATCCGGAATGGCGCCAGAAATTGGAGGCAGCGCTCTTGATCAGCAAAGAGAAAGGGCACGTCACGCACTCGGACTTGACCGAAGAATGCGCTTTGGGCGACGACCCGGATATTTTTGAGACGTTCACGGCTCTTTTGGTGAGCTATGGCGTGTCCGTGGTCCAAGACGACCCGGAAGGCCACGAGGTCGAAGGCCGCGCAGAAGAGAAAGTGAAGGAAGACTCCGGCGACGACCGCGATTCCATGCGCCTTTACTTGCGCGAAATGGGCCAAGTGCCCTTGCTGGACCGCGAGCAGGAAGTCCAAATCGCCATGCGCATCGAGCACGGCTTCCAGACCATGATGCGTTCGGTCGCAAGCTGCCCGCGCACCATTGACGAGATCATGAATTTGGTCGAGCAAGTCGAGCAGGGCAAGATGCGCATCGACGAATTGATCGACGGATTCGCGGACCTTCCGGTGGTGGACGCCCTTGAAGACGTCGAGCTCGTCGATTTGGAGACGGCGGAAGACGAGCCGACGGAAGCCGAAGAAGAGACGAATCTGGAAGAGGCGATCGCCGAAGAGTTGTCGGAAGAAGAGCAGGCGGCTCGCGTTGCCGCGAACCTGGAGCAGCTGCGCGTGACGGCTCTCGAGCGGTTCGCTGAAATTCGCCGTCTGCATAAGCAGTTGGTGGGCTCCCTTTCTCGCCATGGCTCGGAAAGCGCCCAATTCGCCAAGAAGCAAGAGGCGGTCGTCGAAGCGTTCATGGCAATCCGTTTCGCGGCCAAGCAGATCGATCACCTGTCGACTTTCATGGGCGCGCTGAATCAGTCCATTCGCCAACCGGAGCTGGAAATCCTGCGCCTTTGCGTGGACAAGGCCGGCATGCCGCGCTCGCGTTTCTTGCAAAGCTTCCCGAGCCGGGAAACCGATTTGAAATGGCTTGAGCGCGAAATCAAGGCCGCTCGCGGCTATGGCCCGGCATTGGCTGCCGTGGCGGACGCCGTCGACCGGGAACAACAGCGCTTGGTCGAAGCTGAAAAGCAGATGCGCCTGACGATTCAGCAGTTCAAGGCTCTTCACAAAAATCTCGCAAAGGGCGAGAAGAACATGAAGAAGGCCAAGGACGACATGACGCGCGCGAACTTGCGCTTGGTGGTCTCGATCGCGAAGAAATACAACAGCCGCGGGCTGCCGATGCAAGACTTGATCCAAGAAGGCAACATTGGCCTGATGCGCGCGGTCGACAAGTTCGATTACCGCCGTGGCTACAAGTTCTCCACCTACGCGACCTGGTGGATTCGCCAAGCGATCACGCGCGCGCTGGCTGACCAGGCTCGCCTGATTCGCCTGCCGGTTCACTTGCATGAAACGTTCAACCGCCTGCGTCGGGCCAACCATCAGATTCTGCATCAAACGGGGAAGGAGCCGACGGAGATTGAACTGGCGGCGGCGCTGAGCCTGCCGATCGAAAAGGTGCGCGCGCTCTTGAAATACGCCAAGGAGCCGGTGTCGATGGAGACGTCCGTGGGCGACGACGCGGACAGCACGCTGGGCGATTTCATCGAGGACACGAACACGCCGACGCCGGAGCAGCAAGTGACGCTGCAAAAGCTGCGCGAAGTGATGCTCGAAGAGCTCGAAAAGCTCACGCCGCGCGAAGCGAAGGTTCTGCGCATGCGCTTCGGGATCGACCTGACGAGCGATTACACGCTTGAAGAGATCGGCAAGCAGTTTGAGGTGACGCGCGAGCGGATTCGCCAAATTGAGGCGAAGGCGCTGCGAAAGCTGCGCAATCCAGGGCGCGCGGATCGGCTGCGCAGCTTTATCCCGGACGGCGCGGGCACGTTCGAGCCGGATCCGAACGCGCCGGCCGAAGGCGCCGAGTAAGCCGGGGGGAAAGCCGCTCGCCCAGCGCCCTTTGCGCCTGAAATCCCTATTTTTTGCGATTTAAGCGAAGCCCCTCGAATGAGGGGCTTTTTTCTGCGCGGGCAACGATATTTTTTCGTTCCTTTTCGTTATCTCAAGACTTAAAACGGGGGATTTTCAACAAAACTCCGCCGTTCCCAGTTGGTTTTCTCCCGTCAATCTGAAAACCTCGGCATTGGCTCAATTGTTCGCTTCGCCCTCTTCCCCGAACGCTCCCCGAATGCGAGATTGCGCTCCGTCCCCTTTCCTTCAGGAGCCGCTTATGCGCCCCCCCGTTTTATCTCGCGGCCTTTCAGCGCACGCAACAAAATCCCAAGGATTCACTCTTCTCGAATTGATGGTGGTGATCGTCATCATCGGCGTCATGGCCGCAATCGCCATCCCGGCCTACACGAATTACTCGACCAAAGCCAAATTCACCGAAGTCGTCATGGCGACCGCGCCCACAAAAACCGCGGTGGCCGCCTGCGCGGCCGCAGGAGATTGTCTCTCGGGCGGAGCGATCAACCTCGCGCCCGCCACATCCGGCGTCGCCTCGACCTATGGCGTCACCCAATACAGCCAAGCCGCGGGCGTCGCCGCCTTCTACATGCTGGCGAACCCGGCTTGGACCACCCAACAAGCCCTCATTCTTGCGCAAGCGGGGACCGCCCAGGGCCAAATGGCGCAATTGAACGGCAATGAAGTGGATTTGATGCAAAACGGAAAAACGCTTTCCTCCGCGCCGGCCAGCGCCGCGACGTGGTCCAACGCCACAGCCGCGATCAACTCCTATGTCAACAATCCTCCGCAACTGGCTGCGGCCCCCATTCCGCTGCCTTGCGTCGGCGGCTCAGGCTGCGCGCCCGGCACCAAGTATGTCTCCTCGGTCTCCTACGACGCCGCCGGCAACATCACCGCCACCGCCGTCCAGTCCAGCGGCCTTAAAGGCGAAACCTTCATCTTGATGCCCCAAGTCTCCGGCGGCCGCGTCGATTGGGCCGCGTCCGGCAGTTGCCGCACGCGCCCGGGCGGCTCCCTGTGCTGACGCGAGGAAAAGCGGACATGTTCCGTGAACAAAAAAGCCTCGAGTGTCGAGGCTTTTTTTCGCTTTTTCGCGTGACGTTCAGCGCGCGGCAAACGCGCGGCATCCGCTTAAATCGAAGTGCGCTGAGCCCGCAAATTGCGAGCGAACCCCATTTGGGCCGCGTCCTTGCGGGCGTCCTTTTCCCGCAGCGAACGGTAGTCGTAAGGCGATTTGCCGCGCAGGTCTTCCACATCAGGATTCGCGCCCAATTTTTCCAACAGAGTCGCCATCGAATTCGTCGAATACTCCTCCGCATAATGCAACGCGCTTTTGCCCTTGACATCCAACGCCTTGATGTTCGCGCCATTTTCGATCAGCGTCTTCGTCATGGTTTCGTCGCCAAGCTGCGCGGCGATCATCAAGGGAGTCGCGCCATTGCCGTTCGGGGCGTTCACGACGTCCGCGTTGTGCGACAAAATCAGCTTCGCGATTGTTTCGGAGCCCGCCCACACCGCATTGTGCAGCGGCGTGTCGCCATCCCGATTGCGAATCTCAACATCCGCGCCGTTTTCCAGCAACGTCTTCACCGCCTGCTCGTCTTGGAGCATCGCGGCGTAATGCAGCGGCGAGCGGCCCAAAGCGTTCACGCGATTCGCCTCTTCCACGCCGCCAATGACCAGCGCGTCCTTCAATGCGCCCACTTTCTTGCCTTCGACCGCGTAGTGAGCGACGCCATTGCCGCGATCGTCCGCGCTCCAAGCCGATCCGAACAGATCGCCCTGCGCCTCATTGGCGGGAGCGGCCTTTTTCAAAACGGCCACAACACCCGCGAAGGCCGCCAAATGCAGCGCGCTGGCGCCGCGTTGGCGCAATTCCTTGTAAATTTCCGCGCCGTTTTCCATCTGGGCGAAAGCTTCTTCAATTTTGGTCAATTTGACATCCGACATTCAATCTCTCCTGGGCGGGCCAGACCGGCCCTTGGCTTGTTCAAATAGGATTTTCGCTTCCCCTCCATTATCCCAAAAACTCCGCCCAAAGGAAAGCGCGCTGCCCGCACACGCATTCCCTGCCCATTTCAGGCGGCGAACGGTCGATTTTTCGCCCTTTTTTGCGCTTCGGTTGCCCCAAAAACCCTGTTCTCTTGTTTTTTTCATTCTTTTTCGGGAATTTAAACGAACCCCGCGCTCCTCCCATCCCGCAAAAAAAGCCAGCGCAAGGCTGGCTTTTTGTCGCGCGGCTCAGCTTAAATCGGCAGCCGGCGAAAAATAGCGAACGGCACGAATTTCAGCGCCAAAGTGATCCACCTCCAAGTTCCCGGCAGATACACCGCGGCCCACGGGCCTTTTCCGCCCAACGCATTGACCAGGCTGGGGGCAAGCTGGCGCGGATCCGCCAGGCGACGCTTGCCGGCCAGATGCGCCGTCATTTTGGAGGCCGTCGGACCCGGTCGAATATCGACCACGCGAATGCCGCTGTCCGCCAAACGCCCCGCCATCGCCTCCATGAATCCCGAAAGGCCGGCCTTGCTCGACGCGTAAAGGCTCAGACTCGCGCGCGGACGAAAACCCGCCACGGAGCTGATCGCGGCGAGAAATCCGCCTTCGATTTCGCCAGACTCAATCGCCGATTGCATGCGAGCCGCGCCCGCGTTGAGCCAACGGACAGGCGCGCCGAAATTCGCGTCCACCACCTCGCGGGCAATGGAGGGATCTTGGCGGCACAGGCTTTCATCCGGCATGTAGCCGAACGCGACCAACAGTCCGTCGATCGGGCCCATCAAATCCTCTGCTTCGTCAAACGCCGCTTCTGGCGAGTCGAGCCCGAGGTAATCCGTTTGAAACATTTCGATGCGGGAGCCGGCTGGGGCCCGAGCGCGCAAATCACGCAAAAAACTTTGTGTGTCTTGGCTGCGGCGAACCACCAGAAACAAATTCTTGCCTCCCTCAGCCAACGTCTCGCATGCGGCCTGGGCGATTGCGGATCCTGCGCCCACGATCATGATCGATTTTGATTTGACCCGATTGGCCGGATGTTCTGTGTCCACTGCGGAAGCCATTTTGTTGATTCCCCCCTGACGGGCGTAAGCGTAAGTGTGATGGTTTTGAACCGGATCGGCGAATCGCCGGCACCCGGACTCAGAGAAAGGCTTCAATGCGTCCACGCTAAACCCCAGCGCGTCAGAGGAAGGCGTGGTGTTCGCCGTGGCCGCAGAAAACAGCATTTCCGGGGTTCGCGGCGCGCCTTGATTGTTCGTCTTCATTTTGCTTCCCGTGGCTCCAAAGAGCCGCCCATGAGTTGGGGGTTGGTTTTTCGCCTCGCGCTGCGCAAGCCGCCGGCTTTTCTTTTGCCACCGCCCAATTTCATCAGACTGTTGGGATAGTCGCATATTCTTTAACGATTTGAAACACTTTAAAGCATTTTTTTCAAACAAAGCGGACTGTTTCTCGTATTTTTTACGGCCGGCCTGCACGTGCGGACAATCGGTCGGGACTATTTGCTCTTTTCTACGGCTGGAAAGCGCGCCTTGTTTTTAAATTGTTCTTTTTTCAAATCCTCGCCGGCGCCGGGCTCTCGATTTACGCAATATTTACAATTTTTCTGCAATTCCTCCATATCATTGTTCCACGCTTCGCCTTGTTTCAGAAGAGCGCGGGCCCCTCGTTGATCTCTCCATTTGCGCCGTTCGGCCGGCAATCTGTCATGTCGCTTCTTTTTTTCGATTTTCCCCTTTCAGGACTCCCGGCTTTCGCCGCCGCCCACGGGCAAATGCTTGATTTTTTCAAAACCCCATGGTTTGGCGCGAAAAAGCCGAGCTCATCCCCGGGTCGCGCAAAACCGCCCACTCGCGCCACTGGGGGAAAGACGCCTCGAAGGCTTTGGCGTCCATGCGCCAATCTTTGGCGGGATAGAGGGCTCCTCCGGCTTCAAGGGCCAGTCGGTCCAACCGGGCGAGCAGCGGCAGGGTCTTGTCGCCGTGATTGGGAAAATCGAGCGCGAGCGTCACGCCTTCTTCGGCGAAGGTGAGTTGCGCCGGAGTCTTCTTGGGGCCGAAAGACTTCAAGACCGCGAGGAAGGATCCCTGCCCGCTTTTGGAAATCAATCGCAGCGCGTCGGCGAGCGCCTCAGGCGCCACGGTTTTTGGAAAACGGCCTTGCCACTGATAGAAGCCGCGCGGGCCGTATCCGCGATTCCAAGAGCCGATGGCGTCGAGGGGGAACAGCCATTTCATGGCGTCGACGGTCTCGTTGTGTTTTTCCGGCTGCCGCCAGTAGAGCGCGTTGAAGGCTTGCAGCAGCGGTTTGGCCAAGAGGCCGCCGGGAATGAACGGCGGAGCGCTGAGCCCCGCTTTGGCGCGCCCCCTCAAAAGCGACTCTTCGCCGTCCGCGGCATGCCGCCCGCTGAGCATGATTCCGCGGCCGAGGGCTGGGCCGGACGCCATGCAGTCGACCCACGCCACCACGTGCTCCTCGCCCGCGGCCAGGCGGCGCGCTTCTAGGCCAAAGAACTCGCCGAGCGACTCAAAGCGCTGGCTGGACACCACCATTTGCCCATTGCGCACGGGCTTCAACTGCAGCGTGGCGGAATGGATCAGGCCTGTGAGGCCCCACCCGCCCAGCGTCGCCGCGAACAAATCCGGAGAGACGGCGCGGCTGAGCGTCCGCACGCAGTCCTCATCAGAGCGAGCGAGCGCCACGGATTGGACGCACGAGCCGAACGAGCCGTAAAGATGGTGGTTCTTTCCATGCACGTCGTTGGCGATGGCGCCCGCCACGGTCGCCCAAGCGGTGCCGGGCATCACGGGGAGAAACCAGCCGGCTGGAATGGCCAAGCGAGCGATTTCGGCCAACGAGACGCCGCCCTGGACTTCAATCACGCCGTTCGCGCGGTCGAACTCCATCAAGCGGTCGCGGGCTGCTCCCCGCCAGAGGGCTCCGCCCGGGTTCAGCCCGGTTTTGCCATAGGACCTGTTGGCGCCCTGAGCGAGTCCTTTGAGGCCGTCGGGCAAGGCGGGGAATTTCTCCATTGGATCGGGCAGCGGAGCGGAAAACGCAGGCGGAGCGGACGCGATGCGCGTCCACGAGCCATTGAGGCTGGAAATCTTGGTGGCTTGCCCTGCGTCCGACATGTCGGCTCCTCGTTGTGATCGCAATCGCCCATTATCGCCCAAAACAGCCCTTGCGGGGGGATTTTTGAGGCTTTCGTTTTTTCAACCAGGGCTCGTTGTCCCGGAAACCAGCGCTCAAAAAGCGCGCACGGATTTCCGGGACAACGAGCCGCGAGGGGCAATCTAGCGGGAGGCGGCCCGCGAATCAAGAGGCTTCGGCGCGGTTTTTGCGAAGAACGTTTTTTCAGAACAAGAAGAGGCGCATATGTGGAAAGGGCGGCCCAGCGCGGGAAACGCTTTTCTGCCCCGCCGTCATTGAATCAAGGGCTCTTGCGACAGCAGGGCCGCGCGCCGATCGGCTTTCTCTTTCTTCGCGGCGTCTGCGTCCGCGAGGCGTTGCCCCACCAGCAGCTGGACTTTCTCCGCGGCGTCGCGCGAGCCGTCTCCGCGCAGCTCATGCTCCCAAAAACGCACGGGCAGCCACCCCATGGCTTCCAAGTCGTTGTTCACGCGGATATCCCGCGCCATGTTTCGCTCTTTCTTCTCGGCCCAATATTCGCCATTGCCCTCAGGCTTCCTATAACATTGCGAACAGCCATGCCAAAAGCAGCCGTCCACGAAAACCGCGACGCGCGCGCCGCCGAACGCGATGTCGGGCTTTCCCGGCAGGGTTCTCGGGGCCAAGCGATAGTTTGTGAGGCCCAAGGCGCGCAGAGCGCCCTTCAAGGCTAATTCGGGCTTGGTTTTTTGGCTTTTCACTTTTCCCATCAACGAGCTGCGGGCGGCTTCGGACAGCGGGTCTTTGCGCGCCAGCGCCTGTTCAGGCATGCGCTGCGGACTCAAAAGGAACGACGGAGGCTCAATGGGCGGTTTTTCATAACCTGATTTTCTGCGCCGGACAGCGGCGGTTGCGCTCCCGGCTCGCGCCGCCGCCCGGGGCGCGTGGATGAGGGCCGGAGCGGCGTCATCCCAATCCAAAGCGCTGGCGTCAAGATCAGCACCCCAATCCTCGTCGTCACTCTCTGTGGCGCGAGGCGGCCACTCCCCGTCCGCCGGCTCATTTTCGGCGGCCCATCGGGAGGCCCCAACGGGGAACTGCCGCGGATCGCGGACCCTCCATTCGGCCGCGCACGCTTCGCTTCCGCCGCTCCCCAGCAAATCCTCGAGGCTTTCTGCGCGGGCGCGCGCGCTTTCCGAAGAGCTTTTGGCGGTTGTTTTTGGCGCGCTGATTTCGGCGTGTTCCGGCGAGTCTGGCGCTTCGCGCGCGAGCCGCTCCTCCTCCGGGACGTCCGCCACGGCCGTCGAATCGGCGATTGATCCTTTTTTGTCGTTTGCCATGGCAAGCCTCCCTGAACGGGCGCTTTTCAAGGGCCCTGGGTTTGGCTTAAGGGGCGCGGCCTTTTCGCGCAATGGCCGTCGGATGGCTGGCGCTTGGCGCGCCGCCAACGGCCCTGGCTTTTTCAAGCCGGCTTCAAAACGCAAAAACCTCCGCTCGCGGGAGGCTTGCGAGCCATAAAGTCCTTTATGGCCCCACGGGAGCCGCTAAGGAGCCTTTTTTGCGGCTTGCTCCGCGATTTCCTGGGCCAAAGCGACGCGATCGAGTCCGATCGCGAAGCCCACGCCCTGCTTGTAGGCTCCGCCGCCCGCGATTTGTTTTTGGGCTCCCAGGCATGGCGCGAGGGCCTCAAAGCCGTCTTCGACGTAGTAGCTTAGGCCCCGCGTGGCTTTTTCATCCATTTCCCACCCGATCCGCGCCTGCTCCAAGCACTGTCGCAGCATCGCCATGGCTTCGGCTTTCGCCGCGGCGGCGTTCTTGAACCCCAACAACTCGACGCCGAACTGGGTGAATTCCCGGTAGCGCCCTTGTTGCGGCCGCTCGTAGCGATAGCACCGCTGTTCGTAAAAAATTCGAACCGGTTTTTGCGGACCGCTCCCCGTTTTGAAAAAACCGTCGTCCCATAGCTCTTGGATCACGCCGGTGGCCTCGGGGATCAAACACACCTCGCGGCCACCCTTGTCCGTGAAGGACCACATTTGGGACAAAATTTCGCTTCCACCGGCTTTTTCAATGAAGGTCTTCTGCTCCCAAAGCGACGGGAGCGCGATTTCCTCAAACTGAGCGGCAATGAAGCGAGCTCCGCCATTGCGTGAGCAATTGGGCGCGGCGCGCGGCGGCTTGGCCGGTGATCACCTGGGTTCCTCGCAACATTTCACTTCTCCTGAGAAGGAGCCCATGGGGCTCCGCGCGCCGACAATCCGGCCGGCGCTTCGGTGGCCGCGTGGGCAGCCGTGAACCAAAACTCAAAACAAAAGCCAACGCAACCTCAAAACCCAGGCCCCAAGCATGCGCAAGCCCCGCCTCTGATTTCAGCAGGCGGGGCTTGCGGGGCCATTTTCACGCAAGGGGCCCGCTTGGGCTTGTCGCGACGCCCGGAGCCCGCCGGCTCAGACCTTCTGAGCCGCGGCCACCTGAGCCGCCACTTCCGCGGCGAAATTGCCCGCGGCTTTTTGAATGCCATCGCCCACCACAAACAAAGTGAACGCAGACACCGTGGCGCCCTGCGCTTTGAGCATTTGCTCAACCGTCTGTTTGTCGTTCTTGACAAAATTCTGGCTGAGCAGCGACACGCTGCGCAGGTATTTGTTGACGCTGCCCTCGATCATTTTTTCGGCGATCGCGGGCGGTTTGCCGGATTGAGCGGCTTTGAGCTCGGCGACAGCGCGCTCCTTGGCCACCCACTCCGCGGGGATTTGAGCCGCAGACACCGCCAAGGGCTTCATCGCGGCGACATGCATCGCGACGTCCGCCCCCACCTGCGCCTGCTCGCCTGAAAATTCGACGATGACCCCAATGGAGGCGTCGTGGACATAAGCGGCGAGCTTTTGGCTCGTCGCGTGCCGGACGAACCGACGAACTGAGACGTTTTCGCCAATCTTGCCCACAAGCGCGGCGCGCGTCGACTCGACGGTTCCTTCACCCATCGGAAGCGCCATCAAAGCCTGGACGTCCGCGGGGTTTTGCTCAGCGATCAACCCAGCCACGTCATTGGAAAACCCCAGAAAGTCTGGATTCTTCGCGACGAAATCGGTTTCGCAATTGATTTCAGCCAGCACGCCCACGCCGCCTGACACGCGCGACACCACGATTCCTTCGGCCGACACGCGCCCCGCGGCCTTCACAGCCCGATCGCCCAGCTTCGCGCGCAGGATTTCTTCCGCGCGGTCCATGTCGCCCAAGGCGTCGGCCAGCGCGCGTTTGCACTCCATCATGGGCGCGTCGGTCTTGCCGCGCAGAGTCGCGACTTGGCTTGCGGTGATGGTCATCATTTTCAGGCTCCGGTTTTCGCTCGATTTTTGGCGCGCAAGCGGGGTTGCCGGCGCTTCGCCTCACAAGCTTTTTGTCGTGGGCATGCGACATTATACAGCCCAAACGATCTCAGAAGGCCGCAGCGGCGCTTGGCCGTCACGGCGTTTTTAAGTGGTGGGCGGCGCAAGAATTGAACTTGCCACCTCCTCGATGTCAACGAGGCGCTCTGCCGATGAGCTAGTCGCCCGGCGATCCTGCTGGTTTTCATTTCCACGCGCGGCTTTTCGTTTTTCTCGCGTTGTTTTCTTTGCCCCGGCTTTTGGGCTTTTTTGATCTGGGGTGGCTGACGGGATTCGAACCCGCGACGACCGGAATCACAATCCGGGACTCTGCCAACTGAGCTACAGCCACCATTGAAGCGGTTTGCGATCCGCGCCGCGCGCGATCTTCGCAATGCGTGCGCATGGGCGCGGCGCATTTAAAATCTGGTGGGCGGCGCAAGAATCGAACTTGCCACATCCTCGATGTGAACGAGGAGCTCTGCCAATGAGCTAGCCGCCCGGCGTCTCTGTTTATTTCTTCACTGCTTTCCCGGCCTTTATGGATCGGCCGATCTCTTTTTCACGCGGCTTGCGCGCGAGTGCTTTGTTTGGGGTGGCTGACGAGATTCGAACCCGCGACAACCGGAATCACAATCCGGGGCTCTGCCTGCTGAGCTACAACCACCATTGAAGCGAAACGCCTTTTGAAACCCTTTTTCGCGGCGAAAAACAGGGCGGCGAGATTGAATCTGGTGGGTGGCGCAAGAATCGAACTTGCCACATCCTCGGTGTGAACGAGGCGCTCTGCCAATGAGCTAGCCGCCCTTTTTAAACGATGTCTGCCTTGAAACACGACTTACAACTTCGTCTTTCCGCGCCCAGCGCGTTTTTCGCGCGGGCGCTTTTTGTTTGGGGTGGCTGACGAGGATCGAACTCGCGACCACCGGATTCACAATCCGGGGCTCTGCCTGCTGAGCTACAACCACCATTGAACATCAACGATCAAACACAACCTCCACGCCCATTCAAGGGCTTTTGGCGCTTGAATCCTTCTTTTTCGCGCAAAAGCGCGAACGATCTAAAATTGGTGGGCGGCGCAAGAATCGAACTTGCCACATCCTCGACGTCAACGAGGAGCTCTGCCAATGAGCTAGCCGCCCTTCAAAATGGTGCATCGGGGAGGATTCGAACCTCCGACCCGCAGGGTTTCAATCTGCCGCTCTGGCCTCTGAGCTACCGACACTGAATGCTTTTCAACCGACGGCTTTCGCCGCTTTTCAAAATGGTGCGCCGAGGAGGATTTGAACCTCCGACCCGCAGGGTTTCAATCTGCCGCTCTTGGCCTCTGAGCTATCAACGCGAATCTCTTTTCCTTCTTGCTTCTTTTCCTGGTGGGGGCGGCGAGGCTCGAACTCGCGACCCGCGGATTAAGAGTCCGCCGCTCTTCCAGCTGAGCTACACCCCCAATGTCCTTTCCCGACGCTTGTGAACGCTCTGCGGCGTCTCTTTCTTGCGCATCTCGGCCGCGAGGAGCGATCCCGAGATGCTTCGTTTGGCGCACAGGGACAGAATCGAACTGTCGACACGCGGATCTTCAATCCGCTGCTCTACCAACTGAGCTACCTGCGCAATGGCCTTTCTCCTGGCGTTTCGCCAAATTGCCGCAGGGCCACTCCCTGCGTTGTTCTGGTGGGGGCGGCGAGGCTCGAACTCGCGACCCGCGGATTAAGAGTCCGCTGCTCTTCCAGCTGAGCTACACCCCCAATGGCGCTTCCTGACGCTTTTCTCTGCCCGGGCCAATCGCCTCGGGATCCCTTTTTTGGCGCGCAAAGACAGAATCGAACTGCCGACACGCGGATCTTCAATCCGCTGCTCTACCTGCTGAGCTATTTGCGCAATGACTTTTGAATCTCTGCTCCTTTTCATTCTGGTGGGGGCGGCGAGGATCGAACTCGCGACGCGCGGGGTAAAAGCCCGCTGCTCTTCCAGTTGAGCTACACCCCCTGAATGCCTGGATCAACAATCGCCCAAAAAACCGGGCCTTTCAAAAAATGGTGGAGGCAGCGAGGCTCGAACTCGCGACCCGCGGATTAAAAGTCCGCTGCTCTTCCGACTGAGCTATACCTCCTCAATGCCTGGCCCGCGGCTGCTCGAAATGCAGGGCCTTTCAAAAATGGTGGAGGCAGCGAGGCTCGAACTCGCGACCCGCGGATTAAAAGTCCGCTGCTCTTCCTGCTGAGCTATACCTCCTCAATGCGAAAATCAACGTTCTTCAATTGGCGGGGGCGGAAGGATTCGAACCTTCGATCACTGGGTCAGAGCCAGCAGCCTTAGGCCTCTAGGCGACACCCCTCTTGTTCATTTCGGCCCTCGCGTTCTTGCGAAGGGTCATCAATTTGGCGACGCCAACGGGATTCGAACCCGTGGTCTGCTCCGTGACAGGGAGCCGTGTTAGGCCTCTACACCATGGCGCCATTTTTGTTTCTGATCCCTTTGATTCTCTTGGGCTTCTGCCCCTCCGCTTTGCTGCTTTCTGATTGCCGTTCTTCAACCTGGCGACGCCAACGGGATTCGAACCCGTGGTCTGCTCCGTGACAGGGAGCCGTGTTGGGCCTCTACACCATGGCGCCATTTTTGTTTCTGACCGCTTGATTCTCTTGGGCTTTCTCGCCCTCCGCTTTGCTGCTCTTCAAACTGGCGGCGCCAACGGGATTCGAACCCGTGGTCTGCTCCGTGACAGGGAGCCGTGTTAGGCCTCTACACCATGGCACCAGTGATCGTTCATTGACTCTTTGCGTTTCCCTTTCTGTTTCGCCGAAGGCGTTGTTGCATTTCTCGCGGACAACAAAAAAGGCGCCGAGGTTTCCCTTTTGGCGCCTTTTTTCGAAACGGAGAGTTTTTTCAGACTCTCTGGACTCCGGTGAAGAGGGAGACCATTTTCGCTTCGGCAAAGGCGCGCGCCATTACGCGTTTGACAAAATGCTTGTCAAAATCGTGTTTATCAAAAAGCTGTTTGGCGACGAGGCGGGTCATGGCGAAGCTCCGAAAAATTTGGCGGCGTGTGCCGCAGTGTTTCAAAATTGTAGACTGCTTGTTTGACTCTTGTCAACGACTTTTTTCAACTTTCTTAAAAAAAATTCGCACTGCCGATAACATGGTTTCACTTCTTCAAATTGGCAGAGGCGGAAGGATTCGAACCTTCGAATGGCGGAATCAAAATCCGCTGCCTTGCCGCTTGGCGACACCCCTCCTGGACAGCCCGCAATGCGTTTCCTTTGATG
>Ga0105859_1000419_pt1 | contig 14299 bp, 14 predicted proteins | sample OrgsoiDNA_201063_FD_89684 | JGI IMG/M metagenome (GOLD analysis project Ga0105859, IMG submission 89684) | Permafrost soil microbial communities from the Arctic, to analyse light accelerated degradation of dissolved organic matter (DOM) -... | ecosystem: Environmental > Terrestrial > Soil >...
AGCGATGCCTTCGCCACCCCCATCACGTTGTAGTTCGGCATTACGCGCGTCGACCCAAGGTACGTCAGCGTGCTCAGCGACCCGCCCTCGGTCATCAGCCCCGCCGTGGCACGCGCCACCGCCACCAGCGAATACGCGCTCACATCCTGCGCCAGCAGGAACCCCGCGCGGCTGGTCTCGACGAAGGGCCGCGCCAGATCCTCCCGGTTGGCAAACGCCAGGCTGTGCACCACCGCATGCAACGGCCGGTTGAGACCGCGCAGTCTCTCCGTGAGCGCCGTCAGGTCGTCATCCCTGGTGACATCGCACGGCAGAATCGCCGCCACGTTCCAGTCTTTGGACAAGTCTTCGATCGAGCCTTTCTGCCGGTCGCCAAGATACGTCAGAGCCAGCGCGGCGCCCTCTCTTGAAAACGCCTGCGCGATGGCATACGCCAGACTCCACTTGTTGGCAATACCCAGAATGAGGGCAAGCTTGCCCTCCAGCAATTTAGACATGAGACTCCAGTTTAAACTACTGCGGAAGAGGCTCTTGCAGGACGGTCCGGACGGTGGCCGGTAATTTGTCGGCATTCGACAGAAGGAGGCTGACCTGCCACATCTGCTCGGTGCTCAGCGAGCCGCTGAACCCAGGCATCCCGGTCAGCCGGATGCCATTCGCGACCTTCCAGTAAGTTTCACCCGCTGGATCGTCAGTAACGCCTTTTCCCTTGAAAAGGTCCGGCGGCTTGGGGAACTCTCCCTTTGCGATCGCCGTCTGATCCCGCCCCGGCAACCCATGACAAACAGCACAGTGGTTCCGGTAGATGTGCGCGCCCGCCGCGTAAGCCTCATCCGATGCCGGAATCGGCGATGATTTCGGCGCTTCTTTATTGACGCGCGCGTCTAACGCGATGCCGGTGATCAGCTTTTCGAACGGCAGCGGCGCCGACGCGGTCGCAACGGGCGCCAGACCTAGTGCAACGTAACCCAAACCTGCGGCTGCGATCAACACAATCGCCGCAATGAACCCGAATATGAATTGCCTCATAGCCGTTTTCGTCTCCTGCACCTACCGCAAGCTTACCGACTTTCCGCCCTGCTCCTTGCTCCGCTGCGCCGCATCCATGAACGCGAACATCTCGAGCGTCTCCTCATTGGCCACCGGAGGCTGCCCCGTCCGGAAGAACTTCACCATCTCGATGACCAGCGGCCGGTAGTCTGTCGCCGCCTCCGCTTTCGGGTGGCTCTCCACTACCGCGCTGCCCCGGAACACCAGCGCTCCGTAATCGCTATAGGGCCGGATCGCGTTCACCGTGCCTACGCGCCCGTCCTTCCACCGGCCCACGATCGCGTCCATATTCTGGCCGGCGGTCCTGGTGACGCTCTCGCAACCGCGACCCATGACGGTGTACAGCAGTTCGATGGGATGAACCGCGTACCAGGAGAGGTCCAGGTAGTGGTGCGGTTCGAACGGCCCCGGCCCCCACGTGATGGCGCCCGTGATGTCCGAAAATTTCATGGTCGCGCCGATGGCGCCGTACCGCAGGCTCGAAGAACTGAACCACGCCACGCCCGCTTCCCTGGCCAGGCGCGCAATCTCACGCGCATCCTCCAGCGTAGCCGCCAGCGGCTTATCGAAGAACAGCGCCTTGTGCGACGCGATCACCGGCTTGGCCTGCGCCAGGTGTATGCGCCCGTCGATGCTGGTCAGCAGCACGCCATCCACCTTCGAGAGCAGCGTGGCAATGTCCGGCACAATTTCCACACCATATTTGGAGTGGATCTCTTCCGCGAACTGCTCCACCCGGCTGGCGCTCTCCGCGATATCCTTACTGCCGCCTTTGTAAGCCGCCACCACGCGCGCGCCAGGTATGTGGCCGGGTTCACCCGGGTCGCCATTCAGCAGCTTCGTAAACGCGGGAACGTGCGAAGTATCCGTCCCGATGATTCCCAACCGCAAATCCGCCGCCGCGGCGCAGTCCGCACACCAGGCCGCCGCCAATAGAACAACCGTTAGTTTCACGATGGCATTGTACACTGGTACCGCGCCCCGCATGGACCTCACCACGCCACTCACCTTCGTCAAAGGAATTGGCCCCGCCCGCGCCGCCATGCTGGAAGCCAAGGCGCTGTTCACCGTAGAAGACCTGCTTGGCTACGTCCCCTTCCGCTACGAAGACCGCAGCAACATGAAGACCATCGCCCAACTGGCCCCCGGCGAAATGGCCACGGTCATAGCCGAAGTCCGTTCCACCAAGCTCTCCGGTTTCCGCCGCCGCAATCTGGGCCTCTTCGAAGTGCGCTTCACCGATTCCTCCCGCGCCATCCTGCTCGGCAAGTGGTTCCACGGCGGCTATCTCGCCAACGTGTTGGGCGATGGCCTCAAGGTCGCCCTCTTCGGCAAGGTCGAGTTCGACAGCTTCTCGGGCGAGCTCACCATGCTCCACCCCGAATTCGAAATCCTTTCGGGCGACGATGACGATGGCGAGTCCTCGCTGCACACCGGCCGCATCGTCCCCATCTATCAGGCCGCCGGCAAACTCACCACCCGCATCCTCCGGACCGTCACCCACCGCATCTTTCAATCGCTCGGCCCTGTCGAAGACCACCTGCCGCAGTTTCTCCGCGGCCCCCTGAAGTTGCCCGACTACTGGACCGCCATTCGCCACATCCACTTTCCGCCGGCCGAAAGCGACCTCCGCCTGCTCAACGCCTTCCGCTCCCCGGCGCAGTTCCGCCTCATCTTCGAAGAATTCTTCTGGCTGGAGTGCGGCGTCGCTCTCAAGCGTGCCAAGGCCCGCGCCCTTCCCGGCATCGCCTTCGAGATCGACGATCGCGTGCGCGAGCGCGTCAAAGCCATGCTGCCATTCAAACCCACCGGGGCGCAGAAGCGCGTGATCAAGGAAATCGCCGACGACATGAAAGAGCCGCGTCCCATGAACCGTCTCTTGCAAGGCGACGTGGGCAGCGGCAAAACCATCGTCGCCGCCGAAGCCGCCGTCATCGCCATCGAAAACGGCTACCAGGTGGCGGTGCTTGCCCCCACCGAGATCCTGGCCGCGCAGCACGGCGTCTACTTCAAACAGATTCTCGGTAAACTCGGGTACGTCACCGCGTTGCTCACCGGCTCCTTCACCGCCCGCGAGAAATCCCAACTAAAGAAACTGCTGGCCGAAGGTTTGGTCCAGGTAGCCGTCGGCACTCACGCGCTGCTCGAAAAGGACGTCGAATTCAAGAAACTCGGCCTCGCCATCATCGATGAGCAGCACCGCTTCGGCGTCCTTCAGCGCCTGGGCATGGTGCAGAAGGGCGTCACCCCCGACGTCCTGGTCATGACCGCCACTCCCATTCCCCGCACCCTTGCCATGACGCTCTACGGCGATCTGGACGTATCCGTTATCGATGAACTCCCGCCCGGCCGCAAGCCCATCAAGACCAGGCACTATACCGCCGACCAGATCGAGCAGGCCCTCAGCTTTTTGAAAGGCCAGATCGATGAAGGCCGCCAGGCGTACGTGGTCTATCCCCTTATAGAGGAGTCCGAAACCCTCGCCATCAAGGCCGCGCAACAAGAGTACGAGCACCTCTCGCGCGAAGTCTTCCCCGATATTCCGGTCGGTCTGATGCACGGCCGCCTCGGCGCCGACGAGAAGGAATCCGTGATGCAGCGGTTCAAAGAGGGCCATATCAAGATCCTGGTTTCCACCACCGTCATCGAAGTGGGCGTGGATGTCCCCAACGCCAGCGTCATGCTGGTGGAGCAGGCCGAGCGATTCGGCCTCGCGCAATTGCATCAGCTTCGCGGGCGCGTGGGCCGCGGCGCCGCCCAAAGTTACTGCATGCTGGTCACCGAAAAAATGAACGACACCGCCCGCCATCGCATCCGCACCATGGTGGAATCCACCGACGGGTTTTATATTTCGGAGATGGACCTGAAGCTCCGCGGCTCCGGAGAATTCTTCGGCACCAAACAATCCGGTATGCCCGCGTTCCGCCTGGCGGACATACAGCGGGATAGCGAAATCCTGGAAATCGCGCGCCGCGAGGCTGTCAGTTTCATCGCCCGCCCGCCTTCGGAAGACGAACTCCGCCGCGCCGTCGCCTACATCCGCGACCATTGGCAGCGCCGCTATGCCCTGGTGACGGTGGGCTGATGCGCGTCATCGCCGGAGAATTCCGTTCGCGCCGCCTGAAGACCATTCCCGGAGATGCCACGCGCCCCACGCCCGACCGCCTGCGCGAAACCCTCTTCAACATTCTGGCCCCGCAACTCCAGGGCGCCACTTTTGTCGACGCCTACGCCGGAACCGGCGCAGTCGGGATCGAAGCCCTCAGCCGCGGCGCCAGCCACGCCTGGTTCCTGGAGAAAAACCGCGCGGCCTTGCAGGCCATCCGCGAAAATCTGGCGTCGCTCCAACTCGAACCGCGCGCCACCATCGTCGGCGGCCCGGCGCTCCTCAGCCTTTGCGTCGGCCTGGCTGGTCAACCAGCCGGCATCGTCTTTCTCGATCCGCCTTACTCCCTCGAACGCGAGTACGCCGCCGCCCTCCGCCTGCTGTCGGAAACTCCGCCACCGCTCACCGTCATCCAGCACTCCGTTCGCTTCGCCCTGCCGGAAACCCAAGGCGGGCTCACCCGAACACGCCTTCTCAAACAAGGAGACAGCGCCCTTAGCTTTTACACCGGCTGTAGGCAAGCGCTAGAATAACTCCACTATGCTGCGACGCTGTCTCCCGCTCCTCCTGGCCGCGGCCTTCGCCGCCTCTGCCCAAAAGTACACCGGACCGCGGCCGCCCAAAGCCGACGTCCCTTACCTCAAGCACGCCGCCGACCTCATCCCCACCGAGTCCACCGAGGCCAAGGAAGAAAAGGGCAAGAAGGACGACGTCGTCTTCGCTATCGCCGGCCTCAACTCACCCGTCCGGACTCCGCTCGCCTCGCCTATATTCCTTTTCGAGTCCGACAAACTCGCCCCCGATAAGCTGCAGCTTTTCAAACTGGAATCACGCAACGGCCGCCGCGAAATCCTCTTTGGCCCTAAGAAGCAGCCCCAGGCCATCCTCATGAAGGTGATGCATCTCGATTCCGCCAACCTCTACCGTATCGAAGTCGATGAGGGCCTCGAACGCGGCGAATACTCCATCACCCCTCAAGGCTCCAACCAGGTCTTCTGCTTCCAGGTTTTCTAGCGAAGCCGGCGTGACCGGAAGTCGCTCCGTATCGTTTAGAACACTCGCCACGCCCCCCCACGGCCTTTCGCGCCTGTGGTATTCTGTGTACGTATCAAAGAGATTAAGAGAAGACAAGGAGCATTACCTCTAGAATGGCACTGGCGATTGAAGCAAAGCGGCAGGTTTTCAACACAAATCAGCGCCACCAAACCGACACCGGGTCGCCGGAAGTACAGATTGCCCTGTTGAGCGCGCGTTTGCGCTACTTGCAGGAGCATTTCGAGACGCACAAGAAGGACCATGGTTCCCGCAAAGGGCTGTTGACCATAGTTGCCAAGCGTCGCCGGCTTCTGACTTACCTGCGTAATACGGACCCAGAGCGCTACAAAGGGGTTCTGCTCAGGCTGGGCATCCGCCGCTAGTCCATTCGTCGGAAGCGGCTGGTCTCAGACGTGTGGCGGCGCTTCCGAGTTATACCCATTTGGCCCAAACGGGGCTCAGGCCTTCAGGGCTTACTCATCCTGTCAACTCCACTCTCAAACGGCGACCCCAAGCGGAGCGCCGGTTCGTGACCGGCCGGAACTGGTTTTCGGTCGAGTTGGAGGTTTTAAAAAAGAATGCATCACATAGTTGAAGTTGACCTGGGCGGCCGCAAGATTACGCTCGAAACCGGCAAAATGGCCAAACAGGCGAACGGCGCCGTTGTCGTCCGTTCCGGTGACTCGGTTGTCCTGGTGACCGCCTGTATGGCCGATCAAGCCAAACCCAGCGCCGCTTTTTTCCCGCTCACCGTTGACTACCGCGAATACACCTACGCCGCCGGAAAGATTCCGGGCGGCTTTATCAAACGCGAGGGCCGTCTCTCCGAAAAAGAAGTTCTCACCAGCCGCCTGATCGATCGTCCCATCCGGCCGCTCTTCCCCGAAGGTTTCATGCATGAAACCCAGGTGATTGCCATGGTCCTCTCGGCCGACCCCGAACAGGATCCCAACTCTCTGGCGATTTGCGGCGCCGCCGCTGCGCTGGCCATTTCCGATCTCCCCTTCCACTACGTCCTGGCGGGCGTTCGCGTGGGTATGCGCGACGGCCACTACACCGCCAACCCCACCTACACCGAAGGCCGCGAATCCAAGATGAATATCGTGGTCGCCGGCACTGAAGAAGGCATCGTCATGGTGGAGGCCGGCGCGCAGCAGGTTTCCGAAGCCGAGGTTTTGGGCGCCATCGAATTCGGCCACGAATGCTGCAAGAAGATCGCCGCCGGCATCCGCCAGCTCATGAAGCTGGCCGGCAAGCCCAAGCGTGAATTCGTTTCCCCGGCTCTTGACGCCGATCTCTACGAGCAGGTCGCCAAGGAAGCCCGCGTTGACCTGACCGACGCTCTCAATACCGAAAAGCATCCCAAGCTCGAAAGCTATTCCCTGGTCGCTACGGTTAAAAAGCGCGTCATCGAGGCCCTGCCAGAAGACAAGCGGCTTGAAGCCGCCAAATGCTACGACGCTCTCAAGGAGAGCATCTTCCGCGATGAGATGCTCAAGAATCATCGGCGCCCCGACGGCCGCGCCTTCGACCAGATCCGACCCATCAGCATCGAAACCAGCGTCCTGCCGCGCACCCATGGTTCCGCCCTCTTCACCCGCGGCGAAACCCAGTCTCTGGTCACCATCACGCTTGGCACCAAGGACGATGAGCAGCGCATCGAGCTCCTGGAGCCGGGCGAAGCCTCCAAACGATTCATGCTGCACTACAACTTCGCCCCGTTCAGCGTCGGCGAAGTGGGCTTCATGCGCGGTCCCGGCCGCCGCGAAATCGGACACGGCGCTCTGGCCGAGCGCTCGCTCACCGCTCTCATCCCCGGCGAAGACAAGTTCCCGTACACCATGCGCATAGTCAGCGACACGCTGGAATCGAACGGTTCCAGCTCCATGGCCACCATCTGCGGCGCTTCGCTCGCGCTCATGGATGCGGGTGCGCCGATGACCTCTCACGTCGGCGGCGTTGCCATGGGTCTGGTTATGGAAGGCAAGGATTACGCCGTCCTGACCGATATCGCGGGCGCCGAAGATCATTATGGCGACATGGATTTCAAGGTTGCAGGCACGCACGAAGGCATCACCGGCCTTCAGATGGATATCAAGATTCCCAACATCACCACCGCCATCATGAAGGAAGCGCTCGAGCAGGCCCGCCGCGGCCGCCTCTTCATCCTCGACAAGATGTATGAGGCCCTGCCCGCGCCCCGCGCCAGCATGTCGCAATATGCGCCCCGGATTTACACTCTGCATATTCCGACCGATAAGATCCGCGACGTGATTGGACCAGGAGGCAAGGTGATCCGCGGGATCATCGAGCAGACCGGCGTCAAGATCGATGTCGAAGACGATGGCACCATCCACGTCGCCTCGGCGGACGAGGCCTCGGCCCAAAAAGCCATCCAGATTATCTCCGACATCACGGCCACCGCCGAGATCGGCAAGACGTATCTGGGCAAAGTGGTCCGCCTGGTGGACTTCGGCGCCTTCGTCGAAATCTTCCCTGGCACCGACGGTCTGCTGCACATCAGCGAAATCGCCGAAAACCGCATCAAAGACGTCCGCGATGAGCTCAAGGAGGGCGACCAGATCCTGGTCAAGGTACTGGCACTTGAAGGCAACAAGATCAAGCTCAGCCGCCGCGCCGTCCTTAAAGAGCAGCGCGAAAAGCTGAAGCCGGTCACGAAGTAAGTCACTCCATCGCGGGGCGGGTCACTGGCCTGCCCCGTTTAATCGTCGAGTTTGGCATTGCCGTCCGCGGGCGAGGTCCGGTAAGATCATGGTATGAGTAAGCAACAGCTCCATCAGTTAGTCGATTCACTGCCGGATAGTCAGGTACCGGCCGCGATCGCACTGCTCTCGGAACTAGGCGACGAAGAGATCATTGACTCTGAAACCGCGGCACGGCTCGATGCCGCATTGGCCGAGCCAGGCGATAACATCTCGTTGGAAGAGCTTCGCCGGCGTTGCGCGGCGTGACACGCGGCGTCGAATTCCGCCCTGCGGGAGCACGCGACCTGCTGGCTCTCGATCGTCTCGTCCGATCCCGAATTCTCGCAGCGCTGACGCGGTAAGCAACCACCGGTCACGGCGATATCAAGCCGCTGCGCGGACGCCCGGGCGATTTCCGTTTGCGCGTCGGAAAGTGGCGGGTTTTCTTCCGCCAGGATCAGTCGGACCTGGTGCTCGTCACCGGAATTGACAACCTCAAACAATTTTCTTCAGATTTGTTTGGGCGTTGAGACCTGAGTTTTGCAACTGGCTCGTGTTGTGAACGACACGTTGGTGTAACATATGCTAATGCGAAATTCGAGATTGCCATTCCTGTTTGCGATTGCGGTTTGCCTGGCCGCCCAGAGTTCAACGCCGATAGATAACGACCAGGTGCGGGTTATTCTGGTCACCGACCAACCGCACGCCAAGACGCAGCCGCACCAGCACAAATTGAATCGAGTGATGATTTATCTGACCCCCGGCAGCCAGTCCATCACTCCGCAGAATGGTAAGAAGGTGGATCTGAAGTACAAGGCGGGCGAAGTGAAATGGAGCCCGGCCGGCGGCATGCACGTTTCGGAAGTCACCAGCGATGCTCCGGTCCGGATCGTTGAAGTGGAAGTGAAAAAAGAGGGCGACGCGAGCAAGGCCGTAAGCAATCCACTGGACCCGCTGAAGGTGGATCCGAAAGACTACAAGCTGGAGTTCGAGAATGCCCAGGTGCGGGTTATCCGTGTGAAGATGGGGCCCCACCACAAGGTTCCGTTGCACGAGCACCAACTGAATCGGGTGGTGGTTTATCTGACGGACCAGAACGGCAGTATGACCGCGGATGGAAAGACCGACACGGCCCAGCACAAAGCCGGTGAAGCAAGTTGGGGCGCCCCAACCAAGCACAGCGAAGAGAACCTCCAGGACACCACGTTCGAGGCGGTGGTTGTGGAATTCAAGAACTGACGGCAGACGAAATCCGCCAGATCCGGATTATACACCTTGACAGAAACGACACAGGCGGGCTATTATATCCGTAACGGATGCATTTATGCCCAAGCCCCCATCACCCCGCGAATTGCTGCCGCTCACGCCGCCGGTGTTTCACATCCTGCTAGCCCTGGCAGATGAGGAATGCCACGGTTACGGCATCATGCAGGACGTCGCACGCCAGACCGATGGCGCCCTTCAGCTTGGCCCCGGTACTCTCTACGGCTGCCTGAAACGGATGCTCGCCGCAGGCCTGGTAGAAGAGTCCGACGAACGGCCCGACCCCGCCTTGGACGATGAGCGCCGCCGCTATTACCGCATGACCGCCCTGGGCCGCCACGTGGTTCGGGCCGAAGCGCAGCGCCTGGCGGGCGCCGTCACCGCGGCCATATCCAAGCGGCTCCTGGACCGCGGCAAACCCAGCTTGGCCGGAGGCAGAGCCTGATGCCGAACCCGATGGCGAACCGGGCGCCCACCTCAGTCAACATCAGCCGCCTGTGCCGCATCTACTCCGCGCTGCTCTACGGCTATCCGCGGGAATTCCGTCTGCAGTATGGGGGCGCCATGCAGCAACTCTTCCGCGACCGCTGCCGCGATCTGGCGCGAACCCCCGGCCGCCTCTCCCTGCTCCAGTTCAGCCTCAATCTGGCAGCCGATTGGTTTGGCTCCATAGTCCGTGAAAGAATCGCCTCCCAATCTGTTGAATTTCTCGCACGGCAGGCCCGCGCTATCTGGTCTGCCGGCCGCAAACAGACGCCGCGCGGCTTGGTGACCGAGTGGGCCCTGACGATCGTCGTGTACCTGTTCGCCACGACCACTCTGGTTCAGGCCTACGTGGTTCCCACGGGTTCGATGGAGGGCAATGTCATGATCGGCGACCACATGCTGGTGGATCGCGCCGCCTTTGCGAATCCCGGCAGTCTGGGCCGCCGCCTGCTGCCCTATCATGACGTCCAGCGTGGCGACATCGTAGTTTTCCTCTATCCCGAAGACATCCGCCAGACCTACGTTAAACGCGTCATCGGCCTGCCTGGCGACCGCATCCGCTTAGTGGACAAGCAGGTGATCCGCAATGGCCGCCGCCTGATGGAACCCTACACGCAGCACATGGCATGGCCCCCGGACGCTTACCGCGACGGTTTCCCCACCGCGCCCGAAGCCTCCACCACGCCGCGCGGCCGCGACATGTTCCAGCATCACGTCATCCACGGAGAGGCGATCGTGCCCGCGGATTCGCTCTTCGTGCTGGGAGACAACCGCGAAAACTCCGAAGACAGCCGCTACTGGGGCTTCGTGCCCCGCAACTACGTGGTGGGCAAGCCGCTGATCGTTTACTGGTCCTATGATGCGCCCACCGCCGACCTGGAAGAGTGGAGCCTGGCGCACGCGCTCGATGTTGCCCAGCACTTCTTCACCAAAACGCGCTGGGAACGTACGCTGCTGGTGCCCCGGTCCCAGCGCGCCCAAGAAACTGGAAGCGTGGAATGAGGCGCGGAATGAAGCCTGCCATGATGGCTCTATTCGGATGGCTGGTGCCTGGAGGCGCCTACCTCTTGCTGCGGCGGTACACGCAATTCGCGCTCTTCCTGCTTCTGGTTTCGAGCGCATGCGCCGCCGGAACCGCACTCCAGGGAGGGAATCAATGGCCGCACCCCGCGGAACTCCAGGGGCTCGACGGATTCACAGTCATCGTGGCCCAAGCCGGCGCCCTGGCGAAAATGCTGGCCGGCGGCGCATACCTGGCGGCCCGGTTCCTTGACGGCAACCATACCTTCCTGACGGGCCGCCTCCACGAGTATGGAACCACGCTCCTGACCTTGGCGGGTCTCCTCAACCTGCTGGCGCTCGCCGATGCCCTGGAGTTAAGAAGGGCGATGCCGCGAAAGGTGAACCAAGCCTGATGTCCCATTTCCCGTTCACCTTGCTGCTCGCCGTCCTGATCTCGGCGGCCACCGCTCTGCTCGGCAATCGATCCGCCCGCGACCGCGTCTACCACGCCGCCTACCTGCTGCTCTCGTGCCTGATCGCCACTCTGGCCGGCAGTTGGATCATGTACCTGATCCACGGCTGACAGGCTCAGCGAGCCCTTGGCCGGCGAGGTAGCGGCATCTGTATTTTTCAGTTAGACTCAATGTTTGGCGTGAAGAACGCCAAGTGTGCATGGTTCCGTCCGCCCGCCAAAAGGGCGCGTAGCTCAGTTGGTTAGAGCGCCTGCTTCACACGCAGGAGGTCGCAGGTTCGAGTCCTGCCGCGCCCACCACAAAGCTCATTGATTTCAAAAGACTTGTTCCAGCTACATCTCATCGCTTTCGCCTATCCTTTACCTCAACTGTGCCAAAACTGTGTCAAAAACCCATTCAGTTTGGCTTGACTGTGCCAAAACCAGATCCGCCTTCATTGGCCTGGCGGTTTAGTTTGGCCAACGCTTCTCTCTTCATCTGAAGTTTCATTTGCGAGTACTTCTTGAACACTTTCGCATCGCCACATTCAGCATGCGACGCAGCACTCGCAACTCCTGATGTACCGTCGTTGCCTTCAGCAGACCTTTCTCCACGGATCCACTCCTCGTCTTGATGACCACTCGCTGCTTGAGCCGCCCGCGAAGGTACATCTCGATATCGTCGGCGGTCAGTTTGGCGAGTTTGGTATTCTCGAACACGGTCCTCAGATGCTTCAGAGCGCGCTGATTGACCCCGTGGGTCTTCTGCGCGCGGAACGGGGACTTGGAAAAGTTCTCCAGATAAAAATCCGCCCATTCCCCAAACGCGAGATCCTGCCCACGGCGTAGCGCGGGCAGAATGTTGTTATCTCGGGCTTGCAAACGCTCTCTGAGGCACTTCTGGGCTTCGCCCCAGTCTTCAGTAAGTGTCGATTCCCGTCGGCGAATACCGTCCTTGTCGCGGTACCCCATCCACCAAACCTTCGACTCGTCGCGTTTATACAAGCCCCCATCATGCTTCACTGGTCTTGCCAATTCTCCACCTCCTGTTTGAACTGCGCGCGGAAGGGCTGCAACTCCGATTTCAAGAATCGGATGTTGCGGCCCATCACGCGGAGATGGGGAATCTGCTTTCGCTCAACCCAAAGATACACTGTTTGCGGGCTGACGCCAAGGAAAACCGCGGCTTCAGGCACGCGGATGGGCAGCTCGTTGAGGGGGGCGGGGAGTGGCACTCTGATTGTCGCATCCATGAAAAACCTCACGGCTCCACGAGCGGTGCTCAACTATAAGGGAATGGCGAAGGCAATTGGGGACGCGCCACTGTGGGGTTCTTAGAAAGGACGGCGAGTACCTATCTCGCAGACCGCTACCGCCGCGCCCTCAAGAGCGTGGGAAAAGGCAGCGCCAGCACGCGCCGATTCTTTCCCCTCGGATGTTGCAGATTGTTGCAAACTGTTGCACACACCCGCCAGCGAACAAAACCTGTTGCAGACAGTTCACAAACGGTTGCATTCTGTTGCAGGCCATCTGGAATTGCTTCACTTCATGGTGGCGCCTTGATGTTAGCACGACGATATTTTCAACAAGTTACGACTGTTTTCGACATATTTCGACACCATCGACAACTTTCGACAGATTTCGACACTTCGCAGCCCGCATAAAGCTCAAAAGCGCGGTTCAGGGGCCCAAAACATTGGTAGTGGAACATAAAGGATTGTCCGACGAGGTGGTTGATTTCGTCTTGTACTTTGCAGGCGGCAGGCCACTTTGGGCGTCTGACGATTCCGAACAGTGGTCTGCCGATTGTCTAACGGACTATCCGACGCGAAATCGCGTCCCAAATTCCCGCCGTCAGGCCCTTTGAAATAGAGGGCAATCATGCCAAGGCGAACGATTCGGTTGACCTCCGATACAGATGGACGACTCCAATCGACAGCGAAGCTTCGCGGCTACGCCAACCCCAGCGCCTTCGTGCGGGCGGCCATCGACAACGAATTGAGCGATCGCGAGACATCGTGGATGCCTCTCGGCATTAAATTGTTTCAAGGCCGGAGGCCAGTTCGCGGTGCAGAACCCCGCTCATGCTCGGACTCCGACGCTTGATTCCCACCGGGTACGCGATCCTTGATCGCCGTTCAAAATTCAATTAAGACTACCAATCGCTTTGAAAATCAGGTATACTTTTAACTGGTCAATAAGGTCTGATTATATCTGTTTGGAGTGAAAGCACGTGAAAATGCCCTGTCCGAGTTTCTTGGCAAGGTTGGCAAGCCCAATGCCATTGTCCGCCAGCCGTGGCAGTTTGGTGCTGGCCCTGGTTTATGCCGCGCTCCCCATTCATGCGGCGCAGGTGATCATAGTGCTGCGGCCTGGCGGGACCGGTTGGCAAGTCGTCGAAGCCGAGAAGATTACCTTCAACCAAAAGGAAAAGCTGCGTACCGGCTCCAGCCAGACGCTCGAATTCCGCCAGGACGCATATAAGAAGTTTCCCCAGGTGGAAATCGTGAAGTCGGGGACGCTGCGCAGGCACGTTGGCGGATACCTTGTCCGTCGCAGTGAAAGCGGCTGGGAACCGGTTGCGGCTGACGGGGCGCCGGTGAAGACCGCTACCTCCTTCGCGGCCCTGTGGACGGCAACCGTGGTGTCGATTCAGGCGCAACGCAGCTCCAAGACCGCCACGGCCCTGCGTCCTGGTGAGATATACGCTATCCTGCCGGGGACAGACCGGAACGAAGCGCTGGCGAACCTGATCGCCGACGCGTCGAATTTTCGTGGGCTGGGCGAAGCCAGCGAAGATGCAGCTTTCGCGGAGCGCATGTCGCTGCTGGTTGGCGTCGCCAACTCCGTCACCGGACCGGGCGCCACAAAACTAAAGCAACTGCTGCTTTCGGAAATGTTGGCAGCCGGCCAGCGGGTGAGCGCCGGCATCGCCAAAGCCGGAGATCTCACGGCCGGGCTCAAGTACGCCGAGGTGTCGGCCCAAGCCTATCCCAAAGACGCACAGCAGGAGGAGGCGCGCACCGGGTTGTCCAAAACCAAAAAGTGGCTCGACGAGCGCATGGCGATTCTCAAAGCCTTCCGCGCCGGAGAGCTCTGGGACGCCTATCTGGACAAGTACGACGACTTTGAGCGGTGGGACGGCTCTTTTCAGGATCTACGCAAGTCGCGGGAACAGGCATTCCTGGAAAGCGGGCAGCA
>Ga0105859_1000423_pt1 | contig 14198 bp, 11 predicted proteins | sample OrgsoiDNA_201063_FD_89684 | JGI IMG/M metagenome (GOLD analysis project Ga0105859, IMG submission 89684) | Permafrost soil microbial communities from the Arctic, to analyse light accelerated degradation of dissolved organic matter (DOM) -... | ecosystem: Environmental > Terrestrial > Soil >...
CATGGCGGCGCCGAATGCGCGCTTTGCGAAGCGGCGCGGATGGCAAATCCGGAGCTTTTGCGAGAGTTGCTGGCTCCATGGGCCGAGCGCGAAGCGGATGAAGCCTCGGTGAGGGTCGAGCTGGCGTCGTCCAAAGCCGATATTAAGGCCCTGTCTCGCGCGGTGGACGCGGAGAACGAGGCTCGCTTGGGCAACGACGCCGCATTGTGGCCAATGGCGCTGGGGCTTGCGTGGATCAGCGCTGAAAAAGAGATGCTTAATTTGGGGACGCCTGAGCGCGCATACAGTTTCAACAGCATGTTGGCATGCACGGGGCACCCGAATTTCATCACGCCGGTTTATCCGTTCAACACGCACACCATTCAGTTGGAAGGAAACGGGAACAAGACAAAAAAGAAAAAACCGGCTCGTCAGCATGAGCCGATTGAACCCTTGGAGCCCTTTGGCGCCAGCCCAAAAGGAACCGCTTTCGATTGGCTCAGCCGCGCAGGATTGGCGCCGTTAGGCACCCGGCCCGCCGACAGCGCGATTATTCACGAGGCGTTGGCGAAAGCGGCGCCGATTTCATTTCAGCGCGCTCGGAGCCCTGCGCAAAGAAAAATCCGAGAAGCCCAAATTTGGGAATGCTGGAAGCAATTGTCGCGACTGGTGTCCATGAATTTCCCCGTGAAAACATTCGCCAGTTGGACACAGCACGCCGCGGGCCTGCTCGCGCACAAGCAATTCCAGGGCGTCGGGGGGTTGCATGCCGGCAAGGGCGGCGCGAGTCAAACGCTCGCCGAGCACGCCGCGGAGAGGCTGGGGCGCGACACCGTGGGCCGATTGCGGGCGGAAATGGAGGCGGAGGACATCGCGCAAGCGGCAGAGGGGCTTGGCCAAAGGCGTTGGGCCGGCGCGGCTCGCGGAAATTTGCGAATTTAATCGCGAAAAAATCGTTCAACGCGGCGCAAACAGAAAAAAAAGGGTGTTCCACCGCCAGCCTTGAACGGCCGTTCAGGGGCCTTTGCGCGCTGATTTTTTCGAGGAAGGCTTGGCGGGGCTTGCGGTGGCTGCGATGGGCATGGCCCCAAGGGGCGGCGCGGACTCAATCGATGTCGCCGGTGTCGTCAAAGGCGCCATTTGCTCCGCGGAGGCGGGCAGGAGCGGAATGCGGAAAATGGTTTCCGCGGCAGCGCCTTCCTCAAAAAAGAGAACGGCGTCTGTGGGGCCGGTGTCGGACTGCTCCAACATGTCGCGAGCCACGGCAAGCGTGCGCGCGGTGATCGACGGCGGCAACCCCGCTTGCTGCGAAAAGAGCCAATTGCAATGAGCGGCGTGCAAACGCAAAATGGCGTCGTCAGAAGGCTCTTGGGCAACAGGCGCAAAGGGCAAAGCGGACGCCGTGATCAACTCCATCGGGCTATACACCATGCCGTCTGGCGAGCCGGGGCGCGTCGCGTTTTGGAAAATCAGGCCAAACGACTCGCCGTCGGTCACCAAAGCGACGCGGTAGCGGCGTTTGCCCGCGTAGTGAAAATGCGGCGCGCTGAAATTCGGCGCGCAAATGAACGCAAGGGAGTAGGCGACGACGGGATGCTTGACAAGATTTTGCATCATTTCCGTGTGAAGCGCTCCATTCACATAATCCGCTTTCAGCGCCGTTTTTTGCTTGTCCGTCAACGGCACGATCGACAGCGTGCGACGCGGTTCGTGTGATGAAGAGAGAGCATGCGCAGCCATGAAAATCCTTGGTCGGTGGCGGGTCGCCAAAGCATGGCGACCAAAACAGGAAAATCGAGAAGAAACAAAAGACAAAAAACGCAAACAAAAGCAAAAAATCAGCGCCAAGCGCGAATGAACGCCGGGTTCAGGGGCCTTTGGCTTTGCGCGCTTTGGGGTTCCCCTGGGGGTTGGGCGCGGCTTGCGCGTTCGCCGAAGGCCGCGCTTTGTCGGACGTCGGAACGGCCGTGGCGACGGGCGGGACAAAAGGAATGTCCATGGCGGTCTCAGCGGGGGCGCCGTCGTCGAACAGCAAAACGGCTGCGGCCGGGCCCGCCTCGCTGTGTTCGCACATGATTCGGGCAAGGCCGCGATCCTTGGCCGCGCCCTGCGCGTCCATGCTTTCGCGCCCCGCGAGCAACCAATTGACGTGCGCGGCGTAAAAACGAAGAATCGCTTCCTTTCTGGGCTTTCGCGAAACGAGGGCAAATGGCAACGCCGACGCCATGATCACTTCAAGGCGCGTGGGCGACTGCCCCTTGCCCGCCTTGGAGAGACCGTCGGCCTCCTGGCTCAAAAGGCCAAAAGACTCGCCATCCGTCACCAGCACATTGCGGTATCGCCGGTTGCCCGTGAAATGGAAATGAGGCTCCAAAGCGGGCACCCGAACCATGTCAACGCCAGAGTGCGCAAATCGAATCGCCACAGGATGCTCATTTCGGGCCATGTCCATCAGCGCGTTCTGCGTGAGCTCCGTGTCGATGTCGAGATTGGAGTAAGCGGCTTTGAGAGCCGTTTTCTGCTTGGGCGTGAGCGGCACGACGGACAGAGTGCGACGCGGTTGGCCGGCCACCGGAGGCGATGAGGAAACAGGCATGGACAGGGTCTCCGAAAGAGCCGCAAAAGGTGGAAAAAGAATCAAAAAAAGCGACACGAGCGGCAGCGCGCGGCGCGCTGCTTGCGTTCTATTATACCTGGCGCCGATGGCGAGAGAAACCACCGCGTGGCGCGTCGGCGAAGAACATTTAAAACGCGAGCGAGAGCTCCGAATTTCGGGTAAAATCAGCGCAGTCTTCGCGTTTTGGCTCCTTTCGCGCGCGATCTATCTTTTTCTCTGGAATCACTGCCCATGTTCGATCCGAAAGCCACTTTGCAAAAAACGGCCAAAAAATCCTCGGTCGCGCTCGCGCAAGAAACGGCGCCGAGCGTTTCCGCGACGCCCACGGCTTCCACGCCCCCCGCGAAGAAGCCGAGAGCCAAAAAAGCCGCTCACCATTGCCACGCCATTGGCTGCGAGCGCGCTTGCCCGCCGGAATGCCTGATGTGCGCGGCGCACTGGCGAATGGTGTCGCGCGTCAACCAGCGCGCCGTGTGGGCGGCCTATCGGCCGGGGCAGTGCGACGACAAGCGCCCGTCAGGGGGCTGGATGAGCGCCGCTGACGCCGCCATCGCCGAAGTGGCGGTGAAAGAGGGCAAGCAGGCCGAGTTGGACGCTTGGAACGCCAAGCAAGCCCGGATCGTGGAGGCGTTCAAAAGACTCGCGGAAGGCCTTCAATCCGCGATGAGCCCGGAGGAGAGCTCCGTTGCGGACACCCCTGGCGCGTCGGCTGGCGGTTCGGCGAAATCGTGATGAAGAAAGTTGGTTTTTGCGGTGAATGTCGCGAAAAGCGCCTTTTCACTCGCGGACAATCGTGGACAAAAGCCATTTGTGAGCGTCTGTTCGCGAGCGGAGCCAACTGAATCCAAGGCGGCGAAAGCTGGCGCTTGGCTCAGAGCCTGCGGGGGCCAAAGGAGTTCGCGGATGCCGCGACAACGGCGTCGATCGCGCCGATGGACTTTTCCTCGATTGAAGCGGAAGGCGCAATCGCGGGGGCCATGTCCGCAACAGTGAGGGCCGCGGGATTCAAAAAATCGTCCACAATCGCAGTCTCTGGACACGAACCGCAGGAGACATGGGGCGCGGAGTCTGTGTCTGCGCGCGGCTCCACGGCTTTTGCGGTTGGGGCGTTATTTTCGCTCTGGGTGTTTTTATTGCTTTTGGATTTTTTCGCGGCCTTCGCGGCCTCCGTGGCCAAAAGCCACTGTTCCAAAAGGGCGATTGACTCCGCTGGATACGGCCGATATTGAAAAACGCCCACATTCGCGTGGGCGCGCAGCTCGTCAAGCACGTTTTTCCCTTGATGCCACAAAAAGGGCTTCGCAGGGAAGTCGTTGAAAAGCGATTTCAAACAAGCCTCTCGGTCGGGCAATGGGAGGCAGCCCGCATACACGTAGGCGGGAAAGCCCGCAATCGGGGTGTTGATGCCCAAAAAGCCTCGCGTGATGCCCAGAAGGATGAATGTCGCGCCAAATTTGGTCGAAGGCCCCGCGGCCAGAAGGGGATTCGACATCGAATCGGGAACCTCCGCCTCCACAGGCGGCCGAATCCAAAAAACATCGACGCCAAGGTCCAGCATGCGCAGAAGGCCAGGGAAGTTGCGGGCGCTCGCGAACAGGTAGGGCAAGGTGCGCGCGCGAGTCGAGTGGCTGGCCGTGACAGGCTCCGTGAGGCTCACCCCCTTGGCGATCAGGTAATCCACGGCGTCCGCCGTGTGCGCTTCGGCGATGGCTTCGCAGTGCAGCCGGCGCGAAAATCGCGCGCCCAGGCCGATCAGGGCTTCCGCGGCCGCAAAGCGGCCCTCTTCATACAAAGCGCCCAAGGCGTCGCCCGTCACGCGCGACTCGGCGTTGGGATTGGCGCCGTGAGCGACCAAGCGCCGCCAGCGAAAAACAGCTTCGGCCACCGCCAGGGGGTCGTTGGCGGCCTCTTGTCGCGCGAAGCCCAAAATATCTTCGAGGAGAATCGCGCTTTGGTGGTCGTCAAATTCAGCCAGCCGAGGCTGCCCGCGCGAGTCGATGGGATTGGCGTCAAGCGTCATAGCCGAGGAGCTCCGCGTTTGGCGGCCCGGGGGGCGGTTGAGTCCATCGGATCAGTTGAGTTTATTGGGGCGGCTGGGTCGATTGAGCCGATTTCCGCGATCTCGCCCGCTAAGGCGTTCCGCGGCTCTTCGGCGTCGAGCGCGCGCAGGGGCTTCATGGACAAAAAGAGCTCAATGCCCTCAAGGGCCGCCTGGTCGGAGGGCTTCCCGTGGCGAATGGCCTTGCACGCCTCGTTGCCGGGCAGTTTGTGGTTGGCGTGCCGGCGCAAGGCGTCCAAGGAGGAGCGGCCCGCAAAAATCGAGAAATTGTCCACCAAGCCAAGGACCCGGGCAATGTTGCCCGGGATAATCAGGTCCGCGCGCGCGCCGCGGCGAATCAAAAAATCGGCGCATTCGAAAAAGCCCTGAATCGACGCCCGCATCAACGGCGTGAGCCCCTGCGCGTCCGGGGCGTCGATCGACGCGCCGCGCCCCAAGAGCCACCGGGCCGCCGAAAGGCTGGGCGCGCTCGCGGCTTCGCCCAGCATCGTTCGGCCGCAGGGACTCGGCGCAAAAAGAGCGGCGTCGGGCACGCCCAGGCGGGCAAGCATTTCACAGCCGTGCGTCCCGTCTTCGCCTGCTGCGCGCAAGAGGGCAGTGATTCCATAGCGATCAGCCGCCGTGATTTGCGCGAGCGCCAAGCCGCCGCCAAGCGCTTCCGCGAGCCGAAAGCACTGAAAAGTCGTCGCGTTCATGAAGGGCGTCGTGCCGTCCGTGCCGGCCCCCTCGGCAGGGTCCAAAAGCTTGGCCTGGACCAATATCTCGATGCCTTTGGCCCAAACGGCGTCGGGCGGGTTGGCGAAGTCCAAAGGGGTTTTGGCCTGGCGCAGCTTGATGACTTCGCCCCAGCAGTGATCGATGACGCCCGCGGAGAGAAAAGGCTCATAGGGCGAGCTGAATTTGATGGCCAAGGCCTTTTTCTTGGGGCTCGCCGGATCGTCGCGCAAAGCTTGGGCGAGCGCCACGAACGCATGCGCGTTGCCGCGCTTGACGGCGAAGGCCAATGGGCGGATTCGCGCGGTCACGCAATCGATGACGCTCGCGCCCGATTGAATGGCCGCCAACACGGCCGCGGGGTCGTCCGCGAGGATCGCGGCGCGCAATCGTTCAGCCGCGGGCGTGGCGAAAACGGGCGCCGCGCGCCCAATGGCCGATCCAACCGCCGCTCCAGCGGAGGCCGCCGCGGACAACGCGGCGTCCGTGGACAGGATGGGGCGAGAGGCGCGCTTCACGGGGGGCATGGAAAAAGGCTTGTTGGCGTTAAAAAAGGAGAATGGCGGCGTTTTGGCTAGGGTTTGGCCAGTATAGGACAAAAACACGCCGCGCGGGAAAAATTGACGATAAGCCGAGAGGGGCGTTGAGCCATGCGAAACAGCCCCTGGCGCAGGAGGCGAAAATTCGCGATAATGAGTGGGTCGGGCGTGGAAGCCCGCCATGGGCAGCCCGCTTGGCCACGCCCTGCCGTTCAGGAGCCATTCATGGAGACTGATCGACGTGGGCGCAACCGCACGATCCAGGCTCAGTCCGCGGCCGCAGCCCACAAGCCTTTCTTTGTTCGCCGTCCATGAAAAATCCTAAAAAATCAGCGTCAACGCCCGGAGCCGCCGCGAAAACGCCCCAAAAGGGATTTTACGGCGCGGGAAACCGTGTGTTTGAGGCCTTGGCGAGATGGATCGAACAGCGGGGGGAAACGCGCCCCAAGCCGCGCGACGCGTCGGAGGGGCTGGCGGGAATCGCCGGCAAATCAGGGCCAGATCACAACGGCTGCCCGGCGGACCAAGCCTATCGGCGCAGGCCCCGGTTGCCCAGTCCATTGGCGGGAGCCATCCCTTGGGACAGCAGCTCCGAAGCCCATTTGCGGAACAAGGTGGAGTCGACCCTGATGGGCTCGCGCCACTGGACAAAAGACCTTGAATCCATTTTGAAAAAGCTTGCGGAGCGACCGTCTTCGCCCGGACGCTCATCGCTTGAGAATTGGGTGAACGGGCTCGGCCGTGAATCCAATGGGCGCATGCAAGGGCGCGACACCGCGCTGTTGTCATATGCGGTCGACAGCGCAAGCCCTGCGATTGCGCGGTTTTTGATGGAGTTTGGCTGCGACCCGCGCGTGGTGAACTCCGATGGAACGGGCCCTATGTTCCAATGCGTGAGCGTCGCTGATCGGATTCGCGACTCGCTGGATCCCGAGCGGGCGAGAAAGGATTGCGAAGGCGTTGTGGCGGCGTTGCTTGAATTCGGGGGCAACCCCAATGAACAATGGACGCGGACCGAGCCGCGCGACGCAAGCTCCCTTCTGGCGCGCGTCGGCCGAACCCGCCAATCCTGGTTGATGGGGGCCCTGCTTGCGGCTGGCGCGCGAGCGGACCACCCGGGCGCGGACGGCCAACCCTTGCTGTGCGACTTGGCGGAGGACTGTCCGGAGATGATTCCGTTCTTCGAGAAACTCGCCGCGGTGGGCGCGCGGGTCAACGGCCGCGGGGATAATTCAATGACCCCCTTCCTGATCGCGGTCCACTGGCGAAACAAGGCCGCGATCGAGGCGTTGGTGCGATTGGACGCTGAACGCGAAGCGCGCGACAGCGGCGGGCGGGGATGGCGCGAATTGCTGGCCAATCCCCCCAACCAGTTATGGAGCCCGGAGCGTCGCCCCATCGGAGATATCCATGCGTGGCTGGAGTCGCTGGAGCTTCAAGACGAGTTGAAAAAGGGGACTCGGCTGAAAAAAGCCGCTTCGGCCACCCCCGAGGGGCAAAAAGACAGCGCGGCGGAACATCTGGCGCAAAAGGACGATCGGGCAGAAAGCGCCGCGCGCGACGCTTTGGAAGCTGCTGGCGCGGCGTCCGACACTCCGCAAGCCACGGGCGCGATCACGGCCAAAAGGAAAAGCCGCAGGCTTTGAAAGGCGGCGGGTCGGCCAACGATGCGTCTAAAGATTTCAGGGGCTGGAAAAGGGATTTTCCGCGCGAAAAAAGCGTGGTCGGCGTTTTTTGCCGACAAGCGGGAGAAAAAGAAGGGTTAAACGCCTCGCCAGGCTCAAAATGCAAGAGTAAGATCGACGCCATCGGTGGCGCCGCGGATTTTGGGTTTCCATCCGGGCTCTTTTCTTGGCGTGTGTGCGGCCGGCGGCCGTGGGCGATCAAGAAGGAGGCGGAGTGAGGCAAAGATCGAGGCCCCTCGAAATGAGCGGTGAATAATTTAAACCCGCGGCGAAGCCGCTTGGAGAAAACTGATGAAGAAAAGCATTTTGGTAATGGCGGGATTCTTTGCGCTGGCGGCTCCGTTGGCCAGCCAAGCCCAAGCCCTCGATATTTTCTCGAACCCGCCGCCGCGCGTGTTCATGGATCCGCAGCCGAGCGCGGCCGATCCGTCGTATCCGGGCGAAGAAGTGCTCGCCCCGCGCCATGGCTTTGGGTCGCATCACGGCACCGTCGTGCGCGACGAGACGGGCTTTGTGCAGCCGGGCTACATGACGCGCTACAACGCGGGCACGTTTGACGTCCAAGACGACATCTACGGCCGCCACTGATTGGCCGAGGACTATGAGATTGAAAGCCGCGTTTGAGCACGCGGCTTTTTAGCGAAAAAAAACGTTTTTTTCGATCTCAATGCAAGTTGCCCCATGCGGGTTAGAGAGGTTTTCGTCAACATGCGCGAAGACGGCAAGTCCGTGCGTCACGTGCCCCTTGCGGGTTAGAGAGCTGGACCCGGTGAATCGACCCGCCATTGACCGTGCGGTCGCGTGGCCCCATGCGGGTTAGAGAGCTTGATTAACAGTCAAGCCTGTTGTGCCATGCTTCAGCGGCGCGTGCTCCGTGTGGGTAAGTCAGCGGCGCTCGCGATGCCTTAGAGGCAAAACGCGAGGGACACAAAAGGTTCGTCCCTTTGCATCGCACTGAGGAGGCACCCAAAAGATTATTGGGCTTCGCTGTCATCAGATTACGAAGGGATTGGCGAATACATATCCCTTTTTGCCGGCGGGCCAGACAGATCGGAAAGATTTTGTGGCGACTGAAACCAAAAAATCCACGGTTTTTCGGAGCGGTCGGCCGCTTTGTTTTGAGAGCCCCGCAGCGATAACTCCTGAAAAACATAGTGCTCGCAAGCTTTGCGAAAAACGACACGAACGCCATCAGCGTCGCCGAACCCAAAACTTTTAAGTGCGGCTTCGCGATGTTCAGCCGAGAGCTGTGGGGAGAAAAAAAAGTCGGCTTGCGTCCACTGCCTCCACTCAACATCCTCTTCCGTCGGAATAAAGACGGTTTCCGTTTCTGCGTCTCCGTTTGGGCGATCAACGAAACGAGACGGGAGCAAATCCAAAAAACGGATGTTTCCGCCTGATGTGTCGGAGGTTGCGCAACGCACATGCAGTCGGTTTCTTGCCCAAACAAAACGGTGCGGCGAAACAATCCAGACTCGCTGCTCTCCCATTCGAGGGCGATAGGTGGCCGTGAAAGGCCGTTTTTCAGAAATGGAACGTCCAATAAACCGAACGGTTTCCGCAATATTGGGGCGAGGGGTCATTTCGTCATCTAAATCGACGAAGAGCGATTCTTGCTCCGGATGGAGGGGCGGGAACCATCGATGCTCAAATCGAGCGAACGAAATTGCGTCCCAGACATCGGCGCCTCGTTCAGCAAAAGATTCCGGAGTGTTCGGGAGTTCGTTCCTCCGGTGGTATTTCCCAGATGACAGGGTTGAATGCCATTCAGGCGCCATTTCTTCGAGCTCGCGCTGCCAGCGAGAGAGCGCTTGCGGCAGCACGCCGAAACGCTTCATGGCCTCCTTGTTTGTATAGCCACCCCATAAAACGAGCCGTGAGCATGCCCACGAAGCGAAAAGGGGAAAAAAAACGAGCGTTTTTCCAAAAAAAGTTTTCATTATACCTTCCGTCTGAATTAACATAATGTTAACCAATTATAGTCTTTAGATCTTGATTTGGCAATAGGACTCGCGTAAAGTCAGTTCATCAACGAGGCGACGGTCGCCAACAAGGAGAAAATGATGAGAATTCAGTTTTTGTTGCCAAAAGGCCAACGCGCTCAGGCATCATGCCATGATTTGGTGCATGACGCCCTGGTTCAAGCACTTTTGGGCGCTGGTGGAACAGAAAGCGAAATTATTGGGCGAGATGCCTTGCGATGGACTTTTGCTTTTGGAGAAAAAACGATCCCATTGAGCGGCGGCTTCGTCCAAGAGGGGTGGAAGCTCACGCTGAGCGGGAATGGTGAACGCCTCGACCAGTTGATCCAGAATTTAGACGCTCAAGACCTTGTTCAAGTTCGCGCAAAAACCGGAGAGATTTTCGATTTCTCGTCCGCACGGAAGGAGGTGGTGCCTTGTGTATTGGCGCCTGGCGCCACCGCAGCAGGAATTCGATGGCTGTCCCCGGTGTGCTTTAAGGGCGAGGATAAAAACTGGATCACCAGCGCGGATGGCATGGAAAAAGCGAGCGAACGGTGGAATAACCGTCTCAGTCATATCGCCGGCCGGCCCACTAACATCAAGCTGCGGTTCGACACCGGCGCCAAACGCGCGCTCAAAGAGCGGGTTGTGGTGCGGCGCGCAATAAAAGTGTCGCCAGGTGAAAAAAACGCCAGCGTGCCCGCCTTGCTCTGTCCCGCCGTTCTTTTTGGCCCGGAAGAGGACCTGCGGTTGGCGTGGGAGGTGGGCGTTGGACAAAAAAACAGAATGGGATTTGGCGCGTTCGAATGGGTTAATCAGTGATTGGTCGCTGACGACAAGCAATTCGAGAGCATTCCAACAAAGAGGCTAGGAGGAGAAAATGATGAACGAACAAGAACTGACCAACAAGGTTCGCGAAATTGCGGCCGAAATCATCAACAAATTCACTGACGAGACGGGCCCCATGGGGCAGATCGGTCAAGATTTTTTGTTGGAAGACAAGGGTTTGTCGCCAGAAAAACAGAGCAAAATCAAAAAAGAAATGATCGTGGATGTCCGCATTCCGGCGTTAATGGCACGCAGCGGAAAGGGTGGATGGACTTCTGATGCGAAATTGGCCGCAAATTGGGCGCAATCGGCCAACGTCACTCTGCTCGAGCATTTGTTGTCCGTGGCGCGAGGCGCCATGGTTTTCCGTGGCTATCAATGGATAAAAAGCGTGGAGGCTCGACAATTTGTGAGCAATGAATCGCTTTTTGAGTCTAGTCTGAGAGAAGAAATGGCGACGGCATTCATCGTGGGGTTTTTGCACGACGCGAACAAAGCATTGCAAAAAAGGAGCTTAGACGACGTGTCGGAATCCGAGCTCAAAGAATTGATGGATCGGTGGGCAATTGGTGCATTTTGGACCGACCTGGTGCCAAACATCAAATCCGAGATTCCGACAAAAGCTTGGCTGCTAATGGTCAAGGGGAGCGAGCAAACATCCGCTCATGCCAGCGGAGGACATTCACGCGTTTCAAATGAGGCCGTGGTGTGTGTGCAATTGGCGGATCGGCTTGATGGCGCATGGTTGAAAGGAGGCGCTGAGGGCTTGAAAGCAGCCGTGCGCGAAGAGGGCGCAACGGGGAGCGCGCGAGCACATGCGCTTGGAGAGTGGGATGCATTGAGTATTTTTGATCCGCATCACCCATTTTTGCTGGATTTGCTGCTTGCAAACATTACAATTGTCTGCAGAAATGATTTCGATACGGCGCCGTTAATCGCCATCCACCAAGATGGAACACTGTTCGCCATGCTCCCCAAAGGGAAAAAAACCGGGATTTTGGAAAAAGCCCTAAATCGAATGGGCAAAAAAGAGTTGGTGCCAAAATTGGAGATTTTGGTGAACAACAAGAAGGCGGTCCGGCTCGTGGGCGGAACACCATCATTCATGGATGTCGTCGATGCGGTGAGAAGCGACTGGGCGTCAGCGAGCAAAGCGGTTGCAGTTCAAAAAAAATGGGCTGCTGTCGCCACAAACAATAACACGATCTTGGCGTTGCAAAATTTGTTCCCAAACTGGTCATTTTCTGCGCCGGGAGAGCTTGGAGCATACTTCGAGGTGATCAAGCAAAATTTGAATGCACCGGGGGGTTGGTTGTTCGTTTTTGGAGCTTTGAGCGTTATTTTGTCCATTCAACCAGAAAAGATAAAAAAGGAAATTGTCGCCAGTCCGGTTATGCGGCGTGATGAGCTTGGGGAGTGGCTCGCGAAAAAAACAGGAAATGCCATCAAGCCATTCGCCGGGGCGGATAGCGGAGATCTCTTGACCATGTCCGTGATGGCGGCATGGCAAACCGTTGCGGAATTAACGCAAATTGAGGCGGGAGGCCTCGAAACGGAGGCCGAGCTCATTGAGCAGCTGAGTGTCATTGTAAACTCATGGCTCGAGGGTGATGAAAGCATAGGCCGAATTGGATTGTCGAGCTTTCTTGAAGGAGCCGAAGGGCCGCTAGTTGATGTCAAGGCTCGCTTCATGGCTTTGGGGCAAGGAGAGGCCATTGGAACCCTGGCTGATGAACGCAAAGAGAAGAGATGCTTGTTCACCAATGAACCGGTGGAGGACAACGCCGCATCCGTGGTGAGCGGAGCCTTGCAGTTGTATGGTGTGAAGAGCTCCGCATTTTCCGCTCGACAAGGCCGTGAAAACAATTTAATGACGGCTCCTCCATCTGGCGATACACATGTCAGCGCGGTTTCAAAAGCGGAACATCAGCTAAGAAAACGCATGGCGCAATCAAAGAAAGAGGGTGATGTGAGCTTTTTCGTGAGTTCGCCTATTGGCGGGGGATTGTTTGCCACCGTTGCGTGGGATGGGAAATTCGATGAGCGTTCAACGTTCGATTTGTTGAGAGAAGACAGGAAAGACCCCCTGAAGGTGACCGTTGGGCGAACCGAGTCTGCAAAGTCGAACAGGGTTATGAGATTGGGCCGATATGAAGAATATCCCGCGCGTTTCGAAGATCAGCTCGATTTTTTCATCAAATGGCTGAAAGTGACGCGCCGATATGGCCGGCCAGTCCATATTTTTCGCGGTCTGCCAAGCGCGCAAAAGTCGTTTTTCTTTAGCGACAGCGTTCCGCCGGCATTGATGAATATTCTGCCGAAAAATGGACTGCGCATTGAGCAAATGAGAGATGCCATCGCTCAATTGGAGTTCGCGAAAAAGGTCGCCGATGTGGCTGGTTTGGGGGTGGTTTGGGCAAAAAAATGGATTGAAAACCCATCGAGTTGGCAAGTTTTGGCGAAAATTGAAAAAGTCGCAAATGCCAAGGATGACAGCGGGGTGGCAAGGGGGGCGCAGGAAAAATTGGAGATGTTTTTTGAGCAGTTGAAAAAAGGAGAAAGAATCATGCAAAAGAGGGACGGTTGGTTGGTCGACTTGGCAAAGTTGGCTGTGATGTTTCAAAAAAATCCCGGATATTCCGGCTCGAACAATGAGTGGGAGCTGTCTTGGTCGATTGCTTGGGGTGCATGGATTTTGGCCAAAAAAGAAGGCCGTGGTGAACTCGACGCGAAAGACATGATTGCTGGTTCACTGTCCAAAGAGCTGGAACGAAAAGGGAAAATGATGGGGGGGAAAGCGGCAGAATCCGCCTTGATCGATTTTTCAGAAAAATTTGCTCAGATGATCGCTGAGGTCCATAACGGGCGAAAGCCAAGCGGGGATTACATGAGCACCCTGAATGCAGCATATGCGTTTGCGTTCAAGAGAAGCATGAAAGACTTTTTTGCGCAAAGAGCAAATGCCCAAAAAGAAGTTTCGCCAGAGTCGTCCACACCGGATGTTGTTTGATGCACAATCGTTGATTCACAATCAAACCGGCCGGAAGGCCATCAAAAAGGCCTTTGGCCAAGGAGAAACAAAATGGAAACGAAAAACCCGGTGATCAAAAGCATCCTGGAAACGCGTCTCACCACGCTGAACGACATGTTGGAGACCAGTGCGCCGCGCGGGGATGGAAAAGGCACGTATATTCAGCCGAAACGTCAAAATGCGGCTGTGGTGACGCTGGTTTTGGCGCGAGAAATCATTTCTCCGTTCGTGTGCAGGAACGAAAACGAAGAAACGACAGACATCGACGTCCCTGGGCTGAGCGACGGCATGCCGCGGGCCCGAGCGGTCGCCAACAAGTTCAAATTTGGTGAGCGCGGAGCGGGGCTGAGGCTGTTGCGAGAATACAACGCAGGTGGCGCGTGCGCTCAAAACCGCACTGCGGTCCCCAAAGGCGGAAAGGCTTCCGACGTCTTTGACATGAACACCGCTCTGTTTGGCGACAGCATGAATCTTGATAGCAAGGTCTTGCCGGTTCGCGCTGGCGTGTCCTATTCCGACGCCTTGAGTGTCGCTCCGAAAGACAGCGTGGAAGGTCGCACTTTTCACATTGCGAGCGCGGAGGAGGGCACATTGTGGGAACAAGAAGACAAGAAGAATTCGTCAAATTTGTTCAACCGCATTTTTCTGAAGCCGGGCACTATTTTGCTGCAAACCCTCACCATTCGCGGGAAGGTTCTGCCGCAAGAAGCTTTGGAACACCTGTTGTTGGCAATGGGGTCCGCGAGCAGCGCCGGCGGACAGACCAGTATTTACTCGACGAA
>Ga0105859_1000425_pt1 | contig 14170 bp, 12 predicted proteins | sample OrgsoiDNA_201063_FD_89684 | JGI IMG/M metagenome (GOLD analysis project Ga0105859, IMG submission 89684) | Permafrost soil microbial communities from the Arctic, to analyse light accelerated degradation of dissolved organic matter (DOM) -... | ecosystem: Environmental > Terrestrial > Soil >...
AATTCCAAAGCAATCTACGAAACGATCAATGGCAACCCCACCAGCCGGGAGGAATTTGCGGTCGCTGCTCCCGTTCGTCCCTAGCGATCGCGAACTGTCGGAGAGCAGTACTCGGGTTCAAGGCCAGGACGTTGCGGGCTGGTGGCGCAGCAAGAAGCCGACCCAAGTACGCATTCGCTCTTTTCATCGAGGGGAATACAAGATTGGAGAGATCGCACTGGAAGGGCCGGAATCATATCCGAAGATCAAATACCATATGGAAGTTCAAGATTGCTGGCGCGTTGGAGAAACGCGAACATGTAGCCTTCTCCCAGTGAGTCCGAATGGCTACGATCTCCGCTTTGGTCGTACACTTGTTCTTCTAAAGACGGTTCAACCGGGTATCAGTCTAGCTATGGCAGGGTCAGTGTCTCGGCCTGTGTACGAATACGGCGATTGGGAAGTTGATCTCGCAGGACGCGAGCTGCGTTCGTGCGGCAAGCGAGTCCCCTTGGGCGACCGCGCGTTTGGGATTATTGAGATCCTCGTTGAGTCGGCCGGCGCGCTTGTCACAAAGCAACAGATCATAAACCACGTCTGGCCGAAGGCGACTGTCGAGGCGCACACGCTTCAAGTCCACGTTTCCGCCGTTCGCAAGGCACTCGGTGCCGATCGAGACCTGCTTCAGACTGCCTCAGGCCACGGCTATCGGCTAGTAGGCAATTGGGAGACAAACCAGAACGGCAGCACGACCTCCCCTTCTGTAAGCGTTGCCGTTTCGACCGCTCGCCAGGGACCTCAGTCCACCTCATCACTGGCCACGTCCGCCTTGATCGGTCGAGCTGCCAGTCTCGCAACCCTGCAGGAGGTTCTTTCGAGTTACCGGACGGTGACACTCATCGGACCTGGAGGAATTGGCAAGTCGGCTTTGTCGCGCGGCCTTTCAGACCTCTCGACGCCGCCTCGTAAGGGTCACCAGGTATTCATCGAATTGGCACTCCTACAGAATGCAAAGCTTTTGCCCTCTGTAGTGGCGCGAGGCCTCGGTCTGAAACTGGGCGACGACGAAATCACCCCAGATTCCGTAGCAACCGCAATCAACGGTCGATCACTGTTTATCGTGCTCGACAACTGCGAACACGTCATTGATGCAGCGGCCCAATTCGCAGAAGCGATAGTCCGCAATTGTCCTCACACGACAATTCTGGCGACCAGCCGTGAGGCACTACGTATTGAAGGTGAGTATGTCTATCGGGTTCCCCCTCTGGATGTACCGCCGGAGCATGCAGCAAACGATGACAACATCCTCGCACACAGCGCGGTTCAGCTGTTCACGTCGAGAGTCAGAGCATTGAACTCGGCGTATCTGCCGAGCAGCGAAGAACTTTCGAAGATTGCCGCGATATGCAGAAGCCTGGACGGCATTCCTCTTGCAATTGAGTTCGCGGCGGCGCGTGTGGCCACGCTTGGAGCGCACCAGGTCGAATCGCATCTAAAGGATCGGTTTACGCTCCTCGTAGGGGGGCGCCGGACAGCCCTGCCGCGACAGCAGACCCTGCGTGCAACGCTCGACTGGAGTTATGATCTCCTTAGAGAAAGCGAGCGTTGGGGATTGTGCTTTTTCGCTATTCTTGTGGAGCCCTTCTCGATCGAGACGGCGGAAAAACTCTTTGCCACTGAAAAGACCACACCGGGCACCCTCGATCTCGTTCATAGCCTGGTCGCAAAATCCCTTATCGTCGCGGAGAGCAGAGGGGGCGAGACGAAGTATAGGCTGCTCGAGACAATCCGCAGCTATGGGCTTGCCAAGCTCAACGAGGGCGGACAACTCGACCACGTTTCAAGACAGCATGCACGCTATTGCTTGGACGTTCTCGAGCGCACCGAACTCGACTGGCAAGGTGCCGCGAAGGCGGACGCGCGCCCCGCGCTCGAAAGCCTTCTTGGCGACGTGCGCTCGGCGATAGATTGGGCTTTTGCGCCGACGGGCGACCCGAAGCTTGGGATCTCCCTTGTGGCCGCTTCAGCCGCACACTTCATGCATCTGTCTCTCGTCAATGAATGCCGTCAGCACGTAAGTCGCGCCATCGGGGTGTTACGATCGAGCACGACGCACGACCCCTACGGGGAGATGAGACTCCTGACAGCCCAGGGAATGGCCTCATTGTCGGCGATATCCGAGGGACCGGAGACCAGGAAGATCTTTGCGCGTGCGTTTGCAATCGCCGATCAGCTGAACGACGAGGACTATCGCGTTCGCGCCCTCTGGGGGCTGTGCACCACGTGCTTCAACGACGGCGACTTTCTGGCCGCTACCGACATGGCCAGGCGGTTCCACGACGTAGCCACAGCCTCCGGCGATCCGCGCGCAATGATCTCCGGCGATCTTCTCCTTGGCGGTGTCCTGTTCGTCGTTGGCAACCACGCTGCAGCAAGAGGTCACATTGAGCGCCTCGTTGCTCGGGAGGATCTACCCGTCCCGAGACGAGTACTCGGGCTGGGGTTACTGGGAGCGATCCTTTGGCATCACGGCCAGTTGGACCGATCAAAGCATTGCCTAGAAGAGAGCATCCAGGCTGCGATGCAGAGCAATCAGGTGCTCGCTCTCTGCACGACACTTACCAATTACGTTTGCATGACCTTCCTGGGCAGAGGAGAACTTGACGATGCGGACCGCGCCCTGAAGATTTTGGTCGAATATGCGACGAAATATGAGCTCACCTATTGGTTGACCTGGTCGACCTGCTTTCAGGGCGCACTATTGACGGAGCGCGGGGAACTCAAGCGAGGACTGGTACTGATGGGGTCAGTCTTTGAGAAGGTCTCCAAAGTCGCCGACCATCCGCGCTTCACCGGCCTACGCGGTCTATATGCCGAGGCCCTGGCGCAAGCCGGGCGGCTTGAAGAGGCTCTACAGATCGTCGATCAGACCTTGGATATGATTCGACCCAAGGGCCAGCTCTACGTTTTGCCTGAGCTTCTTCGCATAAAAAGCGAGATCCTCAGGCGCCGCGATGACCCCGTTAGCCTTTCCAAGGCAAGAGAGTTACTCGACGAAGGTCTCGACTTAGCTCGCAAACAAGGCTCGTTCCGAGCCCAAATCAGATTGGCGGCAAGTCTCGCCAAACTAAAGCAATCGGACGTCGCGCACGCCGCTGCTGTTAATGAACTGGCGCAAATCTATGGCCGATTCTCGGATGGGTTCGAGACCGCCGATTTGAGATCGGCCCGCACAGTCCTCGGAGCGGAAAAGAATTCTAAGCATTAGTCTGGCCGCTGTCGTTCCTACAGCCTAGTCACGCGATAGTTTGTGCTGATGCTTCGTTTTACTTTGGCAGAGTTCTGGCCAGTCGAAGACACTGACGGAACGATCTAGTGAAGGCTCGGAGCAAAGTGCGTCGTCGTGCCCTGTGATTTGGACGAGAGTGAAGAAGTAGACCGATGTTCCTTGCGTTGCGGTCGACGCGATCCGTTATCTCGGCCAAAGGCGGCCGGCGTTGTTCCCACCTGTCGACTGAAGCGCCGGGTGAAGTGGCTTTGGTCCGCATACCCAACAGACAAGGCGACCTCGGCCAAAGGAATGCCTCCCTGCCGGATCAGATCCTGGGCGCGTTCGAGTCTAGCGCGCTCCAGGTAGGCCATGGGGCTCAGCCCGGTACTGATTTTGAAGAGCCGCGCAAAATAAAAGCGGCTTAGGTTGGAAGTGTTCGCAAGCTCGGCCAGAGTCACAGATTCGGCAAGATGGCCCTCGATGTACTTCAGGACGTTTTTCAGGGCGCGAGCGGCGAGTCCAGGCGAGCCGTTTGCAGCGATCGCGTCGCAAGGCCTGTATTCGCGCAAGAGATGGCCGGCCAGTGCGGACGAGGTCGCATCTACGATCAGGCCTTGCGACGGATGGCTGGGCTTGTGCACTTCTGCGAGGAGGATTGCGCTCAACCGGTCGATCAACCAGTCGTGCACACCAAAGACATTCCGGAGGCGTACCGTCCCGGACATCGTGTTGCCTTCGATTTGGGCAGCAGCTTGTTCGAGTAGTGCCACGGGAATCCTGAGGCCGACGCACGCTGGAATGTGGCCCAGCCAGAAGGATTCACAGCCTGCTGGTACGACAATCGCCATACCAGGACCGACCGGACTATCGCAGACTTGGCCATCTCTGCGCTGCAGGAGGCGCCCGCCGCCACTCCGAATGCAAAGGACGAGGTGATGGTCCAATGCGGGGCAAGTCATATCCGCATGGGGCTGCGCGCCGTAAAGGTCAATGGTGACGCCGCCCCAATTTCTGCCGCGGCTTGAGGCAATCGGTGGACTGGGCATGACTGGAAGGATGGTCTCGATCGTATCGATCGGCTTTTCCCCGTATGGCATGGCACGCGCCTCCTTGGAGCTTCCTGGCTCTGTGGCGCATCGTGAAGCCGGATGGTTTGCTAGGCGAGTTAAGAGATATGAAGAGTCCTGACGCGACCTTCATGGTCTCGTTCGGTTGGTAGAAGGAGTCTTCATTGAGATTGCAAAGAACTAAGCAGTCTCCTGGCATGCTCCAACGGGATTGTCGTCAGTCCTTCCCTGAACTTTTCATAGGCTGAATTGAGCACATGCCTTGCCTCAGCATGACGTCCAATCTCGACTCGCAGGCGGGCGAGGCTGATCGCCGACTGTAGCTCCCAGAGCTGGGCGCCTTGTCCCTGGGCGACATCAATTGATTTAAGAAGGCATTCCTCCGCCGCGTTCGCGTCGCGGTCGCTCGCATAAGAAGCCAACAGATCGCCTTTGATGCGTAGCAGATCGGCCTCGCACCATCGCCCACCTCCACGTTCCACTCTTTCCAGGGCGTCGTCGATCGTGGCGCGTGCCTCGGCAAACCGCCCGAGGCCCATCAGGCCCTCGGCGAGAACGCCCAGCATGTCTGGAAAGCATGTGGTCCACCCCTGGCTCTTGAAGGTTCGCAGGACCGTCCCAAGCAGATCCACTCCGGGAGCCAGGTCGCCCCGCTTGATCAGCAGGGCGCCATGCATGCTTTGCCCCATATGCCGCCAGAAGGGCAGGAGCGTCTTGGATATGTCCTCGAACAACTCCAAAGAGCGTTCAGCCCAGGCAAAGTCCGATGTCATCAGAGCAATGGGGAACGCACCCCAGCCGAGAACGTAGCGGAGCGACAGCGTGTGGTTCTTCGCCAAGGCTTGTTTGAGGCTTGCGTCGACGTTCTCCTTTGACTTGTCGAGCTCTCCTTGCACGCAAAGGACACGTGCCAGCATTGCGCGAGTAACTGTGGGCTGGTCATGATGGAACCAGAACGTATGCCGCTGGTCGGTAGGCGCCTCGTAGTAGGTGAGGAGGCGCTCGAGATGATGTCGTGCAGCTCCCTGGTTCCCCAGGTAATGCATCGTTGTACCCACCAGACGGTCGCCCACGAGGGCGTCCGCCGGAGTACTGGAGCGCGATGCGACACTGGCAAATCGCTCTGCATAGAGGCGACCCGTATTCCAATCGCCTCTGTAGTATTGGTAACTCCACATTCGCCAGAGCGCGCGAAGTTGGGCATCGGTGTCGCCCAAACCCTCCGCGACGCTGAGAGCGTCAATCAAGGGATTGGAGTCGCTCCAGTCTAATGTCGAGCCTACCTCTGCCATTCCAAGTGCAACGTGGACTTTCGTACGCAGAGACGAGTTCAAACTCGTATCGGTCTCGAGAGCGGCAAGCGCCCGCTCGGCCCGACGGCGGCATTCGACCATTAGCGACAAGTGCAACCAGACAGGGACGTAGGCGGCCGTAAGTACAATGCCGATCGATTCGTCGCCAGAGGCAGAAAAGGCCCAATCGAGCGCAGCGCGGACGTTGTCGATTTCTCGAATATACCGCGCAATGCCGTCCCCACCTGATTGGGACTGTGCATCTAGCGTTGCAGAGGCAAAAAAACCTCGGAAGAAAGCGGCATGTCGACGGGCAATCACGTCGTGTTCCGTGCTCTCGTTCAGCTTTTCCAAAGCGTAGGCCCGAATCGTATCCAGAAGGCGCCAGCGTCCAGTTGGTACCGACTCGTCCAGAACTACGAGGGACTTGGTTACAAGGCTCGAGACCGATTCAAGGAGCGCGACTTCACTTTGTTCATCTTCGCCCATGATCGAGAGCGCCCCCTCAACATTGAAGCCTCCTGAAAAGCAGGCCAGCCGGCGGAGGAGACAGCGTTCGCTGTCTGGCAATAAATTGTGGCTCCAGTCGAGCGTAGCGCGGAGCGTTTGATGCCTGGGTAAGGCAGTGCGGCGTCCGTCGGTCAAGAAACTAAACAGATTGTCGAGGCGTGAGGCGACTTGTGAGAGGCCAAGGGTAACGGCGCGCGCGGCGGCAAACTCGATAGCGAGGGGAATGCCGTCTAGTCGACGACAGATCGAGTTGATTGCGGGAAGGTCCGCTTTCTGAGGATCAAAGCCCGACGCGAGCTCTCTCATTCGGACGACAAAAAGCTGTATGGCGCTATGCGCCAGGACGACTTCTGGCTCGTCCTGGTTTTCAAGAGGAACATCTAGTGGCGGGACACGATAAACGCATTCTCCCTCGATCCCCAAAGCCTCCCGACTAGAAGCGACGATCGAGGCATGTGGGCAGGCACGAACGATCGCGTCCGCTATTTCCGCTGCGCCCTCAATGACGTGCTCGCAGTTGTCGAGAACGAGCAGCAGCTTCTTGCTGCCAATGGCCCGAGCCACCGTCTGAGCAGAGATCTCCTCGCTCTCTGCCTTGAGCTCGAGGACACTCGCTACAGCTGACGCCACCAGCTTCGCGTTTGACAGGGATGCGAGCTCGACCAGCCAGACGTCACCATCCAAGGTTGGGAACAGACTGTGCATCAGGGCAATCGCAAGTTTCGTCTTCCCGATGCCACCAGGGCCGGTAAGCGTTACCGCACGATGAGCCGAGACAAGAACTTGCAATTCCTGCACCGCTATTTTGCGGCCAATAAGTGCGGTTGTTGCGGCTGGAGCGTTGGTAACGAAGGGACGGACCGGTGGCGAAGCTATACGCACGGCGTCTAGGGGCTCTGCCGACGCAAGTCTCTCTCTGCGTGTCCATGTACCAAGCAGGCAATAGCCGCGGCCCGACACGGTCTTCAGCAAGGCACGATCGGTCCCAAGCGCCTTGCGGATTGCCGAGATGTGGACGAGCAGCGTGTTTTCCTCAACGATCGCGTTCGGCCATACCTCCTTTATCAGGCGCTCTTTCGTAATAAGCTCGCCGGCGGATCTGGCCAATACTTCGATGACCTCGAAAGCGCGACTACCCAGAGGTACCGGCGTGTCATGCGCCCGCAATTCACGCCGGGCGAGATCAATCTCCCAGTGGCCAAACGCCAGAACTGTATTTCGATTAGCTAACGCCACGCGGTGATCCTGCAGGCTTGAAACCAGCATAAGTCGCCAATTGGCTGCGTCAACACGCGGAAGCATTCGCGGGGAGCACGGAATGACCATGCATCGCACTCCTGGGCAATCGCTTCTTTAGAGGTCCGGTTAATCCTGCGCATGCCGCTCGCGGCTGGAGGATCGTTTACATGACCGCCGACACTTCGGTGACTTACGGCAGCCCCGGTTCCGCCGCAGGAAGCTTCCAAAGCACCCGGACCGTGCCTTCTCCACTTGCTGTGGTGGTCGATGATCTACGGGGAGCGATCGAGAAAGCGGGCTTCTGGGTTCTCCATCAAATCGACCCGCAGGCCCTTCTACGTCGTGACGGCTACGTCATCGATGGCGCTCGCCAGATCCTGTTTTTCCATCCGCGTTTCGTGACACGGATTCTTTCAGCGGACCCGAGCGCAATCCTCGAGGCGCCACTCAAAATTGCTCTTATGGAGACCTCACCCGAGCAGACCGTGGTGCGTTGGCTTGATCCCGCGCAGGCACTAGGCCGGTACGAAAATGACGCTCTTTCAGAACTCGGTCGCGAATTATCTGTTCATTGCGAGGCGATCGTGCAGGACGCTCTCGCGGGCACGAAGACTCGCGAGATCTCGGTGACAAGCGCATGAGCATGCTCGACTGGAATGTTTATGCCGCTAAGTCGACGACGTAGGAGGGCGGAAGTGGCCCTGTCCAACTTTGATCGGCCAAGTGCTAGTCCTCAAAGTCGCATTGTCTTCGCAACCGGTGAAAAGCCTGTGTTTGGCGAAGGGGACCAAGTGCGAATTCTCAGCCGCTCGCCCGTCGGTCATTATCGGGTTCCACAGTACCTGCGAGGAAAGCAGGGCGTGATCGAAACCGTAATCGAGCCGGCCGCCGTCAACAACGAAGAGGAGGCCTACGGTCGAAATGCCGGCGCAAGGCGTCATTACTATCGGGTCGCCATTCCTATGACGGAGATCTGGCCGGACTACGCCGGGTCCATCCGCGATGGGCTTCACATCGAGATCTACGAAACCTGGCTGGAGAGGCGTCGAGATGACAGGACATTCTGATCATGACCATAGACACGACGATCACGCCGAGATCGTGGAGTCCGCGAAGCCAGGCTACTACGAAATGATGGAGATCGCCATTCGCGAACTCCTGATCGAGCGAAAGATGTTCGGTGCGAACGAAATCCGGCAGCAGATCGAGGTGCTGGACTCGCGGACGCCAGCACTCGGCGCGAAAATAGTCGCGCGCGCTTGGATCAATCCCATTTTCAAGGCACGCCTCCTCGCCAATGGTCGTGCCGCCTGCGAAGAGTTTGGCATAAGCTTCTATGACGATACGCAGCTGATCGTCCTGGAAAACACCGATAAGGTTCACAACCTCATCGTTTGTACTCTCTGCTCCTGCTATCCGCGGCCGGTACTCGGGCTTCCGCCCGACTGGTACAAGCAGAAGCCCTACCGTGCCCGTGCGGTGATCGAGCCGCGTGCCGTCTTGGCGGAGTTTGGTACGCACATTTCCGACGACGTCGATGTCCGGGTGAGCGATTCGACGGCCATGGTTCGCTATCTGGTATTGCCGATGCGTCCTCGCGGCACGGAAGAATACAGCGAAGACGAACTCGCTGCGCTTGTCACGCGCGACACCATGATTGGTGTCGTGCCTGTCACTGTCAACGCCAGGAGCTGAGAATGACCGAGACCAGCCATCTCGTACGTCGCCTGCCAAACGACATTGGCGGTCTGGAAAGTCCGCCAATCCAGCGGACTGAGCATGAACTCGAGCCATGGGAGAAGCGTTGCCATGCGCTCGCCGATGTTCTCGATTTCCACAAAATCATCAACACCGAAGAAAAACGCCGCGGCGTCGAAGCTCTTGGCGCCGAGGTGATCGGCAAGTTGACCTACTACGAACGCTGGATCGTGGCGTTTGCGAACATCCTCTTCCAGAAAGGTCTGCTCACACCTGAGCAGGTAGCCCTCAAGATGGATGAAGTCGAAGCACGGTGGTCAGCCGGGCAAGTGTCCTGAAAAGCGCCAGTGAAGCTTATGAGAAACTTGGCCGCTGGAACCTGCTTCTTCGAAGCAGATCCCACTCTTTCTATAGCACGGCGAGCGTTTGCCGAGGGCATCGGTACGATGTTCCTCATGCTGGCAATCGGTGGAGCGGGGGTGGTCGCACAACGCCTCGCACATGGATCAGCTCTAGCGGCTCTTGCAGTCAGTGCCATAGTCGCCAGCCGCGCTCTTATTGCTCTGATTGTCAGCTTCGGTCCGGTATCCGGTGGTCACTTCAATCCTTTGATCTCCTCCTTGCAATGGCTGGCCGGGGAACGGCGGCTTGACTGCACCATGGTCTATGTCGCGGTCCAGTCAGCCGGTGCAATCGGCGGCGCATTGCTCGTCAACTTTCTTTTCGATTTGGGCGCGAACATGGCCACCACGCCCGTAGGCCTTCGCGAGGTGGCGAGTGAATTGGTGGCTACAGCTGCCCTCATGATAGTCGTTTTCGCCTGCGCGCGAAGCGGCCGTCGTGACATTGGTCCGGTGGCAGTCGGCGCCTGGCTCGCCGCTGCGATCGTCGTCATGCCTTCAGGTTCCTATGCCAATCCGTCGATTGTGCTCGCCGCGCTTGTAGTGGCGGGGCCGGTTGCCCTGTCTCCTCACACCGCGCTGCTCTATCTGGCCGCCCAGATCGCTGGAGGACTTTTAGCATTTTTCGTCGTGGCGGTTTTCTACCCCGCTCCGGCGGAAGCGGAAAGTGGGCAAGCTACTGTGGGGGTCGCCCACTCAAAGCCCGAGCTGTAGCAAGAAACGGAGAAGTCGATCATGAGCATTACCTATCGAACGAGACGGGTCGGCGAGGCCGAAGTCTTTTATCGGGAAGCGGGACCGTCAGATGGGCCGGTCATAGTTCTGCTTCATGGCTTTCCGACCGCCAGCCACATGTTTCGCGAACTCATCCCCATCCTCGCCACGCACTACCGCGTCATTGCGCCGGACCTACCGGGGTTCGGCAACACAAGGACGCCACCAAGAGAAAAGTTCAACTACACTTTCGATATGCTCGCGGAGGTGATCGACGCTTTTCTCGAGTCGATGAACCTCAGCCGGTATGCGCTTTACGTCTTTGATTACGGCGCGCCAACCGGATTTCGGATTGCGTTGAAGCATCCTGAACGCGTGACGGCGATCATCAGCCAGAATGGCAATGCGTATATTGAGGGCTTTAGTGACGCCTGGGGGCCGTGGCAGACATATTGGCGAGAGCCGACGCCAGAACATCGCGAAGCATGCCGCTCCTCACTTTCGCCGGAAACCATTCGCACTTGGCAATACTTTAATGGCGCCGATAAAGACCGTATCTCACCGGACGGCTACACCCTCGACATCGCCTATATGGCTAGGCCTGGAGCCGAAGAGATTCAGCTCGATCTAGTCCTCGATTATCGCAGCAATGTGGCTCTATACCCGGAGTTCCAAGGATACCTCCGTCTACATCAACCGCCCCTACTGGCGGCATGGGGAAAAAATGATGCGCACTTCTTGCCGGCGGGAGCGCACGCCTACAAGAAGGACCTGCCGCTAGCCGAGGTTCATTTGCTCGATGCCGGGCATTTTGCGCTTGAGACACATGCGGACGAGCTTGGCCAGCTGATACTCGATTTCCTGGGAAGAGTTTTGTCCCGAAGTGACGGCCAGACTCAGCCAACACCTCGTGCAGCCTAAGGAAGCGATATGACACAGACTTGTCTTATCGATGGCTTGTCGCGCAACCGTCGATTGGACACAGTCGTTGCAAGAAGCCTGACTCAAGCGGAAACACAGGCGCCAGCGTCGATCGATCCGGTCGAGGTCGCTCCTGGCGTATTCTTCTTGGAAGGAGGGACGCGTTATTTCCGAGCTGGAACGGAGCAAGGCTCGCAACGCTCTATCCGGAGCCTGATGTGCAACAACGGCTGGGTCGTCCTGGGCGATGAGGTGCTGCTGGTCGACGCGAACATGCCCGGACGAGCGGACGTGTTGTTGGACGCCATCCGGAATACGACCGACAAGCCGGTTCGCTATCTCTTCAATACTCATCATCACGGCGACCACGTCTACGGCAATGGTGCCATCTTTCAGCGCACGGGTTGCACGATCACCGCGTGCATCGGAATGGTTGAAGAACTCAGGCGGTACGAGACCGGCACATTTGGCGGTTCTCCAGGCCGAAAGGAACAGGTGGCGAAATTCCGGCCGGATGTCGCCGCGACGGAGCTAATGCTGCCGGACATGCTCTTTGAGCGCTCCCTTGTCTTCGAGGGCGGTGGCCGCCGAGCGGAGCTTCTTCACCTTGGCTGGGGACACACCCGAGGCGACGCGGTGTTGTGGCTGCCGCGCGAGCGTGTGCTCTTTGCCGGAGATCTCGTTACGAATGGTGCATACAACATCGTTCGCGATGCCGAAGTGGTGCCATGGATCTCAACTCTAGCTGATCTTCGGGCACTTGATCCACTAAGCGTCTGTCCAGGGCATGGCCCAATGGGACAGCTAGCCTTGATCGATGATCAGCTTGCTTTCTTTCTGGCTTTGCTGCGCCAAGTGGAGAAGCGAATCGCCGCCGGTCTGACCCGCGAAGCCCTGCTTGCCGACCTTGAGGATATCCGCGGCGCGCTGCTCGCCGAGCCGCAAGCGGCCGAACACGTCATCCCAAGGCAGGCGGACCTTTCCGTCCTTTCACTGCAGGCGCAGGTTGAGCGCATCTATGAGCAAGTACATGGCTGACCCCAACTCTGTGAAGCATGCGTTTTGGCCAAACAACGCGCGCCTCGCCGTGAGTTTCTCACTCATGTTCGAGGGCGGCGGCCAACCCATCTCGGGGGCCGGGGGTGTCATTCCGGATCCAATCCAGAAAGGGTTACCCGATCTACCGACGAACGCCTTCTTCGCCTACGGGCATTATGAAGGCATTCCACGCCTTCTCGATCTCATGGACAAGCACGACGTCAAGCTCAGCTCGTTCATGATCGGTCGTGCGGTAGAGAACGCGCCCGACCTTGCACAAGAAATAGTGCGGCGTGGCCACGAAGCAGCGGCTCATGGTCGGATTTGGGACGCCTCCTACCATCTGTCACGAGAAGAGGAAAAGCGATTCATCGCGGATTGTGTGGAGTCGATTCGGAAGGTCACTGGACAGACGCCGATTGGGTGGAACGCGTACTGGATGCGCAACTCTATTCACATCCTAGAGACGCTTCAGGAGCTCGGCTTTCTATATCATATCGATGAACCGAGCCACGATGAGCCTTTCATCATTCCGGTGCGTGGGCGCGACTTCGTTACAGTCCCGTACACTTTCCACATGAACGATATCGTTTCCTTCCCCTTCAAGGGGTGGAACCCGGCTGCTTATGAGCAGGCACTACGAGATGAATTCGATCAACTCTATGAAGAAGGAGCCTATCGGCGACGGATGATGGTTGTAAGTCTACATGATCGCATTTCAGGGCATGCCGGACGCGTACGCGTGCTCGATCGTTTTCTTGCGTATGCCAAGTCAAAACCTGGTGTCTGGTTCGCCCGTAAGGATGAAATCGCGTGTCACGTGCTTGCGAGTCGGGCGACGACGCCGGTCCTTACCCGTGGCTCGCCAACGCTTACAGGACTGCCCGGCCCTAATATCTGAGAGGGGGTATCAATGCTGAAGGGATTTGCACATGCTCGCAAACACGTGTTGGTTCTGATGAGCGCCATTGCCTTGTCAACACCAACCCTTGCCGAGGATGGCCTCAAGATCGAGGAACTCGTAATTGCAGCGCCCGCTACCGATCAGGACGCCACCGTGAATGCTGCCAAAGGGTTCTACGAGTTTTGGAATACCGGAGACGAGAGCGTACTGAAGCGGGCGATCTCTGAACAGTTTGTCGACCGCACATTGCCTCCTGGCCGACCGCAAGGGCCGGAAGGTCCTGCCTTTGCGTCGAGAAACTTTCGCTCCGCTGTCCCTGACCTTAAGGTGACAGTGCGGAAAATGATCGTCGCGGGCGAGTACGTCACGGTCCACATGAATTTTACTGGCCATTTCACCGGTGTGTTCGGAAAGACCAAGGGCGTTGGGCAGGCGATCGCCTTCATCGCTACCGATCTGCTCAAGATCGAGAAGGGCCGAGTAACCGACAATTGGCACCTTGAGGACAATCTCACGCTGCTACAGCAGATGGGGGTCGCTGATATGCGACCCTGAACAAGCGTCGCAAGGTGATTTTAGCAACGGGATGCCAAGTGCCGCTTTGATGTTCAATCGGAAGTCGATCTCCTGAACTAAATGGTCCTTCTCAAGGAAGATAGACCGGAGCTTGGCAATGGCGACAACGAAACCATCGACATCGGGGCGCAGTGCAATTCTTGGACGCGCCGTCGCGACAGGTCTAGGTGTTTCGGGTTCGGTCGTTTCGCGGCTGCCCTACAGCGATGGCGGATTGCCTTGCAACGCCCCACTCGATAGCGCTTCGCTTCCCAAGGCTCAGATGCCAAATCGGCCCAACTTTCATCCGGAGCCGGTGGTCGATTAACCGGTGCAACGCGGCGCGTTCTCAGCAGAAGACGCATACTGTGTGCCGCCTTGTTGACAGGATTACCCTCGGGAGTGAACGCCATGACTGCGGACGGCTTGGTCACTATTTTGAGTGCCTCGGACCCCCAGGAGACAGCGAGGCGTTTTGTCGCCGAGATCGCCGCTGCGCAGATGACTGTTTTCGCGCGTATCGACCATGCAGCCGCAGCAACGCAGGCTGGGCTGGAATTGCCTCCGACTGAAGTCATCAT
>Ga0105859_1000426_pt1 | contig 14165 bp, 6 predicted proteins | sample OrgsoiDNA_201063_FD_89684 | JGI IMG/M metagenome (GOLD analysis project Ga0105859, IMG submission 89684) | Permafrost soil microbial communities from the Arctic, to analyse light accelerated degradation of dissolved organic matter (DOM) -... | ecosystem: Environmental > Terrestrial > Soil >...
TTGCAGCATTTCGTCGTAGGCGACCATGGTCAAATATTGGTCGGCGATGCTCGACACCAAGGCGATTTGGGCGGCTTTGCGCGCTTGCGCGGTCGCGAAGTAGGTTTGCAGGGCTTGCTCGGACAAGTTTCGGATTTTTCCGAAAAAATCGAGTTCCCACGAAGCGGTGGGCCCGACTTGGTATTGGGAGCTCACCAAGGCCGTTCGAGACGGCGACAGGTTGGCTGGCGTCCGCGAGCGCGTTCCGTCTCCTTCCAGAGCCACTGACGGCAACAGGTTTGCGCGCTCGATGCGATATTGGGCGCGGGCTTCCTCCATTTGCAAAACGGTCACGCGCAGGTCTCGATTGTTGCTCAATCCCAGCTTGATCAGCCTTTTCAAGCGAGGGTCGGCGAAGAAATCGGTCCAGCCGATGTCGGGCGCGGCGAGCCCCTGCGCGCTGCGAACCGGGTCGTTCGCCGCGGGCTGCGTCTCATAGATACCGCCCACGGGAAAGCTCGCCGACACCGGCGGGGCGGGGCGCTCGTATTTCGGCGCCAAAGAGCAGCCGCTGGCCACCAAGGCGACGGCGATCGCGGCCCATGCGCGCGGTCCTGTCTTTTTCGCTGAGGGTCTTTTCAGGGCGTTCGTTCTCATGAGGTTTCTCCGTGCGGCCGCGGCGTGAGCAACGCGCCATTTTCTTCCATCGGGCTTTTCTCGGCGGGGCGTTCCGGTGTTTCGCGAGGGGCGTCGGCCGCCGCTGTGTTTTTGGCGCCCTTTTCCACGCGCTGTTGGTTTTGAGTCGCTCCGCTCACGCCACTCACGCTTTCAGGTCGAGCGTCGCCGCGCCCACGGTCCGGAGCGCCCTTGGCGTTTGCGCGAGAGCCGGCTCCTGAGGCGGCGTCATCGCCTTCACTAACGCCCTCATCAGCGCGTCCTTTCGGGCCTCCGTGGCCGCCCCCATGCGGATTGCCGCCCTCGCGCTCTCCGCCGCCCTCGCCTCGATCGCCGTCTTTGTTTCCGCCAAGCTTCGAGCTGATCACGACAAAGAACATCGGGATCAAGAACAACGCGAGGAACGTCGCGGTCAGCATCCCGCCGATCACGCCCGTGCCGATGGCGTGCTGGCTCGCGGAGCCCGCCCCGTTGCTGATGGCCAAGGGAAAAACGCCCAAAATGAACGCCAGGGAGGTCATCAAAATCGGGCGCAGCCGCAGGCGAGCGGCCTCGATCGCGGCGTCAAAAGGCGTCATCCCTTCGTCCTTTTGCAGGTCGCGTGCGAACTCCACGATCAAAATCGCGTTTTTGGCGGAGAGCCCGACGGTGGTCAAGAGGCCGACCTGGAAAAACACGTCGTTCTCCAACCCCCGCAGAGTCGCCGCGAGCAGGGCCCCGATGATCCCCAAAGGCACGACCATGACGACCGCGACTGGAATCGACCAACTCTCATAGAGCGCGGCTAGGCACAAAAACACCACCAGGATGGAAATGCCATACAAAATGGGAGCCTGGGAGCCCGATTGCAGCTCCTGGAACGACAGCCCTGTCCACTCGTAGCTGATCCCGGCGGGGAGCTTCGTGGCCAGGCTCTGCATTTCCGTGATGGCCTGCCCCGTGCTCTTGCCCGCGGCCGCTTGGCCCTGGATTTCCACGGACGAGACGCCATTGTATCGCTCCAACTTGGGCGACCCGTAAGCCCATTCGGTCGTGGCCACGGCCGAAAACGGCACCATGGTTCCCGAGGCGCCCCGGACATACCATTTGTTCACGTCGTCGGGCGTCATCCGGAAGGGCGAGTCGCCCTGCATGTAGACCTTCTTGATCCGCCCGTCCGTGTCCAAGAAGTTGTTCACGTAGGCCGAGGCCCAGGCGATGGAGAACGTCTGGTTGATGTCCGCCACCGAGACGCCCAGGGCCTCGGTTTTTTCTCGGTCGATGTTGACCTTGAACTGCGGGGTGTCGCTCAGCCCATTTGGCCGCACGAGGGCGAGCACGGGGTCTTTGGAGGCGGCTCCCAGAAGCTGGTTCCGGGCCTTCATCAGGGCATCATGGCCCGCGCCCGCGCTGTCGGTCAACTCGAAGTCAAAGCCCGACGCCGTTCCAAGCTCTGGGATCGAGGGCGGGTTCACCGCCAAAATCGTCGCGTCCTTGTAGGAGCCGAAGAAGCCAAACATGCGCCCGACCAAGGCCTGCACCTTCTCGCTCGCCTTCGGGCGCTGCGAATAGTCCTTCATCCGCACGAACGCCAGGCCCGAGTTTTGGCCGCGGCCGGCGAAGCTGAATCCATTGACGGTGAAGACGGAGTCGACGGTGTCGCTTTCCTTTTGCAGCAGGTGGTCGGTGACGTCTTTTAGGGCGCGCGCCGTCGTCTCTTGCGTGGAGCCCGGAGGGGTTTGGACAATCACGAACATGGTGCCCTGGTCCTCGTCGGGCAAGAACGACTTCGGGAGCTTCACGAACAGGAATCCCACGACCGCGATGATCGCCAGATAGATCACGAGCCAGCGACCGGAGCGGTGGATCACGTGCTGCACGCCATTGTGATACTTGTCGCGCCCTTTGTTGAAGTTGCGGTTGAACCAGCCGAAGAAGCCGCCGCGCTCTTTCTTTTCGCCCTTGGGGACGGGTTTTAGAATGGTCGAGCACAGCGCTGGCGTCAAAATCAAGGCGACCAAGACCGACAGCACCATGGCGGCCACGATCGTGAGCGAGAATTGCCGGTAAATGGCCCCGACGGAGCCGCCGGAAAACGCCACCGGCACAAACACCGCGGAGAGCACCAGGGCCACGCCCACCAACGCGCCCGTTATCTGCCCCATGGCCTTTCGGGTGGCGTCTCGGGGCGAAAGCCCCTCTTCGTCCATCACGCGCTCGACGTTCTCCACCACCACGATCGCGTCGTCCACCAAGAGCCCGATCGCCAGCACCAGGCCGAACATCGAGAGCGTGTTGATGGAGAATCCCGCCACGGCCATGACGGCGAAGGTGCCGAAGAGCACCACCGGCACCGCGATCGTGGGGATCAAGGTCGCGCGCAGGTTTTGCAAGAACAAATACATCACCAAGAACACCAGCACGATGCCCTCGACCAAGGTTTTCACGACCTCCTCGATCGACTGCTTCACGAACGGCGTCGTGTCATACGGGTAGTTCACCTTCAAGCCGTGCGGGAAGTTCTTGGAGAGCTGCTCGATTTTCGCCCGCACCGCGTTGGCCGTTTGCAAGGCGTTGGCGCCGGTCGCCAGTTGAATGCCGAAGCCCGCCGTGGGCTGCCCGTTGAACTTGGTGTCGAAGTTGTAATTCTCGCCCCCGAGCTCCACGCGCGCGACGTCCTTGACGCGCACTTGCGAGCCGTCTTGGTTGACTTTCAGCAGCACGTTCTCAAATTGCGCCGGCGTTTGCAGCAGCGTGGCCTCGGTGATCGTCGCCTGCAACACCTGGCCCGGCACCGAGGGCGTCCCCCCCAGGGAGCCGCCCGCGATCTGCACGTTTTGGTTGGACAACGCCGTCTGCACGTCCACCGGCGTCAAATTGAAATTGTTCAGCTTGTCGGCGTTCAGCCAAATCCGCATGGCGAATTGCGTGCCGAACAAGTTCACTGTGCCCACGCCATTGACCCGGCTCACCGGATCCTCCACGTGCGAAGCGACATAGTTGGCCAAGTCGTATCGGTCCATCGAGTTGTCGGTGGAGACGAAGGCCATGACCATCAAGAAGCTGCTGGACGACTTCGTGACCTTGGTGCCCAATTGCTGCACGACTTGCGGCAACAAGGGCGTCGCCAATTGCAATTTGTTCTGCACCTGCACCTGGGCGATGTCCGGGTTCGTGCCGGCGGCGAACGTGAGGGTGATGGTCGAGGTGCCCGAGTCGTCGGAGGTCGACGACATGTAGAGAAAGCCGTCCAGCCCGCTCATTTGCTGCTCGATCACCTGCGTCACGGTGTTCTCCACCGTCTGCGCCGAGGCGCCCGGGTAGGTCGCGCTCACCTGGATCGAGGGCGGCGCGATCGTCGGATACTGCGCGATCGGCAGCTGGAAAATGGACGCGATCCCGGACAGCATCAAAATGATCGCGATCACCCAAGCGAAAATGGGCCGGTCGATGAAGAAATTAACCATTTCCGCTCCTATTGCGCGCTGGCTGACGAGCCGCCCGCGGCCGCCGGCGAACCCGCGGAGTTTTTCGGGGATGAGTCGCTGGATGGCGAACCGCCCGACTGCGCGCCTCCCGATTGGGATGGGCTGGATTGAGCGCCGGCAACAGGGTTCCCTGGCCCCGCGGGCATTGGCGCCTGAGCATCCCCGGTGGACGCCGCGGCGCCAAAATTGGCCTGCGTGCCCGGCACCGTGGCCGTGCCGTCTGACGGGACGGATTTTGGCGCCGTTTTTTGTCCGCCCTTTTTCACCGGGCTCCCATTGCCGCTGTTTGAAGCGGTCCTGGGCGCGCTGGCTGGATTGATTTCGGACTGGACGGCGCTCGCGCTCGGCGTGGGGTCGGCGCCGGAGTCCGAGGCCGCTGCGGGCGTCGCCGTCTCGCCAGAAGCTCCGCCCGTTTCAGAAGCGCCCGAGGCCCCGGACGCGCTCTTGGTTTTCGATGGTTTGAGGGCCTTCAAAACGCGAGACGCGAATCCATGCGAGGAAGACGCGGAATCCGGGCTTGACGCAGAGGGCGATGAGCCGGGCGACAAGGAGGACGACGAAGACGATGAGGCGGAGGGCCGCGGCGCGGATGCCGACGAATCAGAAGGCGAGGCCGCAGAGGAGGAGTCCGCGGCGCCTGCGGGCGCGCCGTTGCCAGAGGCATCCGCGGCCGTGGCTGCGGAAGCTCCCGACGCGCCTTGGCCCTCGGGCGGCAGTTGGGCTGGGACGGGTTTCACTGTGGCTCCGGGCGCGACTTTTGAGGCCCCTTGCGCGATCACCTGGTCGCCCGCTTTCAGCCCGCTCTCCACGATCCAGTTGGATCCTTGCGTGCCGCTGGTTTTCAGTTGCCGCAGCTCGACCTTGTTGTCCTTGCCCACCACCATGGCGGTCGGATTGCCCTTTTGGTCGTGCGTCACGCTCACTTGCGGGACCACGATGGCGTTTTCGTTGGTGCCCTCCTCGATTTGCGCGTGCACGAACATGCCGGGCAACAAAACGCGCTTGGGGTTGGGGAAGGTGGCCCGGACCGTCACGGAGCCTGTCGTCTGGTCCACCGTGATGTCGGAAAACTCCAATTTTCCGGCCGCCTCATAAGGCTTTCCGTCTTCAAGCACGAGCGTGATCTTGGCGGCGTTCGGGCCGCCCTCGGTCAAGCGGCCGGCTTCAATCTCGCGCCGCAATTTGAGCCCATCCAGGCTCGACTGCGTCAAATCCACATACACGGGCTCCAACTGCTGCACCGTGGCCAAGGGCGCGGCGCCATTCGCCTGCACATACGCCCCTGGCGTCACCGTTGATTTTCCGACGCGGCCGGTGATGGGGGAGACGATGTTGGTGTAGCCCAAATTGATCTGAGCGGTTTTCACCGACGCTTTGCCCGCGGCCACGTCCGCCACATCCTGGCCCTCCGCCGCGACGGCGTTGTCGTAATCTTGCTTGCTCACGGCGTTGGCGGCCACGAGGATTTTGTATCGATCGGCTTGCGCCTTCGCCGACACCACGGCGGCCTGCGCCTTGGCCAGAGTGGCTTTGGCGCTCTCCAGCGTCGCCTCGTAGGGCGCAGGGTCTATTTGATAGAGCCTTTGCCCCGCTTTGACCTCGCTGCCTTCGACAAAATCGCGATGCAACACGATGCCGTCAACCCGCGCGATGATGGGAGCCGCCAAAAAGGCGCTGACTCGCCCTGGCAACTCGACCACCACGGGCACCGGCGTGGTCTTCGCGGCATAAACGCCCACCTCCGGCGGCTGAGGCGGCGGGGCTTTTGGCTTCTCGCCGCATGCGGCGGCCAAAGAAACGATGGCAAGGGCCGTCACGAGGCGAAAATCCCGCCCATTGAATGAATTTTTCATGGAGATGTTTTTTAAATGAATCAAACGGCGACAATGCCCGCCAAGCGAGAACCGCCGCGCGTCGATGTGAGAGAAGGAAAACATAGCGGAGGCCGCGCGGCTTTTCGTTACATCGCAAACAATTCGTAACATTGCCAGTCCCTCGGCGCCAGGCGGACACCGATGCGCAAAGGCTAGAAGCGCTCAAAGGCGTTGAATGGCGTCCAAAATCGCCATCTGTCTCTGAAAACAAACCGTCAATGCCGATTGCCTCGCTCAATCGGCGAGCAACGTCTCAGGGTTTCCGCTCGTCTGTTTGTTGCCTTTCGCACAGCGAAAAGCGAGGAAAAAGACGAAGAAAAACATGCGCGCGCAATTTTCAATGCCCACAGGGCATGCGAACGGGCAAAAAAGAAAGCGAAAAAGAGGCGACGCGAGCAACCACAATAAAGCGCGAGAGAGCGCATCAAGGTCATAAACGCCAACAACGAGCGACAACGCAGTTTTTGATCGCAAATGAGCTTCATCCACAAAATCATGGAGCTCTTTGCGGTGAGCGCCTAACGGGGCAATCGACGCCAGCAGGTCGAACCCGAGACGTTCAGAGCCGGCGCGCCGATCGCTTATCGCGCCGCTCTGGCGCTCCACGCTGGGGTTTCGGCGGTTTTTTCTCCGGCGCAAAGGGCGATGAGGCGGCGGAAGAGGACGCCGGCGAATGCAGAGAGCCGGAGCTGTGGGGCTCTACAAAGACAGCCTCCAGGGCATTTTCACGCATCGCGGCTTGAATTTCAGCGCCCTCTCGCTCCGCCGTCAGCCGCTCCAAAGCGGTTTCCGAGCAGGTTTCTCGAATTTTCCGGGCGGCAATAACCAGCGCTTTTGAAGGGCGTCTTTTTATCCAAGGCAAAGGCTTGGCGCCGCGCGCCTCTAATTTTCCGTTCGCCCACTGAATCAGCGCAGGCGGCGGCCCTTCGCCCAAAACGTCCTTGAGCGTCTTGGGGCGCAAGAGATGGTGTTGGCGACCCGAGAAAAGCGCGGTCAACCGATGAGACTCCCAAAATCCAACGCCTTTTTCACGCCACGCCTTTCTCGTCTTTTTTCTGATGGTCGCCACTGATCGCCAGGACGCGAGCGGCAAGTCGTTGGCGACCATGAACCATTTTGGCCAATTCGCCACTTCGCCGCCCCAGCGGTTCAACAGGGCGTTTCGCGCCACAGGGGCCAGCGTGACAGGAAGAGTCGCCATGCAATACAAATGCAGCCCCAGCGAGGACGCATTGCTGGAATAGCGCCCCCATAAGAAATCACACCAAATGAGAAAAATGAACCATTTTGCCCAAAAAAGACAAAAACGCCGAACCCGAGAGGCTCTGAGCTCTTGCCACAAGCGCGCGCAGGCCTCTGCTTTGTTTCTCGAAGGAGGCAATTCGGCGTCTTGTTTGTCAGGCCTGTTCGCCACCAGCATGGCGAGGCGGCGCTGGCGCATGCAAGCCCTCCACTCCGCGAACTCAGGGGCCAAGCCTGTGTTTTCCGTTCCGCATAGCAACCATTTTATGAGGTCGCTGCTTTCCAGGAACATGGAAAGCTCGCGCTCTTTTTCGGTCGTTTCTCGTTCCCAAATCTCACGGGCCAAAATGGCCGCCGAAACTGTTTTGTGAGCATTTTTTTCCACGGCCTCTGAGCGCCGGAGTTCGCCTGTGAAGTGATAATCGAGGACTTCTGTCTCGGAGAGCCAGCGAAGGCGATCCCGCTCAGCTTCCTTGACCGGCTTTTGCGGGCCAATCAAGCGACGCAAGCTTGCTGGCGCGTCAGCTATACTTTCCCAAGGCATTTTTTTCTCCCGAATGACTTCAAGGCGAGCAAGCTCTGAAAGCGCTCGCTCAATCCAGTTCCCCACCATGATAGCGGCTTCAACCTTCAACAAGCGGTTTTTTCTTCCTAGGCGATCGGCGCCGCTTATGATACAATTCGAAGCAATCTTTTCCTTTGTTTCTTCTGGCGTCAGGAGCCTGTATGGCCAAAACATCGACCATTCCCCAATTTGATCTGAGTCCGGCAAAAGCCCAACTCGCGGTTTCTAGGCTTTTCGCCTCTTGCGCTGTGGTTGACCACCAGGATAAAATCAAATGGCAAGACTCTGACGTTTGCGGAAATATTTTTCGGTGTCTTCTTGTGGACATGGAATTGTCGGATGCAGAATCGGTGGCGACGCTGAACCTTTTGCGCGATGAGCACGGCCTCGACGGAAATTTTCACAACGGGGTGCTTCGCGAGGGCGACGACGGCGTTGAACAACTTTGGGATTTGGAAGCGTTCTGCATGGACATCGAGCTGCCGCTGTGCGCTCTTTGGTTTTTGGATCATTGCGGAGGCAATCCAAACGCTGAGACTCCGGACCGAACGCCCTTGATCCATTTGGCGCCTCTGCATTTTGTTTCTGAGTTTCTGGATCGAGGCGCGAAAGCGACCGCCACCGATGCCGAAGCGCGCACTTGGATGCACAAACTGCCCTTTCAAAAATGGAGCCCCGAAGTATCCGCTTTGGCTCAACGGCTTCTCTCCGAAGGCGTTTCCCTGAGCGACCAGGATGACAATGGGTTCACCCCGCTGCATGTGGCCGCGAGAACGGGCGCCATCGAATGCGTCGAATGGATGCTGGAAAATGGAGCCGATTTGAATCTGCGCGCTCACAGGAAAACGGCGGCCGACCTCGCCGCGGCGGCCGGGCACGCAACGGTGGTGAATATGTTGCGCGCGCGGGCTTTGGCTGTGCATGAGCACGCGGAGCTGGAGGCTCAAAAAACCGTCGACACCGCCCGGCTTGCTGAAATTGGGCGAGTGCTTTCTCTTTTGGCTCTCGAAGGCCGCCTGGCGCTGGATGGAAAGCCTCTTGACGAAAGCGCCCTTGTTGCGTTGACCGACACGAAGAAGTCCACAACGAAAAATCGCATAAGGATTTGAATTCACAGGGGAATTCATGGCGCTTTTTTTCGCTCGCCGGCTCGTCCTCACTTGCGCAATTAAAACGCCAGGCAAGAGTTCGCGCCCTGGCGGCGTTTTTTGCGTGGATTGATGGCCGTGGCCGTCGGACTCCATTTATTTGAGCCACGAGCAAAAAAGAAGGTAAAATGCCTTCATTCCTGAGCTCGCGAAGATTTCCTTGCCAACAGCCCGCAAAGCGATCGCGCCCCCTCGCAGCTCCTTTGCTCGTTTTTCCCCTTGGAGTTCACTTTGACACAATCTTCCCATTCGCCCAAAACGCTCGCCGAAGCCAACGCCAAAGCCGGAAAAAAAGCCCGCAAGAAAGCCCGCGCGCAGCTCGCCAGCCTCTTTGCCGAACACGTCGCCAGCATTGGCAACGATTCAGGGGAGATTGATTGGGATGACACGGATGACGGGATGGCGTTGCTTGCGGCGCTTTTTCAAAGCGACGACATTTCAGACTCCGAGGCCGTTGCGGTGCTGGATCTTTTGGTTGAGGAGCACGGTCTGAATGACGATTACGCCAATTGCATCGCGCACACCGCCAGCAATGGCGACGACGAGATGTGGGATCCAGAGGCATTTGCGATGCTTTTTCAAAAAGAAAAATGCATGTTTTGGTTGATTGACCATTGCGCGGGCCATCCTGACTCGACCACTCCTTGGGGAGAACCATTGCTTTTCTTTGCGCCGATTGGTTGCGCCAACGGACTTTTGGATCGCGGCGCTTCGCCCACCACGACGAACGACTCCGGCCGAACGCTTTTCCATGTTTTGGCTCGACCGGAATGGGCTCACATCGATCTGGCTCACCGCCTCCTCGAGTTGGATGTGCCTGTGAACAACAAGGACAGCGACGGAGCAACAGCGCTGCATGTGGCCGCGGCCCACGGGAACACCGCCGCCGCGCAGTGGTTGCTGGAAAATGGCGCCGATTTCACGCTGTTGGCCAAGAAAAAAACGGCATTTCAAATTGCTCTCGACAAAGGCAACACCGCGGTGGCGGAGCTCCTTCAAGCGCGCGAAACAGCGCAGAAAGAAGAATCGGCGTTGCAATCAGAGCTCGAAAAAGACACCAAAAAATTGAATAAATTGGGTCGCATGGTGTCGCTTTGGGCGCGAGAAGGCCGTCTTTCCCTTGACGGACAAGTCCTCACGGAAGACGCGCTCGCGACTCTCGCCCGCGACACCGCGCAATCATTGAAAAAGAAGGCCCGGATTTGATGGATGGCAAAGCCCTTCGAAAAGGGCCTTGCCAAAACAATCAGGGAGTTGGCTTTTTCGAGACGGAAATGGCCACAGAATGAGCGGTTGTCAGCTCATTGATGAAGGCGCTTCTCAATCGATCATTCATTTTGTCGTTCATGGCCTTCTCGATCACGGGGGCATTCCAGTGCTTTGAAAAATGCTCGATGGCGTCGATTTTCAGCCGAAATCCACTGTCTAAATTTTTGAATCCGAAATCGGCCAGATCCTTTTTTTTGTCCATCACGGCCATTGCGACTGATTCTTGAATTTGGCGGAAAAAACCGCGCTCGTTCTTCGACAAAGCCAACAACAGCGCATGCGCCAGATCAATCGTGAAAATATCATTGATATTGGCGCCTGATTGAGCCACCCGCTCCACGAGCGACTCGCAAATCGCTTCGCGCGCCACCCGCCGTTTGGTCGACAAGGTGAAATTCTCCGCCAACGCTTGGATGCCCCAAGACATTTTGTCTTCTGCGTTCAATCCGCTCGGCGCAGACAATGACAATCCGGTCAAGTTTTTCGAAACGGCGGCGTCCTCCGCGTCCTTGTTCAAAACGGCGCTTGATCCGGCTTTCAATTTTTGAACCCATTTCGTGATTTCACCCGGCAAATCGCCGGAGGCCTTCGTGACCGGTGATGAATTGGCCTCCGCTTTCGCTATCGCTTGCAAAGCGGGCTCCACCCCATCCAAATTCGAAACAAGCTCTTGGGCCATGAAATTTTTCCCAAAAAGGAGCGCTTGCTCTCCCTTTGCCGCAGGATTGCCTGCGACGACGTTGGCCACGCGCTGGACATAATGCTGGCCCATGTTTCTCTCCGCCTCGGCAATGAAGCCCGCGGATACATCGCCCTCGATCGCGCGAGGCGCGAGAGCTCGAATGATTTCTAGGCCCTCGGGCACCAGTTGCGCAATGGGGGCGTTTCGATCCCACTTTTTGAACATCGCAGTCAATCGCAATGCCCATTGGGCCGCGCTCGCGCTCCTGAACGCACGAAAATCTTGCGAGGTTTCTTCTGTGGAGTCTTTCTTTTCAATGAGTCCGCCCTGTTCCGAAAACGGCAGCAACCGATCCAAGTCGTTTTTGGGGGGGTTTGCGTTCGGTTCCGCGATTGCGGTCGGGTCTGCGGCTAGATCGCTTGCCGTGTTGTTCTCCCCGTTCGTTTTTTTTGCCCGGGCCTTCTTTATGCTTTTCTTGAGAGCCTCGTCAGAAAGCTCCGACATCGCATTTTTGCTGAATTGATCGAAGTCGCTTGTTGTGCCCCCTGCGGCGCAGAGGGTTTTTGCGGGGGCCCAGCGGAACGCCGTGGCTGGCGCTTGCATGCATGCGCCTCCCGCCGCATGCGGAGCGCGCGTTTTCATTGACAAAACGCCTTCTCGCGCGGCGCTCGCGAAGGCCAGCGCATTTTCAGAGAAAACGCGATCAATCAAGGCCGGAACGGACACTATTTGCCCCGCAAAATAGTCCACCAGCGGCAAGGCTTCTCCGCGAGCGTTTTCAGGCGTGATTTCCGCCGCGGCCGTCATTTGCGACCGCCCCGCTATTTTCGAAAACAAATGCGTCAGGCTGCCTGCGTCCGTCTTGCGCATGCGATCGAACGCGTCCTTGGCCAACCCGTCACGCAAATAAACCGCGTTGGTTTCGTCGCTCGCAAGATCAATCGGCCTCAAGTCTGCGTCGATGTTGTCCAATTCGCATTCAAAAGCGCGCCCGGTGTCGGGGCGCCACCGCGCCACGCTTTGCTCAATGGCTGGCGTGAACACGCGATCCTGCTCAATGGCGTTGCGCGCAGCTTGCGCGCGCGACTCGATGATCTTGCGCTCCGTCCAGGAGGCGTCTTCCATCGGCGCTCGGCGAGCTTCTGCCGCCGTGGCCGCCAACTCTTGGGCTCCCGCCGGCAACGACCAGTGCGAAGGGACGCCGACCTCGGTTTCCACGCCCACTTTGTTGACTTCGGTTGTGATGATTTCCACTTGCGCGGCGTCCAGGAACGCCAGATCCGGGGCGTCAAGACGCAGGCTTTCTGCCCGCAATCCGCGTAATTGCACGAACGTCGAGGCGTTCTCGCGCCCTGACAACTCTGCGTTCTCAATCCAGCCTTGGGCAAGATTGATGTGCTCGGCGTTGGAGAAAATCACGTTTTTGGCGCGCAAACCGGGCGTCAAGGCGCGTCGGGCGCGCGCTTCCAGGCGAGCGAACGGCACCGCGGCGTCCGGGTCGACGAGCTCTTCGGCCAAATACTTGTCATGGTCCAGCGCGGGCGCCTCGAGCGCGATTTCGTCGATGTCGCCAAACCGCAATTGAGCGTCAACGCGCTTGACGAAGGGGCCGGAGCGCTCCAACCAGACTTTCTCGATATTCCATGCGCGCGCGTCAAGGACCTTCACCGACGGGTTCACCACCAGGTTTTTCGCGCTGAGGTTCACAGGCAGCGCAGTGTCAGCGGCCACTTGGCGCAAGTCCAGGATGTCGAACTCCAAGCCCTCCGGCATTTTGCCCATGGAAGGAGCCCACACGCAACGGCCCGCCATTTTGGAGCCCGGCTCAATGTCCGACCAGCGAACGAACCCCACTTGCGTCGGATGCGGCACCAAGCCGCCTTCGCCCACTTCCGCCATCGCGACCAAGGGGGCTTCTTTTTTCGCGCGAATCGCTGTGTCCAAGTCCGCCACGGCGGCTGACGCCGCAGCCGACAGCGCCGCGTTCGAGGCTCCGCGGGCTTGCACGATTTCTCGCACCTCGGGCATGGCCAAGGCCGCGGCGAGCCGTTCTTTTGTCCAGCCTTGTTGCTCCGCCAAATCCCTCAATCGCTCGGCGTCCGCTTCCCGAACCTCCACCGTCGCCAAGGGCTTGTTGCGCGCGTCGCGCAAGGAGTAAATCTGGCAGTCGCCCTCAGCCACCCTTGAAGCGAATGAGCCCACGCAGTGGCGCATCATGCGCCCTTCTCGGTCCAGGGCCTCGGGAGAGAGCACGCGCACCCACCGCGCGCCGGGCAGGCCGCTTGCGGGCGCCGCGCCCATTTCCCGAACCCCTTCCGGATGATCCGGCTCGTCCGGACCCGCCTTCTCCGCTTGCCGATCGCGCGCGGCGTCCCATTCGACGGTTTTTCGGATCGCCTCTTGAAAAGACAGTTTGTTCAATTGGCGCTCAGGCGCCGCGGCCATGGCCCAGTCAGCGATGTGGTTCAACTGCGCCTTTTGCTTGGGTCCGGTTTCGGCCATCCACAGCTCCTGCCCGTTCGCCAAGGCGTCCACCGCCCATTGCGGGTTGCCCAAGCCAGCGACGTCTCCGCGGCGAGCCAGGCGAGCAGATCCTTCGCGGACGATCCACTTGCGAGCGGCGGTGCCCATCCACAGCGTGAGCGCCACGCGGCGCTCTTCGGGCAGATGGCGAAAGCTTTCCGCGCTGATTTGCTCCAAAAACTCCGCCACCGCCGGCGCGTTCAAAACATTGCGCGCGACCTTCGCGGTTTGCAGCTCGGCCGCGTCGGCCATTTTTTGCATCGGGGTGTTCGTGGGCATGGAAATAACCTTGGGCGAAAAGCTGTTGGCCGACAAATGCCAGGGAATTAAATTAAATGTGCAAATGCAATGAATTTGTCGAAAGCGAAAAAACGGGTCGTTGACGAGCGATCGGCGACCGCACAAACCTTTGTCCTTTATTTTAGGCGCCCCTCTTTTTCAACGCAACCGAATGCGCACGTTTTTCAATAAAAATGCGGCTCGCGCGGACCAAAGGCCTTGTCGGCGTTGGCTTTGAGGCCTAAAATGACTGTTCTGCATAAAAAATCACAATATGCGCCGACAATGGCCAACGCGCAGGCTCTGCGCCTCGCGCTTGGAGTTATCCCTCGCAGAATTCCTCCATCTAGCCATCCCAAACCGCTTCTGGAACTCACAATGTCGCAGCAGACCCGCATGCCGTCGTTTTCTCTTTTGGCCCTTTTCTCTTCGGTGGAGATCGACGCGGCTGCCGCGGCCAAA
>Ga0105859_1000430_pt1 | contig 14103 bp, 8 predicted proteins | sample OrgsoiDNA_201063_FD_89684 | JGI IMG/M metagenome (GOLD analysis project Ga0105859, IMG submission 89684) | Permafrost soil microbial communities from the Arctic, to analyse light accelerated degradation of dissolved organic matter (DOM) -... | ecosystem: Environmental > Terrestrial > Soil >...
GTCCGCTAACTACTGGTTTGCGAGAGTAGCGGTGGCCCCGACGAGCGCCGAGCTCGCGAGGTTGTAGGAGAGCTGCATCGTCACCACCGCGGAGCGCGCCTCGAGGTGTCCCCGCTCATGCTTCGGATACACCGCAATCGAGGCCTCCAGGCGATCGTTGGGGGTCAGGATCCGCGTCAGGATGGAGTGGCCGGTGTTGAGATACGACATCTTGCTGGAGAGCCCCTGACAGGCGAGGCCCGTGGTATCGACGGTGATGACGACGTTCGCGTGCGGCGTGATCGGATCCTTCTGCGCCATCGCCGAGAGCCGCACCGGGCCCTTGCAGGAGATCTTCTCGTTTCCCCCGAGCAGGGTTCCGGAGACGGGAACGGTGAAGCTGGAGAAGGCGGTGGAGTCCGCGCGCGCGGCGGGGACTGCGAAGAGAAGGGCTGCGAGGAGAGAGAGAAACAGTCGGTTGTTCATGGCTGCCCTAGGTTTCGTGGAGAGAGGTTTGTTCGTCATGGTTTGGCCAGGTTCCTAGTAGGCGGTCGGCACGATTTCGTCGGGGGGGACGAAGGTGCAACCGTTGGGTGTGGGGATCGGCGAGGGGAACGGATTGAGGATCGAGGCGCCGTTGGCGTCGATGTCCCAGCGCACGAGCATGGCGTTGTCCTCGTGGACCGTGTTGTGGCAGTGCTCCATGAAGGTGCCGCCCCAGTCGCGGAACTGCATGGTGAGGGTGACGCTGCCGCCCGGACGCAAGCGATAGACGTCCTTGCGGCCCTTCTCCCAGGCGGGCACGTTGCTGCTGAGGCCGTCGCGCAGCTGGATCTGCCCCTCCTCGAAGTGGATGTGGACCGGGTGATCCCAGCCCGCGCCGTTGTTCACCAAGGTCCAGATCTCGCGGGTGCCCTGCTTGGGCGCGGCGGAGATGCGGCCATAGTCGGCGGTGAGGGTGGTGTCGGTACCCATGTCGGTCTTGACGCCCCAAGGGCCGGTGGGGAACGACGTGGCGCTGCTGATGGGCGCCACGGCATCGGAGCCGAAGTTGAACTGACGCCGCTTGGTGACGCCGCTGGCGAAGGTCGGGTTGGGGATGAGGGTCGCCGGCACCTGGCTCAGGTCCGGTCCGGTCGCCGCGACGACGCGGAATTCGAGGAACTTGCCGACCGCCGGGTCCACAGACTTTCCAGCGAGGGCATCAGCGAGCGTGCGATCCTGCGCGGGCATCTTGCCGTTGTGGTGCTCGCAGAGGTTCACCATCCAGACCTTGTCGCCCGCGTGGTAGCGGGAGAAGTCGATGACGATGTCGTAGCGCTCGGCGATTCCCTGCTCATCGAGCTGGGTCTGCACGACCGGCGAGGGGAGGAGGTTGCCGTCGTTGGCGATCTGGATCATCGGCGAGCCGTCGCTCAAGGCGAGCTTGAAGAAGCGCGAGACGGCGCCGTTGAGGATGCGGAAGCGGTACTTGCGCGCCTCGACCACGAAGTAGGGATTGTCGGCCAGGTTCACGGTCATGCGGTCGCCGAGGAAGCCGTCGGTGTCGAAGGGATTGAACCAGAGCTGGCCGTTCGCGTCCCAGGCCTTGTCGGCGAGGACGAGGTTCACGTCGTAGTCGAGGTTCGCCCAGCCCTTGGCGCTGCCGCTCGGCAAGCGCAGGTTGACGCCGTCGATGAGCGCTTCGTTGCCGCGATCGATGGCGCTGTAGATGTTGAACATCGCGGCCATGCCCTTGTAGACGTTCTGCGAGGTGAAGCTGAACATGTGGTCGTGGAACCAGTGCGTGCTCATGGTCTCGTGCCAGTCGCCGGCGATCTTCTTGATGCCGAGAGCGTCGTCGGGTGAGCCGGCCTTGGGATCGGTGGCGGTGGTGTTGATGCTGCGGAAGCCGGCCAGCACGATGGGCCAGTGGTAGTCGTAGAACTGGCCGGGGAAGAAGAACGCGCCGGTGAAGCCGTCGTTCTCCGCGCCGTGGTGGCCGTTGTGCTCGTGGGTGGAGATGGTGTGGATGCCGAAGCCGCCGTTCTGGGTCTTGTCCGCCGGCAGCAGGTTGTGCTCGCGGAAGAGGATCGGCTCGCCGTAGCGGCCGATGACCAGCTTGGGTGGAATGGTGCCGTTGAAGGTCCACATCTTGAGCGGGTCTTGATCAGGCAGGCCGGGGTGGAACCTGGGGTGCAGCGGAACGGTCGGGTCGATGCCGGAGTTGTGTGCCTGCGAGACGCCCGGGTTGTAGATGTTGTTGACGGTCGCGCCCTGCATGTTGACCTCGACGGCGACCTTGGGCGGGAAATCCGACCAGCCCTGGTGGGCCCAGAGGGGCCCCGGCGGCCGGCCTTCGATGGGGCCGGTTCCAGTGCCGAGCGCCGGATCCAAGGCCTGCTGCGTCTGGTTCGACTGCTCCGCCGCCGCCGGGATCAGCGTCGAGGGGTCCTTGCGCTCGAGCACGTCGAAGCGCGGCATCGGCTGGGTGAACTTCTGGATCCCGAACATGGGACTCGGCCCCGCAGCGCCGGTCGGAATGTTGGGGGCGCCGCCACCGCCGCCACCGCCGCCGCCGCCACCACCGCTAGCGCGAGCGCCGGGAGCGAATGAAGCGATTGCGCCAATGATGACCAACGCGCCGCCCGCGGACAGGAGGGACTTGATCCCCCGCATCCTCGAACCCTGGGTTTCTTTACGATCCATGTTTGCCTTCAAGTTGCTCCCCATGCTTTCGGGCCGTTTCTACGGTCCCGCTCAATGGAACGCCTCCCCTGGATTGCCGGCGGCACCCGAGGACGTTCAGTTTGGTCTGCACTGCGATTACCGATTCAACGAAAATGCCTGGCCTGCACACGGGATGGCCATGCACTCCGGATGCCACTCGTAAGTATCTAGATCTACTCGTTTTCAAAAGTTTGAATCGTTTACTAATTGAACGAATACGGTCATGGGATGGAGCGAAAACGGGCTCAATCAAACACCTAAGCTTATGGATTTGCGCAAAAAAATCCCGCGCAAGATCTGCGTTTTGAATTGTTCAAATTTCTACTCAGGCTAGAATCGGATCAGGCACCGGTTTGCCGGCGCTTTGCGCGCGGAACAACCGTGCTCGATGATCACGCACGAGATCGCGGGTGCGGTGCCCGCGCTTGTTTCTGCAGCCTTGTGTCGATCGAATCAGTCGTGCTCGACCAGCGGCGTTCGCGGGCGCCCCGGTCCGCGGCGGGTCTTCGGCTGGTGGATGGCGCGCCTCAAGTTCTTCGAGTGCCTGCGCAGCTGATCATTCAAGCAAGGTGGAGTTGCTGTTGCTGACGTCTGACGTCTAATGAGGACGCTCAACTCGGTGGTGCGCGCGGGGAGGGTGAGCGGCCGATCGATGAGACGCAGCGGGACCTGGGCCGCCGTCTCCGCGCGGAGCGCGCACAGGACCAAGATGAGGATGCGCTAGCGATGCCGCCAAAGAGCTACCTGATCTCGACGCGGTCTTCCAGGGTGCGCGGGACATCGTCGCGGAGCAAGTGGCCGAGCGCGCCGACGTGCGGGCCGAAATTCGGCGGCTCTTTGAAACCAAAGGCGAGCTCACGGTGGACGTGGCGCGGGGAAAATCAGCAGCTCCCGAGCTCGCGCACTACCGCGACCACTTGGGCCGCCGGGAGCGCGCCATGAAGGCGCCCTCGCACAAATTAAAGTGTCTATCGCCGGACGTGAGCGGTGCCGACATCCTCAGATCCCCGAACGCCGTGGCCACGGCGATTGCAGCGCAGACCGGACAGGTGATCGTCAACGCCTCCTTTGCTTATCGCGACGCCCGCTGCGGCGAGACGGAACTCGAGCCGTGCGGCATCACCGACGTGAGTGCCGCGGCGGACGTGCTCCGGCAGGACCCCGCGCTGCGGACCATCGCCGCCATCGACTGGGCTATCTTCGCCGCCCAGCCTTCTGTGCAAGAGAACGTGCTCTTGGTGGTCGCCGGAGGGAACGCGCGAGACGGCACGGACGCAGGCTAGCCGGGCGTCGCGGTATCCGACATAGAGCGAGCCGGGCACGCCTTCGCTGACGACGTAAGCCGCACCCAGCGCTTCACGGGTCTGCGCGTGCGCGCCTTGCTCGAGAATGAGGGCCGCAAGCGGACCCCGGCCTCTCTCCCGCGCCGTCTGCGCCCGGGTCCGCCGCTTGGGCTTGTAAGGCAGATAAACGTCCTCGAGCTCAGGGAGGGTCACGCGCATCAAACGCCGCCGGGTTTCGATTCCGCAGGGGCAAGAAGCCGCAGGCACTACGGCCGGCATCGTGTGAGAATTAGACCTACCCGCATGGTCCAGTATCAATATAACTGCAGTTGGACACCACTATGTGATGAATTTCCACCTGTTTGTCTAGGGCGGCGCCGCTCAGCGGCTTGACAATTGAGCGGTTTAACTGTTTCAATGACAACTGAAAAATTCAGCGTAGCAGTGTGGTGCTGGAGGGCACTCCGCTCATGACGTATCACGAATCAGATGTGGATTCGGGCTTTCGCCCGGAACACGTGGTGGACACGAAGGTCGGGCTTCCGCCCCGTCCCAAGGATTCGCTGCCTGCCCGGCCGCGGACCGCGGAACCGTTGCCGACGCCCGTGGCCGTCGCGGTCTACAGGCAGGGGCTCCATTTTGCGTGCCGGGAGCTCGCGGCACTTGCAGACGTTGGCATCCTGCTCCGCGAGTTGCCGCGGCTGGCGATGATGGCCTGCCCTGCGCGGGACGCCCAGCTCTTGGAGGCCGACGCTACAGGCGCCGCGAAACTGGTCTCATCGGCAGGACTACGCTCCATCAATCCCATCGGTCCGTTCCCCGGTCACGAAGGGTTTTTGCACAACGTGTGCCTGCGCGCCTGCCTGCACTCCACGGACGACCTCGCGGCCGCGTCCGCCGGCGTCACCAACCAGCACATCGCGGCCATCTCCATGCCCGGGGAATACGGTTTCCGGCTGGTCCTCGAGTTGGAGCGACCCCCGGGCTCGGTCTTCGCGGTCCACGAGATCCGCGATTTGGAAATCTTCGCCTCGCTCGCCTCCGTGGCTTTGTCGCGGGGGCGCTCCCACGCGACGGTGCAGTCGTCGGCTGCGCTCGAGATGGCGCTGATGAGCGCGGTGCGCGACGCAATCATCGCCCTCGATACGAACGGAGTGATCGTCGCGGTGAGCGGACCTGCGGCCACGCTCCTTGGGCGACGGAGCAAAGACACCCTCGGGCACCGGCTCCGCGACCTGCCCGGCATGCTCCCGCTGGCAGTGGCGCTCGCCGCCGGTGACCGCAGTCCGGAGACTGTAAAGCTCGCAACCGGGGAGGTTTCCCTCCGCCTGCGGAAGTACGCGGGTGGCCTTGCGGTGACGCTGAGCGCCGTCAAAGGGAGCGTGCCCGGCGTGGCGCGCCCTCCCGACACGCTCTTTCAGATCGACGATCTGCTCGGCGAATCTCCGCAGATGGTGCGGGTGCGGGAGATCGTCCGCACCGTGGCCGACTCGCGTCTTTCCATCCTCATCACGGGAGAGACCGGCACCGGCAAGGAGATCCTCGCGCAGGCCATTCACAGCGCCTCGTCCCGCTCCATGGAAACGTTCATCGGCATCAACGTCTCCGCTCTGCCGCGCGAGCTCCTCGAGAGCGAATTGTTCGGTTACGAAACCGGTGCGTTCACCGGTGCCTCCGCACGCGGAATGCCGGGAAAGTTCGAGCTGGCGGAAAGCGGCACGCTGCTGCTCGACGAGATCGGTGACATGCCCCTGGAGATGCAGGCCAAGCTGCTGCGCGTGCTCCAGGAGCGTGCCGTGCAGCGGCTGGGCGGAGGCCGCCTGAGGCCGTACTTGTGTCGAGTCATCGCGAGCACGAACCGTGAGCTTGATGAGGATGTCGCCGGAGGACGCTTCCGCCTCGACCTGCTGCATCGCCTGCGCGTCGTTCACCTCCGTCTGCCGCCGTTGCGCGAGCGGACCGGCGACGTGCGTCTGCTCGTCGAGCACCGCCTGCGCGTGCTTGCCGTCACCTCGCAGCGAAGCTCCCTGCGCGTGACGTCCGCGGTGATGGCGGCGCTGGAGGCATACGCTTGGCCCGGCAACGTGCGCGAGCTCATGAACGTCCTCGAGTGCGAGGTCAGCTTGCTGCCCCGCGGCAAGGACGTCATCGAGGTCGTCCCGGACTCAATCGAACGCGCCAAAAAAACCTTCGTGCACCTCGGTTCGGGAGAAGCGGTCACGCTCGACGAAGCCGAGCGCGACGCGTGCAGCAGGGCCCTTGCGAAGACGCTGGGCAACGTGGCTGCCGCCGCGCGCATCCTGGGCGTCGCGAAGGGCACCCTCTATACAAAGATGAAGCGGTACGGCCTCGTCCAGTCCGAGAACGCCCCGGCGCAATCGCCCCTCCGCCTCGATCCCTCGCGGGACTGAGCCGAAGGTCATTAGGCGCGAGCTGTGGGTCTTCGCGCCAATGGTTCAAAAACAGCACAGAGAGTCTCAGGCTTGGAAATGAGCCGGAATCCGGCGGCGATCCGGCAGCTTACGGTTTGAATCAGGCCGCCAAAAGGAGCGTCTGTTCAATTCCTGAACTGCGCGCTCTCAAAATAAATGAATACTTACAACGACTTATGAATGGCACTGTCAGTGCAGAGGAGCCTCTCGCCCAGGGTTCCGCACCGCGGATGCCGGAAGGGGGCGGTCACAAATCGGTTCCTCGCTTCGAGGGCCCAAGACTGGAGTCGCACATGCGGAACGAAACGGGGAGAAATTTGACGAAGTGGTCGGGGGCAATCACGCCCAAGGGAACGCTCGCGGTGACTGCAGCGCTGGCAGCGCTGCTCGCCGCCGGATCCAGCCGGGCGCAGCTTCCAATGCCCACGTCGTCGCAGTTCGACGTAACCGGATTCATCCAGTCAGCGACCTTGGACGCATCGTGCCAGGCGAGCCCGCACTGCGGCGGCACCATCACGATCAATGGCCAGGTGATCACGGTCCCGAAGGAGCTCGTCACGGTCCTTCCGGCGAACCAGCTCACCTGGCAGGAGCTCTTCACGCAGGCTCCGGCGCCGTACGGCATGGCCTCGGCAGTGCCCTCGACTGGCCTCGCGATGAATGACCTACCGGCTCCTCTCACCCAGTATCAGGCCGAAGTGATCGGCAACCGCGTTCTCGGCGGACCTGCCGGTGCCGACCTCTACATCGCGGGCCTCATCAACATCTCGCAGAATGCGCTGAACAGCGGCGCCGGCTTCATCAACTTCATCAACTACAGCACCGGTGAGCTCAACGTCGGCGGGACGCTCGGCGTTGCCAACGGCGCGCGCGTTCAACTGAACGACCCCGTCGGCCGCTACGGCCGCGTGATGTCGCCGGACCCGCGCTTCGCCTCCGACTCGGACAATCCTACTATCACCGCGATGAGCGGCTTCCCGATGTGCGTTCCGCGCACCGACCCGGGGACACTCGCCGCCCCGGGGCTCGACGACGCCCTCTGCCCGCAGGGGAACCGGCCGCTCGCGCCCAGTGGCTTCTCGACCTTGTTCACCATGAACGATCCGACCTTCCCAGGCTTGGCCGGGGTCCCTCCGGACGCCGCGCGGCAGGCCCCCTTCGAAGTTGGCGACTGGGTCACCTACGCCGGCACGCTGGTTACGGATGCCGCCACGCCGACGACCGGTCCCATGCCGACGACTGGCGCGGCCGGAACCTATGTCTCGGCCCACACCATCACGAACAACGTCGGAATCTACACGGCTCCGGGGACAAACCCGGCCTACGTCCGGATCGATGTGTCGCTCATCGGCACCGGCGGTCTCAGCGTGCTCGGCGTTGGTGAAGCGGTCGCCCGCACCCGGTTCGAAGGGTTTTCGACCGACCAGACCCGCAACATTCACCTCTACGGCCTCGACTTGAACAGCGTCACCGGCGCGATCACCGACCGGGACTGGGGCCAGATTGGCATCGACCCGGGTCCCGGCGCAGGCGGCGGCGTGCAAGGCCGTTGGCGCTTCCGGCCGCCGTGCGGTACGGCCGGCGTGGCCGCCGGCGGAAACAAGGGTGGCGTTCCCCCCAGCCCTCCTCCGACGCAGACGGTTTGCCTCGGCCCGGCGGGCGGCGACTTCATCCCGCCGACGCGTGAAATGCGCGCGGTCCTCCAGTCCTCCGCGGCGCTCGGCGGAGCCTCTGCCTGGGTTCCCGGGCAGGTTGCCACCACGGCCAACGGCATCATCGCGGGCCAGTATCGCGCCCCGATCCAACTCTACATCTTCCCCGAGAACGTGCCGGGCGCGCCGATCGTCCCCAACAACTTCAACACCATCCCGTTCCTTTCGCAGGGTGGCTACACCTCCACCTTGGGAACGCTCGTGGGTCAGCTCAACCCGTGGCCGGACAGCACGGTCCCGTCCACCTCCTGCACGGTGCCTACGGCAAACGCCGGCGGTCCTTACACCGTCGCCACGGTTGGCAGCGTGCTGCTGAGCGGAAGCGCGGCTGGCACCGCGCCGCTGACCTTCACCTGGACTGTCGCCAGCGGTACCCTGACCAATAATGCCGCCAACCCCGCCAGCCCTTCCTACAGCGCAGCCGGCGCGGTTTCGCCGGTGACCGTGACACTCAAAGCCACCAATGCTTGCGGTACTTCGAGCAGCGTGTCCACCATCCTGGTCAACGCGGCCACCGCGCCGACCATGAGTCCTATCTCGGCAATCAGCGTGTTCGCCGGGGCGGGGCCAATCAGCTTTGCCGTCAGCGCAACCGATCCCAACAAATCGCCCGTCACCTTCTCCGTGACTCAGGCCGGCGCGCCGTCTTTGCTGGGCCTCAAGGTCGTGCAGAAGGGCCAAACGAAGGGGACCTCAATCTCCACCGCGACCATCAGCTTTACTGCGCCGACGTTGCCGCAGGGCCAGGTCACCCCGTCGGTGATCACCCTCCTGGTCACGGGAACCAACGGAAAAATCGCGTCTGATCCCGGGACCGTTACCGTGACGGTGAAGCCGCTGCCGGGCACTCTCGTCGTTACGCTCGCCGAGTTCCGAGTGGCACTCCGGCGCTTGATCGTGAACGTCACGGCAACCCCGGATATGACCGCGGCGGAAGTGGTGACACTGGCGTCCTACGTCACCGCGGACGGCACCGTGTTCGATCCTACGAACCTGGGCAATACCTTCACCTATACCCCCGGTGGGCTCGGGCTCTACACCATCACCCTTGTCGGTGCACCGGAGCCTGCGCTGACTGGCACTCCCATCACCGTCACCAGCAATACTGGCGCAGTCAGTCTTCCGACCGCGATTACTCTCAAGTAACCGCAACCGGTACCTGCAACAGTAACCTGCAAGAGCAATCTGCAAGAGTAGTCTGCAACAGGCGTAAGTTCGAAATCGCGGTCGGAGGGCAGCTTTCTTGCCCTCCGGCCGCGGTCCTAAAGGAGTCCTAAAGGGAGAATATTTATGAAGAAGAAGATCGCAGTGGCCGCCGTGTCGCTGGCCCTCGTCGCCGCCGCCGCAATGGTCTTTTTCAGCGCGCGAATCGGCCACACGGAACGTGCCTTGACTATCTCCGCGCCAGCGTCGGTGGTGCTGGCGCAGCTGAGCGACCTTCAGCGCTGGATGCAATGGCTGCCCCGTGACCAACTCGACCCTCGCGCGCGCAGGTCGTTCGGCGGACCGCACACAGGTGTCGGCGCGAGCTACTACTGGTCTTCCGATGACAATCAGCTTGGCCAGGGCCGCATGACGGTCATCTCTGCCAGCGAGCAACGCGTGCAAATCGAGCGGGAGCTTTCGAAGCCTCGCCCGTCGACTCTCGATATCGTCTTTACCCTCGTTCCCGAAGGTTCGGGCACGCGAGTGGCTGTGTCCGTGACCGGTCAGTCCGATCTCGCGGGCAACTCTTTACGTCCCTTTTCCAATGCCGCCGCACAGCTGGGTCCTGAGCTCGACCAAGCGCTCCAACACCTCGCCGCTGCCGCAGAAGCGCAGGAGAGGGTGGAGAGCAGCCGTGTCGAGCGCTCGAGAAGCTTTGCTGCAGCGCCGGCAGCCATCTGGCAGCAGCTGTCGGAGGTGCGTCGCTGGGCCGCCTGGTCGCCCTGGCCCGGCGACGATGCGAAGGTCCGGTTCAGCTACGGAGGCCACGAATCGAGACCCGGCTCCGCGCGCTACTGGTTCGGTCGAGACAAGAAGGGCCAGATCACCATCATCTCCGCGGGGCCAGAGAAGGTGGTGGCGGAGATGGAAACCTTCACGCCGCAGCCATCGACCACCGACCTGGTGTTCACCCTCGCTCCGGAAGGCGCTGGGACCAAGGTGACGCTCAGCGCGACGGGAGCGGCGGCCGAGCTTGATTTGGAAAAAGCGCTCGCGCGCCTGTCGGATGTCCTCGTAGGCGAGCTGCACGCGGCGCTGGAGGCCCCCTGATCGGCACCTCTCGAGTCTTGCCGGAGCGCGAGTCCCGCCCCTCCCGGCCGAAAATAATTTATTCATGGCGTTGACCGCGAAATGGCCGTTTGCCCTCTCGTGCGGCGGCCTTCGCCTTCAGTAAACTCACCCGCAACTTTAGGCGCTTGCATTGATCGTATTATTAAAAGTTATTGTGGTTAATTAATGTCGGTTGCCGCGCGGGTGCGGTGTCATCTCATCAACTGCGCATGTTCGACCCGACCATGCCCGCGAGGAGAGCAACATTCATGCAACCAATCATCCAGACTAGACACCGCTCGCTTTTGCTTTTCGCCGCCTGGACTGCACTCGCCTGCGGTCAGGCAGCTCCGCTGCCCTCGAGCCCTGCCGCCTCGCCGGCCACTGCCGCCTCGCCGGCCCCCGTCGCCAACGCCGGCCCTGACCAGGCCCTGGCCGCGGGTGCCAGGGTGACGCTCGATGGCAGCGCCAGCTCTGATCCGGCCGGCCTTGCCTTCAGCTTTGCCTGGACGCAGACCTCGGGTCCGGCTGTCCTTCTCTCCGATGCCGCGGCGGCAGCCCCGAGCTTCACCGCGCCGGTCGTCCCCTTCGGAACGCTGGCCACGCCCTTCGTCTTCTCGCTCACCGTGAGCGACGCGAACGCGAGCTCTCTCGCCTCCATCGTTACCATCACGGTGAACCCCGGGCCGCCGCCCAACTCGCCCCCCATCGCGAACGCCGGCATCGACCTGGCGGTCGCCACCGGAGCGCTGGCCATCCTCGATGGCAGTGGTAGCTTCGACCCGGACGGCGAGGCCATCTCGTTCTCCTGGACGCAGTCGTCGGGACCGTCGGTCGTCCTCTCGTCCGCCACTACGGCCAAGACCACCTTCACCGCGCCGTCGATCGCGGCCGGGCAGCCGGTGGTGACGCTCGCCTTCTCGCTCGTGGTGAGCGATGCGCATGCAAACTCCAAGGCCGCAAGCGTAACGGTCACCGTGAACCCCCCTGGCTTCGCCTTCCCGCCGCCGCCCGGCACGCCGCCGCCCGCGGCCCCGAACCCGACGCCCATCGCCAACGGCGGCTCCGGGAGCAATCGCTTCGAAATGGGTACCGGCTCGCTCGGCCTCTACATTCGCGATCCCGCGGCGGGTGAAGCCACGGTGCAGGGATTCGTTACCGTCACTCTGGGAGCGATCAGCGGCGGTAGCCAGGTGCCGCCTGCCGACACCAGAGTCACACTCAACGGCGTGCAGCTGATCAATGCCCCAAACACGAACTTGCAGACCTTCATCGTCGATCCGGCCGGACCCCAGCCGCAGGTTGGAAGTGGCGGCCAAATCGTCCTGGTCGCCACCGCGACGGAGATCACCGTCAACAATAAAGGAGTCGTGATCACCACTCCCATCCAGCGCCAGCTCGTCCTGCCGTGCGCCTCGGACATCGACGTTTCGACGACGCCTGCGATCGGAAGCGCTCTCTCGAGCTTGGCCTCGCTCAACATCACCTCACCATCGAACATCACCCTCAACCTAGGCGTTGCGATTGTGGCGCAGACTTTTCCGCAGGCGCAGCTGTTCGGGTACGACCGGGCAACCCGGACCCTGGCGTCTTCCGGAATGGCGATCAATCTGCCGCCCGGACCTCTCGACACCAACGTTCCGGTCGCCCCTACCGCGGCCGACGGCTACCTGTTGCAACTGCAGTGGCCAGGTGTCTTCATCCTCGACGGCCAGTCGGGCGGCTTCTGTGGGCTCACGAAGCGCTGGTTCTACTCGAAGTGACACGTCGGTTGCTCGTCGTGGCGCAGGCGTCCCCCTCCTGCGCACTTCGCGATCGGTGAAGCCCCAGATGGTTGCATCCATCGCGGGCTCATCGCGTTTTGGCTTCGACGAGCCGGGCGCTGGAATACTCTGCAAGTCTGAAAAGACGTCGAGGCGCGCAAGGGTCCGCCCCCGCCCTGGGGCGCGTTGCGCAATCGCGGACGGCCGAGTGCAGCCGATCGTCGCGGGGTGGGGGATTCGAACAGGGCACGTGTCACCAATTGACTGAGCGTTCCGATCCGAGCTACGGGCGTGCCAATGTCGCTCGAGCGCCTTCAGCAGCTCATTTCTCGATTTCGGGCCGAAGTGGGGGCGACCGTTGCCGACGGCCTGACCCTCGCGCTGCTTTCCGGCTTGGACCAGATTCTCCGCCGCATTTCGCGCGTTGCTTTGGGTTGAACGTCGGATAAAGTCTGAGCAAGGGGGGAGTCCCATTTTGACCTTGTTCGGCCAACTTCGGTTTGCACCGCGGCTCTGTGCCGCTCTGGCGCTCTCACTGCCTGCCGCCGCCGCTGCGGCGGCACCAAGCTATCCGGTCAGCGCGCAGCTTCAACTCGCGCCCAAAGACCGCCAACACTGCCTCGTCGTTCCCGGCGATCCTCCTGACTGCGCGGTGGTGGAGCTCGCCCGGGCCGCCTTTGCGGGGACGATTGCGCGGATGTTCCGGCAGGCGCAGCCGCCCGACCTTGAGCTGGTCTTGGAGGTACGCTCGGTCGAGACCGTGCACCTGTCGGGCCTCGAGCTCGGTCTCGGTGTCCGCGTCTCGGTCTTGGCGCCCGGAGGCCGGCTGATCGACCAGATCGACTCCTCCGCGCTAGTGCCACTCTTGACGGGGGAGAACGGGCCCATCTTCGCGCCTGCGTTGCGCGAGGCGGCTCGGCGCGCTGCGCTCGACTTCGAGAGCAACTACCGGGATAGCACGAAGGTCGCCGGCTTCCTCATCGGTGCCAAGGTTGCGCCGGCATCCGCGGTGGCGGCCGAATGGCGCAGCGATCGGCTGATCACCATTGCCGCGGGCGCCGGCGTCGCGGTGGGCGGCGACAACTCCTTCGATGTGGCGCCGACGGTGCAGTTGAGCGCGTCGTGGACGTGGCTCTTCGCGCAGGTGAGTTATTCACGCTACTCGCCGGGGTTCACCGGCGCCAACGCCGCCAATCCGTCCGCGGCCGGTGCGAGCATGTCCACGGGCGATCTTGGCCTCGAGCTCGGGGGCGTCTACCGCATCGTCCAATCGGTCGAGGTGAAGCTCGCGCCGGGGATTCATTTCCTGGCCGGCGATGCGACGCTGCAGGGCGCCTCGCAGAGCTACAGCAAGGCGGCGCCGGTGCTGTACGGCTCGATCACCAAGGCCATCCTTCCTGTTCCCCGCGGTTTGCGGCTGGTCGTGGGCCTCGAGGCGCGCGCCTACTTCTTCAACTCGGTCCCGCTGCCCGCGTTCTCTCGCGGCGAAGTCCCCGCGGCCAAAGCCTTGCTGGCGGTGACCATCGCCGTCGAGCTTCCCTGGGGCAACCACAAGGCAGACCATCCATGAACAACCTCACCTTGCGACGGCTGGCCGTGCTTGGCCTTACGGCTTCTCTTTCGGGCTGCTTCGACGACTCTTCCTACACGCCCTTGATCAGCAACGTGCTGGACCTGACCTTCGGCGGGACGACCAACGGCGTCGGCATCGTCGACATCGGCGCGACGAGCTTGCACGCCACCGGCGCCTTCTTTCCCCCCGGCTCCGTCGTCTATTGGAACGGCAAGCCGCAAACGACCACCTTCGGCTCGGGCGGGCTCGACTTTGCGCTGGATCCGGGGCTGACCGATGACGCCGGCGACGCGCAGGTCTCCATTGGCACGGCCGCGGGACCGCTCTCGAACGCGTTGACCACCGCCATCGAGCAGACCTCGGTGAGCGTGACCAGCTATTCGCCCGTCTCCGCCA
>Ga0105859_1000437_pt1 | contig 13935 bp, 7 predicted proteins | sample OrgsoiDNA_201063_FD_89684 | JGI IMG/M metagenome (GOLD analysis project Ga0105859, IMG submission 89684) | Permafrost soil microbial communities from the Arctic, to analyse light accelerated degradation of dissolved organic matter (DOM) -... | ecosystem: Environmental > Terrestrial > Soil >...
GTTCCGATCAGATACGCGGTTTCCCGCTGGCGAGCCTGTATTACTTCGGCCGTCCGGTGGATGAACTGAGTCTGGATCAGCAGGCGCTGCTGGTAGGTATGGTGAAAGGGGCGTCGCTGTATAACCCATGGCGTAACCCGAAACTGGCGCTGGAACGTCGTAATTTAGTATTGCGCTTGCTGGTTAATCAGAAGGTTATCGACCAGGAGCTGTATGACATGCTCAGCGCACGTCCGCTCGGCGTTCAGCCGAAGGGCGGGGTGATTTCACCGCAACCGGCCTTTATGCAGATGGTGCGTAACGAATTGCAGGCCAAGCTCGGCGACAAAGTGCAGGACATGTCCGGCGTGAAAATATTCACTACGCTGGACCCGATCTCGCAGGATTCCGCTGAAAAAGCCGTGGAAGAGGGCATTCCGCTGTTGCGTAAGAAAAGCGGCCTGAATGATATCGAAACCGCGATGGTGATTGTTGACCGCTATACCGGCGAAGTACGGGCTATGGTCGGCGGTGCGGAAACGCAGTTTGCTGGCTTCAACCGCGCTATGCAGGCGCGGCGCCAGGTGGGGTCTCTGGCCAAACCGGCAACCTATCTGACGGCGCTTTCTCAACCGGATAAATACCGCCTGAACACGGTGCTGGCTGACCAGCCGCTGACCATCAAACTGGCCAACGGTCAGACATGGTCACCGAAAAACGATGACCACCAGTTCCGGGGGCAGGTGTTGCTGGTTGATGCGTTGGCACGTTCCATGAACGTACCCACGGTCAATCTGGGGATGGCTGTCGGGCTGGACAACATAACAAAACAGCTGATTAACCTCGGTGTACCGAAAGAGTCGCTGAACCAGTTGCCGTCTATGCTGCTCGGGGCGATTGCCCTGACCCCAATGGAAGTGGCGCAGGAGTACCAGACCATCGCCAGCGGCGGTAACAAAGCGCCACTGTCGGCGGTGCGTTCAGTGATTGCTGAAGACGGTACGGTGCTCTATCAGAGCTTCCCGCAGGCGGTGCGCGTTATTCCGGCGCAGGCATCCTATCTGACCATGTACGCCATGCAGCAGGTGGTGTCTGAAGGGACTTCGCGCGCGCTGGCGAACAAATTCCCGAACCTGCATCTGGCGGCCAAAACCGGCACCTCGAACGAACTGCGTGACAGCTGGTTCGCGGGTATCGATGGTAATCAGGTGGCGATCACGTGGGTAGGGCGCGACAACAACGGCCCGTCCAAACTCTGGGGTTCTACCGGTGCACTGGTGTTATACAGCCGCTATCTGGAAAATGAGATGCCGCAGCCGCTGAATCTGCAGGTGCCGGAAGGCATCAGCGTGATGAACATCGACGGCAGTGGGAATTTCGTCTGTAACGGCGGTGGCGTACGCAGTATTCCTGTCTGGACTGATTCTCCGGAGAGTCTGTGTCAGGCCTCGCAGGCGGCGGTACAGCAACAGCAACAACAGCAACAGCAACAGCAATCGCAGCAGGAAGATGGCAAGGGCGTTGCGGGATGGATTAAAGATATGTTCGGTTCTGGTCAGTAATTTTCGGCCAGACCTGAAAGTGACAGAAGGGCGCGACAGGGTTCGCGCCCTTTTTACATCTGAAGTGCGCTTTGCGAAGGTGCCCATAAAATAAAAAAGCCAGCGCAATAGCACTGGCTTAAAGGTTAAGTGACGGCGGTTATCAGGCGTGGGTAGCCGGTTTCCCGCTGTCTTTGTCCGGAAGATTTTCCAGCATGCGGCGGATCGGGATGATCAGCAACGTCAGCACGGCAGCGCAGATCAGCAGCGCAATTGAACAACGTGCAAACAGCGTCGGCAGCATGTCCAACTGATCGGCCTTCACATGGCCACCAATTAAACCGGCCGCCAGGTTACCCAGCGCACTGGCGCAGAACCACAGGCCCATCATCTGGCCGCGCATTCTTGCCGGAGCCAGCAGGGTCATGGTCGCCAATCCAATTGGGCTAAGGCACAGCTCGCCCAACGTCAGCATCAGAATACTGCTGACCAGCCACCATGGGGAGACGCCCGCACCACCGTTGCTCAGCACGTTTTGTGCCGCCAGCATCATCAGGCCAAAGCCTGCCGCCGCAAACAGAATGCCGATAACAAACTTTGTGATGCTGCTCAGGTGAACTTTGTTCCGCGCCAGAGCCGGCCATGCCCAGCTAAAGATGGGGGCCAGCAAAATAATAAACAGGGCGTTGACTGACTGGAACCACACCGCTGGGATCTCAAAGCCGCCAATCATGCGTTGGGTGTAGTCATTGGCAAACAGGTTGAACGAGGTCGGTTTCTGTTCGAATGCTGACCAGAAGAAGGCAGCAGACACCAGCAGGATGAAACAGACCAGCAGACGCGCACGCTCTTTGCGGCTCAGCCCGGCAAACACAAACAGATAGATGAAGTACAGGGTTACCGAGGCCGCAATCACGTAAACCAGCATACTGGCCACTGCCAGCGGGTTAATCACAATAATGCCCTGTGCAATCAGGGTGACGATCACCGCGACGCCAACAGCCAGTGCAATCAGCCACGCGCCGACGCCGTTTTTCTTCGCAATCGGGCTATTCCAGGTGGAATCCAGACCGACTTCGCGGTCATAGCGTTTCATCGCGGGTATGGCAAAGGCGCGGAAAATCACCAGTGCTACCAGCATGCCGATACCACCAATGCCGAAGCCCCAGTGCCAGCCGTGGGAGCGGATCAACCAGCCGGAGATCAGCGGGGCGATAAACGAACCCATGTTGATGCCCATATAGAACAGCGAAAAACCCCCATCTCGGCGGTTGTCGCCTTTCTTATACAGTGTCCCCACCATGACCGAGATACAGGTTTTAAACAGACCTGAACCCAGCACGATAAACATCAGACCGATGAAGAACAGGTTGTTGCCCATAAAAGCAGACAACGCGATAGAGAGGTGACCAAGGGCGATCAGAATCGAGCCGTACCAGACGGCTTTTTGCTGTCCCAGCCAGTTATCCGCCAGCCAGCCGCCCGGCAGGGCCGCCAGATACATGCTGCCGGCGAAAATCCCGACAATTGCCGAGGCGTTTTCGCGCGCCAGTCCCATGCCGCCGTCGTAGACTGCCGCGGACATAAACAGGATCAATAATGGGCGAATGCCGTAAAACGAAAACCGTTCCCACATTTCGGTAAAGAACAGTGATCTGAGTGGATAAGGATGGCCGAGAAAGGTCCGGCTTTCTTGTTTGCTAACAGAGGATTGCATAATTCTTCCCAATGTAATGCGCTGCATTTAATGCAACTTTTATTGTGTGATATATGTGAATCTGTCTTGTCGGCGATTTTCCATTTTAGCCTTCATAATCCCTCTGTTTTCCTGGTCAATCTTAAGAGGTCAGAGAACCGGTTCAACGCGGGGGAGGAGGCGTACTGTATTTTGTTTTCGTTGTATCCTCAACGTTGTTCTCTTATTCGCCTCGGGTTGTTAAAGAATATTGCTCAGATTCTTCACAACCCATTTCGAACATATATCCATCACATTTACCCATGATTAACATGGGGTTATTTTTTATTCACTCACAGCTTATCGGGTTTAAATAGACTTGCGGAAGGCTATACGATGCGCATATTATGCGACGTTCATAATAATAATTATCGTTTACATTCCCATTCAAACATCTCCAGAGAATAACACATGGCACTTCAGCGCTCTCTTTCACTGATTTCATCAAAGGGAACTTTTCAGCGTGGCACACTGGCATTAACTATCGCCGCTGCACTGGGTTCTTATGCTTTTCAGGCTAATGCTGCCACCGCGGCAAAAGACGACACCATCGTGGTAACGGGTACAACGTCTGCCGATGTGGCACCAGAGTCCGCCTGGGGGCCGGCGCCGACAATCGCCGCCAAGCACAGCGCCACCGGCACCAAAACTGACACGCCTATCGTTAAAACGCCGCAGTCTATTTCTGTGGTTACGCGTGAAGAGATGGACATGAAGCAGCCTGCTACGGTGAAAGAGGCGCTGGGTTATACGCCGGGCGTGTACGCCAGTCGCGGCAGTTCCTCAACTTATGATGCCGTGGCTATCCGTGGTTTCACCTCGGTGAACACCAACCAGTATCTCGATGGCATCAAGTTGCAAGGCGACAACTACTCTGAAGTGTCGATGGATCCCTACTTCCTCGAACGTGTTGAAGTACTGCGTGGCCCGTCTTCCGTACTCTACGGCAAAAGTAACCCGGGCGGCGTGGTGGCGATGGTCAGCAAGCGTCCGACCACTGAACCCTTGAAAGAAGTGCAGTTCAAAATGGGGACGGACAACCTCTATCAGACCGGTTTTGACTTCAGCGATGCCATTGATGATGCGGGCGTTTACTCCTACAGACTGACCGGCGTGGCACACAGTCAGGACACGCAGCAGCAGATGACAAAAGAGCAAACCTATGCGATTGCCCCTTCATTCAGCTGGCGCCCTGATGACAAAACTGATTTTACTTTCCTGAGCAACTTCCAGAATCAGCCTGATGTTGGTTTTTATGGTTGGTTACCGCGCGAAGGAACCGTTGTGCCTTATTACGATGCGAATGGTAATGCTCACAAGTTACCTACCGACTTCAATGAAGGCGAGCCGTCCAACAAAATGTCGCGCGACCAGAAAATGGTGGGCTACAGCTTTGCTCATGAGTTTAACGATACCTGGACTGTCCGTCAGAACCTGCGCTACACCAAGTTAAACACCGATTATAAGAGTGTTTATGGCAATGGTTATATTGCACCTGGCCAGATAAGCCGTGGGTATGTGCAGTCAAAAGAGAAACTAAACAACTTCGACGTCGATACGCAGGCCCAGGCGAAATTTGCCACTGCACAGGTAGATCATACTCTGCTGCTGGGTGTCGATTACATGCGTATGCGTAATGACATTGATGCTCATTATGGATCTGCCAATCCGCTGGACATGAATGCACCGCAATACGGAAATCCGGGCGTTACTTTGTTTGACGCCCCATACCAGATTGTTGACCGTCAGGAACAAACGGGTTTGTATGCGCAAGATCAGGCGGAGTGGAATCAGTGGATCCTGACTCTCGGCGGTCGTTATGACTTTGCTAAAAACTCGACGCTAAGTCGCAGCACAGGCTCTACTGCTGAAATTAACGATGAGCAATTCACCTGGCGTGGCGGTTTGAACTATTTGTTCGATAACGGTATTTCTCCCTACTTCAGCTACAGCGAATCCTTTGAACCGAACTCAGGTGCGACCAAACAGGGCCAGCCGTTCGATCCTTCATTGGGTAAGCAGTATGAAGCCGGTGTGAAATATATTCCGAACGATCGACCAATTAGCCTTACCGCTGCGGTCTACCAGCTAACTAAAAACAACAACCTGACTGCGGATCCTACCGATAGCTTGTACAGCGTTCAGTCGGGCGAAATTCGTTCTCGTGGTGTTGAGCTGGAAGCCAAGGCAGCGGTTAACGCCAACATTAACGTCACGGCGTCTTACACCTATACCAATGCGGTATACACGCAGGACACCAACTATCAGGGCAAACGTCCAACAGAAGTGCCGCGTAACATGGCGTCACTGTGGGCGGATTACACCTTCCACGAAACGGCGCTGAGCGGCCTGACCATCGGTTCCGGTGTGCGTTACGTCGGTGACAGCTCAAGCTTCTACACCACCGGTGACAAAACGAACGAGACGTTCGACGTCGCGGCATACACACTGGTTGATGCGACGGTGAAATATGATCTGGGCCGCTTCGGCATGCCGGGCTCTTCAGTCGGGGTGAATATCAACAACCTGCTGGATCGCGAGTATGTTGCCAGCTGTTACCGTGATTACGCCTGTTATTGGGGCTCCGACCGTCAGATTGTCGCCACCGCGACTTTCCGTTTCTGATAGTCTGAAGCGACAGCAGGAAAGTGGGCACGAAATTTCGTGCCCTTTTCCGTTTCTTTATCCAACGTAAAGAACCTCCAATTGGATGTCTGAGAACCTTATGTCAAACAACGCCATGCCAGAATCGTCCCCACTTCCTCTCTCGCAGGACAGCACCTTCAGCTTGCAGCAGGTGAGTTTTACCGTGCCGGGACGAACGCTGCTGGCCCCGCTCTCGCTAACTTTTCCGAAGGGTAAAGTGTGTGGCTTGATTGGTCATAACGGTTCCGGAAAATCGACATTACTGAAAATGCTGGGCCGCCATCAGCCGGCGTCGTCTGGGCAATTCTGCTCAACGACACGCCGCTGATCCAGTGGGATAGCAAGGCGTTTGCCCGTCAGGTGGCCTATCTGCCGCAGCAGTTGCCCGCCGCCGAGGGGATGACGGTGCAGGAGCTGGTGGCGATTGGCCGCTACCCGTGGCACGGTGCGCTGGGGCGTTTTAAACATCAGGATAAAGAGAAAGTTGAAGAGGCGATCGCGCTGGTGGGGCTGAAGCCTTTCGCGCATCGTCTGGTCGACAGCCTGTCGGGCGGCGAACGCCAGCGAGCCTGGCTGGCGATGATGGTGGCACAGGACAGCCGCTGTCTGCTGCTGGACGAACCGACCTCCGCGCTGGACATCGCCCATCAGGTGGATGTGCTGGCGCTGATCCACCGGCTCAGTCAGGAGAAAGGGCTGACGGTGATCGCCGTACTGCATGACCTGAATATGGCAGCCCGCTATTGCGACTATCTGATGGCGCTGCGTGGCGGTGAGATGATTGCTCAGGGCACGCCGCAGGAGATGATGCGCGGCGATGTTCTGGAGCAGGTTTATGGTATCCCTATGGGTATTCTTCCGCATCCGGCCGGTGGTGCGCCGGTGAGCTTTGTGTATTGATATGCCTGTGATTTCCCTGACTCCCGGTTTAACGCGTCGTCGTCTGTTGCAGGCGCTGGCGCTCTCTCCATTGCTGGCTTCACTGCCTTCATTTGCCGCCGCCCGCCCCGATCTGCAAAAAATTATTGCCCTCGAATGGCTGCCCGCTGAGCTGCTGATCGCACTTGGCGTGATGCCGATGGGGGTGGCGGATATCCATAATTACAATCTTTGGGTGGATGAGCCCAAGCTTCCCGCCAGCGTCATTGACGTGGGCCAGAGAATGGAACCGAACATGGAGCTGCTGCAACAGCTGCAGCCCTCGCTGTTGCTGGTGTCAGAAGGCTATGGCCCGAAGGTCAGCCAACTGGCGCCGATTGCGCCTGTGTTGGGCATGACGGCCAATGATGGCAGCGCAGAGCCGCTGAAGCGGGCTATTACATCGCTCTATAAACTGGCCGAATATCTCGGTTTGCAGGAACGCGCCGCACAACATGTGCAGGCCTATCACGACCTGCTGAACCAGACTCGGCAGAATCTGCAACCGGTGGCGCAGCAGCCGATTTTACTGTTCTCTTTACTTGATACCCGTCACGCGCTGGTGTTCGGCAAAGGCAGCTTGTTTCAGGAAGTGATGAAAGATCTTGGGCTGACCAATGCCTGGGAGGGCGAAGACAGTTTCTGGGGCAGCGTGACGGTGGGCATAGAGCGGCTGGCGTCGATCAAAAACGCCCGTGCACTCTGTTTCAGCCACGGCGATGCCGATATTTTTGCCAAAGTTTCCGGCACGCCGCTCTGGCAGGCACTGCCTTTCGTGCGTGCAAAACAGCTAAGCGTTGTACCTGCTGTCTGGTTCTACGGGTCTACCTTCAGTGCTATGCGTTTTTGCCGCATTCTTAATGAACAGCTGGGGAGCGCGCAATGAACCGTCGCTCACTGAGCCAGACCTTTATTCTGTTAACCTTGCTGACGCTGGTCAGTGCGGTGCTCACCGTTTACAACCTGCGTCAGCAACTGCCTTATGGGTTGTGGCCGGAAGCGCTGTGGCAGCCGGACATCAATGACGTCAATCAGATGCTGTTCCATTACAGCCAGCTTCCGCGCGTGGCCGTTGCGCTCCTGGCCGGAGCCGGTCTGGGGCTGGTCGGCCTGCTGTTTCAGCAGGTGTTACGTAATCCGCTGGCGGAGCCGGCCACGCTCGGCGTCTCTGCCGGGGCGCAGCTCGGGCTGACGGTCGCTACTTTGTGGGCGCTGCCGGGCGGAGAGATCACTCAGCAGTTCGCGGCCATGATAGGCGCGGTGGTAATTGGCCTGCTGGTCTTCGGCGTGGCCTGGGGCAAACGTATGTCGCCGGTGACGCTGATCCTGGCCGGTCTGGTGCTCGGACTCTACTGCGCCGCCGTGAACAGTCTGTTCGGCCTGTTCAATTATCAGAGCCTGCAAAGCCTGTATATGTGGAGCACCGGTTCGCTTAATCAGCAGGACTGGAGCATTGCGAATTTCCTGCTGCCACGGCTGATCATCGTCTGGCTGCTGGCGTTTCTGCTGCAACGTCCGATGACCCTGCTGGGGCTCGACGACGGCGTGGCGAGTAACTTAGGGCTGGGGCTCAATGCGGCGCGTCTGACCGTGCTGACGATAGCCATTCTGATGAGTGCACAGTTGGTTAACGCTGTCGGCATCATTGGGTTTATCGGCCTGTTTGCGCCGCTGCTGGCGAAAATGCTGGGTGCGCGCCGTCTGCACTCTCGGCTGATCCTGGCCCCATTGATTGGCGCACTGCTGCTGTGGCTGACGGATCAGATCATGCAGTATCTGACGCAGGTATGGATGGAGATTTCTACCGGAGCTGCCACGGCGCTGGTCGGTGCGCCGCTGCTGTTGTGGCTGTTGCCGCGTCTGCGTAACAGCATGGCACCACCGCCGATGAATCAGGGCGATAACGTGCCCAATGAGCGTCATCATTTGGTCCGCTGGGTTTCATTAGCGCTGCTGCTGTTGCTGGCGGGCATCGCGGTGGCGCTCATGGCCGGACGTGATGCACACGGTTGGAATTGGTCAACGGGCGCGCAGCTTGACGCACTGTTGCAGTGGCGAACGCCTCGCATGCTAGCTGCGCTGGCGGCGGGGGGGATGCTGGCATCCGCAGGGGTATTGATTCAAAAACTGACCGGTAACGCCATGGCGAGCCCCGAGGTGCTGGGTATCAGCTCCGGCGCGGCCTTCGGCGTGGTGCTGATGCTGTTTATCGTACCGGGCGACGCTTTTGTCTGGTTACTGCCTGCAGGCAGCGCCGGTGCTGCGGCCACGCTGCTGGTGATCATGGTCTCTTCCGGACTACGGCGTTTCTCTGCAGAACGTATGCTTTTAGCTGGTATCGCGTTAAGTACGGCATTCAGCACCTTGGTATCGCTGCTGCTGGCCAGCGGCGATCCGCGTATGGGAGGATTGCTGACCTGGCTATCCGGTTCCACTTATTCGGTGACAATGGATCAAGCCTGGCGCACGGCGGCCATTGCCGTGGTGCTGCTGATGCTGGTGCCGTTGTGCCGTCGCTGGGTGACTATTTTGCCACTTGGTAGTGTGACGGCAAAATCAGTCGGCATGACATTAACGCCCAGTCGCATGGCGATCCTGCTATTGGCCGCTGTCATGACAGCGGCTGCGACCCTGACCATCGGGCCGTTGAGCTTTGTCGGTCTGATGGCACCCCATATGGCGCGAATGCTCGGTTTCCGCCGTGCAATGCCGCAGTGGATGGTCGCCAGTATTCTGGGCGGTCTGCTGATGGTCTTTGCCGACTGGTGCGGGAGAATGGTGATCTTCCCGGATCAAATACCGGCAGGTCTCCTCGCAACCTTTATCGGCGCCCCATACTTTGTTTATCTGTTGAGAAAACAGGGCAAGTAATTAAAAATGAAAAAGGCGCTCATTGAGCGCCTTTTAAGTGATTAAATTATGGGTGATTAGAATCCAACTTTAAGGCCTACTGCAGCCTGATAACGCTGGTAGCGATCCTCACCGGTATCTGCGCCAATGTCTCCCCACATCTTAATATTTTTAGACACGTTGCCATTAAGGCCGGTACGTACGCCATAACGGTTATTCGGCACGTCGCTGCTGATGGTATCGCCATTGAACTGCAGTGAGTCAGCATAGCGACCGTTTTCCCAGTTCACCTCGACATAAGGCACAATGGCACCGAGGTCAGTTGCGTTGCGGTTGGACAGGCGAACGCCCACGCGAGTCAGTACTGAATCATCGGTTCCACCGGTGATGCTGCTGCCGTTACTTTCAGTATGGTTTTCACTATCGAAGTGGTTATAGAGGGCCTGAACCTGCGGTTCAAGCGTCCACTCACGTTGCCCCGATTGGGCAAAGGCCAGCATATAGCCGGTCTCCAGCGAGGCCTGAATGCCTTGGCTGCGGTAGTTTTCCTGAGCTAAATCGTCGCCTTTCACACTGTTGTTATACCAGCTGTATTGCGCTCTACTATTGGTATAGAAACCGAGATGTTGTTTGGCATCCTGATACCAGTTGGCGTAAGTCCCCAGACTATAACCCGTAACTATACCCGTGGCGGTGTAGCTATTGCCGTCCGCCGTGGATTTGGTTCTGCTGTTACCGGTACCAGCCATAGCACCGAACTCATATCGGCTACCGTTGGCCATCTCAATGTTAACAAGATCTCCTCCCAGCATCAGGACGCTTGAATTCGTCTTGAGGGACAAGTCCCCACCTGCAGCTCTATTTTTTGTCTCATCGGTGTGAGCAAAGCCCCAAACCTGACTTTCGCCTTGCTCGTGCTCCTTGCTGGGATCGTGAAAAAGGGGAATAAACATGCCTTGTGCTGCTGTCTCGTTACCTAAATAGGCACCGGTTTCTGGGCGATAAAGTGTCGGTGTGACAGGATCAACCTGAGGCACGGGAGCCGGAGTAGGATCCACCGCCGGGGTTGGTTCAGGATCTGGTGTTGGTGTTGGTGTTGGGTCAGGGGTTGGGACTGGCTCTGGATCGATCTCGTGCTGTTTTGACGAACGAAGATACCAATTACCACTGGTTTTATTCTGGAGAAGTCCATATTCATAGGCGCCAGCCACCGCGCGCTGGGTTAAGGTGAATTTCCCGGTTGAACTGCCATTAACATCAATTAACTCCAGGCCTTGTAGCGTTTTCGCCCCCAGGCCGCCGATGTTATTAACCTGCAGGCCCGAGTTACCAAGGCTGTTTCCCTCAATAATGAGTTTATCTGTCGGAGAACTATCCCCCGCCAGTTCAGAATTCAGGATAACCAGGCCGTTATTTCCCTGGTAATCACCGGCAATCGTCAATACGTTGCCCACTCTATTACCGGTCAGTTGCAGCGTACCGCTGTTAACAAAGTTTCCATTAATATGGCTGGAGAAAACAGATTTCGGTGCTGCTACATCAAACGTGGAATACACACCTGAGTTGGTGATATCACTGTTGATAATACCGGTGTTTGTAAACGTTGCACCGCTGTCAATCGTTACGCCAGAGGAGGTCAGTGAGCCGGTATCAGTGACATTCAAGGTGGCACCAGAGGATACTTGCGTTACGCCCGCAGAAACAACCGCACCACCCAGAGACAGTGCACCACTGGCAACAGAGAGTGTGGTGTCGTCACTACCGGTCAGGGCAATATTTCCATCCAGAGCCCATTTTTCCCCACTCATCGTCAGCGCCTTAAAGCCTTTATCCGCAGCAGAGCCCACAAAATTGGCCGTCTCTGCTCCTGAACCGGACAGAAGCAGCGTATTGGTATCAGCAGTACTGCTTATCACGTCGCCCTTGAGTGTGGAGCCGGTATCCAGTGTCAGCGTGTTATTTCCGTAGCCGGAAAAATTAATCGCGACTCCGTTGCCACCCGAGATGTTTCCACGGTTGGTCAGGTTATAGCTGGCACTGTCGGTGGTGAGCACCGCGGCATCGCTACTCGATGTTAATTTTCCGGTGGTATCATTGACGATGGAGCCTGTTGATTTGCCATTCAGCTGAAGAGTATTCTGTGTACCCTCGATCAGGCCGGCGTTGGTTATTAGGTTGCTGGTGCCATCAGCCATTGTAATACCTGTTATCGTGCCATGAAGCTCACCCGTTTTAAGGCCGGTATAATTTCCGCCCTGATTGTACATGATGGCATTAGAACCCCTTATCTGCCCTGAGTTATTTACAGCAGTTCTGTCATAACTTTCGATACCGTCTGCCAGAGAAGATATCACCCCTGAGGCATTATTATTTATCGTCCCTTCGGTGATGAATAGACCTACCCCATTAGGACCAGGAAAAAAACCAGCACCTTGAATATGGCCGTTATTATTAAAGGTATTTCGAGAGCCGGTATATATCCCAACGTATCCCTGAATGATGACGTCCGGGTTTATCGTAATATTATTATTTCCACCCGTTACAGTAATACCTGGATCATCTTTCGCAGTAAGGTTTTGGGATATTGTGACTTGTTGATTACTTTGATCATATTGATTCTTGGCATTGGCATTTGGAAGCGATAATGTCATACCCAGACAGCAGAGAGGAAAGGCACTTTTCAGGTTTTCTGTTAATAAAGATAAACTGAGGATTCTGTGTGATGTACTCGGCTGACTTGCGTGGCGTTTCATCATTATAAAAGTCCATTTTCAATATTTCATGTTCATCTGAACAGTGATTAATAATAATTTGGTGAGATATAGTAGAATTATTCTTTTCGCAGATCACTGTACAAAAATGGATGTTGAGATTTTGCGGGATTTTAATATTTCAAGATGATGAATTTGATTGTTAAATCCTCCTTTTATTGAGATTAATAAAAGGAGGATTGAGGAAGATTGAGAAGTCGAGAGACTTATTAGTTATAGCTTAGCGAAGCAACGACGTGCTGCGTCGATGGTGCGTTGAATGTCTTCCTGCGAATGCGCTAAAGACATGAAACCCGCTTCGAACGCGGACGGTGCCAGATAAACGCCTTCTTCCAGCATCAGATGGAAGAATTTCTTGAAGCGTTCGACGTTGCACTGCATCACGTCCTGATAGCAGGTGACGGTTTCGGCATCCGTGAAGAACAGGCCGAACATGCCGCCGACGTGGTTAACGACAAACGGAATATTCTCTTTTTTCGCCGCATGAACCAGGCCATCTGCCAGACGGGTGGTCAGTTCGGTCAGGGTCTGATGGACACCCGGCTGAGCGACCTGAGTCAGGCAAGCAATACCCGCAGCCATCGCAATTGGGTTGCCAGACAGGGTACCTGCCTGATAGACCGGACCTGTCGGTGCCAGCGCTTCCATTACTTCACGGCGCCCGCCGAAAGCACCCACCGGCATACCGCCGCCGATGATTTTACCCAGACAGGTGAGATCAGGCACTACGTCGTAATACTCCTGGGCACCGCCCAAGGCGACCCGGAAACCGGTCATCACTTCGTCGATGATCAGCAGCGCACCGAACTCATCACACAGCGCACGCAGGCCCGGCAGGAATTGCGGCAGAGGCGGCACGCAGTTCATGTTACCCGCCACCGGCTCAACGATGATACAAGCAATGTCTTCCGGGAATTGCTCGAACGCAGCGCGAACGGAGTCTAGATCATTATAGGTGCAGGTCAGGGTATGTTTGGCGAAATCAGCCGGGACGCCCGGTGAGTTTGGCTGCCCGAGAGTCAGTGCGCCAGAACCGGCTTTCACCAGCAGGCAGTCAGCGTGGCCGTGGTAGCAGCCTTCGAACTTGATGATTTTATCGCGATGGGTGAAGCCACGCGCCAGACGAATGGCGCTCATGGTGGCCTCAGTACCGGAGTTCACCATACGCACCATATCCATGCTTGGCACAAGATCGGTAACCAGCTCGGCCATTTTGACTTCCATTTCGGTCGGCGCTCCAAAGCTCAGCCCACGCTCGGCTGCTTCGATCACCGCGTTACGGATTTCAGGATTATTATGGCCCAGCACCATCGGACCCCACGAGCCCACGTAGTCAATGTAGGCTTTACCATCGGCATCAAATAAGAAAGCGCCATCGGCACGTTCAATGAATAAAGGGACGCCGCCCACGCCGGAGAAGGCGCGTACCGGCGAATTCACCCCGCCTGGGATCAGCGCTTGCGCCTGCGAAAACAGACTTTCTGACTTACTCATA
>Ga0105859_1000438_pt1 | contig 13929 bp, 12 predicted proteins | sample OrgsoiDNA_201063_FD_89684 | JGI IMG/M metagenome (GOLD analysis project Ga0105859, IMG submission 89684) | Permafrost soil microbial communities from the Arctic, to analyse light accelerated degradation of dissolved organic matter (DOM) -... | ecosystem: Environmental > Terrestrial > Soil >...
ATGGCGAACGCGTTCACGCGGTAGTAGAGATCCTCGCGGAACCGCGTGTCGCGCACGAACTGTTCGAGCGGGCGGTTGGTCGCCGAGATCAGGCGGAAGTCGACCGAGATCGACTTGTGGCCGCCGAGGCGCTCGAACCGCCGCTCCTCGAGCACGCGCAGCAGCTTGGCCTGGGCGATGAGCGACATGTCGCCGATCTCGTCGAGGAACAGCGTGCCCTCGTTGGCGAGCTCGAGGCGGCCGGGCTTGCGATCGTGCGCGCCGGTGAACGCGCCTTTTTCGTACCCGAAGATTTCCGATTCGAACAGCGTGTCTGGCAGCGCCGCGCAGTTGACGGCCTGGAACTTGGCCACACTGCGGCGGCTCAGCTCGTGGATCATGCGCGCGACGACTTCCTTGCCCGATCCGGTCGGTCCGAGGATCAGCACCGAGATGTCCGACTTGGCGGCGGTACGGATCCACTCGAAGACGATCAGCATCTTCTCGTCGCGCCCGATCATCTCGCGGAAGCGCTGGACCGACGGCGACTGATCTTCGGTGCTGACGGTGGCGCGGCGTTCGAGGAACAGATCGAGAAGGTCCGCGACCGCGTCGTTCGCCGGGCGTTCGGCCATGAAGCGCGGCGGGTTGCTGGTCGTGATCACCGTGGCGACGCCGAAGTCGACGAGCTCGCGCACGCAGTTCTCGACGTCGAGCTTCAGCCGTCCGAACGTCTGCATCAGCGACTCGACGTCGAACGCCTCGTCGGGCCTGGCGCTGAGGTACCGCAGCAGGCCGGCGCGCAGCGGCGACTGCACGAGCGAGCGGAAGCGGAGCTCGAGATCCGCCGGCTCGGCCGTCTTCGCCGTGGCCGCCGTGCTCGCGCGGCGGGCGCTGAAGGTCAGATCGTCCATGTGGCGGTCAGGTTATCGGCCGGTCGGGGGTCCGCCGACAGGGGCGGGTTGGCTCCCGCGGTAGTAGTCGGTCTGGTACCGCTCGATGAGATCCTTCATCTTCGACGCGTCGCCCTTGCGGTGCCCGTGACAGGCAATCGGATCGGTGCCGCCGCTGGTCTCGATGAAGACGTCGGACAGCAGCATGCCGGTCTCGATCTTCACTGACGCGATGTGCGCCATGTGAATCGTTTCCTCGCGCTTGCCGAACCACCGCGGCGTGTACTGCACAACGGCGGTCGGCGAGATCAGCACCTGCGTGGGGAACAACCGATTGCCCGTGCTGAGCCGGCTCGCGCGAAACACGTCGCCGTCCGCGAAGGGACGTCCCTTGCGCCAGATCCAGACCGCGAGGATCGCCGCCACGGCGACCGCCGCCGCGAGCAGCCACCAGAGCCAATCGGATTCGCCGTTCACAACCTCAGATGTTAAGCTATTTCGCACACCAATAAGGAGCAGACCTTGCCGTATCGCGCCCCCGGCTCGCCCGGGCATTCGCTGAAGAAATCGCTGTCGGGCAAGCCGATCGCCAACTACCGCCCGAAGGGCAGCCCCGAGATTCGCCATCTGATCGACAACGGGTTCCAGGCGTTCAACGCCGGCCGGCTGTCCGAGGCTTGTCAGATTTTTTCGGAGAAGATGCTCGCGCCGGAGAACGACACGACCATTGGTCTGACCATCGCGGGCGCCATGACGCCGGCCGGGCTGGGCGGCAGCATCATCGAGATGATGGACCGCGGCCTGGTCGATTTCATCATTTCGACCGGCGCGAACCTGTATCACGATCTCCATTACGCGCTGAACTTCACGCTGCATCGCGGGTCGCCGTTCGTGAACGACGTCGAGTTGTTCGAGGACGGCGTCATCCGCATCTACGACGTGCTGTTCCCGGCGACGGTCCTGCTCGAGACCGACGCCTACATCCGCGACTTCATTGTCCGCTCCGGCCTCGACACCGCGATCACCACGTCGGAGTTCCACTACCGCCTCGGCCTCGATCTGCTGGAGAAGAACCCGGCGTGCGTCGAGTACTCGGTCGTCGCGGCCGCGGCGAAGACCGGCGTGCCGCTCTACACATCATCGCCGGGGGATAGTTCGATCGGCATGAACATCGCTTATCACGAACTGATGAACGGCGGGACGTTCATGATCGATCCGAACAAGGACGTCAACGAGGTCTGCGCGATCGTGATGGCCGGGAAGCAGAACGGCTGCGTGATTCTCGGCGGCGGCTCGCCGAAAAACTTCTATCTGCAGGCGCAGCCGACGCTCTGGGAGGTCTACGGGATCCCGAAGGGCGGCAACGACTACTTCATCCAGATCACGACCGACTCGGTCGTCTGGGGCGGGCTCTCCGGCGCGACGCCGGCCGAAGCCGTCAGCTGGGGCAAGGTGAACCCCGGCGTGCTGCCCGATACCGTGGTCGCGTACTGCGATTCGACGATCGCGTTTCCGCTGTTCTGCGAGTACGCCGTCGGCTCGCCCAACGGCCGCCGGCCGCGCAAGGAGCTCGTGCACAAGCGCGACGAGCTGGTCGCCAACCTTACGCGAGAGGCAAAAGCGGCTCACGCGAAGCGACAGGCCGAGCCTCTGAAATCTGAAGCCTGACATCTGAAATCCATGGGAACGCTGTCCGAGGAACTGGGACCTGTGGCGGAACGGATCGTGGCGCGGCCGCGGATTTACGCGGACGCGAACGTGCCGTCGGGCCTCGTCGCGCACATGCGCCTGCGGCTGCGGTGGGACGTGCTGTTCGTGCTCGAGGAAGACGATCTGCGCCGCGCGCCCGATCTGAAGCACTACCAGCTCGCGCAGCAGCTGCGGCGCACGCTGGTGACGCTGGATCGCGACTACCTCGACGACCGCCGCTTTCCGCCCGACGGCAGCGGCGGCGTCCTCGTCATCCAGGCGCCGGACGAGCGGCAGCTGTCCGGGCTGCTCGATCGCATCGACCGATCGCTCTTTCACCAGGACGCCGGCGATCCGATCGCGCAGCCGCTGGCCGGACGCAAGCTGCAGGTCAACACCGATTGGGGACGCGAATGATTGGTCTCGAGCTGGACGACGCGCGAGCGGTGGCCGTTCGCGTCGACGGTCAGGGCAACATCGAGGCGCGCGCGGAGGTCGACGGCGCGGGCGGCCTCGCCGCCGCGGCGAAGCGCGCGCTCGAAATGGTCGAGATGCCCGCGGACGCCACGCTCGGCGTCGCGGCGATCAATCCCGACACGCCTGCGATTGCGAAGGTCATCGCCGGTCTGTCGCACGCCATCGGCGGTCCCACGGTCATGTCCGGTTCCGCCGCGGCCGCCGCGGAGGCGTGGGTGGGCGCCGCGCGCGGCGTGCCGGACGTCGCGTATTTTGCGGTCGGGCAGCACGCGACCGGCGGCATCGTGCGCGGTGGTGTGGCGATCGCCGGCGCGCGCGGGCGCGCGGGGTCGATCGGCTGGCTGGCGCTGAACCCGGTGGAGCGCGAGGACTACAGAAAAACGGGCTGCCTCGAGGCCGAAGTCGCCGCGGCCGGTCTCGTGCGCCGCCTGATCTGGCGCATCAAGGCGGGCGATCGATCGCGCGTGCAGGATGTCGTCAAAGACGATCTGGCGGCGATCACGGTCGATCACCTGCTCGACGCGGCGCGCGGCGGCGACGGCGTGTCGATCTCGGTCGTCCGCGACACGGCGAAATATCTCGGCATGGCCGCCGCGAACCTGGTCGTCGTCGCCGATCCGGAGATGCTGGTGCTCGGCGGCATCATGGCGTCTGCGGCGGATCTGCTGCTCGAGCCGCTGCGCACTGAGCTGGCGCGGCGCCTGCCGAAGCCGATGATGGATGCGCTGAAAATCGAGACGGCCAGGCTGGGCGCGGACGCCGCGGCGATCGGCGCCGCGCATCTCGCCGCGGCGCGTCCATGATCGTGCTGTCGGGCGCCACGCTGGTGCTGCCCGATCGCGTGCTCTCTCCGGGCACGCTGGTCATCGAAGAGGGACGGATCGCCGAGATCCGCTCCGACGCGCCGTCCGGCGGTCACGCCGCGTTCGCCTTTCACGGTCACTACATCGTGCCCGGCTTCATCGACGTCCACGTGCACGGCGTGGACGGCGTCGACGCGCTCGACGTGCGGCCGGATGACGACGCGGTCGCGGCCATTGCCGCGCGTCTGCCGCGGTACGGCGTCACCGCGTTTTGTCCGACGACCGTCGCGTGCGGGCCGGAGGCGCTGCGGCGGGTGCTCGATCAGGTGCGGCGCGCGCGTGAAACGCCCGCGGCCCGATCGGCGCGCGTCCTGCCGGCGCACCTCGAGAGCAATTTCATCAACCCGGAATACAACGGCGCGCAGCCCGCGGCGTGCTTACGCAGTCCGCGGGCCGCGCTCGATCGGAGCGCGAAGGCTTCAGCCGAGCGTTCAGACTTCACCGCCGCGTCGATCCTCGCCGAGATCGAACGTGCCACGCCAGACGTCGGCATCGTCACGCTCGCCTCGGAGCTCGACGGCGGTCTCGATCTCGTGCGCTGGCTCGTGTCGCGCGGGCACCGCGTGTCGCTCGGCCACTCGGCCGCGACGTACGACGAAGCGCTCGCCGGAATCGCGGCGGGGGCGCGCCACGCGACGCACTTGTTCAACCGGATGCCGCCGCTCGGGCATCGCGCGCCCGGGCTGGCCGGCGCCGTGCTGCAGACCGACGAGGTCGCGGCGGAGATCATTTGCGACGGCGTGCACGTCCATCCCGCGCTGATTCGCACCGCGATTGCCGCCAAGCGTCCGTCGCGCATCTTTGCCATCACCGACGGCACCGCGGCCGCCGGCTTGTCGCCCGGATCGCGCGCCTCGCTCGGCGGCGTGCCGATCACGGCCGGAGAGGCGACCGCGCTGCTACCCGACGGCACGATCGCCGGCAGCATCCTGACGATGGATCGGGCCTTCCAGACGCTGGTGGGCCGGGTCGGCATTTCGCTCGTCGACGCCGCCACGATCTGCGCGACCACCGCCGCGCGAGAGCTGGGCCTGGTGGGACACGGCGTGCTGGCGCCGGACGCTGTCGCCGACCTGGTCGTCCTCGACGCCAACTTCTCCGTGGTACAGACCTATCTGGCCGGCCAGCTGGTCTACGCACGAAACACCGCGGCGCCGCCGTCCGTCTAACCCGGCGGAGGAAGTCGTCATGGGTCTGTCTGTTCGCCTCGTCAAGGGCCTCGCGCTCCCGTCCGTGCTGGCGGCGCTGATTGCCGCGCCGGGATGCGTCGACATCGTCGGCTCCGACTTCAACAAGTACGTCGAGCGCGACGAAAAGCATTTCTCCGTGACCGGCAAGCCGGACGTGGCGCTGGCGACCTTCGACGGCTCGATCGAGATCAGGCCCTGGGACAAACCCGACGTCGAGGTCGTGATCGAAAAGCGCGGCGGCAGCAAGGACGATGTGTCCGCGATCGAGGTGCACGCGGAGCAGAACGGCAACCGCATCGAGATCAGCGTCACCGAACCCAAACGCGATCGCGGCTTCAACTTCCACTTCCACAATCGCTCCGCGAAGCTGATCGTCTCGGTGCCGGCCTCGGCCGACGTCGCGGCGAAGAGCGGCGACGGGTCGATCGACATCGAGCGCATCGCAGGCCACGTGCAGCTGCGGTCCGGTGACGGCAGCATCCGCGGCCGCATGCTCGGCGGCGACGTCGAGGCCAATACCGGCGACGGATCGATCAAGCTCGACGGCAAACTGACCAGCGTGCGCGTGCGCACCGGCGACGGAAACGTGACAGTGCGCGCGGATGCCGGCAGCGCGCCGGGCGCCGACTGGGACATCGTCACCGGCGACGGATCGGTGACGCTCGAGGTGCCGGACGGCTTCGGCGCGGAGCTCGACGCGCACACCGGCGACGGCGGCATTCGCATGCAGGACGTGACGGTGACGAACGTGACCGGTGAAATTCGGAAGAACACCGTGCGCGGCCGCATCGGCGCCGGCGGCAAAGTCGTGCGCGTCCGCACGGGCGACGGCTCGATCACGTTGAAGAGATCGTGATCGGGTTCCGGGTTCAGGGTGCCGCGTTCAGGGGCGCCCCTGAACCTTGAACCGCTGAACGCGAACCCCGCGCGATTCTATTTGACGATACGGCCAGCGGTCAGGAAGCGGCGGTAGTCGGAATACTCCTGCCGCCGCCGCGTCGACTCCATGCCGTTGCGCCAGACGACGACGGTCTCAATCCATTCAGGCAACAGCATCGCCTCGTCCGGGTCGGTAAACGCGATCGCCCGGTACTTGATGGCCGTGTCGTTCCGCTCCATGGTCAGGGAGCTGGGCAGGCTGTGCTTCTGCTGCTGCGCGAAACCCACGCGCACTTCGCCGAGGCCGGCGAGGTGGCTCTCCAGCCGGAGCACCTGATAGCTCGTGGCGTTGACCCAGATTCGGCCGCGCGTCGAGACGGGGACCGAGATGTTGAAGCACCCTTCGTGTCCGCGCTCGTCTTCGACGACTTTTCCCTCACGATCGGTGACGGCCGACTTGAAGTCGATGACGAGCGCATCCCTGTCCTTGCCTTTGCCGAACCCGCTCGTCGTGAACGTGTAGCCTTCGCGGTTGGCGGGCAGCAGGAACGCGAGCGGCTCGGCGGAGAGCGGGTTCGGATCCGTGCAGCCTGCCCGATCTTTCTTGTCCTTCTCGCGCGGCGGCTTGCCGTTGACCCTCAGGATTTGCCGGACCACGGTGGCGCTTGTCGGACGGCCGTCGCCTTCGTCGGCAAGATCCGGCTCCACGCGCAGCTCGGCCTCGGTGGTCCGGGCGAAGCCGCTTGGGCTGAAACCGCCGGCCAGCGGCTGCACCGTCGTCTTCTCGGTGCAGACAACGCTCTGGGCGCGCGTGTAGTAGTCGGCGATGCGATCGCTGACTCGCGCGAGCAGCGTGTCGATGTCGGGTGCCGGCGCCTGCGCGATGACGGTCGCGGCCGTCAGGACGATCGCCGGGAGCGCTGCCCACCTCACGCGCGCACGATACGCTGCTCGCGGCGCCGAATCAAGGTGTCAGACTCCTCAGGTGTCTGACCCCCGAGGGGTCTGACCCCAAGGTGTCTGACACCAGGCGGGCGAACACACCTGCTGGGCTGGCGCCGGGCGAGGCCTCGAGCGCGCGAGCCACGAACCCGGCGGCGTTCGCCACGGCGAAGCTGACGCCGCTGACGTTGCGTTCTCGCGGGACGCCCGGGATGTCGCGCGGATACGCGGACGCGGCGATGACGGGGCGCTCGTCGACCATGGCGACGTCGTACGCGTCGCGCGCGCACGTCCAGTCCGCCCGCACGGCGACGACCCCGTCCAGGCACCCCGGCAGCCAGCGCACGCCGTCGTCGTCATGCGCGGAGACGACGATCGCGCCGCGCGCGAGGGCGCGTGCGACCGCGGCTTCCAGCGCCGCGCGATGTCGCATGTCGGCGGTGCCGAGGCTCAGATTGATCACGGCGGCGCCCCGTTCGGCGGCTTCGTCGATCGCACGCACGAGCGTGGCGACGTCGGTCGCGAGCGACTGCCAGAACACTTTGATCGCCAGGATGTCCACCTCCGGCGCCTTCTCGCGGATTGCGGCGGTGACCGCGGTCCGTGTCCCAGGCGATCGACGTACTCGTCGACGACCGTACCGTCCTCGCGAATCGCGATGCCGCCCGACACGCCGCCCACGTGCGGATGCGCGGCATGCACGCCGCTGTCGATCACGGCGATGAGGATGCCTTTGCCGGTGAACTGAGCTAGGTACATGCCAACACGATGTAGCGCGGGCCATGTAGCGCGGGCCTTTCAGGCCCGCGTAGGCGGGTCTGAAAGACCCGCCCTACATCAGACCGCAAAGAGCATCAGACCGTAAAGAGCGCCGCATACGCGCCGCCGCTGGCCTGCAGTTCTTCGGGCCGTCCCTGTTCAACGATGCCTGTCGTGCCGAGGACGAGGACGCGATCCGCCGCTGCGGCCAGCGCCATCCGATGCGTGATCAGCAGCGTCGTCCGCCCGCGCATCACCTGTTCGTAGCCGGCGAACGCGTGACGCTCGGCGACCGGGTCGAGCGACGCGGTCGGCTCGTCGAGCACGAGCACCGCCGGATTCACGAGCAGCGCGCGCGCGAGCGCGATCCGCTGACGCTCGCCGGCCGACAGCGCCGAGCCGCGCTCGCCCACGATTGTCGTGTAGCCGTCCGGCAGCCGCGACACGAACTCGTCGATGCCCGCGGCCTCCGCCGCCGCGCGCACCTCGTCGTTCGACGCGCCGGGCCGCGCGTAGCGGATGTTGTCGGCGATGGTCGTGTGAAAGATGAACGGTTCCTGATCGACGAGGACGACATGACGGCGGAGATCGTCGAGCGCGAGATCCCGCACGTCGTGGCCGTCCAGCCTGACCGTGCCGGCGTCGGGGTCGAGCAGCCGCAGCAGCAGGTCGGCGATCGTCGACTTGCCGCTGCCGCTCGGTCCCACGAGCGCGAGCCGCTCGCCGGGCGCGATCGCAAACGAGACCGCGTTGAGCACCTGCCCCCGGCCGAGGTCGATCGTGACGCCGTCGAACTCGATCGCGCCCCGGACGGCGGCCAGCCGGACCGGCGACGGGCGCTCGACGACGTCGGGCGGGAGGTCGAGCAGCTCGTGGACGCGGTCGAGCGACACCTGCACCGTCGCCAGGCTGGCGTACAGCCCCATCAGCGCCTGCACCGGCTGCAGCAGGCGCATCTGGTACGCCATGAACGCGACGAACGTGCCGAGGGTCAACGAGCCGTCGATCACGCGGCGGCCGCCGTAGATGAACACGGCGCCGTAGCCGAGCGACAACAGCACGCCCGGCACGCTGCCCGACAGATACGACCACAGCTGCATCGACATCAGCGCGTCGATGAAGTCGGTGTTGCGGCGGCGGAATCGCTCGACCTCGCGCGACTGGGCGTTGGATGTGACCACGAGGCGCACGGCCTGCAGGGTCTCGATCAGGAAGCTGCCGATCGCGCTGCTCGCTTCACGGACCGCCTTCACGCGGGCCGCGAGCTCGCCGCGCACGCGCGAGAGCGCCCACACGCTCGCCGGCACCATCGCCAGGGCGATGAGCGCGAGCTTCGCGTCGAGCATGAACATGGCGATGACGCTGCCGGCGAGAAAGAGGATGTTGCCGACCCACGCGAGCAACGACTCGGCGGCGACGCGCTGCACCTCGCCGACGTCGTTGTTCACGCGCGCGAGGATGTCGCCGAGCGGCGTGCGCGCGTAGAAGCGCGGTGACAGCCGCTGCAGGTGGCGGTACAGCGCGAGCCGCATGTCGAACAGGACGTCCGCCGACACGCGCGTGTAGCGCAGGCCGGTGATCGCCGTCAGCACGAAGCCGGCGACCGACGCCAGCGCGAACAGCGCCACCGTGCGATAGAGCGCGCCGAGGTTGCGGCCGACGAGCGCGCCGTCGATCAGCGTCTTCGACAGATAGGGCAGCGAGAGCGACAGCGCCGTGCTGACGCCGCTGAGCGCGACGACGAGCGCGAGGCGCCGCCAGTACGGCAGAACATAGCCGACGGCGCGCCGCATCCCTGATCGGTGAACCATGACGTCAGAACTCAGAACTCAGAACGAACCCTGCACCGCGGAACCCTGAACCCCGAACCCGTCATTTCGGTATCACGAACAGTTCTGTCGTGGTGTCGGCGTCGAGGGTTATCGTGCGCAAGTATTTGTAGGTCGACGCTTCGTACAGGTCGATCGTGTTGCCGGCCTGGTAGATGTAGAGCACCTTCCCGTTCGAGCTCGTGCGCAGCGCCATGCGCGGGCGCCCCTCGAACTCCGTCCGCGGTCCCAGCGTGTGCTTCTCGAGATCGAACGTCCAGAATTCATAGTGCCCGATGTCCTGCATCAGGCCGTACGCGCGCTTGCGGTCGGGCGCGAGCGAGAAGCCGACGGGACGCGCCGGCCCGAGCGGCCAGAACTCCACCGACTTGCCCGCGAGGTTCACGCGCGCGATGCCCATCGTGCGGCGGTTCTGCACCGGATCCTGGTTCGTGAAGATGCCGCTGTAGAAACCGGGCTCCTCGTACGTCGTGTCGCGCGGCCCGGCGTCGAAGCGGCCCATGCCTTCTTCGGCCGGCCGCGACAGCTCCCATTTGTCGATCTGCTTGAACTCGGTCGTGTCGTAGATCAGCACGTCCTCGGCGAAGAAGTAGAGCAGCTTCCCGTCGGGCGACATCATGATGTTGACGCCCTCGCGCTCCTCGTTGTTCGGCCACGGGATCGTGCGCGAGATCACGTGCTGCTTCAGGTCGTAGACGACGAGCGACGGCGGCGAGATCTCGAAGCGGTCGATCTTCTTTTCGGCCGTCTTGACGAGCATGATCACGAACCGGTCGAGCGGATCCGGAATCAGCGCGCGGATGCGCGTCTTCCTGCGCGCTTCGCTCAGCGTGAAGTGGTCCACGCTCTTGCGCGTCGCGATGTCCACGATCTCGACCTGATCGGCCAGCGCGTTGACGATGTAGAAGCGCTTCTTGTCTTTCGAGATCGTCACGCGGCTCGGCGCGCCGGTCGCGGTGTCGATGGTGCCGGTGATCTTCTCCGTCGCTTCGTCGATGACGTAGATCTTGTTCGGCCAGCCGCCGATGTAGATCGTCCCGGTGCCGCCGGTCAGTTTCGGCGGCGCGGGCGGCGCGGCGCCGAGGCAGACGGCGGCGGCCGCCGCGACCAGCCCGCCCGCCAGCAATCGCCCGCCGCCCAGGAATCGATGGAAGAAGGTCAGCATGGCTACCCCGGGAAGACCAGATCGAGCTTGCGCCAGTCCTTCTGGGCCGACGCGCATTTCGCCGTCCAGTCGGGCGCGTGATTGAGCTGGTCTGGCACCTGCGCCGGCCAGAAGCAGCCGATGTGGCAGTCGAAGATGTCGCGCTCGACCGGCTGGCACAGCCCGGCGGTGCCGCCGTTCTGATCAGCTTCCCAGCCCGGCGAAAACACCAGCGAGCAGCCGAGCGGGAAGTGCGGCGCGAGCTGCGGCACGCGCTGCAGCGCGACGACGTCCTTCTTCTGTTCCGCGACATGCTCGACCACGCGGTTGGCCTTGCGGTTGACGGCTTTCAAGTGCGTCACAGGACTGCCTCCGCTTTCGCTTCCTCGCGATCGAACCGCGCGAGGAAATCCGGGTTGCGTTCCGAGAGCTCGCCGTAGATCTGCAGGCAGGTGTCCGTCCAGCCGCGGATCCATTCGCAGTAGTGCAGGTTCGGTTTCCGGGTCGTGCCGTAGCGCACGTGCGCCTCGTGGTAGCAGCCGCCCGAGCACAACGGCCGCGCCCAGCATTTCGAGCAGTCGGTCTTGTCGGCGATGTGATGCTGCTGCAGGAACGCCGCCTGCGCGTCGCGATCGATGCCGTCCTTCACCGTGCCGAACTTGTGCGCGTCGGATCCGGCGAAGCGGTGGCAGAGCGCGACGTCGCCGTCGGTCGAGACGCCGAGCAGGCCGAGGCCCGCGCCGCACGGGTAGGCCTTGCTCACACCCTTGTGAATCTCCTCGAGCGTGTCCTTCACGTTCGAGAATCCGTGGTGCTTGTTGACCGCGACCGCCTCGAGGAACTCCGCGGCGAGCGCGCGGAACTGCCCGAGCATCTTGTCGAAGCCCGTGTCGCCGATCGCATACTTCTGATCCGGCGACGTCGTCACCGGCGCGAAGCCGACTTCCCAGAAGCCGAGCTCCTCGGTGAGGTGACGGTAGATCTTCGTGATGTCGAGCGTGTCCGACGTCAGCGTGACGCGCGCGCCGATCGGCCGGCTGCGGTGCACGCGCAGCAGCTCCTTGATCTTCGGCGCGACCACGTCGTAGCTGCCCGCGCCGTTGTGGAAGACGCGGAACTTGTCCTGCATGTCGCGCGGGCCGTCGATCGAGATCGTCACGCCGACATGATTCTCGGCGAGGAACTCGATGATCTCCGGCTTCAGCAGCGTCGCGTTGGTCGTCAGGCTGAAGTCGATCTCCTTGTTGAGCTCGGCCGCGCGCCGGCGCGCGTACGCGATCGTCGACTTCAGGACCGGAAAGTTCAGCAGCGTCTCGCCGCCGAAGAACGTGAGGTGCGCCACGCGCCCGCTTTCCTTCAGCAGGAATTCGACACTCTCGAGCGCCGTCGATTCCGCCATGAACTTCGACTGCTGGCCGTTCTCGGTGTCGACGATCTTGTCCTCGCCGTACTCGTAGCAGTACGTGCACGCCAGGTTGCACTGGTTCGTGACGTTCATCACCATCGTCGTCAGCGGGAACGGCATCATCGGCAGCATGCGCACCGGTGCTTCGTCCGGCTGATGCTCGTAGCCGATCGCGCGGACCTCGAGCAGCTCGACGATCGCCGCGCGGACAGTCGTCTCGTCGAAACGGCCGGCGAGCGACTGCACCACGCCGTCCTCCGGCAGAGCGCCGTCGCTCACAACGCGCAGCACCGCGGAGGTCGGTTCGTCGAGCGCGAACACGGCGGCACTGGGCACGAGATACAGGAAGTCGCGCCCAGCCGCCTGGAAGAGGTGGAACTCGCGTCGCGCCAGCGCCATCATCGGCTCACCTCGGCCTGATCCCATTTGATGTAGATGGGGACGGTGACGAGCAGGTGCGCGCGCCCTTTGAGCGGCGTCGCGGACGCGCCCGGCGCCCGATACGACGCGACGACCCACACGTCGCCGTAGTTGTTCGTCCCGTGCTTGCGCTTCGGATTGGGACCGTCGACGTTCGGCGTGAACAGGCCCGTCGTTCCGTCGATCGTCCCGACGAAGTCCTTGTCGTCGTCGTCGTAGGTCGCACTGTATTCCTCGATGGTCCACGCGGCGTCGATCAGGCCGAGCTCGATGTCGTCCTTCGTGTTCGGCTTGCCGTCCGGCCCGTTGGCGTAGGCGCTCGCTTCGAACTGCTGGAACTGCTTCGGAAAGTTCGCGCCGCCAACGCGCGCCAGGCCGGCCTGCGGCAGCACCTTGATGAAGTCGATCGTGTTGTAGACCGCAATCGAGACGTCGCCGGTCGCGCCGGCGAGGAAGACCGCGCGCCGGCCTGGCGTGGTGCCGGCCGCGACCGACACCTTCGCGACGAGCCGATCCGGCGTGCTGACGATGCTGTCGACGGTGATGCCGGGGCCGAAGTTGAGATCGGCCGGCGTGAGACGCGTGGGCAGGTTGACGCCGAAGAGGTGCACGTCCTGTTCCGGCGCGCCGATCTTGATCCGCGGCTCCGCGATCGACAGCACGATCTGATCGGCGCCGACGCGTTCGAGCTGGACGTCCACCCCGAACTCGTCGTATGCGCCGGAGAACCAGCGGCCGCTCGCGTGCCGCCAGTCGCGATCGACGGCCATCACCTCGCGGACGTCGCCGGATTTCCCGCGCCACTGAAAGCCGGTGTAAACAATCGCGCGCCCGCTGCGTGTGATCGACTTGCCGGTCCGCGCGTAGGTCAGCGTCGTTTCGGTGGTGAAGTCGCCGGTGTCGGCGGACCCTTGGGGCGTCACCTTCACCTGACCGAACACGGGACCCTTGCCGAGCTCGTTCCCCGTCAGCGCCCACGTGCCCTGCAGCCGCGGCGGCCGCATCGTCGCGGACCATGCGGACCATTCGGGCGTGACGAGCGGAAACACCGACGACAGGTGCGCGATCGCCTTGTCCATCGGGTGACGGATGTCGGGCGGACGGCCGTCGGGTCCCGGCTGCTGGTCGCGCGGCGGCGGACCGCCGCGGCGGAACGCCTGGAAGTCGCTGAGCGGGTAGTAGCCGCGGTGCATCGCGACCACCAGTTCCCACTCTTCCTTCGTGCGGCGCTGCAGCAGCACCCGGCCGAACGAATGACACTTGATGCACGTGTCCTCGGTGTCCTTGTCGCCGGCGTACTTGAAGTCGATCATGCGGCGTTCGACTTCGAACGCGCCCGGCTTCGCTTCGTCGGGCGCGAGGCCCTGACGGTCGGCAAGGTAGCGGAGAATGTCGCGCGCCTCGGACGGCTCGAGCTTCACGTCGTTCAGCGTGACCATCCGTTTGATCGTTTCTTCCCA
>Ga0105859_1000440_pt1 | contig 13880 bp, 11 predicted proteins | sample OrgsoiDNA_201063_FD_89684 | JGI IMG/M metagenome (GOLD analysis project Ga0105859, IMG submission 89684) | Permafrost soil microbial communities from the Arctic, to analyse light accelerated degradation of dissolved organic matter (DOM) -... | ecosystem: Environmental > Terrestrial > Soil >...
CGGTTGCTGACCATGAACAACGAGCCGTCGATCGTCCGCACCGACGCGATGACGTTCAGCGTGACGCCGCAGATTTCCGGCGAGTCGGTCCTGACCCTCAGCCTGACGCCGATCGTCAAGTCGCCCACGGTCATCGAGTCCGACATGCTCGCGCGCGTGATCGACGGCGAGACGCTGGTGATTTCCGGCTTCACGCGCGATCGCGAGGTCAAGGAGCCGAAGAAGAGCACCGGCCTCGTCGGCGGCACGTGGTTCACCCGCGGCACCGTCCTGACGCACAAGCGCGTCGAGGTCGTGATCCTGTTGACGGCGAAAATCATCGCCGGCGTGGCGGCGCAATAACATGTACGAGACCTACTACGGGTTTTCGGAGAAGCCGTTCAGCCTGACGCCTGATCCGAAGTATCTCTATCGCAGCCAGTCGCACGGCAACGCCTTCGACCTGCTGCAGTATGCCATCCGGCGGCGCGAGGGCTTCGTCGTCGTGACCGGCGACATCGGCACCGGCAAGACCACACTCTGCCGCGCGCTGCTCGAGCAGATCGATCGCACGACGTTCACCGCGCTCGTGCTGAACCCGTTCCTGACGGAAGAAGATCTGCTGAAGCGGATCCTCCAGGACTTCGGCGTCATCTCGCGCGAGGAGGTGAAGGCCGGACGGTTGGCGAACGTCACCAAGCAGGAGCTGATCGAGACGCTGTACGACTTCCTGCTGTCGCTCATCCCGATCAAGGCCAGCGCGGTGCTGATCATCGACGAGGCGCAGAACCTGCCGCTGCCGGTCCTCGAGCAGATCCGCATCCTGTCGAATCTCGAGACGGACAAGGAGAAGCTGCTGCAGATCATCCTCGTCGGGCAGCTGAACCTGCAGACGCTGTTGCGATCGCCCGAGATGCGCCAGCTCGATCAGCGGGTGTCGATTCGCTACGAGCTCAAGCCGCTCGACGCCGAGACGGTCGCCGCCTACGTCGCGCACCGGCTGACGATCGCCGGCGGCGGCGCCGCGGTCAGCTTCACCGCGAAGGCGCTGCAGCAGGTGCACCGCTGGTCGGGCGGCATTCCGCGGCTGATCAACCTGATTTGCGATCGCTCGCTGCTGGCCGCGTTCTCGGTCCGCGCGAACCGCGTCACGCCCGAAATGGTGACGGACGCCGCGGACAGCCTCGACATCCAGGCGCCGCATGCATGCCGCTTCGGCTGGTTCAAGCGCCGGGCGTCGCTGTTCGCGGCGGCCGCGGTCGTGCTGCTGTCGTCGGCCGGCGCCGTCGGCGCGTCCGCGTATCTCTACGAACGCTTCGTGGACGGCGAGCGTGTGGTTGCCCATGCGCCCGAGCGGCTCGCGTCGCAGATTGTGCCGGCCGTTCCCGTTCCGGCGGCCAACGTCGCGCGAAGCCTGATGGCCGTCGCCGATCGCGAGCTGCCGGCCGAGGCGGCGTTCACGATTCTCGTCGGCTCCTTTCCGGTCGGGCTCGACACGACCGCCGCGGACGTCACGGCGCTGACCGACTGGCTCGAGGCGTCCGGCTTCCGCGTGTTCCTGGCCGACGTGGATCTCGGATCGCGCGGCCGCTGGCGGCGCGTGCTCGCCGGGTCCTATACTGACTCGCAGGAGGCGCGGCGCGACGCTGAGCGGCTGAGGGCGGCGGCGCCGCAGAGCGACGTGCACCTGGTCAGCGCGGATTTTGCGATCGGGATGGCGCGCATGCGCGAGCCTGACGCCGACCTGCGCCCATCGGGCACCGAACCGTGAGCATCATCCTCGACGCGCTTCGCCGCCGGTCCGCCAACCGCAGTAGTAGTGGCGGCGACGGCGACGGCGGGATCGACGACGAGCACGACGACGAAGGCGCGCCCGAGCGCGGCGCGCGCGCCGACGCCGTGCTGGCGACGCTGGGCTACTCCCGCCGCTCCGGGCGGCGCGGCATGTCGATCAACCGGCTGCTCGTCTACGGCGTCGTCGCGATCGCGCTCGGATTCGGCGGTCTGTCGCTGGTGATCGCGATGCTCGCGCCCTCGGCGCCGCCGAAACCGGCTGCGCCGCGCAGCGGCTCAGCGTCTGCCTCACGTCCATCATCGATTCCGGCGGCTCGGGGAACCGCGGTCGATCCCCTGTTGCCCGTGCAGCCGGCGCAGCCGACGCGGATCGCAGGCCCCAGCAGCGCGCTGCCGGGCAGCTCCTCACCCACGGCAGTATCCCCAACCGGGACACCGCGCGGCGCGGCCGTGCCGGCGCCGTCGATCGCTCCGCCGCCGGCAGCGCGCGTGGTGACGCCGTCGCCAGTACCGCCGCCGTCGACGTCCGCGCGCGCCGTGACGCCCACGCCCTCGTCTGCGTTTCCGGCATTGCCGCCGACATCGCCGACATCACCGTCGGCGTCGGCCGCGCGTCCGGCGCCGGCGTTCGTGCCGAGCGCATCGCCGCCTGCCATGGCCCGGAGCGTGCCGCCGCCGACGCGGCCGGCCGAGACGCCCGCATCAGCCGCCCCGCGTCCGGCGCCGCGATCGACGTTGACCCGCCGCGCGTCCGCGCCGGAGCCGCCGGCCGAACCGGTCGCGCCGCCGGGACCTCCGCCTCCGCCGCCGGAGGATCACTTCGCGCTGGCGCTCTACTATCAGCGCGTCGGCGACTTCGACAACGCGCTCGTGCACTATCGCGCCCTGCTCGAAAGGAACGACGCGAGCGCCGAGGTGCACAACAACCTCGGTCTGCTGTACGAGGACCACGGCCAGCGCGACGATGCGATGAAGCAGTTTCAGCGCGCGATCGCCATCGATCCGAGGCACGTGAAGGCGCACAACAACCTCGGCGTCGCGATGATGCGCGCCAACCAGTTGCCCGCCGCCGCGTCGGAGTTTCGCGTGGCCCTCGCGGCCGACCCGCGCAACGTCGAGTCGCTCGTGAATCTGGCGCTCCTGCAGAAGACCGCGGGCCGCATGACCGACGCGCGCGATTTGCTGCGGCGCGCGCTCGCCATCGATCCGCGCAACGCGGGCTCCCACTACAACCTCGCGGTCGTGGCCGACGAAGGCGGCGACTCGGCGACGGCGATCGAGCACTACCGCGCGTTCCTGCGGTTCGGGGCCGTCACGCAGCCGGATCTCGTCGGCCGGGTCCGCGCGCGGCTCACGACGCTCGGCGGGTAGACTCGTATAATCCCCGGATGGCCGACCAGCACCCCGAGATCGACGATCTCCTCCGCGAGGACCGCACGTTTGCCCCGCCGGCCGACTTCCGCGCGAAGGCCGTCGTGCGCGACGAAGGCATCTACGCCGAGGCGGCGCGCGATCCCGAAGCGTTCTGGGCGAAACTGGCCGGCGAGCTCGAGTGGTCGCGACCCTGGGACACGGTGCTCGACTGGCAGCCGCCGCACGCCAAATGGTTCGTCGGCGGGAAGATCAACGCGAGCGTCAACTGTCTCGATCGCCATGTCCGCGGACCGCGCCGCAACAAGGCCGCGCTCGTCTGGGAAGGCGAGCCGGGCGATCGCCGCACGCTCACGTACTTCGATCTCTACCGCCAGGTCTCGACGTTCGCCAACGTCCTCAAGTCGCTCGGCGTGACGAAGGGCGACCGCGTCGCGCTGTACATGCCGCTGATTCCCGAGCTCGCCATCGCGATGCTCGCGTGCGCCCGCATCGGAGCGGTCCACAGCGTCGTCTTCGGCGGCTTCAGCGCCGAGTCACTGCGCGATCGGATCAACGACTCGGCGTGCCGGCTGCTGGTCACCGCCGACGGCGGCTACCGGCGCGGGAACATGGTCGCGCTGAAGAAGGTGGCCGACGAGGCGGTCGAGGGCACGCCGTCCATCGAGCACGTGATCGTCGTCGAGCGCGCCGGCGCGAAGCTCCCGGTCGAGATGAAAGCCGGCCGCGACCTCTGGTATCACGAGCTGATGCAGGGCGCGTCGTACACATGCGAGCCCGAACCGATGGACGCCGAGGACATGCTCTACATCCTCTATACGTCGGGCACGACCGGAAAGCCGAAAGGGATCGTCCACACCACCGGCGGCTACATGGTCGGCGCCTACGCGACGACCAAGATGGTCTTCGATCTGCGCGAAGACGATGTGTACTGGTGCACGGCCGACATCGGCTGGGTCACGGGCCACAGCTACGTCGTCTACGGACCGCTGGCGAACGGCGCGACCGTGCTGATGTACGAAGGCGCGCCCGACTGGCCGCAGAAGGATCGCTTCTGGTCGATGATCGCGCAGCACGGCGTGACGGTGTTCTACACGGCGCCGACCGCGATCCGCGCGTTCATGCGCTGGGGGACCGAGTTTCCGCAGAAGCACGATCTCTCGTCGCTGCGCCTGCTCGGCTCGGTCGGCGAACCGATCAACCCGGAAGCGTGGGTGTGGTACTACAAGTTCATCGGCGGCGAGCGGTGCCCGGTCGTCGACACCTGGTGGCAGACCGAAACCGGCGCGATCATGATCACGCCGCTGCCCGGCATCACGACGCTGAAGCCGGGATCGGCGACGCGGCCGTTCCCGGGGATCTTCGCGGAGATCCGCACCGAGAGCGGCGAAAAGGTGGAGGTCGGCGGCGGGCTGCTCGCGCTCACGCGCCCGTGGCCGTCGATGCTGCGCGGCATCTACGGCGATCCCGATCGCTACGTGCGGCAGTACTGGAACAAGTGGGGCAGCGGCGTGTACGTCACCGGCGACGGCGCCAAGCGCGACGCCGACGGCTGCTTCTGGCTCCTCGGCCGCGTGGACGACGTGATCAACGTCGCGGGGCATCGCATCGGCACGATGGAGGTCGAGAGCGCGCTGGTGGATCATCCCGCGGTCGCCGAAGCGGCGGTCGTCGGCCGCGCGCACGAGATCAAGGGTCAGGCGATCGCGGCGTTCGTCACGCTCAAGGAAGGCGCGGGTGCCATCGCGCAGTCCAAAGGCCTCATCGCCGAGCTCAAGGAGCACGTCGTCAAGAAAATCGGCGCGATCGCGCGGCCCGACGACATCCTGTTCACCGCCGACCTGCCGAAGACGCGATCGGGCAAGATCATGCGGCGCCTGCTGCGCGACATCGCGGAAGGGAAAGCGCTCGGCGACACGACGACGCTCGCGGATCCGGCCGTCGTCGCGAAGCTGAAGGCGAATTACGAAGAGGAGTACGGCGGGTAGCAGGGATCAGGGCGTCTGGGTTTCCGGCCGCAGGATGCCTGAATAGCCGTCCAGGCGTTCGACGCGGTTGCGTCCGAGCTGCTTCGCGCGTTCGACGGCCGCTTCCGCGTCGGCCAGCAGGCGTTCGGGATCGATCACGTCGCCGACCGCCACCTGGACGTTAATCACGGCGGCGCTCAGCGTGACCGGGACCGCCCGATCCGAACGATGATCGGTGAATCCAAGCCGTTCTTCGACCGTCGCCCGCACACGCTCCGCCAGCGAGCTCGCGTGCTCGGCGTCCGTGCGCGAGAGCAGGACCGCGATCGAGTCCTCGGAATGGCGCGCCACCCAGTCGTGCTGCCGGAAGTACTGCCGGATCAGGATCCCCAGCCGCTCGAGAATTTTGTCGCCGACGCCGTAGCCGTGCTCCTGGTTGATCGCGGAGAGGTGATCGACGTCGAAGAGGATCAGCGAAATCGCGTAGCCGTACCGTCCGGCGCGCTCGACTTCCTTCGCGAGCACGGCGTCGAACAGCGGGCGCGTGTGCAGCGTCGTCAGCCGGTCGGTGATGGCCGTTTCGCTCGGCTCGAGCTGCGCGCGCTCGGTGTACGCGGCCAGCAGATCGAACGACGCGCGGCGCACCAGCTGCGCGACGAGCGGCCACGGCTCGCTGGTCGCGCCAATCGTGTCGTTGAGCGCGAGCTCGTCGAGCGCGGTCCGCTCGGTCAGGTAGGCGAACGTGAAGAGCCGCTCCATCGACAGCGCGCGCTCGAGCACGATGCGGTGCAGATCGGCCATGAAGCGGCCGCGCGCGTCGAGGCGGCCGTCGCGCACGGCGATCGCCAGCAACTGGGTCAGGAGCAGGCCCAGCCGGTTGCAGTAGTCCGTGTCCAGTGTTTCGGCGCCGCTGTAGGGAAAGATGGCGACCGTGTCGGCCGTGATGATGTCGAGCCGATCGAGCAGGATCGTCGAGGTCTGCTGGCGCAGATCGTCCTGAGCCTGTCCGTTGCTTTCGTCCGCGTACGCGGAGTCGCTGTCCATGTGCAGGCTCAGCATGTTAGCCCGGTGTGCAGCGGCGGGCAACCACGCGCCCTGCGCGCAACAGCCCGCTACCGCGCAGGCCGTCTCGAACCGACATACCAGCGGGAGTTCTTCGTGCCTTGGCACGGCGGAGGCATGATTCAGCCGTGATGGCGACCCGAGTCGGAATCGAACTGTCGCCCGTCGCGTGCCGCATCGTGGAGGTGGACGGCGGCCTGCCCTGGAGACGGAACCAGGGCGAGACGCGCGTGCGATCGTTCTCGGTGCTGCCGCCCTCGGGTCCCGAGACCCGTGCGAAGCTGGAATCGCTGCGGCGGAAGCAGGCGGCGGTCGTCGTCTGGGGTGGGCGCAGCGAGCACCGCCAGGTGATGGTGACCGCCGGGTCGTACGAGTCGATGCGCGCGGAAGCGATGGCCTCGCTGTCCGCCGCGGGACTGCAGACGACCGGCGTCTGGGCGGATATCGCGCTGGCCTCGACGCCCGACGATCGCGCGGCGCGCCGGCCGGTCGTCGTGGCGATGGCCTCGGCGGCGGAGCTGACCGACACGCTGCGGCCGCTGCGCGACGCCGGCATCCATCTGCGGACGGTGACGACGCCGGCGGTGGCGCTCGGATCGCTGGCGCGGCTGCGGCGGGCATTCTCGGTGCCCGGCGCGATCGAGGCGTACGTGGCGCTCGACAACGTGGTCACGTGCATCGCGCTCGTGCGCGGCGGCGTGATTCTCGCGGCGCGGGATCTGCCGTGGGGCTACATCGACGAAGACTACGCGCACAGCGATCCGCGCTCGCGCGAGGACATCGCGGCGCGGCTCGCCGACGCGATCGGCGACTTCGTGGCGGCGATCGGCGGGTCGCCCGGAGACATCGGCCAGGTATGCGTGTGCGGCGGGCTTCCGGGTCTGCGCAGCATGTCGGCCGCGCTGATGGAGCGGCTCGACGTGGAAGTGGAGCCGCTCGATTCGCTGTTCGGGATCGACGTGGCGAGGCTTCCCGAGCCGGCGGACGAATTTCGCGAGCGCGGCGCGGAGCTGCGGCTCGCCTGGGCGGTTGCCGCGGACTGGCCGCCGGCGATCAACCTGCTGCGCGCGCGCCGGCGTCAGGTCTCGAAGACGTGGCTCGGCCGCGCCGCGGTGGTGGCCGGAGCCGCCGCGGGGTTGGGCGGCAGCTGGTGGGTGGTGGAGCGCAGTCATCTGTGGCCCGCGCCAGCGCCGGTGATGCGAATGGCGTCCAACGCGCCGGCACGCGGACGCGGACCAGCGCCGGCGAAACCGGCCGTCGCGAACAGGCCGGCGATCGTGACACCGCCACCGGGTGTCGCGACCAGGCCCGCGGTCGTGCCACCGCCGCCGGCAAACGTAGGCCGGGTCCTTTCGGACCCGGCGTCGGCGGGTCCAAAAGGACCCGCCCTACGTCAGGCACCTGTGGTTGTGCCACCGCCGCCGGTTGTCGTGAAGAAGCCTGCGGTCGTGCCACCGCCGCCGGTTGTCGTGAAGAAGCCTGCGGTCGTGCCACCGCCGCCGGCCGTCGTGAACAAGCCAGCGGTCGTGCCACCGCCGCCGGTTGTCGTGAAGAAGCCTGCGGTCGTGCCACCGCCGCCGGCCGTCGTGAACAAGCCCGCGGTCGTCACACCGCCGCCGGCTGTCTTGAGCAGGCCGGCGGTCGTTGCACCGCCGCCGGCCGTCGTATTGCCGCCGAGAGCGGTCGAAAGGGCTCCGCTGGTGACGCTGCCGCCGGTGGCTGTGGTCAGACCGCCGGTGGTCACGCCGCCGGCGCGAACTGAGCCGGCGCCCGTGCGCGCGAAACCGGCGCCGCCGCCGGAAGTGGCGCTGCCCTTCGAGGCGGTGCTGGGGACGATTCTGTTTTCGCCGGATCGCAAGCTGGCGATTATCGACAACCGCATCGTCGGCATCGGCGACGAGGTGCGGGGCGCGCGGGTGATCGACATCACGCCGAGTGCCGTCATGTTGAGGGACGACAAGGGGCGGCTGAGGCGGTTGGCGCTCGCGACGGGAGGACGGTAGGGGCCGATGGATTGTGGCCGGTCCCAGCTCATCTACTAGGCGTGGTGGTTTTCGAATGACGATTTCGAAATCGCCGGAGGCTTTCACATTGATTCGCTCGAAACCCGTTCGTACAATCGAGGCTTTGGGTTTGGGCGATCCGTTTTCTCAGAGGGTCCAGGGTGCGCAAGAAGATCGGTGAGTGCCTGATTCAGGCAGGCCTCATCACGGAAGAGGACCTCGGCACCGCGCTGACGGAGCACAAGCGTACCGGGGAACGCTTGGGCGTGGTCCTCGTGCGCATGAACCTTGCCACGGAGAAACAGATCGCGAAGGCGCTCGCCTTTCAGCTGGGCTTTCCGTATATCAACCTCGCCGAGAACCCGCCCGATCCCGGCGCGGTCATCCTGATTCCCAAGGAAGTCGCGCTCAAGCGGGTCTGCGTCGCCGTCCGCCTCGAGAAGAACCTGCTGACGGTGGCGATGTCGGATCCGCTGCTGTTCAGCCTCGTCCAGGATCTCGAGTTCCAGACCGGATACCGCATCAAGCAGGTGGTGGCGACGCGCGGCGACATCACCGACGCGATTCAGACGGGGTACCCCGACAAAGCGCTGATGCGCACGACGCCGGAGGCCCGCGCCGAGCTCGCGGTGAGCGAACGCGCGCAGGCGCGCGCGCGCGCCGGCGGGCCGGGCGTCGAGGTGCCGACCAACGAGACGGCGCTGGCGCGGCGCGTCGAGGAAGAAGTCTTCGAGCCGGTCGCCGGCCTCAAGGAGCGGAGCGAGGCGGCGCCGATCATCGATCTGGTCGACCTCGTCGTGAAGAGCGCGATCAAGAGCAAGGCGAGCGACGTGCACGTGGAGCCGATGGAGAAAGGCGTCCTCATCCGCCATCGCCTCGACGGCCTGCTCAAGGAAGTGATGGACCTGCCCAAGTGGGTCCACGAAGGGCTGATCGCCCGGCTGAAGATCATGGCCGGCATGGACATCGCCGAGAAGCGGCTGCCACAAGACGGCCGTCTGCGATCGACGGCCGAGGACGGCACCGAAGTCGACTTCCGCGTCTCCACGCTGCGCACGCTCTTCGGCGAGAAGGTCGTCATGCGCGTGCTGGATCACCGGAAGGGCGTGCCCGCCCTCGAGGAGATCGGCATTTCGGCGACCGCGCTCGAGGAAGTCCGCGATTTCCTCCGCCATCAGCACGGCATGATCCTCGTCGTCGGCCCCACCGGCAGCGGCAAGACGACGACGCTGAGCTCGGCGCTGAAGGCGGTGCAGTCGGAGAAGACCAACATCATCACGATCGAGGATCCGGTCGAGTACCAGATCCCCGGCGTGAACCAGACGCAGATCAACGACAAGATCAAGCTGACGTTCGCCAGCGCGCTGCGATCGATTCTGCGCCAGGACCCCGACGTCATCCTGCTCGGCGAGATCCGCGACGGCGAGACGGCGAAGATCGCGATGCAGGCGGCGCAGACCGGCCACCTCGTGCTCTCGACGCTGCACACGGACAACGCGCCGTCGGTCGTCACGCGCCTGATGGACATCGGCGCCGAGCCGTACGTGATCGCCTCCGCGCTCGTCGGCGTCATCGCCCAGCGCCTCGTGCGCCGCCTGTGCATGAACTGCCGCCGGCAGTACACGCCGCCGGCTGAGACGCTGCGCCTGCTGAACATCGCGGAAGCCGACGCCGCGGCGATCCCGTTCTACAAGTCGGTCGGCTGCGATCAGTGCAACCACACCGGCTACCGCGGCCGCATCGGCATTTACGAAGTGATGCGCGTGACCGACAAGCTGCGCCGCCTGATCACGGTCAAGTCGACCGAGGATCAGCTGCGCGAGGCGGCGGTCGCCGGCGGCATGATCACGCTCGGCGAGGACGGTCTGGCGAAAGTGAAGAGCGGCATCACGACGCCCGAGGAGCTGCTGCGCGTGGTCACCGAAGTGCGCGAGATGCGCACGCTCTGCTCCGGCTGCGGATCGGCGGTCGGCGTCGACTTCAACGCGTGCCCGCAATGCGGCAAGCGGGTCGGCGGCGGCTGTCCGCACTGCGGCCGCGCGATGCAGCCCGGCTGGAATTTCTGTCCCTATTGCGCGCGCAGCACGAGCGAGGTCAAGCGCGCACCGAAACGGCTGCGCGATCGCGATCGAGACAACCGCGAAGGGCGCCGCGAGCTGCCTGCCGCCAACGTCGCGGAGTTCAAGAAGTAGGTGACGACCCTCAAGAATTACTACGAGCTCCTCGAGATCGCGCCCAACGCGCCGGCCGACGAGGTGAAGAAAGCCTTCCGTGCGCAGATCGCGCGCTATCACCCCGACAAGGTCCAGCATCTCGGCAAGGAATTTCAGGCGATGGCGGCCGATCGCGCCGCCGAGCTCACCGAGGCGTACCGCATCCTTTCCGACTCCGGCCGCCGCGCGGAGTACGATCGCGCGTTCGCGGAAGCCGGCGGAGCGACGACGCCGGCTGTGCCGGAGCCGTCGTCTCAGCACCAGTCGGGTTCGGCTCCGCCGTCGCCGCCGCCCGCGTCGGCGCCCATGCCAGAGCCGCCGCCCGCGAAAGCCGGCACGCCGCCGCTCGGCAAGCAATTCAAGGAAGAGCGGGCCACGCGCGACGAGTTCGTGCGCAAGGCGACGATCGGCCGCCTGCGTCAGGCCCTCGAGGCGGTCGGCGGCGGGTACGAGGAGTCGCAGCTCCGCGGCTTCGACCTCGCGCTGCTGCCGAAGAGCAAGTTGTTCGGGCGCAACAAGAATCCGAAGCTGCTCGGGCGATTCGTCTCGAACCTCGATCGCGAGGCCGTCGCCGACGCCTGGACGCAGGCGTCGAAGTGGGGCGACACCAAGACCGACGAAGTGTGTGTCCTGCTGATGGGCACCGCGCTCGCGCCGGCGGGCGAGCTCGCCGGCGAGATCGCCGATCAGCGCAAGAAATCGCGCGGCGCCAAGCTCACGTTGATCCCCGTGGACGCGCGCGTCTGGGATGCGCACATGCCGCTGGACGCCCCCGCGTTTGCCAAGACGCTCCTCGCGCGCCTCAAAAGCGGGACATAATCAGGGGAACCCCGGGCGCCGCCCCTCCGTCTGAGTGATAAGTCTATGCCCCTGATTGAAACCGTCGACTTGTGGAAGAGCTATGTGATGGGCGATGAAGAGATCCACGCGCTGCGTGGCGTCTCGATTCAGATTGAGCGCGGCGAGTACGTCGCGATCATGGGGCCCTCGGGCTCGGGCAAGTCCACGCTCATGAACCTCATCGGCTGCCTCGACACGCCGAGCAAGGGCTCGTACCTGCTGAACGGGAAGCAGGTGAGCCAGATGAACGACAACGAGCTGGCGCGCATCCGCAACGAAGAGATCGGGTTCGTCTTCCAGACGTTCAACCTGCTCCCGCGCGCGACTGCGCTGCACAACGTCGAGCTGCCGCTGGTGTACGCCGGCGTGCCGGCCAAGGATCGCATCGAGCGCGCGAAGCAGGCGCTGCAGAAAGTGGAGCTCGGCGAGCGCATGATGCACCGGCCGAACGAGCTGTCGGGCGGCCAGCGCCAGCGCGTCGCCATCGCGCGCGCGCTCGTCAACAACCCGTCGATCCTGCTCGCCGACGAGCCGACCGGCAACCTCGACTCGAAGACGGGCCAGGAGATCATGCAGCTCTTCGAGCGGCTGCACAAAGCCGGCAACACGATCGTCCTCGTCACGCACGAGCCCGACGTCGCGGCGTTCGCCTACCGTTCGATCCACATCAGAGACGGAAAAGTCGAAAACGACGTCCGCCGCGCCGCTTAAATCGCGGCGAAATGCCCGGCGCTGATTTCCTTCAGCGCCGCGTCTCGATTCACTGACGCCGGATCCAGAATCACGCGGTGTCTCGGTGCGTCGGGATCCGGCACCGGAATCGCCGACAGCAGCGCTTTCGTGTACGGGTGCTGCGGTGCCGCGAAGAGCGCCGCCGTCGGCCCCATCTCCACGATCTTGCCCAGGAACATCACCGCGACCCGGCTGCAGATGTGCTCGACCAGCCGCAGGTCGTGCGCGATGAACAGGTAGGTGAGGTGCAGCTGCGCCTGCAGATCCATCAGCAGGTTGACCACCTGCGCCTGCACCGACACGTCGAGCGCCGAGACCGGCTCGTCGAGGATCACGAAGGACGGGTTCAGCGCGAGCGCGCGCGCGAGCCCGATCCGCTGGCGCTGGCCTCCGCTGAACTGGCGCGGGTAGCGATCGAGATGCACGGGGCTCAGCCCGACGAGATCGAACAACTCCGCGACGCGCGCGTGGCGTTCCGCGCGCGTGCCGAGCTTGTGAATGATCAGCGGTTCCTCGACGATGTCGCAGGCGCGCATGCGGGGATTCAGCGACGAGTACGGATCCTGAAACACGATCTGCATGTCGCGCCGCGCTTCGCGCAGACGCCGTTTCGAGAAGCCGAGCACGTCCTCGCCGCGAAAGCGCACGGCGCCCGACGAAGGCTCGATGAGCCGGAGCAGGCAGCGCCCGGTGGTCGTCTTGCCGCTGCCCGACTCGCCGACCAGGCCGAACGTTTCTCCCTCCTCGATGCTGAAGCTCACATCGTCCACCGCTGCGACGCGCGTGCCGGCGCGGAACAGCCCCGCGTCGCGCGTGAAGTGCTTGACGAGATGGACGACGTCAACGAGGGGCATCAGTTGCCAATGCGGATTGCGGATTGCGGATTGCGGACGCGAACCGCGGGTCGTGCAGATAGCACTTCGCCAGCTGCGCCGGGCCGGCGGGGAAGTCCGGCGGCGGCGCGGTCGTGCACGCGTCGAAGCGATCCGGACAACGCGGGTTGAACGCGCATCCGGGCGGCAGATCGCCGAGCATCGGGACGGAGCCTTCGATCGCGCGCAGCCGCTGACCCGGGCGTCCGCCCGGCATCGACGCCAGCAGCCCCCGCGTGTAGGGATGTCCGGGGTTGCGGAACAGCTCGCGCACCGGTCCCGTTTCGACGATCCGCCCGGCGTACATGACGGCCACGCGATCGGCGGTCTCGGCGATGACGCCGAGATCGTGCGTGATGAGCAGCAGCGACAGGCCGAGCGCCGACTTCATCTCGCGCAGCAGGTCGAGAATCTCCGCCTGAATGGTGACGTCGAGCGCCGTGGTCGGCTCGTCGGCGATCACGAGCGACGGCTGGCACGCGAGCGCCATCGCGATGAGCACGCGCTGCCGCATGCCGCCGGAGAGCTGGTGCGGATAGTCGGCGACGTGCGATTCGGGATCGGTGATGCGGACCGCGCGCAGCAGCTCGATCGCCCGCGCCTTGGCGTCGCGATGCGTGGCGCGGCCGTGCACGAGGAGCGTTTCCGCGATCTGATCGCCGACGCGGAACACCGGGTTGAGCGCGGTCATCGGCTCCTGGAAGATGAGCGCGCTCTCGGCGCCGCGCACGCGCTGCATCGCCCGCTCGTCGAGCGTCAGCAGATCGCGGCCCTTGAAGAGCAGACGGCCGCCGGCGATCCGTCCGGGGATTGCACGAGCCGCATGATGGACAGCGCGGTGACCGACTTGCCGCTGCCCGATTCGCCGACGAGGCCGAGCGTCTCGCCCGCGCGAATCTCGAAGCTCACATCGTCCACCGCGGGCACGGGGCTTCGCGCCGTATCGAAAACCGTGGTAAGGCGCTCGACGGACAGAAGGGGTTCGGGGTTCAAGGTTCCAGGTTCAGGGTTCGTTCTGAGTTCTCAGTTCTGGGTTCTGAGTTCACA
>Ga0105859_1000446_pt1 | contig 13790 bp, 14 predicted proteins | sample OrgsoiDNA_201063_FD_89684 | JGI IMG/M metagenome (GOLD analysis project Ga0105859, IMG submission 89684) | Permafrost soil microbial communities from the Arctic, to analyse light accelerated degradation of dissolved organic matter (DOM) -... | ecosystem: Environmental > Terrestrial > Soil >...
ATCACCTCTCCACAGGTATCGCAGATTTTGGGCGATTGCGGAAGAGGATTATTGAAGCCGGAAGTGTGATTTCGGACGGTCCGGATTTGCTAGAATCTTTGGACGTATGAATCGCGGACGTATGAATCGCAGACGGTTTATTTCGGCTTCCGGGGCGGCCGGAATTACTTTGGGCTCCAGCCTGGCTCCGAAACAGGTCGCCGCTGCGCCTGCAAGACGCGCTTTGATGAAACTGGGCTGCCAGAGCGCCCCCACCAACGATACGCACCTGAAATATCTGGCCCGCTATGGCGTCCGCAACATCTGCGGCTACCCGGAAATCGCCGACGGGCGCCTCTATGCCACCGTCGAGGAACTGGGCCGCATGCGCGATCTGGCCGACAAGAACGGCATCGCGATCGATTGCGTCGCGCCGCCGTTTCTGGCGTCGAGCCATATCGACAAGGAGAAGCACCCGGCCATCATGCTGGCGCAGAGCCCGGAGCGCGACCGCGACATCGAGTCGCTTCAAACGCTGATCAAGAACTGCGCGCAAGCGGGCCTGCCCTCAATCAAGTACAACATGAGCATTCTGGGCGTGGTGCGTACGGGGCGCAGCCCGGGCCGCGGTGACGCGAGCTATAGCACCTGGAAACTGGCGGAGTCGCATCCGAACCCTCCGCTCACGCGCGCCGGCAGGGTGGATGCCGATATGTTCTGGGAACGGATTACGTATTTCCTGGAACGCGTAATCCCGGTGGCGAATGAGTACAAGATCCGCATGGCGTGCCACCCTCACGATCCCGGCATGCCACCGGAAGGCTATCAGGGAGTGGACCGCGTGCTCGGTACGGTTGACGGTTTGAAGAAGTTCGTTGCCATCAAGGAAAGCCCCTATCACGGGCTCAACTTTTGCCAGGGAACCGTCTCGGAAATGCTCAACGATCCGGGCAAGGAGATACTTGACGCGATCCGCTATTTCGGATCGCGCAACAAGATCTTCAACGTACACTTCCGGAACATCCGCGGCCGCCGCAATGATTTCGTGGAGGTCTTCCCGGACGAGGGCGATGTCGATTTCGTACAGGCGATCCAGGTCTACAAAGAGGTGGGCTATCCCTACTTACTCATGCCCGACCATGTACCCGTGGCGGCCAATGACCCGAACGGGCTGCAGTCGTTTGCATTCGCGTACGGTTACATTCGAGCATTGATCCAGGCCGTGGATCAAATGGGCTGAGCTACTTTGCCGGCCTGCCGCGATTGAGACAGAGGTCCACCAGGTCCGAAACCTTGGCCTCGCCGACGCACATCACCGTGTCCGCGGCGCCCCAATAGATCTTGACGGTTCCATCCGGTTCGGGAACCGCGCCACAGGTGAAGACCACGTTGTGGACATACCCGGTCAGCTCCCAGGGATCTTCCGGTTGCAAGATCCACGACTCACCGACGCCTAGAATCTTGGCCGGATTTTGAAGGTCGTGAAGGGCCACCCCCAGCCGGTATACGGATCCATCCATGGTCTTGAAGACCCCGTGGTAAATCGAGAGCCATCCCTGCGGCGTCTTGAAGGGCGGCGCGCCCGGGCCGATTTTCATTTCATCCCAGTGATACGGTTCCGGCCTCATGATGAGCTCGGACTTGCCCCAGAAGCAGAGATCGGGGGAATACGAAATCCAGATGGACCATGGGGCGATCTCAGAGTGAGGGCGGTCCAGGCGCGCATAGAGTCCGTCGAACTTTTCAGGGAAAAGGACCGTGTTTCGATAATCCGCTTCGGTAATCAGTGCGACTCTTTCCACCTGGACGAAGTCCGTGGTGGCGGCCAGCGCGATGCGCACGCCACTCCGCGAGTAAGCGCTGTAAGTGATGATGTATTGCCCATCGATAAAGGTGACTCGCGGATCCTCTACGCCGAACTCTTCATAGGCCCCGAAAGGACCGTTGGACTCGGGAACCAGGAAAGGTTTCGGGTCGGCGGTAAAGTGGAATCCGTCCGGGCTGCGTGCCAGGCCGATGATGGATCGCCCGGTGCGGAGGTGGGAGCGGAATAGCATGATGTATACGCCTTCATGCTTGACGACGGCCGCGTTGTGAACGGTTTCGACCGGGTAAGGAATTTCGGATTTGCTAAGGATCGGGTTGCCGGCGTACCGCGTGACGATGTCATGTTTCATTGGCTTTTTTGGGCCTCGCGTTCAAAGATGGCCGCGTAGACGCGTTCGTATGCCTCAACCATGGTGTCGATGGAGAAGCATTGCTGTACCCGTTGACGGCAGGCGCCGCGATCGATTTCGGGAAGCCGCTGCAAGGCGCGGACGGCCTCGCCCGGGTTCGAGACCAGAAAGCCGGTGTGTCCGTCGAGGATCACCTCGCGGCAGGAGCCGAGATCCATCGCAATTACGGGCACGCCGGCGGCATTGGCTTCGGCCAGCACCAATCCGAACCGCTCCGGAATCGTGTTCAGATGCAGGAGCGCCGCAGCCTGTGCGAACAACTCATTCTTGCCTGCAACGTCCACGGGCCCAATGTAGCGAATGGTGTCATCGAGGTGCGGTTTGACCTGCTGGTCGAAGTAGGCTTGATCCTGGATAATCCCGGCAATGATCAGACGCCGACCGCTCAGGCGAGCCACCTCGATGGCTAAGTGGACACCTTTGTCCGGATGAATCCGCCCCAGGAAAATCAAATCGCCGCCGGCGGAGGCCTGGAATGGATAAAGCGACAGATCGATTCCGTTGTAAACAGTCGCGACGTAATTCAACCCGGGCACCCGGTCCGAGTTACTGACTGAGACAAAATAGCCGTCGCCGTACTTATGGTAAACGGGCATGATCCGGGGCGACGAGAAGCCGTGAATGGTGGTGAGCACCGGCGTTCGGACCAGTCGGCTGTAAGCCAGGGCCATGAAATCATAGTGGCTGTGAATTAGGTCGAACTCGTCGGCATGTTCGAACACCTCCGGGATGTGCAGATATTCGGCTACCTTTGGATCGATGGAGCGGTCCTCTTCATAACCGCGCTCCACCACGGCGTGCAAGCGGGCACTAGTGACTGAATCCCCAGTGGCGAACAGAGTCACGTCCCAGCCCCGGGCTACCAGCCCTTCGGCAATATTGCCGGCCACCGTTTCCCAGGCGCCGTAGCGCAGTGGAGGCGTTCGCCAGGCGACGGGCGACAGAATCGCCACTCGCTTCGTGGTCTGCATGGTGCGATCCGCTTCTACCGCATGGCGGCAAGCACTTCGTCGAGCGGTACGGTGGCGAAACTGGTGGCATGGTCGGCGTAGGCATAAGGGATGATCAGCTTGCCGTTATGGACCAGGGCGCCGCAGGTATAGACGACGTTAGGCACGTAACCCTCGCGTTCGTTCTTAGTGGGCCTGAGCAGGGGTTCGGAGAGGCGCGCGATCACCTTGGAGGGATCGTCGCGATCCAGCAGAAACGCGCCGATGCAGTACTCTCTCATCGGGCCTACGCCGTGGCTGAGGACCAGCCAGCCTGCGTCCGTCTCAATGGGGGAACCGCAATTCCCGATCTGAACCATCTGCCAAGGGAACTCGGGCGCCAGAATCAAGATAGGGTCATACCAGAAGTGAACATCGTCCGAGAACACCAGATATAGGCTTTCATTGTCCTGCCGGGAGAGCATGACAAATTTGCCGTTGATCTTCCGGGGGAAAATGGCCATGCCCTTGTTCTGCGCAGCCGGGCCGTTCAAGGTGATGAATTGAAAATCAAGGAAGTCCTTGGTTTCCAGCAACTGCGGCAGCACGACCCTACCGTCATAAGCCGTGAACGTGGCATAGTACATGCCGGTACCGTCATCGTCCCTGAAATGGACAAACCGCGCGTCTTCGATACCGTTGCTTTGCGAGGCGGAGATGGGAAATATGATGCGCTCGGATAAGTCCTGTTCCGGCTTGAAGCGGACTTCGTAGTTGGACTCCGCCAACCTCCGAATTTCCCCGGCGGAAAACCGGTGCCTCGTGTCCGCCTCCGGCTCGCAGGGCTGACTCAATTCCTCATGGACCTGGCTGCGCAGGTCCATCAGGTTGAATGACTCGCCGAGCCGATTCATGGTACGCCGCGTGAACCCATTGGTCAATCCGAGTTCAAAGAGTTTCCGCTCGAAAAGCGCTTTTTCATAGAGCTGGCTGGGAATCTGGCGAGGCTCGCTGAGAAAGTTGGCGGGCCGCATGACTTCGATTCGATTGCCGCGGATCATGCCCGTGCGAAAAGTGATGGAGGAGAGGTGTCCCTCGCCCGTGGCGCGCAGGCTGAGCACGAACCGCAATCCACCGGCAGGCACGCCCGACTGGTCCGGGTGCGGAACAATCGACGGATTAAAGAGCGCCGCGGACTCCAGGGAGTACTCGTGAACGAAATAGGAGCCGATCAGCAGTTTCCTGGATTCGGACAGCCCTCCGTTCATCGACAGAAGGCTGTGGACCTGATCGAAGCGCTCCCGAAGGACGTCGCCGATGTTGTGATGGCGGCCGGAAAACCCGACCAGCACTCCGTCCAGCAGAGGACCGACCTGGCTTTCCGGGACCGAAAGAACCCGCGCGACAATCCTTTCCATTCGCCCGGTATCGCCGGGAGTGAAGGGCCGCAGCAGAACACGGGACTGGTCCGGCCGCAATGCGATTGCGGTGTGGGTCAGATGAATCGACTTGGTGTTCATGGCCCTTGGTTTGTCTAGTAAGGAAGCCGGTGGCAAACGATCACTCGTTCCCGTCATCCTGAATGGCACAGACCATGGCTTCGGTAGTGAGCATCAGGGAAGCGATGGAAGCGGCATTCTGGAGCGCCGAACGAGTCACCTTGGTGGGGTCGATCACGCCGGCTTTGACCAGGTCTTCGTACTTCCCGGTAGCTGCATTGAAGCCGTAATTCGATTCTTCGTGCCTGCGTACCGTCTCCACCACAACGGCGCCTTCGCTGCCGGAGTTGTGAACGAGCTGACGCAGGGGTTCTTCGCACGCCCGCCGCACGATGGAGACGCCGATTTGCTCATCGCCTTCCAGTTTTAATTTGAGCAGCGCGGCCGATGCCCGAAGCAGCGCAACGCCGCCGCCGGGGACAATTCCTTCCTCCACCGCGGCGCGCGTGGCGTGCAGCGCATCCTCAACGCGAGCCTTCTTCTCTTTCATCTCCATTTCGGTGTGAGCGCCAACCTTGATCACGGCCACGCCGCCAACCAGCTTGGCCATGCGCTCCTGAAGCTTCTCGCGATCGTAGTCGGAGGTGGTCTCTTCAATCTGGGTGCGAAGCTGCTTGATGCGGCCCGCGATGTTCTTGGCGTCGCCCGCGCCATCGATGATCAGAGTGTTTTCCTTATCCACCGTAACGCGTTTGGCGCGTCCGAGGTCTTCGAGTTTCACGGACTCCAGCTTGGTTCCGGTGTCTTCCGTCAGGGCCTTGCCGCCGGTCAGCACCGCGATGTCGTCGAGCATGGCCTTGCGGCGGTCGCCGAAACCCGGCGCTTTGACAGCGCACACGTTCAGCGTTCCTCGCAGCTTGTTGACCACCAGCGTTGCCAGGGCTTCGCCTTCCAACTCTTCAGCGACGATCAGCAACGGCTTGCCTACGCGCGCAATCTGCTCCAGCAGCGGCAGGATATCCTTCATGCTGCTGATCTTCTTTTCGTTGATGAGGATGTACGGATCCTCGAGCACGCACTCCATCCGCTCGGCATCGGTGACGAAGTAAGGCGAAAGATATCCGCGGTCGAACTGCATGCCCTCCACGGTCACGAGTTCGGTAACCATGGTTTTGGATTCTTCGACCGTGATCACGCCGTCCTTGCCGACCTTCTTCATGGCATCGGCTATGACGTTGCCGATGGCGGTGTCGCTATTGGCGGAAATGCAGCCTACCTGCTCGATCATGTCGCCGGAGACCGGGATGGAGAGCTTCTTGACTTCTTCGACGACCACCTCAACAGCCTTGTCGATGCCGCGCTTGATGGCCATCGGGTTAGCCCCCGACGCCAGCGCCCGGACGCCCTCGCGGTAGATCGACTGGGCCAGGATGGTGGCGGTGGTGGTGCCGTCCCCGGCAACATCGGAGGTTTTTGACGCCACTTCGCGCACTAATTGGGCGCCTACGTTCTCGAGCGAATCCTTCAGCTCGATCTCTTTGGCGACCGTGACGCCGTCCTTGGTGATGCTCGGTCCGCCGAACTTCTTCTCAATCACTACATTCCGGCCCTTGGGCCCCAGCGTTACCTTAACGGCATCCGCCAGTTGGTTGACGCCGCGCAGAATCGCCTGCCGGCAGTGGTCGCTATAAATGATTTGTTTTGCCATATAATGACTCCGTTTCCGTTGACTTTGGAACTAACTCGCCTTCTTGAGAGCTGTTGCTTCCTTTCCTTCCAACACGCCGAGCACATCGTCCTCGCGCATGATCAGGTACTCCTGACCGCCCAGCTTGATCTCATCGCCGGAATACTTGGCGAACAGGATGCGGTCACCCACTTGGATATCCACGGGAAACAGCTTGCCGTCAATGAGCTTGCCGTGTCCGATGGCGACAACTTCGGCCTCGTGCGGCTTTTCCTGCGCCGAATCGGGAATGATGATGCCGCTGCGCAGCGTTTCCTTCTCGTCGATGCGCTTTACCACGATGCGGTCATAGAGTGGTCGAATATTCATGATGATTAGTCTCCTGTTGGAATTTGTCTTTATGATATAGGCGCCGTTACGGCGAAAGGCTTTCTTGCCCCTGCATGAGTTTACGTTAAGTGGCCGCGAAACTGATTTTCGGACTGGATATGCCGTGATTGAGCCGTGACGCTCACATAGGGCAGACCCAAAAAAGACTTCGTCGTCACGCCGGTGATTTCCACGCAATTGCAATTCAGAGACTGCACGTCCCTGATGGCGCGATTCACCGCCGTGCGCAGTCTTTTTTGTTCGTCAAAACCGAAAGCGCTGGTATGGATCTGGCCCGCCATGAAAAAGTACGTCCACCCGGCCTTGCGAAGTTGCCCCTCAAGCTGGGTGCGATCCAGGTTGGTGACGGAAGTCCAGCTTGGCGAATAGGGAGCGCTTACCACAAGCATGGAATCCGGCACGAGTGTGCCGTCCTGAATCAGAATTGTGCCCGCTGTGACTGGCATATCGACTTCTCCTTCGGTTTCTTCATATTACCGAATCCGAAACTCAGCAGCAGTATCCGATGCCCCACGGGCTATAGCTGGCCGCGGGCGCGGGAATCAGAGGGCGGTTCTTCGGCGAGGTCAACTCCGTGACCAGGGTGCAAACGCAAATCGCGAACATCCAAAGTGCCGAATGATCGGTCAGAAAGATAGAGATGCTACGGGCTAACAATTGGGAACCTCCGGGCGAGATCGGTTGGCTAAGAGTGGGGCTGAGATAACCTGTCTTAGATCAGGTCATCTACAGAATGGGCAGAAGCGCTCAGACATTAACTATCCTAAGTTAAGTCACGTGAATTGTCAAGTTCGGCTCGCTCATGCCGCTCAAGCCACCGGGCTCACAATGGATGTGTGAACCCGTACAATAATGATGGAGGATATTACAGACGGCTTCCGGCGTGCTTATCGGCGTGCGTCTCGGGGTCCGTATGCTTCAGGGTCAAGGACCATTCTTCGGCCTGCGCTTCGGCCGCCTCCCGGGCGATTCCATACCGCTCTTGAATGCGTCCTACTAACTGATCCTTCTGGCCGGCGATGGTCTTCCAATCATCGTCTGTGAGTTTGCCCCAGCGCTCTCTGGCGGAGCCTGTAAACTGTTTCCATTTGCCTTCAACCTGATCCCAATTCATCGTTTTTTCTCCAGTCGTTTATTGCTTTTTTAGCCTTACGTTCCGGTGGCGCGGAGCGTCGGCTTATCGGTGTTGGCGTAATCGCCCTTTGATTCACCGGCCGAGGCGATGTCTTCCGCTCCGGTCCGTTGCAGGGTGGCCTTGGCCTTCCGGGTCCAATCGGCGTTGTCGCTGTGAATGGACAGCAGGATGTTGCCGCCTTTGATCCGTCCCTCGTAGCGCCTGGCTTCATACTCCGGTATTCCCATCCCGACAAGGGCTCCCGCAAGGCCGCCAACCGTGGCGCCCACGCCTACGCCACTGAGCAGAGAGATGATCGGTCCGGCGGCGATGAACGGCCCCAGTCCCGGTATGGCAAGAGCGCCGATGCCAACCAGCCACCCCAGCGCGCCACCCAGAACGGCGCCGGATGCGGCCCCGGTGGATGCGCCTTCGGGCGCCTTGGTATCCTTCGCGAAGGCAAAATCCTTGGTGCCTTCATTTTTGGGAAAGAGCACGGAAATATCCGCACTCCGGAAGCCTTCCTGTTTCATTTGGTCGACGGCCGCCTCTACCTGATCCCGAGTCGTATAGAGGCCGAACACTGCGGTGTTTGCCATAAACTGCTCCTGTATCTTTGCAAAACAGCGGGCGAGGCCCGCCGTGTTAGTCGTGCAGAACGACATTCAGGAGGGAACTGTGGACCTCCAGGTGGCCGTTATAGCTGATGAAACCCAGCTTGCGGAATTTGTTCATGAAGAAACTGACTCGCGATCGGGTAGTGCCGACGATTTCGGCCAGAGTCTCCTGGCTCATCTTGGCTATGGCAGTCTCCGGCTTGCCTTCCTTGCCGAAGTTGGCCAGAAGGAGGAGCACCCGCGCCAACCGCTTTTCACTGGAATTGAACAACTGGTCCACCAGATCCTCTTCAATCCGGATGCTGCGGGCCAGCAGGTGCTGGAGAAACATCTCCGAAAAAGCGGGCTCATTGCGGAGCACTCGAATCGCCGCCGCTTTCTCAAGCCGGGTGACGCTGCAAGCGGACATGGTGGTGGAGGTTGCCATGCGCTTGATCTGCCCCGCCAGGCACCCTTCGCCGAAAAACTCGCCGTTGCCCAAAATCGCAATCACAGCTTCCTTGCCTTGATTGGATACCACGGTCAGCTTGACCTTGCCTCGGTGGATATAGAAGATCGAATCCGCCGCGTCGCCTTGTGAGAAGACGATCTGGTGCGAACGATGCTCCCCGTGCGTTCTGCCAGCGCCCACTTTGGCCAGAAAAGCCTGGACGTTGAAACGCGGTTTGACGGTCTTTAACTTTTTGGTCGGGGCCATACGATGGACGAGAGCCTCCCATGCGAGTTTAGGACGGCAACAAACGGGCTGTCTGTTCAAAATTGCTCACTCACTCCTAAATCGAAGATCCTAAAGCTGAATCGCCCACGCCAGCGTTACTGGCCCCCGCTCTTAGACGGCTCGACGTCCGGAAATGACGTTGAACAGGACTACGACGACGGCGACGACCAGCAGAATATGGATCAAACCGCCCGCGGTATATGAGGTCGCCATTCCGAGCGCCCACAGTACAAACAGAATTACACATAGTGTCCAAAGCACGTTGTTAGCTCCTTTTAGGGTGTTACTGCTAGTTGCGATCATACGGTATGCGCCGCCCGCTGTCTGTTCAAACCTGCTCACATTTGCGGACTTGACTTTCCGACGCAGCATCTTCTCATACAGTGCCACCGATAAAAATCCGGTAAAGTGAGCCTCGGCCTGAAAGAGCGATTCCGTACAGAACGCAGGTCGAGTATGTACAGGATCGCAGGATCTGGATCGCGTATCCATTGAATGCCGCGCGTACCGGCAGTAAGCTGAACGCATACGAAAACCGGAAGGAGTTTGTTCCGATGAATACAGAACCCTCCGTGTCCGCCCTGCTGGTGGGCGAGTATGACGTGGGTGATCGGCTCTTGGTCCGCGATGTCTTTCAGAAATGCGGCTGGCGGCTTTTTGAGGCCCCGGAAAAGCGTCGCGCCGCGCTGTGCCTGGAGTGCAACCCGGTGCAAGTAGTGATTGCGGAATCGGACGTTCCGAACTGGAACTGGAAGAATCTGCTTCTGGACCTGCAACAGCACACCTGTCCGCAGCAGTTGATCATCACGTTGCGGACGGCCGATGAGTCACTCTGGGCGGAAGTCCTGAATCTGGGCGGCTACGATGTGCTGGCACGGCCTTTGGGGGGCGAGGAATTGGAACGCGTGGTGGCGGCGGCGGCACGTCATTTTTACTCTTCGCCGGGGCGGGCCGGGAGGGCTCAGTCCATGCGGCCGGCAGCGGCATTAGCTCGCCCGGCGTAAGCCTGCTTCACAGAAGGCCCGCAAATTGCAGAGTAGCGCGCAGATATGAGTGTGAAAAGCGCGCTGGCGCGTTCCCTGGTGGTTGTAGGTGCATTGTCATTTGCATTGCAGGCGCCTGCCGCGGATCTCGCGCCCACACGGGATTACGAAGGCCTGACGATCGAGCAGATTCGTTTCATTCCCCCCTCACAGCCAGTCACCAGCGCCGCCCTGACGCAGTTAGTCCCCTTCACAACCGGCAGTCCTCTTCGCCTGGAAGATGTGCGCACCGCCATCAAGCGGCTCTATGCGACCGGCGAATATTCCGACGTCGAAGTGGAGACCGAACCGGGCTCAAGGGGCGTGGTGGTAATGATTCGTACCACGGAGCAGTGGTTTGTGGGTGGCGTGGAGGTGCAGGGCAAGGTCAGTCAACCGCCCAAGGAAGGCCAGTTGGCGAATGCAACCCGCCTGGAACTGGGCAATCCGTTCACGGACGACGATCTTCAGGTTGCCGTGAAGGGTATGCACACGTTGCTCCAGCGAAACGGGCTTTACTTGAGCACGGTGGATCCCAAAATCGAGCGCGATTCCGAGCATCAGCAAGTATTGCTCACGTTTCAGGTGCAGGCCGGCAAACGCGCGCGATTCATTGACCCGGTTGTGACGGGCGAAACAAAAATCCCGGCGGCCGACGTTTTCAAAGCAACCAAATTCAAAGGCTGGTTCCATTGGAAGCAGGCCACCCAGGACAACACTCAAGCCGGGCTGCAGGGCGTTCGCAAGAAATACGAGAAGGACGAGCGCCTGACGGCGTCGGTTAGTCTGGACCACGTGGATCACATAGTGGAAGGGAATCGCGTGCGCCCCACACTCAAGGCGGAAGGCGGACCGAAAATCAAGATCCGGGCCACCGGCGCCAAACTCTCGAAAGGGAAATTGCAGACCTATGTCCCGGTATTCGACGAGGGGACGGTGAACCGCGACATCCTGGTGAGCGGCGTTCGCAATCTCCGCGACTATTTTCAGAACCAGGGATACTTCGACGTCCAGGTGGATTTTAAGACCAGCGAGGTCACGCAGGATCAGCAGGACATCACGTACGCGATCGGGCTTGGCGAACGGCACAAGGTGGTGCGCGTCGACATACAAGGCAACCGGTATTTCACCGCGGAGGCCGTCCGGGAGCGCATGTTTCTGCAGACGGCCGGATTCATTCGCCTGCGCCACGGCCGCTATTCCGAAGGTTTCGCGCGGCGCGATGAAGACGCCATCAAGAATCTGTACCGCGACAACGGCTTTCGAGACGTGAAGGTGACGACTACCGCCAGCGACGATTACAAGGGCAAAAAGGGCAACGTAGCGGTGAGCCTGACGATCGAGGAGGGCACGCAATACCGGGTGGCCGGTGTTACGCTCGATGGCGCAAACGGCGGCGCCTTCCACGTGGACCAGGGAACGATGATGGCCGGGCTGATGTCGGGCGCGGGGCAGCCGTTCAGCGAATCGAGCGTAGCGGCAGACCGCGCATTCATCCTCAACACCTACCAATCCGCGGGATACCCGGATGCGGCCATCGACTGGCGGATGACCCCCGGGCCGGGCGCAAGCGAGGTGAGCCTGCGGTACATCGTCGCCGAGGGACAGCCGCGCTACGTTCGCGACGTACTGATTACCGGGTTGCGTACCACGCGCCGGCGGCTGGTCGATCCCAACCTTCTTCTCAAGGCGGGCGATCCACTTTCGTGGACTCTGATGGGGAACACGCAACGGCGCCTTTACGACCTGGGTGTCTTCGAGAAGGTAGACATGGCTATTCAGAATCCCCAGGGCGACACGGAAAACAAGTATGTGCTGTATCGCATTACTGAAGGCCGCCGTTACTACCTGGGCCTGGGGTTCGGCGCGGAGGTGGCGCGAATCGGCGGCAGCCAGACCGACATCAATGCGGGGGGTTCCAACGGCTTCGCGCCGCGCGGCGATCTGGAATTGAGCCGGCTAAACTTTCTGGGCCTGGGGCACAGCATCAGCTTCAAGGGACGGTATTCCACGCTGGACCGCCGGCTCTCATTGAGTTACCTGATACCGCGCTTCCACAATGTTGAAGGCCGCAACATCACCGTCTCCGGGCTTTACGACAACACCCGCGACGTCCTGACCTTTACGGCACGGCGCTTGGAAGGCTCGGTACAGGTTTCGCAAAAGCTCTCAAAACCGACCGTGCTTCTGTTGCGCTACACCTGGCGGGATGTCCAGGTGGACCAGAGTACGCTGAAAATCAATCCACTTCTGATACCGTTAGTGGCGCAACCCGCACGGCTGGGCATTGTCTCGGCCACCGTGGTTCAGGACCGGCGCGACGACCCGGTGAACGCCCATCGCGGCATCTACAATTCGGCGGATTTCGGATTGGTGGAGCATTACTTCGGCGGCGATAAGAATTTTATTCGCTTCCTGGGCCGAAACTCCTTCTACAAAACCATCCATAAGGAACTGGTGCTGGCCAGCAACACGCAGTTCGGCTGGATTCATCCATTCAGCATCACCGCGGGGACGGACCCGTCCATTTATATCCCGCTTCCCGAGCGCTTCTTCGGTGGCGGGAATGCGTCGAACCGCGGATTTCCGGAGAATCAAGCCGGCCCGCGCGATCCGACGACCGGCTTTCCGTTAGGCGGCAACGCCTTGCTGTTTCACGCGACGGAACTGCGCTTCCCGTTTCTGGGCGACAACATAGACGGCGTGCTCTTCCACGATATGGGCAACGTCTATTCGAGCGTGAGCAGCATCTCATTCCGGACGCACCAGAAGGATCTCGAAGATTTCAACTACATGGTACACGCCGCTGGTTTCGGCATTCGCTACAAGACGCCGGTGGGGCCGGTGCGCGTGGACCTGGCATACAGCATCAACCCGCCGGCGTTCAACGGCCTGAAGGGCACCTACCAGCAGCTTCTGTTGAACACGGCCACACCGACGATTCAGCGCGTGAGTCACTTTCAATTCTTCTTTTCGATCGGGCAGGCGTTTTGATATGCGTATTGGGCTTGCGATTTCTCTGCTGGTTCTAACAGCCGCGGCGGGCGTGGTGGACCGGGTGGCAGTGGTGGTGGGCGCCGCCGTCATCACGGAAAGCGAAGTGCTTGAGGAACTGCGCCTCACCGAATTCCTGAACAGCCAGCCGCTCGATATGGGTCCGGAACAGCGGCGCGCGGCAGCCGAGAAGCTGGTGGACCAACAACTCATCCGCAAAGAAATGGAGATCGGGCACTACCCCGAACCTTCGGCCGCCGAGGCCGCGGCGATGCTGCAGAGCTTCCGGCAACAGCACTTCCCTGCCACCGCGGCATTCCGCGCCGCCCTGGAGAAGTACGGCATCACGGAGGACCAGTTGAAACGGCGCCTGCTGTGGCAATTGACGGCGATGCGGTTTACGGACGTCCGCTTCCGTGCGGGCATTGCGGGATCGCCGGAACAAACGGCGGACCGAACCAGCGCGGGGGCCACCGTTCCGGCCAGCGGCGCCGACGTGGACCAGCAGATGAACGCCTGGCTTCAGGAGGCGCGTGCAACCACCAAGGTCACGTTTAAGACAGGAGTGTTCCAATGAGCGGCATTCCAATGAGCAGGCCCCGCAGGATCGCCATGATTGTTGGGGCCTCGCTGCTGGGCCTGGCGTTGGTGCTGGCTATTGTGG
>Ga0105859_1000458_pt1 | contig 13482 bp, 10 predicted proteins | sample OrgsoiDNA_201063_FD_89684 | JGI IMG/M metagenome (GOLD analysis project Ga0105859, IMG submission 89684) | Permafrost soil microbial communities from the Arctic, to analyse light accelerated degradation of dissolved organic matter (DOM) -... | ecosystem: Environmental > Terrestrial > Soil >...
CCGACCGCAACCGGCACGGTGCGCTCGGCAAACAGGCTCCAGCTGCTGTCGAGCTGGTTAATTTTCTCAACCCGGACGGCGCCGTCTTTTTCCGCGACCAGGCGCAGCGTGTTGGTGCTGTCGGTCACGCGCTCCACCTTGTACCGGTGCATCTCTTTGGTCTCTTTGTCCCACTGCTCCATCACCATGCCTGCGCGGTACATATCGCGCTGCCCCCGGGTTTTGGCGTCCAGCCAGACCGGCTGGATAACGGTCAGCGCCGTTTCCGCTGTACCGAGCTGGCCGGTGGCCTGCATTTCACTGCGAATAGCGGCGGTTAACAGCGCCTGTTCGCGGGGGGTGCTGACCTGTGCCACCACGGGTTTCCCCTCCGCTTTCAGCGTGGCGTAGTCCTGAGCCAGCCTGTCGTAACGCTGGCGTTTATCACTTTCACTCACCACAGTGGTCGTGAGTTTTTGCCCGTCATAAAACCGGTACTGCGGCACGCCGGCGTCTTTGAGCACCGACAGCGCATTGCCGGTGCCGGTGCGGTTCTCACTGTCGATAAACAGCATCTGCACGCCCTGCGCCTGCCCTTTTTCCAGTATCAGCAGGGTTTCTTTCAGGGACAGCTTTTCGGCCTGTGCGATAACCAGCGTGCTGTGCGCGGGCAGCGTCAGGTCGGCGGTCAGGTGGCTGCGCGACATCACCTTGCCTTCAAGCATCGGGTCTTTTGACAGGAACGCCTGCCCGCGAACGTCCGCCGCCAGTACGGTGACGTCCCGGCCTCTCTCCCCCGCCATAATGGTGGCGTCGGCCACGCGTTCGCGCAGCTGAGCCGCACCGCCGCGCCCGGAGAGAATGGCCACAGGCGCATTGTCCTGTGCCAGCACGGAATAGGCATCGGCGTAAGGACGGGTACGTTCGACGGCCCTGTCGTGAAAATGGAGTACGCGGTTTTCCTGCAGGGCGGTTTTAGCAAGCTGATGCACGCTAAGTTCATTGAGAAGGTGAACGTCTGAGGTAAAGATGCCCTTTTCCTTATCCAGCGGGATAAGGCGCTGCTGCTCAATGGCCGCATTAATGCCTTCGCGCACCTGAGCAAACAGGCCGGGTTCGGCGGGCAACTGCGAAGCGGTTTTGGCCAGCAGGTCGGAATAGGTAAACTGCACTTTGCTGTCGCTGAGGCTTGAAATGGCGTTGCCGATGGCCTGCATCACGTCCGGCGCGGCAGCATGGCCATCGCCGGCTTGTGGCCCGCGCACCTCCCGCGCCTTTGCGCGCCCCACAAAGTCCGGCAGGTTAAAGCCTGTCTCTTTCAGCTTTTCATTCCACTCGGCGACCAGAACCAGCGGGTCAGAGGCCACCTTTGCCTTGCGGGTATCAAGCGCGGCCACGTCGCGGGACTTGAGCGAGGCGTCGTCGCCCACGGCGGCACTAATGGTCTGACTGCGTTGTGAAAACGCCTCGACCGGCACCTCTTTAATCTCCCACAGCCCGTTTTTACCGGTGTTGTGCGTCTCAAAACCCATTTTCTCCACGGCCTGACGCAGCGAATGGCGGTAAATATTGCCCAGTGCCACCTGGTTGGCATACATGGTTTCCGAAAAGCCGGTTTTCATTTTGGTGTCGCTGGCCAGCGCCCGCCATTTGCCCTCCGCCTCCGTGGCGTTGAATACCAGCGCGTGGGTGTGCAGCTGCGGGTCTAAATCGCGGGAGGTGTCATGGTTGTACAACGCCGCGACCACGTTGCCGGTCAGTACTGTCTGCGTCTGGCCGCCGTCTGTGATGCGTGCGCTGGCCAGCGCCTCGACCTCCTTCATCGCCACGCCCACGGCCTCATTGTGGGCTTCCAGCAGGTGCTTATCGCCGCCGATAAGCACCAACATCGACACACTTTTGGGGGCAGAGAACGTCAGGTCGTAGCCCGCACGGTGGGTTTCTTTCCCGTTTTCCACGCGTGAGAGCACCGATCCGTCCGGCAAAATCCCGTGACGCATGGCGTCCATCTCGGCGTCGATAACCGGCCCTGACAGGCCAAGCTTTTCAGCCCCCTCGCCCATCCAGCGCGACTCCAGGCTGCCCAGCACGTAATAGTTATCCTGACTGGCGTAATAGCCGGAGTCGCCGGCTATCGGACTGATAGTCATCATCAGAAGAACCCTCCGCCAATCTCATCATCGCCGGCCTCGCGCTCATGCACGCGGTGATTGATATTCACCTCTTCACGACGCGTCGCCTCCTGCGTTTCAGCCTGCGCGGCATACTGTTCATAGGCATCATGGTCGTAGATCTCACCGTCCTGGCTGATGCCCGGCGGCACCTGCATCTCGATTTCTTCATCACGTCCGCCCGATGCCGTGCTGTTGGCGGCCGCGACGGCAGCCGTGGTCGCCGCTGCGGATTTAACAGGTGTCGCGATCGCAGAGACAACCGGTGAGGTCTGCACAGCCGGTGCTGTGGAAGTGGCGGCCTGATTTCCGGCAGGAGAGACCTCAGCGACAGTGCCGCTTTCATCTGCCGTGCCGTCCTCTTTAAACAGTGCGTCCATGTACCGCGCTTCGGCATCACGCTTTTCCAGCTCCTCTTCCAGCTGCGGGTCTAGGCTGGATTCGACATCGCGTGCCAGCATGGCCTCCGCCACTTTCGGCAGTTTTTTATACGCCAGCGCCATTTTAACCACCGGATAATCGCCCGGCAGGGTAACGAAACACTCCAGGTCTTCCAGCTTCTGCACGTCGGTGTAGCTGATGATGTTCACCCGCTCCTCTTCCTTGCCAAACGAGATACCGTCACGCACCGACTCATTACCGAAGCTGGTCTGCTCGCTGAATTTTTTACGTACGGTTTCACCGATGTCTTCGGCCACGAATTTCGAGACATTGGCACTGGGCGAACGGAAAAAGTACTTGGTGTTCAGCAGGTCAAACATCGCTTCGGCATACTTGTTGCCGTAGATCTCCTCCAGCTGCGGGTAGGACTGAAAGCCCAGCAGGAAACAGCCGCCAAACTTACGCGCCTCGGCGATGATGGACGGCAGGCCTGGCAGCTTGTGCAGGGACGGCAGTTCGTCGTAGAAAAACCACACGCGCCGGTGGCGGTTCTCACCCATCGACAACAGGCTGTCGGCGGCGATGCTGAGCCACATAGAGATAACCGGCTTAAGCGACTCGTGGTCCTGCTGGTTAGAGGTGATAAACAGCCACGGATTCTTAGCCCCAACTCGGGTGCCCTGCATCCATTCGCGGATAGTAAATTTAGGCTTGCCGCTTCGCTCGATGCCCTGCAGATAGCGCATGGCCTTGACGTAGTTGGTCAGCACGCTGCGGATAGAGATGGCGGTTTTCTCAATTTTCCCGTCGACCAGCGTGGCCGCCGGCGTGCCCGCAAGAAACTCGCGCAGCTTGTCGAGTTTGATGGCCAGCAAGGTACGCAAAAACTTGTTGTAGCTCAGCTCCGGGTCTTTACGCATGCGGTGCGCGGCTTCAGAGAAAATGGTGCGCGCCGATCCCTGCCAGAACGGATCTTCTGACGCACCCATCGGGATCAGCGTGGTGGAGACGGTTTCTAATGAAGGCAAAGTCGGGCACTCCCGCCACATGTCCCAGTTGGCGCAGCGGCTGTCCCGTGGGTTGAGGATGATGTCTTTGGTTTCGTCGTAATACTCTTCAACGAAGGTACAGCCCTTGTCATAGATAATGACCAGGTCACCGCGTTCGCGCAGGAACGACAGGAATTTACGCATCAGCGTCGACTTACCGGAGCCGACGGTGCCGTGCATGCCGAAGTTCTGTATTTCGCTGTCTTTCTTGATAGGCAAATGGTCGACTTTAATATCGGACGCCTGCCCGCGACTTTTCATCATTTTGGCCACGGCTTTTGGGTCGGTGTTTAATACGCGCCCGCCGGTGATTTCATCCTCACTCTGCTTTTGGCCGGTGCGGGCTAAATACCAGTAAAAGGCCAGCGCACCGAGAAATACGACCACCATGGAAATAAGCGCGGAAATAATAAGTTCCTGCTTAAGCAGCTTCCCGCAATAGGAAGTATAGGCATCGTTCACGATTTGCACGGCGGTATAATGGAGTTTTTTACCGTAATAATCCAAATGGTACAGCGTTGGATTCACCATGCGTTTTTGAAACGGTGCAATGGTGGTGGCATACCAGTACATCAGCCCATTCATCATGTTCTGCGTACTCATGCGAATAAATAATGTCGCCACCGTCATGATCATGAATGACATAATCATATAAAACGAAATGATATTGTTAATTTGCAGGAACATCCGCAGGCGCATAAACGCAACCTGCCCGCCCTGCGTAAAGTCGCGGGAGTTTAAGCTCATAACCTTTCCTTAGGAAAAATGGGCCATACGCCCATGTATGGGCGCACTGTAATCTTTATTATTAGTTGTTTTTAAAACCGTAAGAATTTCCATCTATATCATACGAACTGTTAACCATAGGCAACCCTGTTGCTGGGTTTACACCATGACTCACTGGCTCATGAACATTTTGATAAGATGAATCATTCCACAAAATACTTTTAGTTTGAATGCCACCCCCTGTAATACCAAGGATTTCGCAGCGACCAGACAATAAAAATATTAGGCTGCTCGCCCACATAGCAACATACAAACAAATAATTAAGCCCAGAGGGCCCATCAATAACCCCAGCATGATAATTAATACCCAAATAATCACCCCATAAAGCAACTTGCGCAAAACTACTTTATTTATTTTAGGGTCATCATTTCCAATCATTAACTTCTGACTTCTAAAGATAAGAGTGAATATAATCATATTAATAAAAAAGAATATAGACACACCGGCAGCCAGCGGGTCTGAAAGTCTTAGCAAGGATGAAAGCATTACCCAACTAGAAAAATAAATAGCAGGCATAATCCAGAAAAGAGCCTTCCATACAGAAATGGTTTGTGGGAAAAATTTCATTGTCATTACTCCTTTTCTCGATTTTTTTGTAAATCTAATGCTCTCTGTGTGAGCTTCTCCTGGCCTTGCAATATAGGTATTCTTTGCTCATCAACCGCTTTTGCATTTTCAGTGTCGAATTTACTCTCTGCCATTTGGTGAGCCGCACTCAATCCTGCACGCTCACTATTTATACCATTTTTAGCTGTATTTATCTCCATGCCTGAGTCAGAAATACGTTGATTTGTATCACTAATCATCGAATCAACACGCGCTGAATTATCAGACCGCACATTTGCAGATTCAGCATGCGCCTGGATCTCGGACTCCCCACGCTGGTAAGCATTACTTCCGCCTGACGCAGCCGTATTCCCAACGGGCGCCATACCCGCACCCAGCTGTGCACGACTGTTCTCAAAATGCCCTTCAACCTGAGAATGTATTTTTTCTTCCACAAACTGTTCCATAAGTTGTTCACGCTCTGCCCGGATAGCCGGATTTGCCGTGTCCGTTAATATTGCCTCTGCGCGCTCTGGGGCTTTATCACGTACATATCCCACAAATTCCTGCGTGTAGTTGCTTTGTGTTTGCGCCGACATGGTCTGCGCCGCCGATGCTATTTCTCCATATTCGTGGCTGCGGGTCATACTGTTCGTATATTGCTGATACTGGCTGTCAGCTTCGGCCAGCGTGGCATTTATCTGTTCGTGCATCGAATTAGAAGTATTGTCTGAATGACTCCCAGACTCTGACGCGCGGGCGCTGTTAACCATATCCTGACCTTTTTTAAAGTCTTTCAGCTCTTGGCTGCTTTGGTCAAAGGAGTTATCCCCACCTTTAGTTGAACCTTTCTGTGTATTATCTGAAGAACTGCTACTCATATTTCCACTAACGCCGCCCCTAAACTCAACTCCTGCTGAGGCCCCTGTGGCTAATCCCGCAACTTTCCCTAAGATTTGACGGTCCGAGTCAATCTTAACGTTTGCCATTGCACTACCACTCAACTCCCCTCTCCGTGATTGATCCCTCAGCTCACTGAATGCCTGCGACTCACCGATATGATTTTTCTGCGCATAAGCTTTTGCAGCAGAAACTTGCAAGCCATAACCTTCTGTTAGTGAGCTAGAGGTTGAGTTGTCTGCTCCCTGCGTCAGGGTAGAGCTGTTTCCAGACTGGGTCGCAAACTGTTGCATCTTGTTATAAGCGCTGTTTATCGAATGGTTATAGCCCTCCAGCTGACTTTGAGCCTGCGTCTGGGTTTCTCTCTGCGATCGCTGTGCACTGCTGCTTTCAGCTTTACCAAAGTTGATATCCATCGGCAGTTTCGACATCGCGCCGGTGGTGTTATAGACCGTGCCGCCGTCGCCGGTTTGGGTCACCAGGGCGCCGGTGCCGGTCTGATTGGTTATCTGACCGTTGGCATGGCTGCTGTTGGTGTCCCACTTATTGCCCTGCACGTTGTCGGTCTGCTGATTATTGAACGACCAGTTGCCGTCCACCGCCTTGGAAGAGGACTCCGTAGCCGCGCTCTGCATCGCCGAACCCAGATAGCTGCCCGCCTGCGACACGCCGTTGCCCAGCCCCTTCACCAGATAGAAGGACAGAAAAGGGATAGACAACGCCAGCCAGCCCGCCGTCGTCCCGATGTCTGAAAACATCTGCTGCCGCTCGGACAGATTCGACAGGGTCACCGGTATTCCGCTGGTGTCAGATTTCAGCATCACGTTCATGCCGTTATTGAGAATGGCGAACAGCACCGGCCAGCTTTGCAGGTAGGCCAGCGTAAACACGTAACCCTTCATCACCTCCAGCGACAGGGTGCTGATCATCGCCATCGCGATCATCAGCGGGAACAGCCCAATCAGCACGCCGGTCAGCACCGTTTGCATGATCGGCAGCGTGCGGGTAGCAATGCTGGCACTGGTGGCCTGCGACATGCGCATTTTCGCAAACGACGACTCCGCCGACAGGTTCACCAGGCTGGCCGTATCACCGTTGCGCGCCGCATACCCCGCGAACCCGTGGCGCAGCGCATTCAGCGTCACGTTATGGCGCATAATGTCGCTGGCACTTTTGCTCTCGCCGTAAAAATACTGGTAGCTGTCGCCCATCAGCTGGCTATACAGCGCCGCCCGCTCCGGCAGTTTGCCGAAGAACTTGCGCACGTAGTATCCCCAGGTGGTGCCGCCCGCGCTGGTGTCGGCACCCATCATTTTCTGCAGCGTGACCGCCGCCTCCTGACAGGTCTTAAACTCGCTTTTCTCATTAAAGATGCCGCGCAGCGGGCTGGGTTTCTCGAAAATGAGCGCATACGGGTCTTTACTGTTCATCAGGTCATTCATGCTGTATTTCTTATTAAGCAGCATGTCGCCCACCACGCAGTTCTCCACGTAATCCGCAAACAGGTCGGTTTGTTCCGCGCTGGCCGACGTATAGTCCGAGCTGCTGCCGACCAGCGTGGCGCCGAACAACATCCCCGTTTCGCCGTAGCTGAGCGCGTCGGGCTGATGCATAAAGAACTCATACCCCGCGACCAGCCCGTGGCCGACCGAGGTGATAACCGACGCCGGCAGCACCAGTCCGACCGGCACGTTATCGACCTGATAGACCGTAGACGGACTGGTGGCGTCGATGATTTGCACCGGCCGCGTCACGCCGATGAGGACGGTGACCGCCGTGAACACAAACGCCCATTTCAGCAGGGTGAAAATGTCGTGCGTGCGGATCCAGGCGACCGCACAGGTGACGACCGACAGCACGGTGGCAATCTTCATCAGGCTGTGGCCGGTCTCTGACTGAGTAAAGGCCGCCACCGCGTTGAGCGAGTCGCGGAACCACTCCCCGCCGCTTATCGTATAAATAACGTCCATATTACTCCCCTGTAAACCGGTAGTTGCCCTGATAGCGCTGGATCAGGCGGCTCGACACCTGCTGACGCAGGTAGCTCATCTGGCGTTCAACCGCCATCACCGCATCCTGACTGACCTGCACGCGGGTCTGCAGCTCGGCAATCAGGCTGGTCGCTTTGTCCAGGCTCTTATCAAGCTGATCGGCCACCTCGCCCGGAAAACTTTTCCCGCCCGTCTGCGTGCGCACCGCAGTGATCATTCCGTTCATGTACTGCATCATGATGTCGTAGCCGATGTATTCCGCCAGCTGATACACCACGGCGGGGCCGATATTGACCGACAGCGGGTCGACCAGGTAGCGCAGCACAGGAATGCGGGTCGACTCCAGAAAACCTTTTTCCGCGACGGACAGCGGTTCATCCTTCACCGCCTTGTCCTGAATAGCCTTCAGCAGCGTCTTGACCTGCCCGTTCATCGCATTACCGGCACTGATAGAAATCGTGCTCAGCCGGGGATTGAGGCACTGGTCGCTGCTGTCGCAGGCGTAAATGGTCGCGCTGCCGCCGTTCATCATCGCCTTCAGCACGTCCTCGTTGGTGGTGATAGGCGACAGGATTTTTATCTGGCCGTTGGCGTCATATATCAGCGAACCGGTCAGGCTCATCGCAAACTCGGCCAGCTGCTGGTTGTTGCTGAACATGCCTTTTTCTTTGATGGCGTCCCACATCACGTTTTTGTTCTTCATGACCTGGTCTTTGGTCTTGTCGCTGGCCTTGTTGGTCACGCTGTCGTAGCCCCCACCTACGGTGCAGCCCTGCTGCGACGCGGCCCAGTCTGCGAACCAGTTGGTTTCGCCGGCAATGTCCTGGCAGACCTTCTGCTGACTGACCGCCGTGCGCGGCAGCAGGCCGCCGACGATCCCCTGCGCGGCCTGACAGCTCGACATGTTGGCGCTGTTCACGTCCGAGGCCAGCTTTTGCAGGAAGTCTTTCGCCTGCTTCATCTCCGGCACAGTGGTCTGCAGGGCCAAATCAAAGAAGTAGCCGGCGGCGTTGCCCATGATTTGCTTCACAAAACGCTGCATCGTCTCGCCGTCAATATGGGAGAAAGAGCCCAGGTAGGCGTCAATGCCGCCGCAGCCGGCGTTCAGGCTCGGCGGCGACAGGGACACCATCTGGATTTGCCTGACGGCGGTGCGCATGTACAGCGAACCGCCGCTGGCGTAGCCCGCCGCCTGCCCCTGCCAGACCTGTGGACGGGAGGTATTGCCCTCAAAACCCAGCTTGCCGAAGAAGTGGTTCATGTCGCTGTTAACGTCAGCGCAAACAGGCGCGGCAAGCAGCAACCCGATAAGACAGATGAGCGTCGCCTTCTTCATCGTGAACCGCCTTTGCGCTGGATGTATTTCTGCCACTGACGCGTCATAAACCGAACCACATCGTCCACCATCAGTCCGGCACAGCCTGCGGCGGTGACCGTCACGCCCGTCACAAAAAAACCGAGGGGAAGCGGCTTGTGCAAGAAGCCCCACAGGCCCAAAGACAAACCCACGGCGACCCGCAGCAGTAGCCCGGCCAATATCGCATACAGGGATACCGTCTTAAGCAGCGAGTCCGCCGGACTGCCCGGCTGCTTTTTGAAGAAAGAAAACATCATTGTCCCCTCCCGTTCATCGCTATCTGCAACACCTCGTCCAGCCGGGAGATCAGCGCGGGCTTTTCTGCCGCACCCTGCAGCAGCGGGAAGGTGGTGAGCGAGTTGACGTTCACCAAAAACGTGGTCGGCGTCGCCACCGGCATGCCCGGCGTGAAGAACTGCACCATCACCTCCGGCGTCGCCTGCAGCGCATCCGGGAACGCGGCATCGCCCTTCGCGTCTAAGCTGAACGCCATCACCGACAGGCCGGACTCCTGAGAGAACGCGCTGAGCATCGGGTCAAACTTATGGCAATACGCGCAGGTCGACTGCATAAACACCACGAGCTTCCAGTCGTTGAGGTTGACGCGTTGCCCTGAACTTAGCGCAAACCAGCGGGCCGGTTTTACCGGTGCTTTCCCGGCTGTCGCGGGTTCAGTGACGCGGGGCTGCCCTTTCGCCGCCTCGATGGCGGCAATGTCGTCCCAGGTCGAGGCGTGGGCGGCGGTCATCAGGAGTAACGAGGCCAGACAGCCAATGTTGAGTGTTTTTTTCATGCGTTTAGTCCTTTAAAAGTTCGGCTTAAAGTCGGTGGCCACGTTGAGGAACTGGCGGGACAGGTCATCGGGGGTGATAAACCCGTAGGCCACCGGCTGATAGCTTTCGTCCGTTGGGTTAACCAAAAACAGCGCCGGGAAATGGCGAATATCCATTCTTTTTGCCTGACCGGTGTCCCGCCGGCTCTGCGGCAACGCCGGACTGAGCGTGCCGTCAACCGACACGGCGATCAGGCTCAGGCCGTGCTCGTCGCAAAAGCTTTTCACCACGCTGGCCAGCAGGCTGTCGCGCGGCTCTTTGCCCCGGTAGAAGAAGAACAGGCCGTGGTCGGCCGTCAGTTTGGCAATCGCGGCCTTCTGTTTCTGCTGGTCGGCCTGGAGCTGCGCGGGCACGGTGCCGTTGTAGTGGCTGAACTGCAGGTTGTAGTCCAGCTCCGGGTACATCAGCATCGCCTGCTTCGCCGACTGGCTGAACTCGCCGGCCTTCGTCGTCCAGAAATTCTGCAACGTCATATAGCGCTTAAAGTTCTGCGGCGTCGGATACAAGATCGCCGTATCCAGTGCTTCTTTGGTCGCCTGCTGCAGCTGGGCCTTCTGCTCGGAAGGAGACGTCGGTGTAGCAACCACCGCCTTCGCCGGCTCGGGGATATCTTCATCTTCCGGTTCGTTGTACCAGTGCCAGCCCAGCGACTCGTAGGAAGCGTCTGACAACGGCACCGCATGGGCCGCGCCGCACAGCAGCAGGCCGGTCATTATCAGGAGGTGGTTCATTTCCCCTCCTGTTTTTTAGGCATTTGGCTGGCTATCTGCTCTTTGACGTGCTCAAGCAGCGCGTTGCCGTCAGGAATGGCGGAGCCGCCCTCTAAGTCGGCATAGAAGTTTTTAAAATCCATGCGGGAGAAGTCGAGCGCCTGCAGCTGCGCCACGTTAATGCCCGAACAGTCCGGTGACTCTGCCGAGCCAAAGCCCACGCCCAGCTGCCACTGGCGGCCCTGCTGCTGCACGATTTGTGCCAGCTTCGAGTCAAACACGCAGTAGCTGCGTTTCTTTTCCAGACACACGCCCAACACTTTCTTGCTGCAGTATTCGCCGATATCGACCGTCAGCAGCCGCTCTTTGGCCTGCCCGAGCGCCTTTTCCTCGCTGCTGCAGTTGGCCAGCCCCACGTCGCTGCCCCATCCGGAGCCTTTGCAGCAGTTGTTAAACCCGACGGCCGCCTTACGGCAGGATTGCCCCCGGCCCGTGAAGGCGCGGACGTTCACATCGTTGAGTTCGGCCACGTCCTCACCCGCTGCGACCACCGCCGCCAGCTGTGAAACGGCCTTCTGGAAGCTGTCGCTCTTGCCGCTCAGCGCCTCGGAACAGGTGCCGTCTGAACAGAAAATCTCTCCACCGCACACCATCGCTTCGCCGGAGATTTTTCGCTCACAGCTGTAGGTGACGTTTTGGTGCAGGCACACGCCGTCCATCTCATAGGCGCACTGCTGGGTCGCCAGCGTGCAGGCGGGATTGGCGGCGTATTGGCCGCAGGTGCCCGCATCTTCTTCCTGCAAACGGTAGGTGTCGGTGTACTGCCAGCAGTCGCTGTAGACGCTGTGCGTCACGCCATCCACCACGATTTCCCGGTTGCCGCCAGGCGCGGTGCATTGGCTGGCGACCAACTGCGCACCAATCTCTTCCGACAGGGCGCAAGGGCCGGACCAGCTGACCTGCCCCCGCCACTCCTGGTCTTCGGCCAGCACCAGCATATTGATAACAAACGTGGTTTTCCCCTCTTTCAGGGAGCGCAGCATGCCGTTTAAAAAAGTGTCCTGATGCTGATTCTGGTTGATGTAGAAATAGGCGCTGTACGTTTGCCCTTCGGTCAGCCCGTAGTGGGAGACGCTGAGCGGGTAGTTACCGTTGCCGTATTTCGGCACCAGCGCCGAGGTGCCCAGCAGGCTTATCGTCGTGCTTTGCGTATAGCCGCCGGTTGAGGCGTTAAGGACAAAATCAAAGCTGGCCCCGAGCACGGTGCCGGTCACCGGCGCCACAAAATCGGCGCGCAGCTGCTTGCCTTCCTTCACGTAGGTGAATTGCGTGATGCGCAGGTTTTTCTGGGTCTGAATAGGAACATAGTTGCCGGTAATGTAGGCATCGCGGGTGCAGGTGCGCGTCACGTTGATGTCCCGCTCGCAGATGTGCGAGGTGTATTCTGTTTTACTCACCTGCTGCGCCTCGCAGCCCTCAAACGATCCGTCGGTGACGCTTTCCGCTTTTTCCTTCGCCTCACTGCCGGCAAAGATAAAGGGCGCGTCCGGGGAGATCGGATCTTTGGGGTTGTTCAAGATTGACTCGGTAATGGCCTTGCCCGCCTCGCTTTCCGCCAGCGCCTTGTTGCCCGGATTATCCAGATTGGTGCTCGGCGTCGTCACACCGCCGTAGTAGCCGCGTTCCGTAGGGTTGGCGGTGTAATTAGGCAATACGGCTTCAGGCGTAAACCCGCCGATGACCTTCCCGTCGCTGTCTTTGACGCCGCGCGCGTAGTCAGCGCCGGCGCTGTACTGGTCGTTGGCCCCCACGGCAAACACGGCCCCAAAGACACAGAACGCCAGTGCGACCTTCACTCCTGAACGTTGTTGTCGGTTCATCCTTCCTCTCCCGCATCCTGCAGCAGCGCTTTAGCAACGGCGGCACACTCACCGCCTTCGGCGATTTTGCGCAGCGCCTGAACAGGGGCAATGTTCCCCGCCACGCGGTCATAGCGCCCCTGACAGGTCACCACCAGGGCCGGCACCGCCGTGATGCCGTAGGTTTTAAACGCGGTCGGGTCAACCTGCACGCCGCCGCGCTTTTCCTCACCCACCAACCTCAGCACCGCGTTGGCGGTCTGGCGAAAATCATTGTTAATAAGCCCCCGCAGCGTGGCCGGAATGCGCAGCCGGTCGGTTTCGCCGATAAGGGCTTTCAAGCCCTCTTCCGGCATCGAGAACGACACGAAGTACAGCGCCGTCGGCACCGGTTTATCCGGCGTGGCCTGCGGCGGTGACGGTGTCAGACCGTCAATGAAGGACTGCTGCTGCCCCGTTAAGGCGGGCTGTTTTGGCATTGAGCGCAAAAAATCCGGCATTGGCGCACTGCGTTGCGCATCGCCGGCCCGAAGCTGGTAGTTGATAAACTGCTGGTCGTCCTGCAGCGCAGCGAGGGCCGGTAAGGCAAAAAATGTCGCCAGTAACAACGCGTGATGATATTTCATGCCCGCCCCCCAAAATTACGCTGACGCGCTTCTGCCACTTCCTGACAGCCCACGCACAGCTGTACGCCCGGCAGGGTTTCGCGTCGGCGGGCAGGAATGGCGTTGCCGCATTCTGTGCAAAGCCGCGCAGACGGGCGCACCGGTTTGCAGGTGACCGCCTTCAGGCGCAGCTCAAGCAAGCCCTGCTCCAGCTCTGTGATGTGATCGATGTTGTCCATAACTCGCTTCCTTATAAAAAGACGCAGTTGCGCTTACGCCAGATGAGATAGCCAAAGTTTTTACGCCCGTTCGGC
>Ga0105859_1000463_pt1 | contig 13347 bp, 9 predicted proteins | sample OrgsoiDNA_201063_FD_89684 | JGI IMG/M metagenome (GOLD analysis project Ga0105859, IMG submission 89684) | Permafrost soil microbial communities from the Arctic, to analyse light accelerated degradation of dissolved organic matter (DOM) -... | ecosystem: Environmental > Terrestrial > Soil >...
ATAGAGGCCAGCGCGGTGTTTGACCAATGGATGGCCTCCGGGGCGGATTATCCAGCCGAAGCCGCTCATTTTGAGGCGCGCGCTCGTTTGGCGTTGGCCAAAAAAGGCGTCAGCGAGCGCGAGCTCGCGCAGTTCGCCAAGGAGGGCTCGGCGCACGCTGATTTTCTGCGCCACGCCCTCTATTTGTTTCTGAATGGCTGTTCATCGTTTCGCGAATGGGGAGCCTCGCGCCAAGCGATGATGGATGAAGTCGCGGCAGAGCGGGAGGAGAGAGGGGCGCATCGCAACGACAGAGTGTTTGAGATGTTAGCCGAGGCGCAATCGACCCCGGAAGGGAAAACAACGCCGATGGATGTGTTCTTTGCATACCGCGCGCATGGCGATCGGAATCAGGGAAAGCCGTCGAAGGACGAGCGCGCGACGTTCAACGCATTGCCGCGCCAAGAACAAAAACGGCAAATGGCGGAGAGCCTGGCCAAACGAGAAAGAATAAATGACGGACTGGGCCTGATTATGGGCTTGACGCACAATGAGGAAAGACTGAAGGCCGCCCGCGCGCTGTTCGACGCCGTGAAAGATGAGCGTTTCATGCAAAATCCGCAAAATTGGGCGTTGGGAATCACTCCTCGCCAAACGAAGTCGGCCTTGGAGTGGATCGTGGCGTTGCATGAAACCGCGCGCGGGGTGGATAACTACGTCGGAGAGGGAACCAGTGTCTCAGGCCTCGCGAAGCCCATCGAAAGCGCGGTGGAAGCCCTTCATTTGCGTCGCCGGGCGATGCGGCTGGACGCTGAAACGGAAAAGTGGGCCCGAGACGAGGTTGCGGCCAACGATCGAATGGACTCCCTGACGGCCTCGACGCCATGGACGCTCTGCATGCGCGCGCCGGGCCAATCGCGCGCGTATTTGGCGCATTTGCGCGCCCGATTCGGGGTTCCGTTCCAAGCGCTGCCTGAAAATCCGACGGTGGAAGAGGCTTTTCCCGATTGGTCGCTGCCGCCGGCGCCCGGAAACGAGGCGGGACTCGGGAGGAAAAGCCTTGGCGAATTCGGATTTGAGAAAACAAAGGGGGAGCAGCCATCGCTGGCTTTGACGTGGGAGGCCGTTGAGGCGCAAGCGCGGGAGTTAGGTCCCCTGGGAGGGTTGGCGGTGGAGGCCGCGAGGATCTATGGCCTGAGCGCTGCGTCTGGAACGGGGTTGGTGGGGGCCGCCCGCGCGGCGTTGATGTCCGAAGCCGGGTGGAGCGCGGGCGTTTGGCGCTTGGCCGCAAATTCTGAGGAGTTTGCGCAGTCGTGCGCCAGCACATTGAAAAAGCAGGCCGCCGAGGTTCAAAAACAGCGCCGAAAATTGATCAAAAAAGGCATTTTTGAGGGCGATGGCGCTCTGGGCGCATTGGTCGAGGCGGATTCTCGATTGAATGGCAGCAAATCGCTCACGTCCGTGGAGGAGCAAGCCAAGGCCTTCAAGAACTGGCTGCAAAAGAAGCGCGTCGCGCTGTTGGGCTCCGCGGAGTCTCGCGCGTTGATGGCGATTGGGCAGGCTGCGATGGTGCGAAATGACAATGACCCGTCTTTTGCGATTCTCGCGCGCAATTTGTCGCCGGTCTCAGGCGAAGGCTTCCTGCGCCAAGAGACGGGAGACCTAAAAAGCGCGTGGCTGGTGGAGACGCTGGCGGCTTGCGCGCCAAAAATCACCGGAGACGGAGACGCGGCGGCCCTTCTGGGGCAGGCTTTGCAAGAGCAAGGCGCGATGTCGATTTCCGCGCCGGTTTGGGCCGCGGCGCTGGCCGAAGGATTGGGCCGGAGGCTGAAAGAGGCCGCAGAGGCCGCGCCGCGAGCAAATGCCGCTGAAATCGAGCGCGCGGCGTTTCGGGCGTTCGCCGTGGACGCCGGAGCGCTTCGAGATTGCGTCCTGGCGTCCCCGGGCTTCATGCAGGCGCTGCCCAAAAAGTTCAATTGGGGATTCCTGATGCGCCAGCAGGAGCGGTGGCACGAGGAGCGGCGAAATGAGAAATTTGAAAAATCAGGCGCAGCCTCGCTCGCGTGGGCGCCAGTGGCCGCGTCTTTCGTGTCAGGAGACCTGAGCGCGACACCGTTGGCGGACGCTCGCGCGCTGTATGAGGAAGGCCAGAAAATGCATCATTGCGTGTTTTCCTACGCAGAGCGGTGCCACGAGGGGAGAGAGCGCATTGTCTCGATTCAGCGCGCAGGCCAGCGCGTCTCGACGCTAGAGCTGTTTCCCTTGAACGCGGCGCGGCAACAAATGAATTTGGCCGCGGACGGCTCCAACGCGCACAAAGTCCACTCTTGGAAGATTGGGCAAAACAACGGCCCGTGCAACGCGCAGGTCAAAGATACTGAGGTTTTGGCGTTTTGCGACGCTTATGCGACGCGTCTGATGGAGGTTGCAAACGAGCTTCGCGAGGCTGCGCGCGCGGAAGAGGCCACCGCCGCCAGCCTTCTCGGAGGGAAATCGCCTCGCCCAAAAAGGAAAAAAAACGACGCGGAAGATGCGCCGGCGCAACCAAGAGGCCGGGCGTCGCGAATGTAGGGTGGGCCGTGAGGGGCGTGGGGGCCAAAAGCATGCACGAAATGGGGGCAAGTGGGGCAATTGGGGAGGCAAGCAGCATTTGCGCTGCGCGCAAACGCCAGCATGAGAGAAATATGGCGCTGGCGGGCTCGGCTTTTCTCCACTGGGCGGATATTGGAGGCTCGATTTGCGCGCCGACAGGACACGGCTCGAAAAAGCCCCTAAAATAAATATGCGGGATTGAATGGGCTGTGGACTTGGCTGCGCCGACAAGATGAATCGGCCGGCCAATTGGCCTGCCAGCTGGGGCGCTCGCAAGATTATTTAAATATTTTTTCCGGTTTTTCGATCTCAGCGCCATTTCTTCATATGGGCGATGCCGCCCGCAAGGAGAGCTTCATGAGAAAGTTTTGTTTGCTGTGCCCCGGTGTCGAGGCCGCCATTCCGGAGCACATGATTGAGCAACTCCGGGCGTTGCCAGGCGTGATCGTGAATCACGCCTCCACGATGTCCCCCATCGCGAGCGTGAGCTTCGGGGGCGATGAAGTCGAGCTTCGAGAGCTTTTGGCGCAAACGGACTGGTCCGAAATCGAGGTTGTCGTGAGCGAAAGCCGTTCGTATCGCTTGTCGGAGCGCGGCGCCTCGCCACTCCCCGCGAATTGAGTTCGAAATTTAAAAAAGGCATTGAAAATGAAAAATGAATCCGTCGAAAGCAACCTGGCCACTCTTCTGCTGACGCAGCTGTCGGACTCCGCCCTCAGTGGCTTCATTGCGCGAGCGTTGAGCCCGACCGTGGCGGGAAATAAAGAATGGGACGCTCTGATGCAGGGCGTGGCCGCTCGCGCGGAGGACATCGCGAAAGACAGCGAAGCAAGGAAAAACGCGGTCGAACTTGAATTCGCCGACTCGTTTAGCCACAATGCCATTGACGACTGGGATCCGTCTCCGGCAAAAGCCCAGCAATTGGCCGCTTTTTCCCGCGCGTTGAGCTTGAAGGGCCCGCAGGGAGAAGTCGCCGCGGAGCGATTCAAGCAAACTTTTGGTTCGGCGCAGTGGATTCAATGGATGGCCGAGGCCGGCGTGAAAAGCGGAGAAATGTCGAGCGCCGAGGCGCGCGAAGACGCCAAAGACTTCATTCTCTCGGTGTTTCAGGCGCAAGAAGCCCCCGGCAACAAAGCATTGCTGGAAATGGCGCGGTTTTGGCTGCGCGACGAATATTTTGAGGAAGTCGTCGCCGCGCGCGGAGACACCGCGCTGAAGGAATGCATGCGGCTTGGCTTCTTGGAAGAACTGCTGGTCGGCGAAGTGTTTGAGGGCGTCGCGCGCCAGCACCGCAGCAAGGGCTATGGCAAGAAAAAGTGGTCCGCCGAGGTGGTCGCGGTCGTGGAAAGCGCAGTGTTGAAAAAAGAGCTGGCGCAAGTGGATCGCGCGGCTGTCTTGCCTGGGCAAGAGCCGAGCGTCGAAAGAACCGCGAAGGGCGCCTCGAGATTGTGAACGACGGCGTTTTTTGTGGATAGCCAAGGATGGGCGATCCCTTTTATGAGAGAATGAGGGGCGCGATTTCCCAATCCCCAATATCCAACGAAAAGCCATGCCCTCCGCCCAATTGAACTCCGAGACGAAAACCATGACGCCACAAGAAGCTCGAACGCAGATGTGGTCGGCCGTGCGCGACATGGTCGAGCGAAATGGCAACTCAGAAGATTGGGTTGAAAAAGCGAAAACAGCAATCCAAGCGGGCGCAGACATCAATGAGCTCGCAGGAGAGGCGCCTGGGCTGAGTGATGATTTCAAGTTCTTGGGCGGAATGACGCCGTTGATGTGCGCGGCGCTCTGGGATGGAGCGGCGTTGGCGGAAGCGCTGATGCGCGACTCGGACGCAGGCCGGACGGCTCGTGGCTCAGGATTGACGGCGTTGGAAATCGCTGTCGCACACCGAAGCGTGTCCGCTTTGAAGATGCTTTTGACGCTGGACGACACGCGTCTGGATCCGGCCATGCAAGAAAGAATGTGGCGCTTGGCGATCGTTGGGGTGCGGGAAAACGAATTCGCCGGGGACGCGGCCATCGCGCAAGCCTGTCTTGTGGAAGTCGCGAAACGTGTTTCTCCTGAATGTTGGGAAAACGACGCGTTGCTGCTGGCGCGCGTGGCGCTGTCGCTGGACGCCGCCGATGTTTTGCGGCTCGCGGCGCAAAAATGCGACTTGAACGGCGTGAGCCGCCAGCATGTGCGGCCTGATGAGTCCGCGTTGATTCACGCGGTTGACGACGGCGCTCGCGAATGCGTGAAGGAGCTCCTCGCGATGGGTTTTGACGCCAACGCGCCCGGTTGGAAAGGAACTCTGCCTTTGGTGGAGGCCTCAAAACGCTCCGATTGCGATTTGATTAAAATTTTGCTGCCATTCGCGGATGTGAACGCCGCCGATGGGTCAGGAAAAACGGCTTTGATGGTGGTGGCGGAGGCTGAGGGCTTCTTGGACGAAGAGAAAAATGAAATTTTGCGAATATTGCTGAACGCGGGAGCTAATCCCGACGCGTGCGACAACCACGGAAAAACAGCGTTGCACAGGGCGGCCGACGCGCTTTCGATCCAGATTTTGGGGGCGGTTTCAAACGTTTCGATCAAAGACAAAAAAGGGCACACCGCTTTCGAAAGCGCGTTTTTGGACAACGCTTGGGATCAGATGGGTCATTTGGCGGCCGAAATGGCGAATGCGGGCATGGATGTCGACGCTTTGATTTTGAAAATGGTGCATGAAAAGGCGCCGAAATTAGCCGCTCTCTCGCAAGCGCAAGCTTTGAGGCGCGAAGTGCAGTCCGTGGCAAAGCCGGCAACGGCGCAGAAAAATGACAGCGCGCGCTCTGGATTAGATGGAGAAAAAGAAAGCAAAAACGATGCCCTTGAAAAGAAAAGCGAGACCGTGTCCCAAAAAAGAATAAAAAAACGACTCTGAAACGTCGCCTCCATCTCGTGGCCTCTGAATCGGGTTCGCGAATCCAGAAAAAATTCCGATTGCGAAAACCCATGACAAACAGCCAACAAAAAACGCCTTTGACGCCTGCCGCTTGGATTGCCCAGATCGAGCGGCAAACGAATAAAGCCCGTTCTCGCAAGCCAGGCGACGGGCTTGACCGCGCGCTGGCGAGCTTGCGCGAACCGTGCCCTGCGGCGCAAGAAAATCCGGCGGTTTTTCGGCAGGGCTTCATGGCGGCCATCGGTGGCCTTTGGACAATCCAAGGCTCCGAGGGTTTTGGCGCTCTGGCAGAAATCGCGAAGAAGAATCCGGGGGCGCTGGGGGCTATTGACGATCCTGTGCCAAAAGAGCTTTTATTCCAAGCGGCGGTGACTGGGAATTGGGAGCCGTTGCATAAATTCCCAGCGTTGGCGGCGCGGATGGGCTCGGCGGCCTCGCTCGCGCAGTGGACCCCTGAGCACGCGAATGTGTTGGCAGGGGGGTGCACAAAACAAGCGGTTCGCATGGCTGAAGCCGCTGCCATGGCATTGGGGTCGGGCGCGCCAAGGGAAAAAAGCGAAATGGCCGCCCTGTCGAGATTGAAAATGGTTTTGCTGGCGGCGCTCGACGAGCGATGCCGCAATCCGGCCGTCGCGAAAAAATGGCTGGCGCAAACGCCGTCCAGCCCCGCGCGAACGGAGTTGTTGGGGGATTTGTTGTGCTGGGCCGCCGCGCGAAACTACGAAAAAGGCGCAGAATGGCTGCTGAAAGCGGGCGCCGCAGACTCGCCCGGCGCTATTGAGCGAGCTCTGGAAGCCAATGCGCGATATCCAGCCGGCTGGCGCATGAAAGTCGCGGATGTCCTGTTGAAGCGCCCCGTCGATTGGAGCCAGTGCCGCGCCCTAGGCATGGCGCTCGCTTGGGGAAATGAAGCCGGGGCGGAAGCGATGCTCGCGGCGGGCGCTCCCGCGAACGGTCCGGCCAGCCAGGATTTGCCGCGAGGATTCCAGGGCGTGAAGGGCGCCGCGGGATGGGAAAAGCTGCGTCCCGAGCCCCTTGCCGGAGCGGCTCTCCTCATGAAAGAAAACAAAACCCGCGGGCTTCGTTGGATCAAGCGGTTGGTGAATAACGGCGCCCAAATCGCAGGCTGCGAGCCAGAGAAAAGCGCTGTGGCAAAAATCGTGATCAACTACGGAAATGCCGCTGGCGCAGAAAGCGTGTTGCGAGCCCTCGAGAAAATGGGCGGATTGCGCCCTGAGGCATGGGCTGTGGTTGAAAAAGGGGCACGCTCTTACGAGCGCCAAAATGCACCGGAGGCCGGCCCGATGGATCAGTTGTCGCAAGAGCTGAAAGCTCGCTCTGAGCAGCAGATTCTCTCGCGTGAGGTGGCCCGCGCCAAAGTCCGGCAAGCCAAGAAAAGGGAAGCCAGCGCCAATCGGCCAGGCGTCGACGCGGACGCGGGCTCCAAGCCAAAAAGCAGAGCCATCAGAATCTGACTCTCTTTCTGGCTCTCTTGCTTGCGCGCGAGCGGGCGATCCCGACGATCCCGTGGGACAATAGGCGTTGTCCACAAAGGGAGAGCGCCCCGTTCGCTGCGACAAAGCGTCCCTGGAATCGTTTTTTTGCGGTAGAATGAAGAAGGGGGATCGAGTTGGATTTGTGTTTCGGTGTCGCCGTGGAGGCGGACCTCCATCGCTCATGCAATTGAAGTTTTTTCGGATTTTCAAATGCCAAAAACCACTGTGCCAGCCGTTGTTTCCGTTTCGCCCTCAGCGGCAAAAAAAACAGCAAAAGCGGCGCCGGAAAAAAAACCGTATGTGGTCGTCGCTCACGCCGCGTCCAAAAGCTGCGCCTGGATCGAGGCGGAGCGGCGTTTCATCCCCAATAATTTTCCTGCCGCTGATTGGGCTCTTTTCACCGATTGGGCCATGGACAAAGAGGGCGAGGCCGTGGATGCGCCAGAGGTGGGCGAACAGCGCCAAAAGATCGACGACACGAGCTTCCGAGGCAATGGCTATCTGGATTTCGCGATGGCGCTCATTCCAGCCGGAGACGACATCGAGCAGTGGAAAAACGCGCTGCGCGATTTGGCTTTCAGCGCATACAGCGAGGACCATGGCGACGACGCTCACGGTGAAATTAGCGCGGCTGTTGCGATTTGGTTGTTGCCCAACGGACGGGCGACTTTTGGCGTGATCACCGCGGGGCTCGACACGAAAGAGCGCCAGCTGGATCCGCTTCTGGTGGAGCGAGGGCTGACGCCGCCGGACTGGAATCCGCAAGACTGGACCTTGCTCGGCTCGGAGTTCACGCTTGGGGAGGATGTTTGGGATGAGGGCGGCCCGCACCCGCTAACCAAAGAGCTGCAAGCGGTCAAAAAGTGGCGCAAGGCGGTTGATGAACGAACTGCGATCGCCGCGTCTTTGCCGGCCGAAGACGCAGCGAGCCCAGCCAGGCCGCCGCGCACGAGGGCTCGAATCTGAAAGAGCCACGCCCACCAAAAGCTATTGGCGTTGTTGTTTTGATAGCTTTTAGTGGGGGCCTTTTTTGCAGGCCAGTATTTAACCAAAAATTGAAATAAAAAATAGGCCGAAATAAACTGTTCGTTGAACTGCTCCGCAGTGTCGCAGCGACCAGTAACAGCGACGAGCAACTTGGGCCAATCGCCCGGCGAGGAAGCGCTGGCGCTGAAAGACACGTTTTGGAGCGGCCGGTGTCGGTGAAAATTCCTCTTGCCAAAAAGACGATTTCCCGGCAGACTGTCCGCATCGATCGACGAAACGACTCACTGGACGCGATTTCATGACCATCCGCGCTTTCACCCCCCTTCCTGGAGACATGGCTGAGCATTAGGTTTTCACAACCTAAGGAGCTTTGCCCGTGTCAAAAAATCACCGCCGTTCCGTTCCCACGCTCGCGTCGGAGCACATCCCTGTCGACCTCATTCACCGTGAGGGCGTCTCCTACCGCTACGGCTCTGTCCGCGATTTCGTGAAACGCGTGGGCTGGAATTTCGCAAGCCACTGCGGAAACGAACAATTCAATCTTCTTCGCAGCGAGCCGTCCTTTGTCCGGATGGCCAATGGCGCGCCGGGCGCCACGGTTCGCGAAGTGAGCGTCCATCGCTCCAATTGGGTGTTGCGCGACGCAGTGGGCCGCGTCATTGGCCACGAAGAGCTCCACGACGCGGCGGAGGAGCTGCGCCGCGAGCGCTGGCGCGCCCGCATGAAGGCTCACCCCCTGACTCGCTGGAGCATCAGCCTCCTGGGCCTGGAGTGGGAAGGCTCGGGACCCGTCCCTGGCACTGGCCGCCGGCACGGAGGACACTACTTTCGCCATCCGCGCACGCACGCGGAAAATCGCCAAAATGCTTTTGTCGACCGCGAAGCCGGCGAAGTCGGCCCGCGTGGAGCGCGCCGCCACAGCCCCACGGCTTGGGATGATTTCGGGATTTCGTCGCGCGGAGACCGTTGCTGGAAGCGCCACCGCGCGGCTCAACACGGTGGATCCGGCGCGCGTCGCGCGGGCCACCGCGGCGGCCGGGGAGCCCGCGCCGATCGTGGTCTCGCGATGGATCGCGAGAAGGGCGACATCGCTGCGTTGGACTGGGAGTTTCGCGATTCTGGCGTCGATTTCGAGGAGAACCGTGGCTCGTGATTTGGGTTGCCGTTTTCCCCCGAGAAAAGAGTCAATCGGGCAAAACGCGAAAAAATGAAAAATCGGCTCGGCGAGGCGGGCCCGGGAGGATCAGCCCATTCATGCGCCCCTCGCTGCTGAATGGGTTGCGTGTCGGCTTCTGCGGAAAGGCTTTCTTGTCCTTGTGCGTCGAAGAAATACGCGAGACAATGGAGGATCGCAAAAAGCAGCCCAAATCACGGATTTTTTCATGGCCCAGAGCAGTTTTCATTCTTCGATCCCAAAAAAAATCACTCGCCCATGGATGCAGAGAGAGCTTGGCTCGCTCACGGAGGAGTTGCGCGAATCGATTCAAGCGGGCGACACCGCGCGCCTCAACGCCGCCCTTGAAGAGACGCAGGGCCCGTGGGGGATGGCGTTGGGAAAAGACGGCCTGGTGGACGCGATGAGAAGGGCCATGGAATGCGCCATTTCTTGCCAAAAAACAGCATGCGTGGAGCGGCTTCTCCCATTGACCGATGTCGAGTCGCCCCTGGGGGACGACACCACATTCCTGATGATGGCGTGTTGGTGGCCAGTGGCCAAAACGGTCGAGTTGTTGATTCCTCGCAGCGATGCCAACGCGCGCATGGCCGACGGGCAAACCGCCTTGATGATGGCGGCGGACAATGGCAACGCCGAAATCGTGAAATTGCTGTTGCCGGCCGCGGACCCCAATCTGGTGAATAAGGAAGGCTTGAACGCCTTGATGATGGCCGCGGGGAGCCCGAGCGAGGGCAACGCCGAAGGTTGCGAGGCCTGCGTGAGACTGCTGGCCGACATCACGGCTGATTTGGAAGCGAAGTCGGCGTCTGGCTTCACCGCCCTCATGATTGCGGCCACAAACAGGGAGGGCGTCGCGCACAAGCCTCTGCTGGGCGTGTGCGATCCCGAGACGCGCTCCGGGCACAAGGGCCGTCGCGCGCTGGAAATCGCCATTGCGCGAGGGCGAACCGCTTGCGTCATGGATTTGTGCTCCGTGAGCGATTTGTCCGCCCGGAACACCGAAGGATTGACGGTTTTTGAGCAAGCGATTGACCGAGGGCGATGGGAGCTGGCGGATCAGCTTCCGCTGGAGAAAATGCCGTTCGACAGCATCAAGCGGGCGATCGAGAAAAACGCCGATCGACTGCCGCGCGCCAGCGCCTGGCTGGAGGCGCGGGAATTGGCGGGAGCGATCCGCGTTGTTGGAGAGGTGGGGCCGGGAGCGGCGGCTGAATCCGAAGAAACGGCCGGGGCCATTCGAAAAACAAGAAAGTTGTGAGCGCGGCATGGCCGTGTCTGATGGGTCGTCCAGCGCCCAGCAACGGCATTTTGGGCGCGCAACGGCCATAAACATTTGCGAGAGAACCAATGAGCAATCCAATTGAAATAATTTTCAATGCCGCCGCGGAGGGCGACGCAGACAGCCTGGCGCATGCATTGGAGAGCGGGTTGTCCGCGCTGGATCGAGATGACTTCGGGCGCACGCCACTGATGATCGCCGCGAACAACGGCCATCACGATTGCGTGAAAATGCTGTTGCCTTTGTCAGAGCCCGAAACGGTTGACGAGTTGGGGCGAGACGCCTTGATGCACGCGGCCGCGGGCGGTTGCGTGCTGTGCGTGCGAGAGCTCATGGGCTCCTGCGACCCGCTCGCGGAAGACGACGCCGGCTCAACCGCGCTGATCGTGGCCGCCGGCTCAACCGCGGAGTGCGTGAACGCGTTGCTTGCGGGCTCCGATCCTGCGGCGGTCAATGTGTGGGGGCGCAACGCCTTGATGAACGCGGCGGATGCGGGAAAAGACGATTGCGTGGAGGCGCTCCTGCCATGGAACGACCCGGCCCAAACGGATCAAAATGGGGAAACGGCTCTCGGGATTGCCTTGAAAAACAATCAAAAAAAGTGCGTGCAGCTGTTGCTGGGCCATTGCGGGCCAAGCGAGCGCACGGACGGATTGAACGCCGCGCTGAGGCTTGCGTGCGCGCTCGACGACGGCGTTTGGGCGAGCCGTTTGCTCGCGGACGGAGCCAATCCAAACGACAAGGACAAAAAGGGCCAAACGCCGCTGATGATTGCGGCCGGTGTCGAACTCCCAGAGATTAAGCGCTGGATGGAAGACGCGCTCAATCCATTCGCCGCGCAACCGGCGCCGCCAACGCCTCAAGCGAGGGGCTGCGATCGAAAGCCCGGGGAGCCCCGGCCCTGCTGGGAAATTCTCTTGCCGGTGTCCAATCCGCTGCTGACGGACAAAGAGGGCGACAACGCTTTGATGCGCGCCGTCATGGCGCATAACGCAGAAGCTGTTCGGGCCTTGGGGCCTGTGAGCGACTTGATGGTCAAAAACCAACAAAAGCGAACGGTGGCCGATTTGGCGAAGGACAATGAGCGCCTGGGGAGCCCCGACTGCGCGCAAGCGTTGCGTGAAGCGCGGGCAGAAATTGAGCGTCGGGCGCTTTTGGCCGAGTGCGAAGCTGGGCAAACAAAAACAGGCGTGGCGCCGTCGAAACGGCCGAATTCGGCAAAAAGAGTGTGATGCGCGATCGTGATGGCGCTTCGTTTCGATTTTGGCTGGTGTTCAAAAAAGGATTTGGAGCGCCGATGGCGATGAAGGAAAAGCGGGCAGGATGAAGGGCTGCACGGTTGTGGACGAATAAATTCGCTGCCTTGCGGCGCTCCCCGCGCTGCGGTATTCTGGCTTAAATCATCCGCCGCGCGTTAAATAAGACGGCGCCACAATTTAGATCAGCGCTGAGTTGGCCGAACATGGCTCACCGCGTTGCGTCTGTCAAATACGTCGCCTGGATTGGACAGGCGTTTCTGTGTTTTTTTCGTTTTTGTCGGGACACGTTGCGCGATTGGGGGTTGAAATCGCTTTCATCAAGTCTCTGCGTTCGGCGCGCGCATGCGCAATCGGCGTGAGTTTTGGGTCAAGGTCGCGCACAAAATTCAGGAAAAGATCTTCTTGCTCCACGGACAGCAGGTCGCGCGAGCAACAAAAATCGAGAATGGGCAGATCCCTTGGGCGTGGATGTGGCCTTTTTTGTGCGTCGTCAAAAAATCGCGTTGCGCTCTCGCGAGCCATGGCGTAGGCCCGCGACGCGTCAATCGCGCGCATGGAGTCAAAAACGCGAGACGCCCAATTCAAGTTCCAGGATTTGAGCGCCGCGTCAAGAGCGCGCGCGCCGCCTTGATCGTTGAAGGGATCGCAAAAAGGGGCGAGTATCTCCAAAATGTCGTCGGCGGCGAATTCGTTTTGCAAAGCCAGGGCGAGCGGGGAGATTCCGAGAGCCATTTTTCCGCGTTGGGGCAATAGAGCGCGGACGCGAGCTTCATTCAAAAGCGTCGTCGTCTTGCACAACGCGTTCAAAGCCGTGTTGCCGTTCGCGTCGACGCGCTGGGTGTCAGACATCGGAGCCAAAAGGTCAACAGCCTTGGCATAGCCAAAGCTGATGGAAAAGGTCAACGCGGTCTCGCCATTGCAGGAAATGGAGGCGTTCAAATTCACGCCCAAATTCACAAGCCGACCCAGAAAATCGAGGTGCCCGGTGTTGCCGACGGCGCGGCCCAAAAAAGTTCCATGGCCAAACTCCGGAAGCGCGGCCAAAGCGTTCTGGAGCCAGGCGTCATCGGCGCTTCGCGCTTGGGCAAGAAGGGCGTCCAGCCGTTGCGAATCGATTTCAGAGCGCGCGCCAATCGCCATGAACGGAACCCACTCGGGGGGCGTTTGGACAAGCGCGCCTGATGTCTGCGCCCAGGCCATGAACTCGGTTTCTCGGCGCGCGGCGCACGCAACCCATGCTTGCGCCCACTGCTCGGGCGTGGCGGTGGACTCTTCCGAAGCGCCAAAAAGAGCGCCGGCTGGGGGGTTGAACGCGCTTGAATGCGTTTTTGACATGGATGGGGCGGAATCGAAGAAGGGAATGCAGAAAATCACTATAGGGCATCATTTTAGCGCTTTTTGGGGCCACCCCCACGCCAGCTCACGCCCCATTGGTCAGAAGACGGAATGCGCATTCACAAAACCGAGGAGGGCATGGACTCGTTTGCAGTAATGTCCAAAGTATTTTAAACAGCCATTTTTGCTTAATATTTAGGCACTTTGGACAGACTGAGGAGAGGGCGATTCTCCTTGTGGAAGCATTTTTGAATCGATTTTCTCTACAAAACTTCATGCACAAGAATGCCTCGAAATACTTTGGACATTAC
>Ga0105859_1000467_pt1 | contig 13272 bp, 13 predicted proteins | sample OrgsoiDNA_201063_FD_89684 | JGI IMG/M metagenome (GOLD analysis project Ga0105859, IMG submission 89684) | Permafrost soil microbial communities from the Arctic, to analyse light accelerated degradation of dissolved organic matter (DOM) -... | ecosystem: Environmental > Terrestrial > Soil >...
GACCCGCTTCTCGCCAACGGAATCAGCATCATCCGCCCAGGGCAAGCCGACGAGGGCGTCGGCTGCGGACCAGGGGGTCCGCCCCACAATTAATGCAGACTGTCCGATACTGACAAAACCAAGGGACATTGGGCATTCAGCCTGCCATGACGTTTTTCCGCATCCTGTTAGATTAGAGCATGAGCGATGCGATCCCTGCGGGTATGCTCGACAGCCTCTTGGACCCGTTGAGCCGGTGTCTGGATGCCGAGTCAGCTCGGCGCGTGACTGAATTCCGGATCGATAAGCATATCCAAGCGAGAGCAGATGCGCTCGCCGAGCGAGCGAACGAAGGTCTTCTTAGCTACGACGAGCGGGCCGAGTATCAGGCGTTCATCGATGCTTCAGACTTCATCGCCATCTTTAAACTGAAGGCCTTGCGCAACTTGGATTCGAATCCACGCGTGTGATAGATGCCTCGCCAAGCCGCCTGAAAGGCAGCTTGCAGCCATGATTGGCTGCCCCACCCAGAAGTTTCTCTGAAGTCCCGGTTCTACGGCTCGATCGCAACCTGCACGCGATTGCTTTCCGAACCGTCGGCGCTGATATACAACTCCGACGTGCCGGCGTTGTTGATCGCGGGCAGTTGCACTTCGATCAGATAGAAACCGATATAGCCGGGCGCCAGGGTGGCCCGCGTCACGGGAATCGCCGTGCCATTCAGATATGCCCGGACCGCCGCCAGAACTTCCGGGGGATTATCCAGACCCGCCGCCAGACCCGTCGGCCAACCCGCCCGCACTTTGCCCAACCCGGTGGCAAAAATCTGAACTCGCGCGCTGGAATGAGCCGCATTGTGTCCGTCCAGAAGCAATCCGCTTTCGGCATCCTGCAATAGAGGCGCGCCGTCCCGGCTCACAAAAATCGCCGGCGATACGGGCTGGAGTTGAAGCTCGACCGGCACTTTGCCGCCGGGCGTTTGCAAAGCCAGAACGACGGTCGGCCCCACGGCATCGAACGGAACCTGAATCTGGGAAGCGTCGTCAGCCGCCGCCAGCACCGGGAACACCAGGTTTCCGCCGTTCGCCGCGGTCACGCGCCCGCCGATCACGCTGAGCAGCGATCCGGGCGCCGCCGGGCGCAGGCTGAAATCGGCGGCGTTCACAACCCGCAGGCTGTTCGTCCGGTGCGGGGCCGCGGTCGCGTACACGCCATAACCGTCCAGTGCCGCATACAATTGAACACCCGCCGGGTCCAGTTTCACATCGGTGGCGGCCGCCGCCGGCAGCAGGTTGTCCGAGAGGCTGGTCCATTTGACCAAAGGCGAGCCGGCATTATCCAGATCGGCGTGGGTCCAGAAAACTCCCTTATCGGTGGCCAGGTAAACCGCGCCCGAAGCGCGCTCGGCCGTCACCGCATGGGCGGCGGCGCTCGGCAGATTCGAATCCAAGGCGTCCCAGAAGTTGCCGCCGTTGGTGGTGCGCAATACGTGGGGACCATTGGCGCCGCCCAAGGCCGCCAGCGCCGTCTGCGGCCGCGTGGGATCCACAAAAATGCGCTCTATCGGGCCACTGGCGCGGTCGGTCGGCGTCAGGCGGAAACTGGCGCCGTTGTCGATCGAAACCCAGATATGGCCGTCGATCGAGCCCGCATAAATGGTTCCCTCAGCTTGGCCGTAGGACACGATCTTGACGCCGGTCCTGGTTGAAAACTGCTGCAGCATTGCAGACTGCCGGGCGGTCTCGCTCTCCGGCCGCCCGTCCAAACGGGCCGGCGCCGGCAACCAGACCGAGCCTCCCGGAGGCAGTTCCAGCACGCCCAGACCTTCGGACTCCACCCGCGTTCCGGCAGTCCCGCGGGGCGTGGAAAGAATGCGCTTCACCGCCAGATTCGGCAGAAATTGATTCAGCCCGGCCCACGAAAGACCGCCATCCATCGACCGCCATACGCCGTAATCGTTGGCGGCCACGAGATGGTCGGCATTCACCGGCGAGACGGCCACGCTATGCTGCCCGCCGCCAATCACGGATTCCGACTTGAACCCGGTGAGATTCGCCCAGGTGTGCCCATCGTCGTCGGACCGCATCAACTGGCGGCCCATGGAATACAGCCGGGACCGTGTCATGGCGATGACGCGCGCACCCGGCTCCGGCAGCCGTACCGCCTGGGCCGCCATGGGATCGGAGGGTTCCGCTACCGGTCCCGCAAGCGCCACGGCCGGCGACCAGGTTTCGAAATCGTCCGTGCGGAAGACCTTGCCTGAGCGCGTGCGTGCGAACAACTCCCCGGTATCATTGAACCAAACCTTATCCACCGGGCCGGTTGCCGGCGACGCCAGCATCAGTTCTACCGCGGAACTCCCCACCTTCCGCCAGTTGGGGCCGGTCTGTGCCTGGGTGATCGAAACCAGGGCGATCGAAACCAGCCCGAGCGACAGGGTGAAACGCATAACCCAATGGAGTGTTCCCTTATGACACACAGTTGATACCTATTCTACCTCATTTCGGTCGGGTCCGTCTTAATTAAACTGCTGAATTCAGGTACCTTGTGACTAAATTTTAATTCCGGCCCCCTGTTTGCTATGCATGTTTGGTGCTAGACTGAGTCTGTTCCAGCAGCGGCTACGGGGTTCAAGACGTCCGAGTCTAAGATATATAAGGTGATAATGCTCCGGCGCTTCAGAATGGTGCGGTCCGTGCATACGCTGCTCCTGGCGGTCGCTTTCATGGTCTGCCTGGCCCCATTGCGGGCCCAGGACATGGCTGCGGCGAAAGTGGTAACGCTGGTGGGCGACGTTTCCTGCCTCATAGACGGGCCGGCCGGCAACAAGTGGGCCCTGAACGAGGGCCAAACCGTACAGGCAAGATGGATCGTCAAGACCGGGAAGGACGGCTACGCCAAGTTCCAGGTTTCCGATGGCAGCACGTTTGAAGTCTTCCCCGATTCCGAAGTGACCTTCCGCCAGGATCCCGGTAACTGGACCCATCTTCTGAATGTCTGGATCGGCCACATCAAGGTCATGATCCAGCATCTGCCGGGCGTGGCCAATCCGAACAATGTCACCAGCCCCACCGCCGTGATCTCGGTTCGGGGGACCGTATTCGATGTTGTCGTCGAAGACCTGACCGGTACTACGTTCGTAAGCGTGGATGAAGGGCTGGTACAGGTGCATCATCGAATGCAGCCCGGAAACGACAAGTTCCTGAACCCGGGTGACTCCGTCCGCGTCTTTCCGAATCAACCCCTGGCTAAAGCCATCGACCGCGGAAATATTCTGCTGCAAGCCGTGAAGAAGGCGGAGCAGGCAATCTATGACGGACTGCTGCAGCGCGGCATCCCCGGCGGCGGAGGGGCGGGCACGGTACCCTCCACTTCTGGCGCTCAGGGGGGCGCTCAAGGTGACAGGGGCAAGAATAAGGGTGGATCGGGCGGGGTTCCGGTTCCTCCCGGCGGGGCCCCGGTTCCTCCCGGCGGCGCGCCACCACCACCGCCTCCTCCACCCGGCGGCGGCGGTTAGGGTTGCCTGCTTCCTCCTGTTGATAATCCCCGTGATAAATTGAGAGAGTGCGGATGACTATTTTCGTCTGCGCCGCGGCGTTGTATGCCCAGGCGCAGTATGCCCAAGCGCAACCACCGTCGCCACCACCGTCGCAACCACCGTCGCCACAGGCGTTGCAACAACCAGTGGCGGCCGGTCTGGAACCGGCTTGGGATATGGTCCCCGTTTTGCAGGAAATGGGCGATCACGCCGCGCGCCTGTTACCCATCCTGGCTCAAATCGACGTGAAACCGTGGATGGAAAAGGGCGCGTCGGAAACCTATGCCGGCCAGTTGGAGTCCAGCAAAGACCAGGCCAAAGCGCTGGCCGATGGCGCGCGCGCGCTGGCTCGGAATCCCGAGAAGCTGTCGGCTTCGCTCGAGCTCTTCTTCCGCATCGAAGGTTTGGAAAACATGCTGGAGTCGCTGGTTGACGCGCTCCGCAAATATCAGGGCCAGCAGGCGGCGCAGCAACTGGCCATCGCGGGTGCGGAGGGCGGCGCCAACCGCGAACGGTTGCGTAGATACATCGTCAATCTGGCCGCGCAACGCGAACAGCAGTTTGAGGCGATGGACCGCGAAGCCCAGCGCTGCCGCGGCGTGCTGGCGCAACCCGGCCCGCCCACATCGGGAAGGAAGAAATAACACCGCCATGCCTTTCGTCTGCAGTATCTGTGGAGAGCAATCCACGCGCATCTGTGCCCGTTGCACGAAGGACGCATGCGACAACCACCTCTGCGAAAAATGCCTGCGATGCAGCGACTGCTGCGAGTGCGAAGTCACGCTCGCCAAACCCGTGCACGCGTCTGCCCGTCCGGTAGTCCGCGCCGCCGCGGCGGTGGAGGCGGAGTTGGAACCGGATCCCGAGCCGCGGTTACCGGAACCCGACCCGGATCCCGTGCCGATGCCGGAGGAACCCGGACCGATGGCGCCGTAAGCAGGCAGGCCAGGAGGCCTACCCTACTTTGGGATAAGCGGCCTCCACCTGTTTGCGAACAAACTCCAGGTCGCGCCTTATGGCGGCGATGTCGTTTTTCGGCTGGTAGGCCATCGAGATCGAGATCGGGCCCACGAAACGCACCCGCGCCAGGGTTGCGAAGAACGCCGTCCAATCCACCATGCCCTCGCCTAGCGGGCAGCCGGTGGCCTTCCATGCGCCGGCGGCATCCTTGGCCCAGTAGAAATCCTTCACCGTCACCGCCTTGATGCGCGCAAGCGCCAGGCGCACCGCCAGCGAACAGCCGTCCGTGCCGCCTTGCTCGGTGGCGTAGCCGGGGTCGAAGTCATAACCCACCCACCGCGGATCCACGCCGCGAATCATGGTATGGGTGTCCCAGATCGCGGAGCCCACATAATCGCCCGCCATATTGTGCAGGCAAGTGGCAATATTGTTGGCCCGCGCCACGGAAGCCAGGGCCATCAGCTCGCGTTGCACCTCACCGATGCGCGCGTCCGGATCGGGCGCGTTGTTGTACTTCCAGTAGCCGGGCCGCATCAGCGGAACCCCCATGAAACCGGCGATCCCCATAATCTGCCGGCCGTTGGGGTCGGCCCCCGATGTGACCGATGTCGAGAGGATGGGAACGTCCAGGCCCACGCCATTGACGGCTTCGATGGCGCGCATCAGGTCGGCGCCGGCCTGTTCCGGCGGCACGTGGCCGCCCGGTTCCACCGAAAGGTCGCAGCCGTCGAACCCCAGGTCGCGCAACACCATTCCCAGGTTGTCGTATTCCACTTTGGCAATCACCTTGGAATAGAGACAGACCGCGGGCGTGGTTCGCGGCTTGGAGAGCTGCTTGGCCCTGGTGCGGGGAACTGCATCCTGCGCCGCATCTTGTGCCGCGGCCTGTCTCGCCACGCTAACCGCGCCCGCCGCCGCCAGGAGTTGCCGTCTCGTCAGTGCCATTAGCCGGTGAAACCCACTGCTATTGTAGCCGCTTGCCCTTCAACACGGTTGCCAGCGCCTTCCTGATCACCGTCTCCCGATCGCCCTTTTCCCAGCTCCGCTGAATCTCGGCATCCGGCATCCCCGCGATTCTTCCCACCAGCAGAAACGGCGGCAGCGCATAGCGCAGCGTTTTCCACCGCGCCATTTCGGCCAGCGCCCCGAGCGCACGCTCGCGCATCAAATCCAGTGCCGCCGGGTCGGCGCGGTCCGTCAGAACCACCAGCGCTTCGGCGGATTGAACGCGGTCGCTCAGCACGATCGAATTCAGCATCTCCACAAACCAGGTTGCCTGTATCCGGATACCCAGATCCGGCTGCCTGGCGGCCAGCACGGCGACGGCCTTGAGCGACCGCACCGCGTTGGCGCGAACCGCGTCATCGGCGTCTTGAAGAGCATACTGAAGGTCGTTGACGATGGCTGATTTCCGTGGGGCGTAGCCGATCGCGGCGGCCGCCACGGCGCGTTCTTCCGGCTCCGAACCGCTGCGCAGCACCTGGCGCAACTGGTCCTCCCCATCGGCCGCGAAACCCGCCAGTTTCTCTTGCAGGGCCCGGGCTGCCGGGTCGGCCATCATGGAATGGCCGGCCGTGAGATCTTCCGCCGTGTTACCGGCCTGCGCCGCCCGCTCCACCGCGGCCAGGAAGGCGTGGTAGGTGTCCATGAGTTCCCGCGGCAGGGCGGCGTTCCCGGCGGGCGCAGCGCGGTAATCGAAGTGGGGCGAGCCTTTTTCTTCCACCCCGATGAAGAGGGTCACCGAGGGCCCCGCGCAACAGACCGCTTCGACGCGCGCCTGCACCACGCCGGATATTTCTTCGATGCGTTCTTCCATGGCGCCTTTGGAGGGTGGCAGCACCGCGCCCGGCTTCAACTCCAGGGCGCTCAAAATCTTGTCCGGGGCGGTCTTGCGCAGACCGTAGAAATTGATGTCGCCGACATGGGGAGCCTGGGCGCGGGTTTGGGGCGGGAAGGCGGCGGAGACCAGGGCCAGAAGTGCGAGAGTGCGCGTCACAATACTGAGACGCACGGCGTCCGGACGCGTTACCGATAGCGGGTACTACTTCTCCGGATCTCCTAAGATGTAGATCTTCTCGTCGGGGTGGGCCAACTTCAGGCGTCTGCGGATTTCCAGTTCCTGCTCGGACGGATTGTCGGTCAGGCGCCTGATGCGTTGCTTCTTGCGCTCCACCTCTTGCGCCAGGGCGGTATTGCGCTTTTCCATTTCCTGGATCTGGCGCTGCTTCTCCTGCCAGGCATGCATGCCTTTCGGGAAGGCGAGAAAAGCATAGGCCACCGCGGTCAGGAATACAATGACGCATGCGAATCGGGTGAGCGGCGCTTTCATGCTGGCGTTTTCATGCTAACGTTTTCATGCTAACGTCGGGGCCTGGAAGATAATATTAACATCGCTTGCCTGAAAAGGCCTCTGCAATTTTTTCAATGACCGATAAAATTGTCGTCTTAACCACCTGCGCCAACCAAAAAGAAGCCGAGAAACTGGCCCGCGCTCTCCTCGACGGCCGCTTCGCCGCGTGTGTGAGCGTGATTCCGCGGATGCGCAGTTTCTACCACTGGAAGGGAGCCATCGAATCGGCCGATGAATGCCTGCTCCTGATCAAATCGTCGCGCGAGTTATTCGAACCGTTGTCGGCCGCTTTGCGGAAGCTGCATAGCTACGAGGTACCGGAGGTGCTCGCACTCTCCGTGGTGGACGGCGAGCCGAATTACCTCAATTGGCTGGAATCGAACTTACGAAGCGGGACCGTATAGTGTACGATCGATTCCAACCAAATCGGGGCAACATGGAGGAGGGTCTGGCCCTCCTATTCGACATGGATGGCGTAATTGTCGATTCCAACCCGCTGCATCGCGAGTCGTGGGCGCTGTTCAACAGCCGTTACGGCGTTGCAACCACGGAAGCCATGCAGCAGCGAATGTACGGCAGGCGCAATGACGAGATTGTCCGCGATTTCTTCGGCGGCGGCCTTCCGCCCAAGGAAGTGGCCGCCCGGGGGAAGGCCAAGGAAGAGTTATACCGGGAGATGATGGCGCCGCGGGTGGAAGAGTTTCTGGTACCGGGGATTCGTCAGTTTCTGGAGCGGCATAAAGACATGCCCATGGGCCTTGCCAGCAACGCCGAACCGGAGAACGTGGCGCTGGTGCTCGATCGGGCTGCCCTGCGCCCGTATTTCCGGGCGGTGGTGGATGGCTGCCAGGTCCGGAATCCCAAGCCGCATCCCGACGCGTATCTCCGCGCGGCGGAGCTGTTGCAAGTAGAGCCGGCCAACTGCATCGTCTTTGAGGACTCGCCCTCGGGGGTGGCGGCTGGCGTGGCGGCAGGGATGAGGGTTATTGGACTCAGTACCACTTATGGCAACTTGCCTGGTACTCATATCACAATCGATAATTTCTTGAGCATCGATCTGGATCCATGGCTGTACACCCAAAGGCGCACGGCATGAGCCGTTTTCGCGGTCTGGCGCTGCCCGTGCTGCTGGCGCTCGGCGGACTCCCTTCCGCCGGTCAGACCAGGATCTCGCTCGATCAACTGGAAACTCGCCAACGTCCCGATTACACGCCGGTTTATGCAGGCCGGACCGTGCTCCTCCGAGGCGTGGTTTCGGCCAACGCCTATCACCTGCCCGGCTATACGTTCCTGCCGATTCAGGATGAGCGGCGTGGCGGTGTGCTCCAGGTACCCCAGGACAGCAAGCAGTTGAACGCGTACCACCCAGGCGACGAACTGGAGGCGGAGGGTACGGTATCGTCTATATACGGAACGGTCACGGTAGTTCCAACCCGGCTGAAGGTAGTGGATCGGAAAAAGCCGCCGGTTCCGCTCGAAGTGCCGGTTCAGGACTTGTCAGGCTCCCATTATATGGGTATGCTGGTTCGGACAGCCGGCCGGGTTCTTGACGCGAATTACAACAGCGGCGGCGCGTTTCTGATGATCGCCTCTTCGCAGGGCCCGTATAAGATCTTCGTGCCGCGAGCGCTCGACAAACCGGCCCCCACCATAGATCGTTTCGCCAAGGGAGACACGGTCAGGGCGACCGGGATCGCCATCCAGTATTGTGCGCAGCCTCCGTATAACCGCTGGTACGAACTGGTGGTGCGGGATACGCCGGAGATTGTGACCGTGGGCCGCAATTGGTTCCTGCCGCCGTTTATGATTGCGGCCGGACTTGGCGTGTTGCTGATTGTGGGCTTCATGATGTGGGGCCGTGAGCGCCGTCTCCGCGGCCAGCGCAAGCGGTTGCGCACCACTTACCAACTGGGCGAAGAGATTCTGGGAGCGTCGTCCCCCGAAACTATTCTCAAGCGAATCTCCGCGGCCTTGCCCGGAATCCTGGGCGTGACCGGGGTTCAATTGTATGTCTACAATCGGGGCGCGAAGACCCTGGATTCGGTGGTCGACGAAAACAGCCAGCCGGTCTCGATTTCGCTGTCTTCTCCTCCCGGCGGAACCCCTGCCGGAGCCGTGGCATGCTTTCACTACCGGACCCTGCTGGTGATACCGGATATCGAACGCAGCCCGTTCCCCATAGCGGGGAAGGAAGGCGAGCGCGCGCCCAAGAGCCTGCTGTTCGTCCCGATGCTGGCGCAAAATGAGGTGATGGGCGTCCTGGAGCTGGACCAGGACGACCGGGTTCGAGACTTCAGTTCGGACGAGCAGGCACTGGCGCAGCACCTGGGCAATCAGGTCGGCGTGGCCATCCGGCTGATGGATCAGCGGTCGGTACAGGAACAGCTTTTCCGGACCGAGAAACTGGCGGCGGTGGGCCGGTTGATTTCGGGCGTGGTGAACGAACTGCAGACGCCGCTTGCGTCCATTTCGGAATTGGCGCACAAGGCGCTCGAGAAAGCGCGCGGCGGCGGCGCGGAGCGCGAGGTAGCGGCCATCGCCGCCGAGGCGCACAAGGCCGCCGGCATGGTGGCGCGGCTGGTTACTTTCGCGGCCTCCGAGCCGGTGGAAGCGCGGCCCGTGGATGTCACTACCCTGCTGCGCAACCTGATCGAGTTCCGCCAGGGGGATTGGAAAGCATCGGGCATCCGGGTCAACGATCTGGTCGGCCGGGACTCTCTGTTTGTGCTTGGTTCGCAGGGTCACCTGGAACAGGTTTTCCTGAACCTGTTCGTGCATGCCGAGCAGTCTCTGGCGGAATCTCCTCAAAAGTCGATAACCATCCGCACCAGCCAGCTGGCCCGGCGCCTGCTGGTGGAGATCTCCTTCACGTCGCCGCCCGAATTGCGCAAACTCGAAGACACCGCGGCCGTGCTGGGCGTCACCCGCAGCGTGATCGCGGGACACGGCGGAGAGGTGCGGCTGATCGAAAAGAACAACGCCGAACCGCGTTTCGAAGTGGATCTGCCGGTCTCCATGAAAGATCGGGCGCTCCCCGCGATGGCGGCGGGCAACGGTCCGGTGCGGGAGTCCCGCCGCATGACGGCCCTGGTGATCGAGCCCGATGAGGCCGCTCAGCGGCAAATTCTGGCGCTGTTGACCGGCCGCGGTTATCGCGTGGTCCCCGTCACCAACTCGGATACCGGTCTCGATCTGGCGCAACGCATGCGCTTTGACGCGGCCTTTTGCTCGATACACGCTCCCGGCCTGAACTGGGTGGAATTGTCGGAGCGGATGCAATCGCGGGTGGGCGGATTCATTCTGCTGTCCGACGGCTATGACGTCGAACTGTCGGCCGATTTCGAAGGCGATGGACGCTTTGTGCTGCCCAAGCCGGTGCAGGAACCGGAGCTGGAGCGCGTGCTGAAGCTGGTCGATCGCGGGTTGGCGCCCGTGATTCCGATCAGCAAAACAGGCACGGCGTAGGAGTAGGGTAGGCCTCCAGGCCTGCCTGGCGTGCAGAGCACGCCTTCGGCGCGATGGCAGGCCTGGAGGCCTACCCTACTCAACGCCGCGTCCATACCGGCAAACGTTGGAAACCTTCCATACCTTACTTCGGGACTTTCTGTCACGCTGGCCCGTGTAGTACTCAGGCGAGCGCCAGATCTGCAAATACTAAGATTTTAAGATCTCATAGTGCTGTATAATAGGTTTGCGGCTCGCGCCGGGCGCGTTCCTGCTTCGCTGCCAAAGCAAAGATGGCCATGATCAGGTACATCCGGATAGGTTACGTGGTTTCATCGCTGATGTTGGTCTTCATCGGCGCGGCGACGTACCGCAGCACCGTAGGCTTCCAGGATGCGGTGGATCGCCAGCAACATTCTCATGCGGTGATCGGCTCCCTTGAGAACGTACTTAAAGTTACATTGGATGCGGAGTCCTCCGCTCGCGGGTACGCGCTGACCGGGTCCGAAACTTCTCTGGAACCCTACCGCGCTGCCCTTGGCGCCGCTCACCAGCAGATGGATCGCCTGCGGACGCCGTTGCGCGACGATCCCGGCCAACGCGCGCGGTTGGATACGCTCAAATCCCTCATGGAACAACGGCTTGCCTCGACCCAGCGGATGGTCGAAATTCGCCGGGCCCAGGGCCTCGCGGCAGCCGCGCAACTGGTGGGAACCGTCGAAGACCAGCAAGCCGCCGCCGCGATTCGCGGAATCGTCGCTGAAATGGAGGGCGAGCAGCGGCTGTTGTTAAGCGAAGCGGAACAGACAGCGGCCTCGCGGGCGCGCGATACCAAAGTAATCATTGTCCTGGCGGGTGGGTTCATTATTCTGGTCCTGGGATGGGCCAGGAGGGCCGTTCACCATGAGGAGGGCCGCCGCAGAATTGGGCAAGAGACCCTAAGGCTTCTGGCCGCCATCGTGGAATCTTCGGATGACGCCATCATAGGCAAGACGCCGGAGGGCATCATTACCAGTTGGAATTCGGGGGCGGAGCGCACTTATGGCTACACCAAGGCCGAAGTCATAGGTCATTCGGTAACCATGCTGGTTCCGCTTGAGGGCAAGGATGAACTGTCGCGGATTCTAGACCGGATCAGGCACGGCGGGCATGTGGAGCATTTCGAGGCTACGCGCCTGCGCAAAGACGGCCAGCGAGTGGTTCTGTCGATTGCCGTCTCGCCGATCCCGGATGAGTCGGGCCGGGTTGTAGCCCTTTCCATGATCGCGCGGGACATAACCGAGCGGCAAGTGGCGGAGACGGAAATCCGGCGGCTCAACGAAGCCCTCCGCAAGAAGGCGCACAGTCTGGGCGAGGATCTTGAGTCCTTTTCCTATTCCGTCTCTCACGATCTTCGGGCGCCGCTTCGGTATATGGATGGATTCCTCGACCTGCTGGATAATCATATCGGCGGCAGCCTGGACGAGAAGGGACGCCACTATCTGGACACCGCTGTGGATTCCGCCCGCCAGATGGGTGTCTTGATCGACGATCTCCTCCGTTTCTCGCGCACCGGCCGGGTGGATATGCGCGAGACCAAGGTCGATCTGACAGACCTGGTCAGGCAAGCGCAACAGGAGCTCGCCGCGGGTCTCAGGGAGCGGAGGGTTGTCTGGACGGTGGAACCGCTGCCGGAGGTGGCGGGCGACCCTGCCCTGCTCCGGCAGGTGGTGGTCAACCTGCTGGGGAACGCGCTCAAGTACACCCGGGCCAGGGCGGAGGCAGCGATTGAAATCGGTTGCCGCGAAGAAGGCGAGGAATGGGTTGTCTTCGTGCGCGACAACGGCGTCGGTTTCGACATGCGGTATGCCCACAAGCTGTTCGGCGTCTTTCAAAGGTTACACAGCTCGGACGAATTTGAAGGCACGGGCATCGGTTTGGCGATCGTTCGGCGCATCATTGCCCGGCACGGCGGGCGCACCTGGGCCGAGAGCGTGTTGGGCCAGGGCGCAACCTTCTATTTCTCGCTGCCACGCGTGGCTGCCGCGGAGAAAATCGACACGGACGCCGGACATGCTGAAACAATCGGAGATCGAGAGGAGCAGTCATCATGGCGTCGCCTGACCTGAAAGACATCCTGCTGGCGGAAGACAACGCCAACGACGTGGAGCTGACCCTCACCGCGCTCCAGAAACACAATATTGCGAATCAAGTGATCGTGGTTCGGGACGGCGCCCAGGCGTTGGACTACCTGTTTCGGCGGGAGGAGTTCGCCAACCGGCGCGGAGGCAATCCCGCCGTCATCCTGCTCGATCTCAAGATGCCCAAAGTCGATGGACTGGAGGTGCTGCGCCGCGTTAAATCCGACGACAAACTCAGGACCATTCCCGTCGTCATCCTGACCTCCTCGCGCGAAGAACGCGATCTGGTGGAGGGCTACCGGTTGGGCGTGAACGCCTATGTGGTCAAGCCAATCCATTTCGATGAGTTCGTGGAAGCCGTAATCCACCTGGGGGTATTCTGGGCGCTGATCAACGAACCGCCGCCTCAGTCCGGCGGCGTGGGGCAGGGATAGAAACGATATGAACGCCAAAGTGCGAATCCTGAACCTGGAGGACAACGCCAGGGATTCCGAACTCATCCGGCTCCGGCTGGAGGCGACGGGCGTCGAGTGCGATCTCATGCGCGTGGAGACGGAGGCGGACTACCTGCGAGCCTTGCAGCAGGACGGGATCGATCTAATCGTTGCCGATCTTGCCCTTCCGACTTTCGATGGCGCGAGTGCGTTGGAACTGGCGCGGCAGTACCGGCCGGAAATTCCTTTCATCTTCTTCTCCGGCACGCTAGGCGAAGAGGCGGCCATCGAATGCATCCGGAAGGGCGCCACCGACTATGTGCTGAAACAACGCCCGTCGCGGTTGGTCCCCGCTGTCCAGCGCGCACTCCATGAAGCCAATTCGGAACGGCAGCGGCTGCGCGCGGAAGCGGCGTTGCGCGACGTCGAAGAACGCCTGCGGCAAGC
>Ga0105859_1000470_pt1 | contig 13237 bp, 12 predicted proteins | sample OrgsoiDNA_201063_FD_89684 | JGI IMG/M metagenome (GOLD analysis project Ga0105859, IMG submission 89684) | Permafrost soil microbial communities from the Arctic, to analyse light accelerated degradation of dissolved organic matter (DOM) -... | ecosystem: Environmental > Terrestrial > Soil >...
CGTAGTTGAGCCAACTGGTGACCGGTGCGCCGGCGATTCCGCACTTGAAAACATCGGGCGCGTTGAGCACGGCATTGAGCGTCATGAAACCGCCGTAGCTCCAGCCGTGAATGCCGATGCGCGCCGGGTCCACGAAGCCCATCGAGATCAGGTGCTTGATGCCGGCCACCTGGTCGGCCAGTTCGGTGACGCCCAGGTGGTGGTAGATGGCCGTTTCAAAGCCGTGGCCCCGGCCCATGATGCCGCGGTTTTCGGCTTGCCACACCACGTATCCATGGTGCGCGTATACCTGGTCGACGGTGATGCCGGACCAGGAATTGTGTACCGGATCGGCGACGCCCGGACCGCCGTAGACTGAGACGATCACGGGATACTTCTTGCCAGGCTCGAATCCCACAGGTTTGATGAGGCGGCCGTAGAACGTGTTGCCATCGGGGCCGGGGAACTTCACAACCTCGGTGGGAAGGATGTCGAATTCATCCGCTTGCGTGCGATCGGCTTCACGGTAGACGCCGAGTTCGGCGCCGTCGCCAGAGTGCAGAGTCGTGCGCGCCGGTGAGGTCAGGTTGGAGTAAGTGTCCAGGTAATAGGCGCCCGACGGGCTCATGGAAACGTTGTGAGTGTAGTTAGCCGCGGTGAGCTGTTTCCTGCCGGAGCCGTTGAGCTTGATGGAATAGAGGTGGCGCTCCAACGGGCCGGGTTCGTTCGACGTGTAGAAGAGGCGGCCGCCGCTCTCCGCTTCGTTGATGCCATTGATGGCACTCACTTCCCACTTGCCGCTGGTGAGCTGCTTCATCTCCTTGCCGTCGTTCGAGTAGAGGTAGATGTGGCGGAAGCCGTCGCGCTCGCTGGTCCACACAAAGCGCTTGCCGTCCTTCAGGAACCCGACGTCGCCCTTCAAATTGATCCAGTGGGCATCGGATTCTTTGAGGATAGTCGAAGGCGCGCCGGATTCGACATCGATGGAAAACAGCTCCAGCCGATTCTGGACGCGGTTGGTGCGCACCACATAGACGCTGCGTGAATTGGGCATCCAGCCGGCCCGGGCGATCAGGTAGGCATCGCGGGTCTCCCCCACCTCGAGCCATTTGGTCGGGCCGCCCGTGGCGGGGATCACGCCCAGGCGTACGTCGGGATTGTTCTCGCCCGCCTGCGGGTAGCGCTCCGGTTCGTATACGGCGCGTTCGCGGATCAGGTCCTCATGCGGGATGACAGGTTCGCGGCTGGAATCGAACTGCAGATAGGCCACGGATTTCGAATCGGGCGACCACCAGAAGGCGGTGCCAAGGTCGAGCTCTTCGGGGTAGACCCAGTCCGGCGTGCCGTTGCGGAGGGTATCGCTGCCGTTCTTCGTCAACCGCGTTTCCTTGCCGGTGGCGGCGTCCACGGTATAGAGGTCCCACCCGCGGCGGAAGGCCGCCATCTTGCCATCGGGCGAGAGCTTGGCGTCGAGTTCGGCGACGGGCGTGTGGGTGAGTTGGTCCCACGTGCCGGCGTCCATGTGGATCAGGAAAAGGTCGCCGCCGGCAGTGAAGAGCAGTTGCTTGCCGTCGGCTGAAAACGACATGCCGCCCAGACGGGCGCGGCGGTTGGTCCAATCGACCGGACCGTCTTCAGCGGGGGGCGTCATGGCCGCGGCATCAATGGACGTGGTATCGAGCAGGTTCTTCGAGGTTCTGGTGGCCGGGTCATAGATCATGAGCGTGCGGCCCTGGCGGAAAACGAACGTCTTGCCGTCGGGCGACCACGTGGGCGGGCCGGGCATACCCGTGCCACCGCGTCCGCCGCGGCCGGCCTGGTTCAGGGTTTCAAGCGTGATGGGCTTCTTCTCGGCGGCAGCGGCGAGGGTGATCAGCAGGAAGACGGCTAGCTTGGACATCTGCTAGTCATTGTAGAACAGTAGGACAGGCCTCCCGGCCTGTCGTTTTCAGTCCGCGGAATCCTTCTGCCGCGTGTTCTTGACGCCGGTCAAAATCCCAAGGCCCACTAGTACGATTGCACCCACGGCGATCCAGTATGAAGGCATGTGAATCAGGACCGCGCCGTAGATCAGGCCGCCGATCAGAATCAAAAAACCGATGATGTAAATTCCGAAAGACATGGACACTTCCCTTTCGCGCTGGGCTTGAACCGCATGGTCGCGCACAGTCTTGCCATAGGAATGATAGAACATCGTCAGTGCCGAGGTCTGTTCAAACCGGCTCACATTCGCCTTTACGGGATTCCCCCTTCCCCTCCCCGCTCAAACACGGTACAATAACATTTGAGTGTCGAGCCGACGCAGTGGGCGAAAGCCCACTTTTTTGTTGGCTTCAACACTTTTTGGGAAAACATGCGGGAAGCCGTGGCATCCAAAATCGAAGAGATCGCGCAACGCGTGGCCGAGCCGGAAGGCTTGGAAATCGTGGAGGTCGAGGTCAAGGGCGGCGGCGGGGTTCACCGGCTGGTGCGGATCTCGATCGACAAGCCCGAGGGGGTCACGCACGGGGATTGCGAGTTGGTTTCGCAACAGGTGGGGACCATTCTGGACGTGGAAGATGTGTTGCCGGGCGGGCGGTACACACTGGAGGTCAGCTCTCCGGGGATTGAGCGTAAGCTTCTCAAACCGAGGGATTATCAACGGTTCCAGGGGAAAAAGGTCAAAGTCTCACTACGGGATCCGGTGGAAGGACGGCGCAATTGGGAAGGCACGCTGGCCGGGTTCGACGAAGGCGGCGTGACGCTTGAGACCGAGCCTGGAAAAACCAGGCAGTTCCCGCTGGAGCAAGTCCAGAAGGCCAATCTGAAGTTCGATTGGTAAAGCCTGCCGCGGAGCAAAACAACAGCCGGAAAAATTCGATCGGGCAAACTTTGGTAACACTTTGGCAACGACGAGGGAACCTTGGAAACCATCTTTCAATCCATCGAGATTCTGAGCAAGGAAAAGGGTATCGATCCGCAAATCGTTCTTGACGCGGTCAAGGACGCCATGCTCATCGCCGCCCGCAAGCACTACCGTACGAATGAAGACTACCTGGCGGACATGGACCCGAAGACCGGCGCCATCAAACTTTACGCGCTGAAGAAGGCCGTGGAGGTGGTGGAGGATCCGGTCCACGAGATGACTATGGCGGAGGCCCGGCGAATCGATGCCCAGGCCGAAGCCGGCGCCGAAATTCGCATTCCGAAAAACACCGACGCCCTGGGCCGGATCTCGGCGCAGACGGCCAAGCAGGTCATCTTCCAGAAGGTGCGGGAAGCCGAGCGGGAAACCGTGTACAACGAATACTCGGGGCGCACGGGCGAACTGGTGAACTGCACCATCAAACGCGTGGAAGGGCCGGATTACATTCTGGACCTGGGAAAGACCGAAGCCAAGCTGCCCAAGAAGGAACAGTCGCGTTTGGAAAGCTACAGCGTGGGCGACCGCGTGCGGTGCGTGATCCGGCTGGTGGACAAGTCGAGCAAGGGGCCGGGCGTGCTGGTGTCGCGGGCGGCGCCGGAGTTGGTGATGCGGCTGTTCGAGCAGGAAGTGCCCGAGATTTACGACAGCACGGTGGTGATCCGCGGATGCGCCCGCGAGGCCGGCGAGCGGACCAAGATCGCCGTGCAGAGCCGGGACCGGGACGTGGACGCAGTGGGCGCCTGCGTGGGAATGAAGGGCATGCGCGTGCAGTCGATCATCCGCGAATTGCGCGGCGAGAAGATCGACATTATCGAGTACTCCGAAGATTCGGTGTCGTTCGCGACGCATGCCCTGAGCCCGGCCAAGGTGAGCCGGATTACGGTGATCGACCCCGCGGAAAAACACATGGAAGTGATTGTGGACGATTCGCAGCTTTCGCTCGCCATCGGGAAGAAGGGGCAGAACGTGCGGCTGGCGGCCAAGCTGCTGGGCTGGAAAATCGATATCAAGAGCGAAGAAGAGAAGCGCCAGGAAGTGGAATCGCAGATGGCGGCGCTGGTGGCCCCGGGGGCTCCGATTTCGGTTCTGGCGGAGTACGGCTTGGACGAAATCATCCTGGATAAGCTGCTGGAAACGGGCATGGGGACCATTGAGAGGCTGGGCAGCATGACGCCCGAGCAGCTCGAAGAAATCCAGGGCATCGGCCCGCAGACGGTGGAGAAGATTCAGGAATCGGTAAACGCTTATTACAGCCAGTTCGAGGACCCGGTGCAGGAGACTCCCGTGGCGCAGGAAGCGGTGGCCGAAGAGGTTTCGGAACCGGCTGCCGAAGAGGTTTCGGAACCGGCTGCAGGAGATGCCGCGGTAGAGGCTGAAACGGCTGCGGCGCCTGAAGAAACGGCGGAACAGTTTGGTACGATAGAGGACGCGGGTTCCCCCCAAAATCAGTCTGGTGCGGGTCCAGAGGAAGGCAGCGGCCAGTAGGCGCGCTTCCACAGTGAGAAGAAGATAGCTTTATCTATGAAGAAGATTCGGATCAACGAGCTGGCGAGGGAATTGGAAATCAAGGCTCACGAACTATTGGAGCGGCTCCCCGAACTGGGCGTCACGGAGAAGAAGACGCACTCCAGCTCAATCGACGAAGACGTGGCCGTCAAGGTGCGCCGCCTGTACGGGCATGATGTTCCGGATTATGTCCCCGAGCCGGATGAGACCGAGGCGGCGGAGGTGCACGCGGAGCGGGAGCCCGACGCCATCCAGGAGCAGGGCGAGCCCGCGGCGCATGCTGGAGCGGCCTCCACTCTGGTGGAGGAGCCGCGCGCCAAGGCCGAAGAGAAGCCCGCGGCCGAAGAGCCCGTGCGGACAGCGCCGGCGGCGCCCATCCGTCCGCCGCTGACGCCGGGCCGGCCGGTGCATCCGCCGGTGGGAGCCAGTCCGCCGCGGCCCGAAGCCCCGCGAACGGCGCCGCCATCGGTAGCGGCGCCGGCAGCGCACGCCAGGCCCCCGCAGCATCCCGCGCCACTGGCGCCGGGCCGTCCCAGTGCCCCTCCCAGTGCCCCGGCGGTGAGGCCGTTTCCGGGTACGGGTGGAGTGACGAGTGTGCCGGGTGGAGTGGCGCCTAAGCCAGGTCAGGTTCTTTCGGGTCCGCGGCAGCCCTTTCCGTCAGCGCCCTCCGCGGTGGTGCATCCGGGTGCGGCGCGCCCGCCTCAGGAGCGCCCGGCCCTGGTTCCACGCGTGCCGCCACGCGATGTGCCGCGGCCGATAGCGCCACGCGCGAATGCGCCGTCGGCGCCATCCATGCCGGTGACGCCGCAAGGCCGCCCTCTGGCAGGCCAGCCGGCAGCGCGGCCGGTGGTTCCACCGCGTGCGGATCTCGTAAGGAAATTGAGTGCGCCGCGGCCCATGATGCCACAGGCGCCCATACAGCCGCGGCCGGGAGTTCCGAAGGCTCCCAGCACGCCGGTTCCGGGCCAGCCGATTTACCGTGGGCCCATTCGTCCGGGGCAGCCCATGGTGGCTAAGACGACGACGGCGCGTCCGGGCGCCCCGATGGCGCCTCGCCCGGGCGGACCGCGGCCGCAGCATCCCACATCGCGGGGCCGCATGGAGCCGGGTATGGCGCCGCCGCCGGGCGCTGAGGGCGGACTCCCCTCGCGTGGGCGTCCGGGCGACAAACGGCCTGTGCGGCCCGGTCCGCGTGAGCGCGTGGAAGAAGAAAAGGTCCTGCGGCCGCAACGGCGTCACGTGGAAGCGGGGCCGCCGCCGATCAATCGCGAGATCACGATTTCGGAAGGCATCACGGTCAAAGAACTGTCCGAGAAGCTCGACGTCAAGGCCAACCTGGTGATCAAGAAGCTGTTCGACCGCAGCATCTTCGCCACCATCAACCAGACGCTCGATTCCAAGCTGGCCACCGAAGTGGCGCGCGAGTTCGGCGCGTCCACGGCCACGGTGAGTTACGAAGTGGAAGCCATGGCGGTGGTCAATGAGGCCGAGGACACCAAAGACGTGGTGAAGCGCGCGCCCGTGGTCACGATCATGGGACACGTGGATCACGGCAAGACTTCGCTGCTCGATGCGATTCGCGAAGCCAACGTGGCGGGCCGCGAAGCCGGCGGCATTACGCAGCACATCGGCGCCTACGAGGTGGAGTTAAAGGGCAAGAAGATTGTCTTCATCGACACCCCGGGCCATGAGGCCTTCACGCGCATGCGCGCACGCGGCGCCAAGGTGACCGACATCGTGGTGCTGGTGGTGGCGGCGGATGACGGCGTGATGCCGCAGACGCTCGAAGCCATCGATCACGCCAGGGCGGCCAAGGTGCCGATCATTGTCGCCATCAACAAGATCGACAAAGCCGATGCGCAGCCGGAGCGAATCAAGCAGCAACTTTCCGACCGCGGCCTGCTGCCCGAAGATTGGGGCGGCGATACGGTAATGGTGCCGGTTTCGGCCAGGACGCAGGAGGGCCTGCCCCTGCTGCTGGAAATGATCCTGCTGGTAGCCGAGATTCAGGACCTCAAGGCCAACCCGAACCGGCCGGCCATGGGTACGGTGATCGAGGCCCAACTGGACCGCGGGCGCGGTCCGGTGGCCACGGTACTGGTGCGCAACGGAACGCTGGCGGTGGGCGATTTCTTCATCTGCGGCGCGGTGTTCGGCAAGGTGCGCGCCATGCAGAACGATCGCGGGGCACAAATCCGGAAGGCGGGCCCTTCCACACCGGTGGAGGTGCTCGGCCTGGAATCGATGCCCGAAGCCGGCGACGATTTCCAGGTGGTGACCGACACCGCAAAAGCCAAGCAGATCGTTAATTTCCGCGACCTGAAATTGCGCGAAGCGGCACTGGCCAAAAACAGCCGGCTTACGCTCGAACAACTGCACAAACAGATGCAGGCGGGCGAGGTCAAGGAACTGCCGCTCATCATCAAAGCCGACGTGGGCGGCTCCACCGAAGTGCTCACCGAGATGCTGCAGAAGCTGACCAACGACAAGGTGAAGGTGCGCGTCATCGGCTCCGGCGTAGGCGCCATCAACGAATCCGACGTGCTGCTGGCCTCGGCCTCGAACGCGATTATTATCGGGTTCAACGTGCGTCCGGAGCGCAAGGCCGAGGCGCTGGCCGAGCAGGAGAAGGTGGACATCCGTCTGCACACCATCATCTACAACCTGACCGATGAAATGAAACTTGCCATGAGCGGGCTGCTGTCGCCGGTCTTCAAGGAAGTTTACAAGGGCCGGGCGGAAGTCAAGGACACGTTCCGCATCACCAAGGTGGGCAACGTGGCCGGCTGCCAGGTTCTGGACGGCACAATTACGCAGCATGCCGAAATGCGCCTGATGCGCGACAGCGTGGTGGTGCACACCGGGAAGATCGGTTCGCTGCGGCGTTTCAAGGACGACGTCAGCGAGGTGAAGAGCGGAATGGAGTGCGGCATCACGGTTGAAAACTACGGCGATGTGAAGGCGGGCGACATCATCGAGGCGTTCGTGACCGAGCGCGTAGCCCCGGAAGTTTTCGCCTGAGCCGGAATTTGGGACTGTCATGGCGGTGATCGGCGTTCAGACACTGGAGTTGTGGCTGGAAAACTCGCATTCGCTCAAGGAGAAGCGGCACGTGGTACAGAGCTTGAAGGAACGGTTGCGGAATAAGTTCAACGTGGCGGTGGCGGAGATCGACTACCAGGATCTGTGGCAGCGTGCGGCAGTGGCGGCGGTGACGGTGTCGTCGGACCAGGTGCATGCCGAGAAGGTGCTGCGGTCGGTAGAAGATGAAGCGGCTTCTCTGCTGGGCCAGGAACTGGTGGGTGCGACGGTGGAATGGATGTGAAAAACGGGGGCCGGATGTCGGGGGCCAGGGGCCGGGGCTCGGAGCCGAACGTAAATCCCGATTGCTTCATCCGACATCCGGCCCCTGGCATCCGGCCCCAGGTTTTCTATGGATGAGCATCGCACATTAAGAGTCTCCGAGGCCGTCCGGGAGGAACTGGCGGAGATTGTCGGGTTTGAGTTGGAGGACCCGAGGCTGGCGGCAGTGGATGTAACCGAGGTACACGTCAGTTCGGATTCGCGGCATGCCATGGTGAAGGTGTCGGTTCGCGGGACGGAGGGCGAAGTGAATCAGGCTTTGGCGGCGCTGGAACATGCCGGGGAGTTTTTGCGGCGGGAACTGGCGTTGCGATTGCAGCTCAGGCGCGTCCCGGAACTGAAATTTGAGCGTGACAAGAACCCGAACGTGGAGAGCCGGATCGATTTGCTTCTGAGACGGGCGAAAAAATCTCGTGGGCAAACCGAAAAATAGCCCTAAAAGCAAACAGATTGTGATAGTTTTGGTTCTGTTGGCGGCTCCGGCTGCTTGCGGGCAGCCGCTAGCAAGCCCGCTTCCCGGGGAGATGCTCCGGCTCGAGAAAAGCGCCGACGCCATGGGCTCTACGTACTCGATCGCGGTTTATGGGTATGACCGGCTCAAGATGGAGGCGGCGGTGGACGCCGCTTTCGACGAGGTTCGGCGCCTGGACGACATGCTTTCGAACTATAAGCCCGAGAGCGAATGGAGCGAGGTCAACCGCAACGCGGCCGCCAAGCCCGTCAAGGTATCGCAGGAACTGTTCCGGCTGCTTGCGGCCTGCCTGGAGTATAGCCGGGAAGGCGAAGGCGCCTTTGATATTACGGTGGCGCCGCTGATGAAGGTCTGGGGGTTCTACAAGGGCTCCGGCCATTTGCCCCACCGGGCCGAAGTACAGGCAGCGCTGGCGAAGGTGGGCTACCGGCACATTCTGCTGGATCCGGCCGCCCGGACTGTGCGGTTTGACCGGCCGGGGGTAGAGATGGACCCCGGGGGGATCGGCAAAGGATATGCGGTGGACCGGATGGTGGATGTTTTGAAACAGAACGGCGTCCGCATCGCTCTGGTGGCGGGGTCCGGAAGCAGTATCTATGGAATGGGGGCGCCGGCCAACCAGCCGCAAGGCTGGCGGACGGAGATCAAAGACCCGTGGGACGCGAGCAAGACGCGGGCGGAGGTTTATCTGAAGGACATGTCGATGTCCACCTCGGGCAGCTATGAGAAATTTTTCCGGGCGGAGGGACGCACCTACGCCCATATTATGGACCCGCGGACCGGATACCCGGCGCGGGGCAGCGTATCGGTTTCGGTAGTGGCGCAGCGCACGATTGACAGCGAGGCGTGGGCGAAACCGTATTTCGTGAATGGCCGTCAATGGGCGGCCAGGCATAAACCCAAGGGATTTCGAGTGTTCATTTGCGAAGACAAGATGGAGAAGCCATGCGCGTGGCTCCAATGACGAGCCGTTTTTTAGACGCCTGCCGGCGGCGCCCCACGGATGTGAGGCCGGTGTGGTTCATGCGGCAGGCAGGCCGGTACATGAAGCAGTACCGCCAGATTCGCGACAAGCACGGCATTTTGGAAATCTGCAAACGGCCGGACCTGGCGGCCACCGTGACGCTGCAACCGGTGGAGCTTCTGGATGTGGATGCCGCCATCATATTCGCGGATCTGCTGCTGCCCGTCGAACCCATGGGGCTCAAGCTGAGCTACAAAAAGGGCGAGGGGCCGTTGATCTCGAACCCGGTGCGAAACTCCGACGACGTGGATTCGCTGGCCACCACCAACACCGATGAGTTGGGATACGTGGGCGAAGCCATCCAGCACGTGGTGCGCGCGCTGGCGGGCAAGGTGCCGGTGATCGGGTTCGTGGGCGCGCCGTTCACCATGGCAAGCTACATGATCGAGGGGGGCCCATCGCGCAATTTCATCCGCACCAAGAAGCTGATGTACAGCGACGAAACGCTGTGGCGGCGCTTGATGGGGAAGATCGTGGACGTGCTGGCGCCGTTCGCGCATTCGCAGGTGACCAGTGGAGCGCGGGCCATCCAGGTGTTCGACAGTTGGGTGGGGGCGCTCGGCTCGGACGATTATGTGCGCTTCGCGGCCCCGTATTCACGCGCGCTGATTGAGCGCATCCGGTCGACCGGCGTACCCGTGATCCACTTCGGCACGGGCGCTTCGGGTTTCTTCCGCGAACTGCACGCGGCCGGCGGCGACGTGATGGGCGTGGACTGGCGCGTCAACATCGACCAGGCCTGGATGGACATCAGCTATCGCTCCGCCATCCAGGGCAACCTGGACCCGGTGGCGCTGTTTGCGCCGCTGCATGAGCTGCGGACCAAAGTACACGAACTGCTGAAGCGCACGGGCGCGCGGCCGGGCCACATTTTCAACCTGGGCCACGGGATTCTGCCGGAGACCCCGGTGGAAAACGTGAAGGCGGTGGTGGAGATGGTCCGGGAATTCCGCCCGTGAATCATACGGCTGTATCATGCCCCGGGTAGTCATTGTCGGCGGCGGCATTTCGGGTCTTTCCACGGCTTACTACCTTGCCAGGGGCGGGTACGGGTCCACCATCGTCGAGCCGCGCGGGCGCCTCGGCGGCGTGATCCAGACGGAGCGCGTCGACGGATGCACCATCGAGGCCGGCCCGGACAGTTTTCTTTCAGCTAAGCCCGCCGCGCTGGACCTGATTCGCGAGTTGGGCCTGGCCGATCAGGTGATCGGGTCGAACGACCATCTGCGCATCACGTATGTGCGTAAGGGCGGGCGTCTGGTGCCGTTGCCGGACGGCCTCATGATGATGGTCCCCACGAAGATTCTGCCGCTGCTGACCACCCGCCTGTTCGGCCTCGGAACCAAGATGCGGATGGGTTTGGAACTGCTGCGGCGGGCCGGCCCGAGCGCTGACGATCAGTCCGTGACGGATTTCGTGAAAGAGCATTACGGCGCCGAAGCGGTGGATTACCTGGCGGAGCCGCTGCTCTCCGGCATCTACGGGGGCGACCCGGCCGAGCTGAGCGCCGCCAGCGTGCTGCCGCGGTTTGTGGAGTTGGCGGCGAAGTATGGAAGCCTCACGCGCGGCGTGCTGGCCGAGCGGGTCAAGGCCGCCCGCTCGCGAAAAGGCACAGCGCCGCTGCCGCTGTTCCGCACGCTGAAGGGCGGCCTCGGCCAGATGGTGGACCGCGCGGCGGCGGCGATTCAAGGAAAAACCGAAGTGCTGGCCGGGCGCGCCGAAACGGTGGAGCGCGCGGCGGCAGGCTTCCGCATCAAGGTGAACGGCGCCTGGATGGAGGCCGACCACGTGGTGATGGCGTGCGAGGCGCATAACGCGTCGGCGCTGTTGGGCGTGGTGGACGCGCGGCTGGCGGAACTGCTGGGCACGGTGCCCTACAGCTCTTCGATGACGGTGGCGCTGGGGTTCGACGCGGCGGATTTCGCACGCACGGGAGGCGGCCGGCCGAACGGTTTCGGCTTCCTGGTCCCGAAGAAGGAGCGGCGGCGGCTGGTGGCTTGCACGTGGGTGGGAACCAAGTTTCCGAATCGCGTGCCGGAGGGCAAAGTGGTGGCGCGTTGCTTTCTGGGAGGCGTGGGCGATGCGGGCGTGCTGGCGGAACCGGACGAAGCGATTGTGTCGGCGGTGGCCGCGGAGTTGCGGGAGATCGCCGGCATCGCCGCGCCGCCGCGCTTCAGCCGCATCTTCCGCTGGCCGCGATCGATGGCGCAGTACACCGTGGGCCATCCACAGCGGCTGGCGGAAATCGAACGGCGGGTATTGCAAATCCCGGGGCTATACCTGGCGGGCAATGCGTACCAGGGAATCGGCATTCCGGATTGCATCCGTATGGGGAAGCAGGCGGCGGAAAATATCCTCACGACGGCGTAGCCCCCCGGCTCCTTTTTGATCTGTTCCAGTAGTCCGAACAGATTGAATGGTTAGGCGGGCCGATCTGTCGAGACGTTCTCTTTGGCCAAGCTTAGAAGTAGTCGCAGAACTCGGTTGACTGAGGCCGAATCCTTGAAGACCTTGGCGAGATCGGGCTCAAGAAAAATCACGTTGGTTCCTGCCTGGTACGCTTCGTGATGCGTCCCTCGCACGCCGTGAGCGAAATCGTACTCCGGCAGCATGTCCTCGTCCCCTTCAGAATTGAACTTTTGATTCATACTGTCTCCGCTCCACGGGATTGGGCTCCCGCGCGCTGATGATTCGAATCCGCTGGTCGCGTTCCGTGTAGACGACGACCAGCACGCGATCTGCTTCAGAAAGACCGATACTGACGAATCGCAACTCTTCAGCGGAGTGAACCGGATCGGGGATTAGCGTTTCGAGCGGATCGCCGAATATTGTCATTGCCTCCCCAAAGCTGACGCCATGCCTGGACAAATTCAAGGCTGCCTTGCTGGCATCCCATTCGAACTCCACCAATCAATCTTACCGCACGGCCGCGTTTGTCCAGTTGGCGACGAAGCATCCTTTAGTGCGTCATCGAGTACACCAGATAGTTGACGCCGATGCGGATTCCCAGAGCTGAAAACTGCTGCGGGTATTGCGGATCGTCGGCGTTTTCCCAGGAGTCGCCCAGATCCATGTTGTGGCAGATGACCACCATCAGGCGGCCTTTGTCATCGTAAATGCCGCGCCAGTGGGCGGGCGATCCGGTCCGTATGTCCTTCTCATAGACCTTGTGAGAGTAGACGTACTGCATGCCGGGCACCTGGTAGCGCTCATCCAGATCGAAGACGGTGTGGAAGATGAGGTCCTTGTCCGGAATATCCACGATGGCCTTATCCGGGAAGACCTTGTTCATGGTGTAGATGAAGACGTCCCATTCGTTGGAGGCGTGGAAATCGTCGCACATGAAGAATCCGCCGCGCAGCAGGAATTCGCGAAACTTGGCGATCTGCGCGTCGGTCAACTGCCAGTGCCCCACTTCCACGGCATAGAGCCAGGGGTAGTTGAACACGTCGTCGTCTTCGTCCAGGTTGATGGGCTGTTCCACGGAGCGCGCCTCAATGCGGGTGAGACGCCGGATGGCGGCGGCCAGGTGACGGTCGCTCCGCGGGTAATCGATGGTCCAGTTGGTGTTGCCTTCCCGCCAGTCGAAGCCGCGCTTGTACTCCGATTGCCAGTCCACGCGGACCTCCGTGGTGGGGTACATGAGGCGCGCGAAGGTCCATTCGCCGGGCTGATTCCAGTCGGGCGGAACGGGGAAATTGAAGTATTCCCAAGCGGGGTATTGCCGGAACGGGCGCTGCGCCAGAAGCGTACACACCAACATCGCGCCACCGAGCGCGGGCACAATGATCCGGCGAACCCTCATCTATATATTGAGTATGGCGCAGTTGCCGCCGATATAGACGGCGCGGGCGGGGTCGCGGCCGAAGAAGTACGGGAGCTCGCGGTAGTCGTCACAATCGTGAATGACGAAGTCGGCGAGTTTGCCGGGCTCAAGCGAGCCGATCTGGCCGCCGCGCCCCAGGCTATACGCGGCGTTGATGGTGAC
>Ga0105859_1000488_pt1 | contig 12796 bp, 11 predicted proteins | sample OrgsoiDNA_201063_FD_89684 | JGI IMG/M metagenome (GOLD analysis project Ga0105859, IMG submission 89684) | Permafrost soil microbial communities from the Arctic, to analyse light accelerated degradation of dissolved organic matter (DOM) -... | ecosystem: Environmental > Terrestrial > Soil >...
GCGCTGGGATCCGCCGGGTCGCGTCTCGAGTGGTACTCGTGCACCGCCTGTCAGCACGTCTGGGCCGCGGGCTCGATGGTCGAACCGGACGAGCCGGCGGCCGCGACGTCGCGATCGCTGAAACACGTGGTGGTCGTCGACGATGACATGTCGATGCTGTCGGTGCTGGAACGCACGCTCGCCGACTATCGCGTATCCACGGCGCGCGACGCGACGGAGGCGATGGCGATCCTCTCCGCGCGCGAGCGCGTCGATCTGCTGATCACCGACTACCTGATGCCCGGCATGAACGGCGAGGAGCTCACGCACCACGCGCGCGCGACGCGCATCGGGCTGAAGGTCCTGGTCATCACCGGCCACGCCAATGCCGTCGAGCGCGCCGAGCCGGCGTGGTGGGACTCGGAAGCGCACCTCGTCAAACCGTTCCGCATCGTCGCGCTGCGCGATGCCGTGGACGCATTGATTGGACCGCCGTGATGCGTATACGAATCCTCGTCCTGCTCGGACTGTTGTGCGTGCAGGCGCCGGCGCTTCGCGCGCAGATCAACGCGCAGATGCCCGCGGGCCCGGGGGCGCCGGCGTGGGACAAAGGCATCCTCCCGATCAGCCGCGACAGCTACTGGAACGCCGTCGAGTGCGGGAAACAGGGCGGCGTGCGGCCGGCGTGCGTCTTCTACGACGCGGATCTCTGCAAGAACGACGACTTCACGCTCGCGCTCTACACACCGTACAAGTCGGTCGCCTACGAAGTGTGGCGCGTGCTGCAGAACAAACAGCCGGCGCCGACGCCGTCGTACACCGAAGCGCAGCGGACGCGCGTCACGATTGGCGTCACGCCGGTCGCCGGATCGAAAAACGCGATCACGGGCGTGCTCGTCAAGCGCGGCGGCAAGACGATCGAGCCGACCGCCAGGGCCGTCGACGCCACCGGCGGGAAATTCACGTTCGACTTCACCGCGTTCGCGCCCACCAGCGACATCACGATCGAGCTGGCCGGCCGCCTCCGCACGCTGACCTGCAACGTCGAGCAGCCGGTGCTCACGCTGTTCCGCTGAGGAGAATCCCATGCACAGCCTGGCGTTTGCGTTGACGCTGACGGCCGCGTTGTCGGCGGGCCAGGCCGGACGACCGGTGACGCTGGTCTCCGAGGTGCGGGCCGCGATCGCCGCGCACGACTTCGCCACAGCGGAGGCGCTCATCGTCGAGCGCAAGGCGCAGCAGGGCACGACGTCGGAGGTAATCGAGGCAGTGTCGTGGCTGGGCCGCGGCGCCCTCGCGGATGGTCAACTGGATCACGCCGAGCAGTACGCCGTCGAGGCGCAGCGGCTCGCGATCGCGGCGCTCGGCTCGCGATCGATCGACGAGGACGCGAAGCTGGCGAACGCCCTCGGAGCGTCCATCGAAGTCCAGGGGCAGGTGCGCGCCGGCCGCGGCGCGCGCACGGACGCGATCGTCTTTCTCGAGCGCGAGCTGAAGACGTACCGGACTACGGGGATCGCGAAGCGGATTCAGAAGGACATCAACCTGCTCACGCTCGAGGGACATCCGGCGCCGGCGCTCGATCTGTCGGAGTCGATGGGCGCGCCGCTCGCCGGCGCGACCGCGAACGCGCTCGCGGGAAAAGTCGTGATCCTCTTCTTCTGGGCGCACTGGTGCCCGGACTGCAAGGCCGAGGGGCCGATTCTGGCGACGCTGTACGCGAAGTATCAGCCGCAGGGACTGGCGATCGTCGCGCCGACGCAGCGGTTCGGGTACGTGGCCGGCGGCGCGCCGGCGTCGCCGGACGAGGAGCTCCGCTATATGCGCGAGGTGCGCGACAAGTACTATCCCTTCCTCGCCGGCGTGCCGGTTCCGGTGAGCGTCGCGAACCACGAGCGGTACGGCGTGAGCTCGACGCCGACGGTCGTGATTCTCGACCGCGCGGGAATCGTGCGCCTCTATCATCCCGGGCAGCTGACGGAAGCCGAACTCGAAGCACAGCTCCGTCCGCTTCTCAGTTCGACGTTCTGAGTTCTGAGTTCTACGTGCCGTTGTAGCGAACCAGCACGGCTGTCACGTCATCGCTCTGCGGCTCGCCCGCGCAGAACGCGTGGACGTCGGCGAGCAGCGCGTCGAGCACCTGCTGCGGCGATTCGCCGAGGTGCGCGTTCGCGCAGGCGATCAGGCGATCGTCGGTGAACTCCTCGCTCTCCGCGTTCATCGCTTCGGTCACGCCGTCGCTGAACAGCACAATCAAGTCGCCAGGCATCAGCTGCAGCGTTTCCTCTTCGTAGAACGCGGCGTCGAACAGCCCGAGGACGACGCCGCCGGTTTCGAGACGGCGGATGCCGGACGCCGAGACGAGCAGCGGCGCGTTGTGGCCGGCGTTGCAGTACGTGAGCGTGCCGTCCGGGCTGAGCATCCCGTAGAAGCTCGTGAGGAAGCGTGCCTCGATGGCGCGGCGGAAGAGGCCGTGGTTCAGCCGCGTCATCAGCGGCGCCGCGCTCGCCTGATACGTCGCTTCGGCGCTGAACATGCCGAGCACCGCCGCGGCGAGCAGCGCCGCCGGCGATCCCTTCCCCGCCACATCTCCCACGATGAAGCCGAACTGCGTCGTCGGCAGATCGACGTAGTCGTAGAAATCGCCGCCGACCGCGCGGCAGGCGATCGAAGCGGCCGCGGTCGAGAAGAACGCGCCTTCGCGGTTCGCGATCGGCAGCAGCGACTGCTGAATCGCCGCCGCCACCTTCAGCTCCTGCTCGTACTTCGCTTTGTCGAGCGTTTCCCGGTATAGCCGCGCGTTCTCGATCGCGAGCGCCGCCTCGGCCGACAGCGTGTCCAGCGCCGACTGCGCGTGGGCGGACCGCAGGGCGCCGCGCTCGCGGCTGTCGAGATACAGCACGCCGATGATCTCGTCGGCGCCTTTCTGATCCGCGCGCTCGACGTAGCGGACCAGGCGGAGCGGCGTGCAGAGCACGTGGCGGATGCCGAGCGCGACCGTGCCGGTATGCAGCTGCGCGAGGTCGCCGTCGAGCAGGTCCTCGACGATGGTCTGCTGGCCGGTGGCGAACACCGTCTCGGGAATCTTGCGGCTCGTCTCGAAGGTGCGGCCTGACAGCGTGACCTTGCCGCGCGCGCGGGCCAGCTTGAACTCGAGCAGTTGCTCGCGGTTGGCCAGCATGATGAACCCGCGCTCGGCGCCGGTGACCTCGATGGCCGAGTCGAGCACCATCGCCAGCACTTCGTCCAGCACGCGGCCGGACCCCAGCGCGCGCAGTCCCTCGAGCAGCGCGGCCATCTGGCGCAGCTCGCTGGCGGCCGACACAGCGCTTTTTTCGACGGACGGCGCCTCGTCGTCCACGAAGAACACGATCTCGGTGTCGCCGGCCTGGCCCAGGCGGATCTGATCGCCGTGCGCCAGCACTCGTTCGCTGTACTTCTCGCCGTTGACGAACGTCCCGAACCGCGACTGCTTGTCGCGGATGATGCAGATCCCGTTCTCGACGCTGATCTCCGCATGCACGCGCGAGATATCGGCGCCCGGCAGCCGGAGGTCGGTTTCGCTCCGGCGTCCGATCGTGAACAGTGGTCTGTCGATATTGACAATCCGCCGGCCGAGCGCGTCGGTGACGACCAGGCGGGGAGCGGGAGCGGCGTCGGCCATTGGGACAGGGATTATAAGCCGTAATCTTGACGGGCGGCCCGCCGGGAACCTATGCTCCTTGTCGATCGTCTACAGGAGCACGCATGAAGCACGCGAAGAGCGACCTGCTGCAAGGCACCCTCGACCTGCTGATCCTCCGCACGCTGGCGTCCGGTGACATGCACGGATGGGGCATCTCGCAGCGCCTGCAGCAGATTTCCCAGGACGTCCTCCAGGTGAATCAGGGCTCCCTGTATCCGGCGCTGTACCGGCTCGAGCAGCAGGGATGGATTGAGTCGTCGTGGGGCGACTCCGAGAACAACCGGCGCGCGAAGTTCTACGCGCTCACGCGGTCGGGCCGCAAACAGCTCGCGGAAGAAACGGCGAGCTGGGAACGGATCACGGCTGCCGTCGCGCGCGTGCTGCAACACGCATAAGGATTCGTGAGAGGTGCCGCATGTCTGTCCAGTCGATGTTCCGCCGTCTCCGGGGTTCGGTCCGCACATCCGCCTTCGAACAGGACATGGACGCGGAGCTCCACCACCACCTCGAGCTCGAGACCGACGCGCTCATCGCCCGCGGCATGACGCCTGAAGCGGCGCGCGACGCGGCGCGCCGGCGCTTCGGCAGCGTCGCCCTGGTGAAGGACGACTGCCGCGAGTCGTGGGGCATGCGCGCGATCGACACGCTGACGCAGGACCTGCGCTTCGCGCTGCGCAACCTGCGCACGTACCCCTCCTACACAGCCATCGTGCTGTTGACGCTGGCGCTCGGCATCGGCGCCAACACCGCCATCTTCAGCGTCGTCCACGCCGTGCTGCTGCGGCCGCTCCCGTACGCGAACGGCGACCGGCTCGTCGAGATTCGGCAGCAGTCGCCGAAGATTGGCGTGGCGAACCAGGGCGTGTCGGTGAAGGAGATCGCGGACTACGGCGCGCAGACCGCGGCGCTCGACGCGGTCGTCGAGTACCACCAGATGTCGTTCAACATGCTCGGCCGCGGCGAGGCGAGCCGCGTGCAGACCGGCGTCGTGTCGGCCAACTTCTTCGACGTCCTGGGCGTCACCCCGATCCTCGGCCGCACGTTCCGCGAAGACGACGACTCGAAGAACGCACCGGCGGTGCTGATCCTCAGCAACGCGTACTGGAAGAACGCGCTCGGCGGTGACCCCGGCGTCGTCGGCCGCACGTTCGAGCTGAACGATCGCCTCCACACCGTCGTCGGCGTCCTGCCGGCCATTCCGCAGTTCCCCGCGTCCGATCCGCCCGACGACGTCTACATGCCGCCGTCGGCGTGCCCGTTCCGCTCGAACCCGCAGACGATCGCGAGCCGCACCGGGCGCATGCTGACGGCCATCGGTCGGCTGCGGCCGGGCACCACGCTCGAGCGCGCGCAGAACGATCTGAACGTCGTGACGGGCCGGCTCGGCGCCGAGTACCCGGAGGCGTACGACGTCGCGCACACCGGATTCCAGGCGACGGCGCTTTCCGTGCACGACCAGCTGACGCAGCAGGCGCGCCCGACGCTGCTGGTCCTGCTCGCCACGACCGGCTTCGTGCTGCTGCTGGTGTCGGCGAACATCGCGAACCTCGCGCTGGCGCGCGTCATCGGACGCGAGCGCGAGCTGGCGCTGCGCAGCGCGCTCGGCGCCGGCCGCGGCCGCATCGCGCGCCAGTTGCTGACCGAGAGCACGCTGCTCGCGGTCACCGGCGGCGCGCTCGGACTCCTCGTCGGATGGCTCGTCCGCGATCTGCTCGTCGCCTTCACCGCGCGGTTCACGCCGCGCGCCGACGAAATCGCGATCAACGGCGTCGTCCTGGCGTTCACGTTCGGCGTGTCGGTGTTCACCGGCCTGCTCTTCGGCCTGCTGCCGGCGTTCACGCGCCGGGCGGACGCGTCGGTGAAAGACGCGGGCCAGCGCACGGTCGGGAGCCGGCGGCTCGGCGCGCGCAACGCGCTGATCGTCGCGCAGGTCGCCATCTCGTTCGTGCTGCTGGTCGGCGCCGGCCTGCTGGTCCACAGCTTCATCAAGCTCCAACAGGTGGACGCGGGCTTCCGCACTGACCGCGTGGTGACGGGGCTCGTCTCGCTCGACTTCGTGAAATACGACACCGCCGTCCCGCGCCGCGCCTTCTACAAATCGGTGCTGGACAAGGTGTCGGCCGAGCCGGGCGTGGACAGCGCCGCCTTCGGCATCACCGCGCCGCTCGATCAAGCGGCGCCGTTCCTCAACGGCTTCATCGTCGAGGGGCACGCGCCGGTCGACCGGCGCGCGCAGCCGCAGGTCGATTTCAAGTTCGCCTCGCCGAACTATTTCAAGACCATCGGCATGACGCTGCTGAGCGGCCGCGCGTTTACCGACGCCGACGATGCCGGCGCGCCGCCGGTGGCGATCGTGAACCTGTCGATGGCGCGTCACAATTTTCCGGACATCGATGCGGTCGGCCGGCGGATTTCGTTCGACAGCGGCCACACCTGGCTCACCATCGTCGGCATTGTCAACGACGCGCACGACTACGGCATGGCGGAGAAGCCCACCGACGAGCTGTACCGCTCGCTCGCGCAGACCGGCCCGCTGAGCGCATCGCTGCTCGTGCGGACGGCCGCCGATCCCGGATCGTTCTCGCGCCGCATGCCGGCGCTGGTGCACGACGTCGACGTGCGCCAGCCGGTGAGCCAGATCCGCACGCTGGAAGCGATTCGCAGCCGGTCGCTCGCGCCGCCGCGCCTCACCGCGCTGCTCGTCACGCTCTTCGCCGCCGTCGCACTCATCGTCACCGCGGCCGGCATCGCCGGCGTCGTCTCGTTCTCCGTCAACCAGCGGACGACGGAGATCGGCGTGCGGATGGCGCTCGGGGCGCCGCGGTCGAGCGTGGTGCGCATGATCGTCCGTCAGGGGCTCACGCCGGTGACGATCGGCCTCGCGTGCGGCCTCGGAGGCGCGCTCCTGCTGACGCGCGCGTCCGCGCGTCTGCTGTTCGCGGTCGAGCCGACTGATCCGATCACCTACGCGGCGGTCATCACCCTGCTGGCCGCGGTGGCGGCGCTGGCGTGCCTTGCGCCGGCGCGGCGCGCGGCGGCGATCGATCCGATGCAGGCGCTGCGAGCGGACTAGCGTAAAATGGCCACCACCCTGTGGCCCACCCGCTTCGGCGCACGCTGAGACTCGAGCCTCCAGGCTCCTGGCAGATGCTGGATCTGGCGGAGCTGTGGGAGTACCGCGAGCTGCTGTTCTTCTTCGTGTGGCGCGACGTGAAGGTCCGCTACAAGCAGACGGTCCTCGGCGCGGCCTGGGCCGTCATTCAGCCGCTCACGACGACGTTCGCCTTCACGATCCTGTTCGGCAACTTCGGCGGCATGGCGAAGCAGGTGCAGGGCCCGTACGCGCTGCACGTGTTCGTCGCGATGCTGCCGTGGACTTTCTTCGCGAACGCCATGTCGCTGGCCGCGAACAGCCTCGTCGGCAGCAGCCACCTGATCAGCAAGGTCTACTTCCCGCGCATCCTGGTCCCGATTGCCGCGATCGCGTCCGGCCTGATCGACTTCGCGATTTCGTTCGTCGTGCTGCTCATCATGATGGCCGCGTATCACGTGGCGCCGTCGTGGCCGATGCTGCTGCTGCCGCTGTACCTGCTGGGCACGATCGTCAGCGCCGCCGGCGCCGGCATCCTGTTCGCCGCGCTCATCGTCACCTATCGCGACGTGCGCTACGTCATGACGTTCGTCATGCAGCTGTGGCTGTTCGGCACGCCGGTGCTCTACTCGCTCGACATCATCCCGGCGAAATGGCACGCGCTCTACGCCCTCAACCCGATGGTCGGCATGATCGCCGGGTTCCGGGCGTGCGTGCTCGGCGGACCGGTGCCGGCGCAGGTGATCCTCATCTCCAGCGTGTCCGCGGTGCTGATGTTCGTGGCGGGCATCCGCTACTTCCTCCAGGTGGAGCGCCGGTTCGCCGATGTCATCTGACGCCATCGTCATCCACGAGCTCGGCAAGCAGTACACGATCGGCACGATCCCGATCGGTGATACCACGCTGGGCGAGTCGATCACGTCGTGGGTCGCCGGCCCGTGGCGGCGCTTCCGCCAGATGAGCGGCTACGACACCCGATCGACGAAATTCTGGGCGCTGAAGGACGTCTCGTTCCGCGTCGGCGTCGGCGAGGTGATCGGCATCGTCGGGCCGAACGGCGCGGGCAAGAGCACGCTGCTGAAGGTGCTGTCGCGCATCACGCCGCCGACGGAAGGGTACGTGGATCTCACGGGCCGCGTGTCGAGCCTGCTCGAAGTCGGCACCGGTTTCCACCCCGAGCTCACCGGCCGCGAGAACGTGTTCCTCAACGGCGCGATTCTCGGCATGTTCCGCGCGGAGATCCTCCGCAAGTTCGACGCGATCGTCGCGTTCGCCGAGCTGGAGAAGTTCATCGACACGCCGGTGAAGCACTACTCCAGCGGCATGTTCGTGCGGCTCGCCTTCTCGGTCGCGGCGCACCTCGAGCCGGAGATCCTGATCGTCGACGAGGTGCTGTCGGTCGGCGACCTGCACTTCCGCAACCGCTGCCTCGGACGCATGCAGGATCTGCGCGACGAGGGGCGCACCGTGCTCTTCGTCAGCCACGATCTGACGAGCGTGCGGCAGCTCTGCACCCGCGCGCTGATGCTGAACGGCGGACGCGTTGTCGACGACGGGTCGCCGGCCGAGATCACGCGGCGGTACGAGCGGATGCACTACGAAGCCAGCGAAAGCGAGTCGGGGATCGCCGTCCGCCACCATCCGCCGCCCGAGTACCACATCCGCCGCGTCGAGCTGCGCGGACCGGACGGCGCGCCCACGGGGATGTTCGACGCCGGCGACGTGATGGAGATCCATCTGTGGTCCAGTGGACCCGCGCCGGAGAACTCGTTCACGGTGGAGTTCAAGCTCCTCAACAGCGATGACGAGATCATCAGCTTCGGATCGGCCAACCCGGTGCGCGACACCTACTACCGGTCGGAGGATCAGCATTTCGTCTGCCGGCTCGGACCGCTGCCGCTCACCGAGGGCTCGTACGCGCTCAGCTTCACGGTCGGCGTGTGGAACAAGGAACGCTGGGATTTCTGGGCCAAAGCCATTGGGTTTACCATTGGCCGGTGCGATCTGTTCAAGACCGGGCACGGCATCGCGAATATCAACGACGGTGACTTCGTCATCGCGCAGGAATGGCTGATCGGCAGCTGACTCGTCCGCCCGGCGTGCCCCGGGTCTCGATCAACATCCCCTGCTATCACCAGCTCGCGCAGGCGCGCCGCTGCGTCGCGTCGGTGCTCGCGCAGACGCTCACGGACCTCGAGATCACGCTGCTGGACGATGGCGCGTCGGACGAGTACCGCGACTACGTGTCCGCGCTCGGCGACGGCCGCGTGCGCTACCAGCGCAACCCCGAGCGCCTCGGCGCGATGCGCAACATGTTTCAGGCGATCACCGCGGGCCGCGGCACGTACACGATCGCGTTTCACGAGGACGACCTGCTCGGATCGCATTACCTGGCCACGGCGGTGGACATCCTCGAGCGCGATCCCTCGTGCGGGTTCGTCGGCGGGCAGCTGCGCGAATTCACGGACGAGCCGTCAGCGGACGCGCTCGGCCGGCCGGCCGCGAACCCCGCCGTCACGCGATACGCGTCGGCCGCTGACTTCCTGCGCGGCATCCTGCGGGGCGCCGAGCCGATGTTCGGATCGATCGTCTACCGCCGCGCGGCGGTCGACGGGATCCCCGCCGAGCACGACACGTTCGCGACGCTCGTCGATCGCCCCTTCCTGCTCGCGATTCTCGCGCGGTGGTCGGCCGCCATCATCGAAGAGCCGATGGTGTGGTACCGGCATCATGGCGACGGCGACGCGCGGCACCTGGAGATGAAGCCGGAGCATATCCTCCGGTTGTTCGCGCGCTACCGCTCGCTGCTGCCGGAGACGCTCACGGACGAGGACCGGGCGCTGTTCTACGAGTTCAGCGGCTACTGGCTGTTCACGCTGTACCGGCTCGTGCCGCCGGCCGAACAATCGTCGCTGCGGCGGTTTGTCGTGCGGGCCTGGCGCGACGGTCTGTACAATCGACGGTGGTCGCGGGGATTGGGCCGCAAGCAGCTGCTCGCGGCGATCCTGACCGGACGCTGAACCGCACGATGAAGATCATCGCTCTCCTGCCCGTCCTGAACGAAGCCTGGATCCTGCCGCACGCGCTGGGGTGCCTGTCGGCCTTCTGCGACGTCGTCATCGTGAACGACCAGCATTCCGACGATGGGTCGCGGGAGATCTGCCGGACGTTTCCGAAGGTCGTCCTGCTGGAGTCGCCCGAGAGCCAGATCTCGACGCGCGCGCGATGGACGCTGCTCGACGCCGCGCGCGACTACGACGGCCACAACCTGCTGTGGTACACCGACGCGGACGAACTGGTGTCGCCCTCGTCGGTGCGGCGCGTCGTGGAGAGCCGCCGCGATGCGCTCGTGCCCGGCACCGTGGTCGAGTGCTCCTACATCCACCTCTGGACGAGCCCGCGGCGCTACCGGCACGACGGCTGGAAATACGCGCCGCACGCGAAGGCGATTGCGCTCGTCGACGATCGCCGGATGGACTACGACCGGTCGCGGCTGCAGTCGATCCACGAGCCGCGCGTGCCGCTGGACGGCGCTACCGGCGTGCTGCTCGCCGAAGACATGAAGGTACTGCACCTGCAGTGGCTGCTGATGCAGCGGACCCAGTTCAGGCAGGCGTGGTACCGCTGCCGTGAATGGCTGGACGGCGGACGCACGGCGGCGGAGATCAACGAACGGTACGCGCCGACCCTGCCGGACCCGCGCGTGCAGACCACCGAGGTGCCGGCCGCGTGGCTCGAGGGCCTCACGTTTCCGGACTTCTCCGTCGATCGCGAGGTCTCGTGGAGCGAGCGCGACATCCTCGCGTGGTTCGCGGAGCACACGCCGGAGTTCTTCGAGCCGCTCGAGATCTGGCACCTCGCCGCGCTCGAAGACGCGTTCCGCGCGCACGCCGGGCGGCGGCCGCGGCCGGACCGATCGTACCTGCCCTCGTGGTCCGAGCGCGCGCGCCATCTGGGGCGGCGCGTCGTGTCGGCCGCGCGGCGGCGGCTGCCGATCTGACATGCCGCGCCCGTTCCTCACGGTCCTGACGGCGCCCGTTCCAAGCGGGGCGCGCCGCGTGTACCAGGACGTCAGACGCGCGATGCGCCCCATCGTGAAGCCCGGTGCGCCGCTGCCGAAGGTGTCGCGCTATCCCGGTCACTACGCGCTCGTGCGCAGCGTCGTCGAAGGCCTGGAGGCGATCGGCGCCGACTTCAACTACAACCCGCGCCGCCTGAGCGACGTCGCGCGGATCGTGTATGCGCCCGAAAACGCGTCGCTCCGTCAGGCCGCGGCGCTGAAACGCGCCGGGCGGATCGACTACCTCGTCGCCGGCCCCGTGAACGCCCTGTTTGCGGACGAGGACGACAGCATCCTGATGATGCCGGAAATTGATCTGAACATCGTCGCCTGCGAGTGGATGAAGGACTTCTACACGGACGCGCCGGCGTTGATGCGGAAGAGCGTGAGCTGTCCGTGCGGCGTCGACGCGGAGGTGTGGAAGCCGTCGGGCCGAAGGCGCGGGAACACGGCGGTCGTGTACTGGAAGAGCGGCGACGAGGCGTTCTGCGACGCGGTGGAGGGCGTCGTCCGGGCGTGCGGCCTCGAGCCGCGGCGCCTCCAATCGCGTCACGGCGAGCACGCGCACTTCACGCCTGACGAGTTCCGGCGGCTCCTGGACGACGCGCGGGTCGGCGTGTTCCTGAGCAGTTTCGAAACCCAGGGGCTGGCGCTGCTCGAAGCCTGGGCGATGGACGTGCCGACGATCGCCTGGGATCCGCGCGGGCAGGCGATGTGGCGCGGCCGCGGCTTTCAGTCGGGGTCATCGGCGCCGTATCTCACGGCGGACACCGGCCGATTGTGGCGCGCGCTCGACGAGCTCGAGCCGGTGCTGCGCGGCGCGCTCGCCGGGCCCGGCGCGTTTCACCCGCGCGAGTGGGTGCTCGCCCACATGACCGACGCGATCTGCTCGGCGGCGCTGCTCGAGATCATCCGCGAGGGCGCGGCCGCTCGCCGCTCCTGATCATGCCGCGGTTCAAGCTCACCATCGAATACGCCGGCACGCGCTACAGCGGCTGGCAGATCCAGAAGAACGCGAAGACGGTGGCGGGGGAAATCGATCGCGCGGTGCGGACCGTCACCGGACGGAAGGACTTCGAGCTGTACGGATCGGGCCGCACCGACGCCGGCGTTCACGCGGCCGGACAAGTGGCGCATCTCGACGTCAGCACGAGCCTGCCGCCCGCAACGCTGGTGCAGCGGCTGAACGACGAGCTGCCGGCCGACATCAACATCCTCGCCGCGGCGCAGGTGCCGCACCGGTTTCACGCGCGGCATCACGCTGTGGCGCGGCGCTACCTCTATCAGATTGCGCGCCGGCGGACGGCGTTCGCCAAGGCCTACGTCTGGTGGGTGAAGGAACCGCTCGACGTCGAGCGGATGCGCGACGCCGCGCGCGCGTTCGTCGGCATGCGCGACTTCCGCGCATTCTCGGCGGCCGACGCCAGGGACGAACCGGGCGAGACCCCGCCGTCCACGCTCGTCCTCGTCGATCGCCTCGAGATCCTCGAGGACGGCGATCTGCTGCTCGTCAGCGTGCAGGGTTCGCATTTTCTCTGGAAGATGGTGCGCCGGATGGTCGGCGTGCTCGTCGAGATCGGCCGCGGCGAGCTGCCGTCCGGCGCGGTGCGCGAGCTGCTTGGCGGCGGATCCGGAGCGCCCGCGCGTCTCACCGCGCCGCCGTCAGGCCTGTTCCTCGAAAGGGTGTACTACCAGGGCGATCCACAGGACGAGGCGCCGCGGGCGCTTACGCCGATACGGTGAGCGGTGCCGCTTCGCCGCGCGGCGTGTCGCGGCACGCGCGAAGCAGGATCGCGCCGAACCAGCCGCACAGCGCGCAGTTGGCGATCGCGAGCAGGAGCGTGGCGTCGACGCCGGTCAGCGCGATCAGCGGCTCGATCGGCCCCTCGCCGTTCCACCCCAGCATGAGGTAGAGGTTGAGCGCGAAGCTTACGCTGAGCGCCGCCAGCACGGGCGCGAACTCGCGCCGCAGCGCCGCCGC
>Ga0105859_1000493_pt1 | contig 12778 bp, 9 predicted proteins | sample OrgsoiDNA_201063_FD_89684 | JGI IMG/M metagenome (GOLD analysis project Ga0105859, IMG submission 89684) | Permafrost soil microbial communities from the Arctic, to analyse light accelerated degradation of dissolved organic matter (DOM) -... | ecosystem: Environmental > Terrestrial > Soil >...
CTGTTGCGCGGCCCCGGACATGATGAGAAGTGGAAAAAATAAAGAAAATGCCCAAAAATTGGGCATATGATGATTTTTGGCAAAAACAGATAAGCGGACCACTGTCTGGCCAAAAGAAAGCTAACCTATTGCGACAGGAGACTGAAATGGTTGATATTCCTTGCCTTCCCACCCAAACGTTTTTTTGTGTTGGCTTCCCTGCCGGCGCGAAGCGTTTGCTTCCTGCCGAGCAAGTGTCGGAAATCATGGTCGCTCACCAGTGGGAAGACGCAAAACGCCATTTTCAGAATTTTCAAAAAGTGGACTGCTTGTTGGTCTTGAATCAAGAAGACGTGCTGGCTATGGAGAAGTTCATCAAAGAGGCCCCTATCGCGGAAAATCCGCTGCCTGAGCCCTCTTTTTTGCAAAAAATGTTGGGGCACAAATCTGCCTCCGGGAATGTAGAAAAGATCCGTTATTTTGTTTACGGTAAAAAGGAGTCGGGCGAATTGCAATCCGTCGTTGTAGACGCTTCAAACCTGCCCTCTGCATTCGCGGCAGCCGGAGTGGAAGAGCCGGAAATGCAGCCGGTGGGGGGATTCTCGGAAATTCAAATAAGCGCCCTTGCAAACGAAATGGAAGCCGCTCGAACCGGAAAAATCGACGTGGTCAACGTGATCGCGGCAACCGACAGCGGCGGCGCTATTTCAGAAGCGCTGGCTTTTCTTGATAGAAAAGACGCGAAAAAATAATGAGGGACCATGCCAAAAGAACAAAAAAATGAAACAGCAGGCATCCAAGCCCGCAAAGATTTTTTGGCGAGAGTTGCCTCTACATCTAAGGTAGAGCCTGAGAAGACTCAGGCGTTGGCCGACGCGCCAGCAGCCACTGAAAAGGAAGCCCGTGAACTCTTGGTGCGCGTCTATGCCGGAATTGGCGCCAAAAACCATTGGGAAGCGCTGAGCGAAGGAGCAAAAGACAGTCTCGCAAAAAAAATGGCGCATATGAGCGCCGACGACACGGCCCGTTTGCTCGACATCATGGCAGTAGGAGGGCGAGTCATAAAAAATTTGCCGATCCGCCCAGAATTGATCGATGAGTTTGTCGGGGCCGAAGAACAAGGCAAAAAACCAGCATTCTACAAGATTGTCGAAGCCAGTGCCGAACAAGCCACTCGCAACCGAATGGACTTAAAAATTGCCACAACAATGTTGGCGATTGGAGGGGCCGCAGGCTATACCGTTGCGGCGGCAAGCGTCGGACTCGATTTGGGCGTTTTTGGTCTTGTGGCGATGACCAAGGCCGCCACCACAAAAACGATGGTTCGTTTCACCGCGTCAAAATTGATTGATAAACTCGTTGACGATGTATCCGACATGGTGGATGAAAAAATAGATGAACATTTTGATTCCGATATGGCTCGTCTCGCGACACGAGTTCTGATGTGGTCGGCAAAAGCCGTTTCGCTGACCGGCCTAGAGGGCGGATCTGAAGCACTCTTCGATCTAGCCGGCTATGGAGAAAAAGAAGCTTTGTCGGAAAAAATGAGCGGGGCGTTAGATGCCTTGAATCTCCCCAACGCGCGCGAAAATATTGACGCATTGGCAAGCGCCGTATCTGGACTGGGAAAAAACATCGTTGAAAAAATTGTGGAAAAAACGCCTTTGACAGAGGCCGAAATGGAATTCACTAAAGATGTGGCCATCGAGTTAGTGAAAGACTCGCCAGCCCTAGGAAACGCAATATGGAGAAAGGCGCGCCGAACGGCTGAAAAAACCCAAAATGGGACGCTGATGTTACACGCCATGTGCCCATCGGCACAAAAATTGGCGACTGGCGCTATCGAGGTGTATTCGGAAAGTGGATACAGCGCCACAGACAAAAAAAATTGCGAAGAAAAAGCTTCGCGACTAAAAACGAGAACGGCCGATATAGAAGCGAATGGGCTCGCCCGTGGAGAGATTTATTTGACTCTTTCCATGTCGGATGCGGTTTTTGGAAAGTATCTCACGGCCAACACCACAGAACGGGTGGCTCTCCTTAAAGAACACCCTCCATTGACCGGAGAGGTGAAAGCCGCCGCAATGACGTCCTGGGAGGACATGAATGTTTCCGGAGGAGCTCTCGGCGTAAAAATAAGCACCGTCGTTATGGTTGCGCGTTTGATGGCAGTGGGGTCAAAAGGTCTCGTTTGGGCTGGGCGATCGACGTCTAAAAACGTAAAAAAATTAGAGGGTTTGATAGAGGCTTCAATGTTCGGAACAGCAAGGCTAATGCAACAAATAATGCCATCGTTGAAAGCTTCTGATTTAGCGCCGTTAAATTTGAGAGATCGGCTAAAAATGCGACGAGGAAGCAATTCACCAGCGGCTCCCACGACAAACGTTCATAAAGTCGACTCCAAGCGACCGCCAGCGCCATAAATCAAGAAAGGCGTAGGGATTTGGCACAAAATAATGCAAATGGCGCCAAAAGGCATGGCACAATGTTTGCATGGCCGACATCCACTCTCACCGCATGGTTTATTTGAAGCTCCCGCAGGGCGTTCAGCCCGCGGCTTGGGCATTATGCCGGCACAGCAAAGACATTTACAACACCATTGTTGAGTTGATTCGCCAAGCCGCCAGTGTTTGCGAATGGGATTCCAACGCACAAGTGTATCGCCGCAAGCCCGCTCACTGTTTGAGCCAGCGCGAAGCCGATGCAATGGCGATATGGGACGGGCAGCTGGCCATGATGAACGCTCAATGGGCACAGTCCTATAAAATCGAAAAAGAGCTGTGGGACGCCACCGGCGAAGGTGAAAAGCCAAAAAATTTGACGTTGCCCACACTGGGCGCGGTCGTCGCCGAAAGTGGTTTATGGAAGGTTTTGTTGAATTCCTCGCTTTTGCTGGCAGTTGCCAAGGCGACCCCAGACACAATGCTCCCGCAGGTCGACAACCGGGTGCAAACCGCTTTTCGGACATTGCCCGCAAAAATGGCAGAGGCGTCCGTCTTTCTCGCGCGCGACAATTTTTCGTCTTGGCTGTCGCAGCTTGCCGCCTGGAAGCAGAACAAAAAGGCTGTTATCCAGCCGCAGATGCCTAATTACCTGCCGCGAGATGCGGCGCTCGTGTGTTCAACGTCGGGCGCGGCAGTCGGAAAACATCTGAGTAGCCTCAAAAAATGCCTCCTTTGGCTGGATGCCGACCACTTTAAGCCGTTGTCCAGGGCGGATAGAGAGGCTTACGCGGCGTTTCCGATCAGAAAAGTCGCAGAGGCGGCGATCGCCGCGCGCTGGAGTGCAAATAAAAAACCAGCAGGGTTGGCGATGCCGGCCTGGGAAGATCTGGCGACCGTCGTCCTGATTCCAAAAGCCGATGGGCAGGTGTCTTTGCGAATTTCGGTGAAAGTTGAAATCAACTACCCAGAGGGTTCATTTCTTGCCACAGTGGCCCGCAACTTCTCCTCCGAGTGGGCCGCCGCCGACACTTTGGAAAAAAGGGATTTATTCGTTGCAAAAATGATCAAGGAGCAAAATTGGCGCCCAAGCGGAGCCTTGGCCGACGCTCCGTTTGCGAAAAACAAGCTTTGGATTGGCGATCAATTTTGTGCGTGCGGAATTGATCTGGGCTTGCGCAACATCATCACGATGGCCTGGACCCATGGCGAAGACGCTGACGTTTTTGACGCCGCGGCTCTCGACAAAGCCCTCGATGTGTTCGAGCGCAACGCCGATCGCTGGATCTCTCTCCACATGACCGACGAGCACAGGCGGCTTGAAAATGAAAAATTGGCATGGCTCCAAGCGCAGTCGACAAAGCCTGAAAATCTGCGGGATAAATTCCCCCTGAAATCCGCCAAGCGCTTGCAACAATTGTCGGAACAGCTTCACAATCGCAAACCATTGTTCAAAATGCGCGCCAAACGCGCCCGCTGGCAGCGAGACAAACTGCATCAAATTTCAGCTAAAGTCGTGAAATTGGCGATTCAGCGTGGCGCGGCTGTTGTCGTGGTCGGGAAAAATGATGGCTGGAAGTCGGGAATCAATCTCGGCCGCAAAGAAAACAAACGATTTGTTCGCTTGTCGCATGCTGAATTGATCAAATTGATTGGGCAAAAACTGGCGGCCGCGGGCATTGCCATGATTTTGACGGAAGAAAGCTACACCAGCGAGGCAAGTTTCATCGACCATGATCCCCTGCGCGAAGCGCGGCCCTTGATGGCGGAGCCAGACGTGCGCCGGCGTTCAGGTTGGGGCATGACGGCGGCCGAGGCCCTCGCCGCAAAAAACGAACAAAAAGAGAAACAAGAAAAAGCCAACGCTCTGGCCGCTGGCGCGGCAGGCGTCTTTGTGGATCGGCATGGAAAACGCGACAAGAAGAACCGAGATCGGTTCGTTCGGCACACGCCCTGGGCGTCGCGCAAACCCGGCCAATCGGACAAGCCCGTGCATGGGCCTGCCGTGATTCACGCTGACGTCAACGGGGCGTTCAACATCCTGCGCAAGGTGTGCCCGGAGTTCAAATGGCAGCCGGGCCTCTCCGTCAGCCACACTGTCTGGCAGATGAGCTGGCGCGATGGATTGAACAAGCAAGAAAAGAAAATGGCGGCGAACGCTTAATTTGCGCGCCAAAAAAGGTTCAAACAGGGACTCTGGCATGCCCCTGCCGATCGGTTCTCGGAAAATGCGCTCACCGCGCATCGCCTAAGCTGCCCGTGGGCATCATCATTAAAAAGAAAAAGCTCGCAAAAAAAGTAAGCGAGCTTTTAAAAAATGCGCTCATCATGTTGAGTCCGGATAAACCATCAGGAACGCACGAAATGAGCGCAGAAATTCAAATCATCCGCGAGATTTTCTGGTTTTTGGCGTCGTCGGTTCGTTGATTTCCTGGGCGCCCTCCGCGATAGATGAAGCCTGTTTGCGGCGAGCCAGAACACCAGCAGAGCCGTTGAGTTGAGGGGCCACCTGTTTTGGTCTCATCCAATCCGCCCAGGAGGCTCCCACACCTGGCACAAAATTCAAAAGAAGTTCCGCATTGATTGGATCCATTTTGTCAATAACAGAGTAATCAAGGCATTCTTGGATATAAACGGGATCCGCCATGCGAGCCGTCAAGGTTTTTGGATTGGGAATGGCGCGCTGTGGGGTGTCGCCGCTCTTTTTGCCAACGAGATCTTTGACGAGCGCGTTAAGAGCTTCGCGAGCTTGGTTAAAATTGGTGTTTGTCATCGCAGAGTTCTGTCCCATCTCGATGATTCGCTCAATCGATGCATCAATTGCCTCAAAAGAGCGTTCCGACATAATTGTGGACCCTGCATCGGGCGCGTTTTTTGCGCCAAGTTTGGCTTTTGGCCATTCAAATTCACGGTAGGCGGCCATCAACAAGATAACTGCGTTGAAGGTGTCCGCGTTCGTGCCGCTAAGGGACGTGAATATACGGTCGCCCGAGACGCTTGAGCCGGAGAGCGTGGAATTCGAGGATGAATTTCCATAGGCTCGCGCAAAACCTTTTTCCATTTTTTCTTGAAGATCAATCGCGCGTTGCACCATCAGGCCAACTCGCTCTTTGCGCAAGAGCACCGGAGTTTCGCCAGGAGATGAAATGTCCAAAAGCTCGTCAGGGCTAAGTTGGGCCATTTTTTGTTTTGCAGCGAGCTGCGCAAAAGCCTGCATGGGCGCCGTTGGTTTCCCGGATCCAAGAACGCCATCGACCGTGACCTTGGCGGTTTTTTCTGTCATTGAGATTGGACGGCCTTTGAGAGCGGCCGCGGAACTCAAAAGGACGAACATGCGGCTATGGATTTCATCAAACAATGGCGATGTCATGTCGATGGCCGCTTTTTTCCCTCCGGCGTTCGAGCGGGCCAAAAGAGCGACCGTTTCGACGCGAGCAAGAGACTCAAATCGCTGGCGATCGCTGGTTGTCAGTTTGTTGGGGGCGATCGTGGAAGCCGCCAAGTAAGGGAATAAATCTTCGAGCGAAACGGTGCCTTCAGTGGAGGCCGCGTATTTATCAGAGCCGGCCACGGCTTTCGTCTCACAAACCCGCTTCGGGATATTGTTTTGTTTGAAATGTGAATTGGCGAGCCCAACCATTTCTTTCAATTCTGGGACATCAAATTGAGCGCGAGATGCTTTGGACAGGGCCTGTTGGTTATTGGACTGCCGAACCCGATCGCGCGCAATGGCCGCATCACGATATGGGGAAAGTTTTATTTCTGTGGTTGAGCTCTTGCGCACGAAAGAAGAAAAATCAGACCACAGTTCATCTATGTTCGGCTTTTGGCCAAAAACCGCTGCGGATGCTGGTTCTTTCACGAGTTTGGAGAAGCGTTGCTTGAAGTTGGACTCATTGCAATCAGCCAGGGCCGCGCCTTTCCAGTAAAGTGTTTCTTGGGGGGAGGAAAAGACATGATGGATAAAGCTGTAGTCCCGGCTTGAATGCCCACCGTTGACCAGGGTGAAATCCGCAGAGAGAACAACTCGAAGGTCCTTAGAACCATAGAAGGCCGTTTTTTCCTCAATGTAAGCGATTTGTCGATCACCGCCAAAAGGCTCCTTGCCCAACACTTGATCACGCTTGATTTTGGCGCGGGCGTATTTCACCTCATCGGGGCTTAATTTGTCGAGCTCCAGAATTTTTTGCTCTGTTTCTTGCGCAAACCGCCATTGGATAAACATCGACTCAACAACTTCCTGCCGAAATCCGGCTCGTTGATGTGGGTCGGCCAAATCGCGGGGGTTCTGAATGTCGCTTGCTCCGTTATGATTGAAGTAGGGCATTTTCGCCATGTCCGCCAAGGGGATCAAATAGCGAGCCGCATCTTTGTAGCGCAACGAAGAAAACTCATCCGCCGCTGCCTGCTCCTCATACAAGTGCGTCACATTGAGCGCCAAAGGCGCCGGGTAGCAATCGAACCACGAAAGCGGTGAATTTTCACTGGCGCGGTCGGCCGGGCGGACACTGCGAATGCGAACGCCATTTTCCGTCAGCGAACGTTTTTCTCCGATGCCATCACGCAATGCATCAGGAAAACTTTGTCCAGATGAAAAAAACTGATCCAAATCATATTCGGCGACAGTCATAAAATAATCCCTGTCCAAAATGCCTTTCTTTAAAAGATTCGGCGCCATTTTCAGAAAAGAATCAGCCTCTGGCGGATGCCCACCCAACGAAGCGAACATTGCAGACGCGATTGCCTGACCTTTCCCGTCATCAGTGGGAACTAAAAGATAAAATCCCGCGGGGGCTTTAACGCCAAAAATTCGCTCAACCTCTTTCTCGTCAACGGGAGGGTAATGGTCGAAAGAGGAGCGAATCATCGTCAGCGCCATCATGGCTTTGGGAACTGACAACGCATCCTCGGCGTCAACAACAAACGACAGAGGATGACCTTGCGCATTTGAGAGGGGAAGCCTGATCTGATGTTCGGAAATATCGATAAAGTCCACAATGTTTTCGAGATGCGCCCCGGTCGAATTCATGCCGAGAAGATTTTCAAGCTCACGCCATTGGCTATTCATAATGGAATCCTTGTCTGTTGATGTGTGCAAAATTATTGGGGGGCTGTTGTTTTCTTTGAGGAGACGCCAGGACGAACGGCCTTTTCGATAAATTCGATCGCTCGATTCATCGCGTCGTTAAGCGGGCTGTCATGGTCCCTGCTCGCATCTTTATCAGCATTCGTCTCAATCACTGATTTAAGCGTTTTGATTTCAGACAAACAAGAGGCCAGAGAGTTTTTGACCTGGTCGTCCGTTTTTTTAGAAATCAATCCATTCTTCCGCATTGCGGTCAGCGTTTTTGCGCAGCTCCCCGAGAAATCGACCAAATGAAGCAAGGGGATGGCCGCGCTCTCATAAATAGTTGTTTCGGTTGCGGATCCGTTGACAACAAGATCTGATTTAAATTGAGCAGCGCCCAAAGATTCCCAGCCTTGATGAGCCATGAGGGACAGCCGTTTGATGGCCTCATCATTTTTTCGTGATGGAGCGGCCCGCTTAATCGCAGCGCGAACGGCAGCCCAGTTTTCTTCCTTGTGGCCGGCCAGGTGGACTTGAACTTGTTCGATCTGATCGATAGGGAACCCTGTTTTAAGAACGGCCGCCAAAGCGCCAAGAGGATTGAGGGCATCGCAAAGAGCATCGCGCAAGGCGTCAGATTTTTCGAACAGGTTGAAAAATGCCTGGCCGTTGACTCTGCGATTGGAGGATTGCGTGTTTGGCTCCAGCGCCGCGGGAGCCAAAACGATAATAGATCGGAGAGTTTCTGCGATTTTCCCTGCCGCCACGGATTGGAGGGCTAGCGTGTTAAGAAGGCCGCAGATATGGCGTGGAATTTGATCTCTCATGAACTCCAAGGAAGCTTCTGAGGTGCAAAAAACCACGGTGTATCCCAACCCGGGAGAGTGCAGCACGACGTCGATCAGGCCGGGGCCTGCAATTTTCTGAAAAACATTATCGAAGAGGTTTGATTTCTTTTCTATTTCTGCCGTCGCTTCCTTGCCTCGCCCGCTGACTTTTACGTTATAGGCCACGAAAGAGAGACGTTTTTCGAGACTTATGGCCAGCTCTTGCGTCGACACGCTCGCGTTTTTTTGTCCAGCAGCTGTTGCCAGGCTCACCCAAGACTGGAGGGCATGCGCCTCTTCTTTGTCACGAGGTTTGGGTTTGCCAAAAAAATCCTGTTCCAAAAGGCCCGACTTCGCATAGGCAAGGATCCAGCCGAGCCTTTCGGCGCGCAAACTAGGAGCAATGTCCTGCATCAGAATTGAAACCAAGGGCGCAAAGCGGCCCATGTCCTTGACTTCTTGCTGGCTGGGAAGATCAATTTTGTTGCGCGGCGCTTCAAGCGCGATCCGTGTCCTCGGATTTTCAAGCCAAGCCACGAGCGCCTTCACCGGGGCGCTCCGAGCTTTTTGGGCCACGAGCAACACAGCTTCATGAAGTTGTTCGCGATCTTGCGCATACAGTTTGCTGAGGGCCTTCACCGTCTCAGCGTTTAGATCGATAGCCTTAAGCTGTTCCTCAAAAATTTCTTTGGAAACCGCAGAGAAAAAACGGGAAATATTGGAGTGTATTGCCTGCAATCGCTGACGAGCGCTCGCGTCGCTCAGCAGTGAGCGGTCGGCATCGAGAACCCCAGATTCAATTTGTCCGCGAAGAAAAACACCAACCACGCAATCAATGAATTTGGCCTTGGCTTCCGGCGTCGCTCCGCCTGTCTCGCTAATGGTGGCGTAGCAGTTTTTACGCTCAGCTTTTGCCGACGGCGTTGCATCCATCAACCACAAAACAAAAGCCGCGAATTCCTCTTGTGTGACGATGGGGTTGGGCATCCCCGTTTTGGCGTTGAATTTTGGCGTGTAAAAAACGGGTGATTTGGTGGCCATGAAAAATCCGAAGCAAAGACGCGAGCCACAAGGGCACAGAGTCTATAGTCTATCGTGTTTTGGTTTTCAACGCATCTACGAAAAGAGCAGCCGTAAGGGGTGTTTGAAAAACCCGACAAAAGGCGCGCCTCAATGAAATTTGAGTGGGGGGATTTGTGTGAAGAAGAGAGTCTGAACCTATTTTGAGGTGCCTTTTTGATTGCCATTCGCCGGATGCGTGTCGGCAACGTTCTTGCTTTCACAACAAAACCGTTGCAAAAATCCGATGACATCAGCGCGAACCAAGCGCTCCTGTGCGATCGAGTGTCAATTCTGAACCATTGGCAATAGTCAAAAACCAGCCACAGGCCAAGCCATATGCAAATCGTGGTTTATGCCAACGGATTCAATCAGTGTGTTTTGAGCCATCGAGTCCGCAGGGGCGTTCGATCCAAAATCAATGCTCGGGGCGCCCACGGAGCGCGTACCCAGCTGCGATCGAATTTGGGCGCTGATTTCAGACAAAATGCGCGGACTGGCTTGCGGATTGGATTCGTCGGCGCAACCGGCCATGCCCATCGTCAAGCTATTGAAGGACGCAAACAGAACAAGGCGAACGCAAATTTTCTTCCATCTTTGATCTTTTGCTTGGGAAGCAACGAACGATTGGTCCGACGGCGACTGCGCGGCTGTCTGATATGGAGCGATAGAATTTTCGGCGCTTGCAGGCCGAGCCATCCCATTGGACAGGAAAAAATGGGCGACGTTTTCGATCGTTTTCATGGCAGCTCCGGCAGAGAATGGGGCGGTGAGTCTATGGCACAACAGGATCGATGCGAAAATAAGTTGCAAAAACAAAAAAGGCCAACGCGTCGATATGTTTATATATTTAAACATAAGAGCCTGTTTTGGCAATAGAGAAAAATGGAGGAAACGCCCTAAAGCGTAAAAAATATGAGTTTTTGGTATTTAAGATGAAGCCGAATTGCACAGGCGCCGGATGGGCTGCGACTAAGTCGTAACCAGTGCGTTTTTTGGTTTCTCGCTCACTTGTTCCCGGTCGGGTTAATGATTGCGGCCAAGAAAGGCCGCTTGGGCCACGGCGTCAGGGAACCCCCCATATTGGACCTCGCCTTCTTATTCCTCAGAATTCGCCACTTGCGCGCGGTTTGGGGGGCGCCTGTTGAATTTTTTTAGCCATTTTGCAGCGAGAAGCATTAAATCGAGGCGGCGATTGGTTCGTGCGATAATTGGCAAATTGAACAGAAAAAAGCCAAGAGGATATGCATGGAGAACGAGGAAACGCTAAAAAAAGCTAAAAAATCGATCGAAAAAATGGAAAAGATTATCGAGCAGTCGCGCTACTCCAACCAGATGGCGAAAGCGAGCCACTGGATGAAAATATCGATTTCGTTCTTTTTTCTAGGCGGCGTGGCCAGCTGCAACTTGGTTTGGGCATGGCCTTCGTTCGCCCACGCCGGGTGGTTGCTCGCATTGGGTGGCGCAGGGTGTGTTTTTTCGTTCATAAGGGCGAACCTCATCGTGCGCTATGCGCCAGAGAAAGCGATATACATCACGGTGTTGCGCGAGGCTATAGAAAAAAAGAAAAAGGCTGTCCTTGTGGCCAAGGAGGCGTGGGCCATTGAAGCCGCGGTGCGGGAGGCCGGAGGCGCAGCCCAAGAGGCGGCCGCTCCACGCAAAGGACGAAGATTGTAATCTTAGGCCTGAATCGGCCAACATTGCAACGGCATTTTTGGAACTTTGGAATATATCCAATGGGCTTGAAGCTTGCCTTCATTGATCGCGCACAGCCTCGGAGACACAAAAAAATAGGTTATCGCATGATCATAAAATGCGTATGATGAAAATATGCCATATGCATCAAAAAATGCCATGAACGCACAATTTTCGCCCGATTGGGCATGCCTGCTCGAAACAGGCTCCGAATCCGAAGCCTTGGCGTGGATCGCCTCGCAAACTCGCGACAGCGTCGCAGGCTTGCGAACAGGCGGCCTTTTGCCCAGTAGGACGCCCTTGATGGTGGCCGCGAGCGTCAGCGCAAGCCTGGTCAAGGCATTGCTGCCGATCAGTGATGCTTTGGAGGCGAGCGCTTCGGACAAAAAAACGGCGCTGATGATCGCAGCGGCCGCCGGGCGCGCGGATTGCGTTGAGGCGCTCTTGCCCCATTCCGACGCAAACGCCATCGAACATTGGCGGGATCGAACGGCCCTGATGCTCGCCGCGGTCGAAGGACACGACGAATGCGTGAGGATTTTGGCGCCGGAATCCAATCTGTCGCAACAAGAGAGCCTTGGGCTCACCGGTCTGATGACAGCCTGCGCGGTGGGGCGCTGGGAATGCGTTCGTTGGCTGGCGGATGAAGCGACGGCGAGAGACGTGCATCCCAGGACGAAAATGACGGCTTTGCACATGATTGCGCAAAATCACATGAACAGCCCCGCGGATCTCCTCAAATGCCTGGATTGCGTGTTGCCCCAGTCCGACGCCATGGCCCTGGACATTGACGGAAAAACCGCCTTTGAGCACGCCGTGTCCGCGTTGCGCTGGGCCGTCGCTTTTGCGATCGCCAAAAGCATGGACATTGGCCAAGAAATTGCCCGATGGGATTGTCTGTCTCGGATTGTGGAAAAGAACGAAAAAAGCAATTCGACAGAAAAAAATGAACTGATTGTCCACGTCGCCAAACATATGGCGGCCAGCGGGCAAGCCGCCCAATTGGAAACCGCGTTTGAAAACGCCGTTCTGGCGCAGAGTTGGGCCAGTGCCGACGCCCTGAGCCGTTGGGCAAGCCCCGAGGACATCATAGCAGCGCGTGATCGCGCTGCCGCTTTGGGCGAAGAGGCGTTGATGCCGCAAATCAGCAGCCGGGCGCAAGCCATTGAATTGCGAGAAGCCGCCGATGCCGCGGCCAGCGCAAGCGACAGGGCCGCAAGACAGGGCGAAAACGCCGATTTAACGCCCCTCTCACAACACTTTCTGCGCCCTCTGCGCTCTGTAAGTCGTATATGAAAAAAGAAAAGCTCCCGTCAAAATTGATGAGCGCCATGTCCGCGTTGCCCAGGACACTGGCTCAAACGGCATCAAAGGCGTCAAAAATGGCTTCAAAAGGAAAAGGAAAAGGAAAAGGAAAAGGGAAGGGGGAAAAGAGTTTGCCTGAGCAGCCTCCTCCCCGTTTTTTGTCCTCCGTGGCGGGCATGGGCGGGCGCGTCGAGGAAGAGCTTTTCCGGGAGTGGGCGACGGCCATGCGAAACCGGCAGGCCGACGAGGCGCTCGCCGGTTTGGCCGCGAATCCTCAGTGGGTCAATTTTCGATCTTTGTCATGGGCCATCGAGGCGCGTTGCGACGCGGTGGTCTCGGAGCTTGCGGGGAAACTTGATTTTTCGAAACACAAAGCTCCCACAAGTTTTCTGGAAAAAGCGGCA
>Ga0105859_1000494_pt1 | contig 12775 bp, 10 predicted proteins | sample OrgsoiDNA_201063_FD_89684 | JGI IMG/M metagenome (GOLD analysis project Ga0105859, IMG submission 89684) | Permafrost soil microbial communities from the Arctic, to analyse light accelerated degradation of dissolved organic matter (DOM) -... | ecosystem: Environmental > Terrestrial > Soil >...
ACGCCTGAGAGCCGCGCCGATCTGGTCCGGTTATTCGATAAGAGCGCCGACTTGAGCCTGCGCGGTATAATCGCCGAGAAGCTGGCCGGAATCGCTACACCCGAAGAGCTTCCTTTCTTCTCCAGTCTTCTTCCCGGCCGCAGCAGCACTCTTGACGACCGGATTCGTGTGCTTGCGGTTCTGGGCATCGGCAAGCTCGGAGGAGAAGATGCCGTGAAGGCCCTGCAATCCGTTCTTCCGAGCCCCAACCCGGCGATTCGCCAAACAGTGGCCGTGGCCTTGGGCAACACGCGATCTTCAACCGCGGTACCCGTTCTCATCGGAATGTACGCCGATGAGCCGGTTCGAAATGACGTTTGTGGGGCATTGGCGACTCTTACACACTACCAATGGTGTAATGGCGGCGGCACTGCATCGGATACCCAAGCCAGGTGGCGGGAATGGTGGCGCAGCCACGCTTCCCTCCTGACACTATACGGAATGGACCAATGCCCGCCGTTTGGGACGGTATTCCCTTTTGTCAACTGACGCGCGGTTTTCCGGAACATTCCACGGCCGAATCATTCACAACCAAAATATCCGGCTGCACCTATTGACATCCCACATGAAGAGTGAGAAGCTTCTGTATACAACCCACAGGAGATGAGATGGCCGAAGGCAAGGCGGATATTCTTCAAGGCACCCTCGATCTGATGGTTTTGAAAACCCTGGACGCGATGGGGCCGCTCCACGGCTATGGCATTGCCCGCCGCATCGAGCAACTCAGCGAGGAAGCGCTGCTGGTGAATCAGGGAACCATTTATCTCTGCCTCGTCCGTCTGGTGCAGAAGCGCTGGATTAAGGCTGAGTGGGGCACGTCGGAGAATAACCGGAAGGCCAGGTTCTACTCCATTTCGAAGTCCGGCCGGAAACAACTCATCGCCGAAACCGAGAACTGGGAGCGAGTCTCCGGCGCGATCGGTCGTCTGCTGCAGATCGCGTCAAGGTAATTCCAAATGTTGACCTGGCTCAAAGCGATGGCCGCCCGAACGGTTGCGTTCTTCAGCGTGCGCCGGCTCGATTGCGACCTGGAACAGGAGATGGAGTCGCACCTCGCCATGCTGACCGAGGATAACATCCGCCGCGGCATGACGCCGGCCGAGGCCCGCCGCGAGGCGCGCATGCGGCTGGGCGGCCTGGAATCCACCAAAGAGCGGCATCGCGAAGCGCGGGGGCTGCCGTTTTTCGATACCCTGCTGCAAGATCTGCGGTACACGGTTCGCACGCTGCGGCGCGATACCGGATTCGCGACGTTTGCCATCTTGATTGTCGGGCTCGGCATCGGCGCCAGTTCCACTATCTTCAGCGTGGTGAACGCTCTGGTTCTTCGACCGCTGCCCTTTCGCGATTCAGGGCGGCTGGTTTGGATTTCGACGACTGCGGACGGTGGCGTTGGCGAGTGGCGGATCCAGGTAAATCACTTTCTGGACCTGCGCCGGCAAAATAAGTCCTTCTCCGATCTGGCGGGCTACAACGCCTACTACGGAACGGGTGACCACAAACTCACCGGAGACGGCGAGCCGGAGCGTCTCAGCGGTGTGCCCGTCACGCAAAACTTCTTCCCCTTTCTCGGAATTCAGCCCGTTTTGGGCAGATCGTTCAGCGCGGAAGAATGCAAGTGGAATGGCCCGGGGGCCGTGCTGTTAAGCAACCGCCTGTGGAAGAGACGGTTCGCGTCCGACACGGGCATTGTGGGACGCAAACTCATCCTGAATGACGCGCCGGTTACGGTGGTGGGCGTCTTGCCGGAATCGTTCGATTTCGGCACGGTCTTCGATCCTGGCAGCCGCATCGACCTGTATTTTCCATTCCCGCTCAGCGAGGAGACCAATCGCTGGGGAAATACGCTGGCGGTAATTGCGCGGTTGAACCCTGGCGCAACGGTGGAGAGCGCGCGGGCGGAGTTTGGCATTCTCGGTAAGAGGCTTATGCAAGAGTACCCTCAGCGCAACGACCTTCGGCCCAGGCTCGATTCTCTCGACCAGCACGTGAGCGGACGCCTTCGCCCCGCTCTGTTTGTGCTCTCGCTCGCCGTGGGCGTAGTGATGCTGATTGTCTGCGCGAATCTTGCAAACCTGCTGATGGCGCGCACGGCGGCGCGGCAAAAGGAGATGGCCATTCGCGCCGCTCTCGGGGCCGGGCGCGGACGATTGATTCGTCAAATGCTTACCGAGAGTATGGTGCTGTCGGGCTGCGGCGCCGTGCTCGGCCTGATCCTCGCGATGGCGGGAACGCGCGTGGTGGCGCATCTGGATACCTTCAGCATTCCGCTTCTCGAAAGCGTTCGGATCGACGGCTACGCGCTCGGTTTCACGTTGTCGGTCGCTTTCCTCACTGGCCTGATCTTTGGTTTGGCGCCGGCCCTCCAGGTTCCCGCGGCAGCCGTGCACGCCTCGCTGAAGGACAGCAGCCGCGGTTCGAGCCAGGGCAAGCGCCACGCCTGGATTCGAAGCACGCTGGTGATCGCGGAGATTGCCTTCGCCTGTGTTCTTCTGGTGAGCGCGGGTCTGCTGATTCGAAGTTTTCTTCGTGTTCTCGACGTGAATCTCGGCTTCCATCCGGAACGGGCTGCCGCGCTGCGCGTGGATCCCGGCCGGGGCTATGGGACGCAGGCGAAGCGCAATGCGTACTACGGCGAGGTGCTCCGGCGCGTGAGCTCCGTCCGGGGTATCGAAGCCGCTGGTTTGGCCGACGTACTGCCTCTCGGCGGCGATCGGAGTTGGGGCGTCCAGGGCAAGGGACAAACGTACAAGAGAGGCCAGTTCCCCGAAGCCTTTGTCCGCATCGTCAGCAACGGTTATCTGCAAGCCATAGGCATTCCGCTGCGGGCCGGACGCGATTTCACGGAGCGCGATACGCCATCGAGCGAACCCGTCATCCTTATTAACGAGACCCTGGCCCGAACTCTCTGGCCCGGCCAGAATCCCATTGGGCAGATCGTCGAACAGGATAACGGACGGCGCGTGGTTGGCGTGGTGAGCGACGTGCGGCATCGCGCTCTGGAGCAGGTATCCGGCTGCGAGATGTACCTGCCCATTCGCCAAACCGACGACTATTCTTCCGTGGACCTGGTGGTTCGCACCACTCTTCCTCCCAGCGCGCTTGCCTCGGCCGTGCGAGCCGAACTCAAGTCGATCGAGCCGGATCTGCCGGCGAACGAGTTTCGAACGCTCCAGCAGCTTGTGGACAAAGCGGTTTCACCGCGGCGCTTCGTAGTGATTCTGCTCAGCGGGTTTTCCGTGTTCGCGTTGATTCTGGCCTCGCTCGGAATCTATGCCGTCATTTCCTATTCGGTGGCTCAGCGGACCCAGGAACTCGGGATTCGCATGGCGCTCGGCGCCTCTGCCCGGGACCTGCAGGCCCGCATCGTGCTCCATACGCTGGGTCTTGCGGGCATGGGAATGGTATTGGGGATCTCCGCCTCCTGGTTGCTGTCACTGATGCTGTCGCGAGCGCTCGGCGATCTCTTGTTCGGCGTAACCCCGACCGATCCGGCAACCTTCCTGGGGATGGCGGTCACGCTCGCGGCCGTCGCCGCCATTGCCGGTTATCTGCCGGCTCGCCGTGCGTCGCGGATCGATCCAATGATGGCTCTCCGTGCGGATTAGACCAGGTCTGTTCTTCCCCCTAAAGTTCATCGCGTTCGCGCCGATATTAAAGGTATGAGCAGGGGCCTAAATTGAGCCATCAGCTATCGCAACAGGAAATCGACGCGGTCTTCCGGAATATTCAGGAGCCGAAGCCGGAATCCGCGGCCGTGAAATTCGACTTCCGGCGGCCGGACCGGATACCGAAGTCACAGATCCGGGCCATCCACCTGCTCCACGACAACTTTGTGCGCAACCTGGTTTCGAGCCTCTCGGCGTATCTCCGGTCGTACCTGACGGTGAACCTGGTGAGCGTGGAACAGCTCTCTTACGGCGAGTTCCTGGACGGGCTGCCTTCGCCCACCTGCATTGTCTCGCTCGGCTTGAGCCCCTACGACGGAAGCGGTGTCCTGGAACTCAACCCCACGCTGGTCTTTCCGATTCTGGAGATGTTGCTCGGCGGCTCCGGCAAGTCCTCGGTGTCGATTCAACGCGACATCACCGAAATCGAGCAAAAACTGCTGGACGGCCTGTTCCGTGTCATTCTTCACGATCTGCGCGAGGCCTGGAAGGCAGTGACCGCAGTGGATTTCACCATCGAATCGATGGAGACCGATCCGCAGTCGCTGCATCTGCTGGCGCCTAAAGAGGCGGTGGTTTCGATCGGGATCGAAGTGCGCATCGGGGATACCGTGGGCATGATGAACATCGCCATGCCTTCGATCGTAATCAAGATGATGCGCCAGAAGTTCGATCAACAATGGTCGGTGCGGAAATCGCGCGCCAGCGAGGCCGAACAATCGCGCATTCTCCGGGTGTTGCACCAGGGCTCGGTCGCTTTGGAAGCGCGCATGGAAGGGCCCACCATCACGGTGCGCGAGCTGTTGGAACTGCGTGAAGGACATCTGCTGACGTTTGACTACCCGGTGGAGCGCCCCGTGGAACTGCTGGTCAACGGCGCCCACAAGTTTACAGCCCAGGTGGTGAGCACGGGGAAGAAGCGGGCGTGCCTGTTGGAGACAATCAGGCCGTGCCCGGGTCAGGGGAGAATCAGCGACGATTCGGGCGGAAGCGCCTCGCCGGGATAGGCCGCATAAAAGCCGCGCAACGCATCCACGAAGGCGCGCCCGCGGCGGCGGCCGTTGTTGGAGTCCAGCTCGAAGTGCTGGAGGAAAACCAGCAGCCGGAGCACTTCGCCGTCGCGCGTCTTGGTAATCCCCAGGCGCTGGGATTCTTCCCGGCGGTACTCCGCGAGGGAATTCTGCACCATGCCGCAGACGCCGGCGGCCAGGGAGTTTTCGGGACGGGTTTCGTAATAGACGCCGCTCTGCAAGGTTCGGTAGGTGCGGATCATGGCATCGAGCGCCTCGCGGATATCCTGGTCCACCACGCCTGGTATTTCAAGAGCCGGCCGCAGCAGGGAGCCGGCCATGAACGCCAGGAGTCTCTCGTGATCGCGCAACCAGTCCTCGTCGACGCGAAGGTCGCGATTCGGGATCTCGATGCCCTCGAGAGACGGGCGCTTGTCGCGCTTGCGCGCTTGCTGAAGATATTCGCATTCCAGCGGACAACTCACCGTGACCTCGCGTTCGGTGCCGCAACAGACGGAGCAGATATCGCCCTGCACGCCGGGGCAAAAACGCCGCGGACGCCGGGTCTGGCAAATTGCGCAAGCCATTCCCTTAGTATAAGAGGTGGGAGACAGAAACGCCGATGAGCCGTACGTACCTATTCTTCAAGGTGGAAATCGATATCGAGCCCGACGAGCAGCCGCAAAGAATCGGCGACGAGATTTGCCGCCGGCTCTTGAAATTCTACGGCGTGCGGAACGTGGAGTTCTCCAATTTTACGAAGGTGGATGAGTAAGAATCTCACCGCCCGAAGCGGGTAAACGCCGCCGCCGAGACCGCGGAGAAAACGCTGAGAACACATTGGGAATTGCGTCAAAGGCTTGTGTCGGGGCCGATCGTCTGGCGGTACGTGCGGTAGAAGAAAGCGTCGGTCATGCCGGCGATGTAGTCGCAAACTACGCGGTGCGCGGGCTCGGACATGGCCTGCTGGGAGTATGGTTGGGGCAGGCGGTCCGGGTAGCGCAGGAAGAATTGGAACAGCTCGCCGATCAGGGCCACCGCCCGGCCGCGGTCCTCGCCCAAGGCCCTTGAGGCATAAACCTTGTCGTAGAGGAACCGCTTGAGGGCGCCACTGGTCCGGGCGGCTTCGCCCGTGAAGGCCGCCAGGCGGACGGGACAGGCCCGGACATCGTCGGCATTGCGTGCCCCAGCCTGCTCCGCATGGCTCACCGTGCCTTCGATCACACCGGTAACCAGGGCATCGATCAAGTGCCGCAGGCCTTCGTGAAAACGCTGGCGATCGGTCGCGCCGGGGAACTGCGTCTCGACGGCTTCGTAGATCGCCCGGTATTGCGGCACGCACCCGGCCACGTCTTCAGCGGTAATCAGGCTGGCGGAGAAGGCGTCGTCCAGGTCCGCGGTGTTGTAGGCAACCTCATCGGCCAAGTCGATCAACTGGGCCTCAAGCGTTGGCCGGGCGCCGGGAAGGTAGGCGTCGAACTCAGGGCGCTCGCCGGGGCCCAAATCGCGGGAGTGCTTGACCATGCCCTCGCGAACCTCAAAGGTCAGGTTCAGGCCCGGAAAACGGGCATAGCGCTGCTCGAAGCTCTCCACAATTCGCAGCGCGTGCAAATTGTGATCGAAGCCATCGCCGAAGCGCTGCATCTGCCGGTTCAACTCTTCCTCGCCGGCATGGGCAAACGGGGGATGCCCGATGTCGTGGGCCAGCGCCAGCGCCTCGGTGAGATCCTCATCCAACTGGAGCACGTTGGCCAGCGTCCGGGCAATCTGCGCCACTTCGATGCTATGCGTCAGGCGATTGCGAAAATGGTCGGACAGCCCGGGAGTGAAGACCTGGGTTTTGGCTTCCAGGCGGCGGAAGGCCCGCGAATGGATGACACGGTCGCGATCGCGCTGAAAAGCGTTGCGGTACGGGTGGTCCGGCTCCGGGAACTGCCGGCCCCTGCTTCGCTCCACCGGAAACCGCAGGCGCGCCAGCATGATGACGGATATGACGGATGCCGCGGCTTACTGAGGAGGCATCTCGCCGATCAAGGTTATTGCCGCCATCGAGACCGCGCCCGGCGCCGTTCGCAGCGGTTCTAACAGCTTGCGAGCTTCAGCCGGCTTCTTGGCCATCAAATAGCGCGCCAGCACCATGGTGGCCTGCTCCTTGGAAACGAAAATTGTGGGGCTGGCGATCAAGTCGCGCAGGGTCTTCTCGCCCTGCGTGTCACGGCCGCCGGCAAAGTAGATCTGGGCCAGGGACAGCTTGGCCAGAGACGCGTATTTATCGTCGCCCTTCTGCGACACGTCGAGGAACAGTTTCTCGCCTTCCGCCAGTTTGCCCTGATCCGCCTGGATGGAGCCCAGGTAGTATTGCGCGATTTCGCCTTCCGCGCTTCTCGGGTACTTAGCCTGCACGTCGGTAAAGGCTTTTAGGGAGGCCTGGGCTTTGGCGTCTTCGGTCGGGTACGAGAGTCCGCCGGTCCCGGATTGGCCGACGGGAGCCTCCTGTATCTTGATAGCCTGGGCCAGCGCCCCTTCGCGCGCGGTATGCTGGTTGCGCCGATAGGCCCCGAATCCGATAATCAGCAGGACCACTCCTACCGCTATGGCGCCGTACCGGACGAGTTCCTTCTGGTGATGTTCAAAGAAGGTTACTGTGTGTCCGATTTCAAGGGCGAATTTGTCGGATTTAAGTTCTTTGCGGGTGATTCTAGCCACGAAAACCTCGGATGGATGGAAGGCTTATGGTAACACGGGCGCGGGTGGCCCGAATTGCTAACATGGCGCGAAGGTAAAGACTACCACCCCGATCACAAACCAGAGCGCCGCAAACACCGAACCGTAGCCGAAGAAACAGCGGAAATCCACGCGGGCGATGCTGGCTACCACCACGTACCAGAACGGAGTCAGGAAATTGCCCATGTGATCGCCCACACCGAGCGCCAGCATCCCGCGCTGCACGCTCACCCCCACGGCCATGGCCGTCTTGACGGTCACGTAACCCTGTATGGTCCACTGGCCTCCGCTCGATGGAATGAAGCACGCGAACACCGTTCCGGCGATGGCGGTGATGAGCGGAAATGTGGAGGCCGTTGAAATCCTGGCCGCCATTTCCGCTACTTTTTCGCCCGCATTGGTGAACTGGATCAACCCGGCCACTCCGGCATAGAGGTGATACAGCACCACCACCGCCCAACTCCCGACCATGGCTTGCTGCACCGCCAGCGCGAAACGCCTGACCGTCCGATGCAGCAGGAAGGTGAAGAACAGCAGCACGACATTCAACGTATTGATGTCCAGGCTCAGGCGCTTCACGCGGAAGTGGTAACCGATCCAGCCCGCCATCAGGCAGCAAAGCGCCACCGCGGCCAGGGGGCTTCTCTCCAGGCGCTCGGAGGGGCTGAGTTTGCGATCGTCCTTGCCGGCGGCGGGGCCGGCGAGGGGTTGCGCGGGCATGGTCAGCTTGCACGATTCGGGGAATTGCGAGAGCGGCCGGCAGACCTTCGGCATCAGCCAGCACCCGGTCACGATGGCGGCGGCGGCGAAGGTGACTTCATGGATGATGGCCGCGGGGGACCAGATCGTAGTGGAGAGCGGAATCACGCCGATGGTGCTCTGCAGAAAATGTCCGGCGGTGGCCACCAGGAGCGGCCCGCTCGATGAAATACCGAATTGCCACAGCGCCTGGGCCGCATAGGTCACGGCCAGCAGGAAGGGGAAGTCCACGCGGATGCCTTTGCGCTCGCCCTCCGCCGCGAAATGGATGGCGATGATCGGACCCAGCGCATAACCCAATCCCCAGTAAAGATACGACGCCGCGCCGGCGGACAGGAAGGCGAGGGCCACGATCTGGTTGGTGGTCTTCGGAACCCGCGCCAGCGCGGCGATCGCCCTCCTCAGGAACGGCGTGGCCCCCAGCGCCGAGCTGAGCACAATGATGAGCGTCATTTGCATGGTGAAGGGCAGCAGCATCCATAGCCCCTGGTGATAGGCGTCCATCACTCGCCCCGTCGGGTTCCCAAGCGCCAGCGCCAGCGCCAACATCAGGAGAGTGAGAATCACGCTGGCGGTGATGGCATCGGGCACCCACCCCGCGACCCAGTGGGAATACCGGTCCAGCCGTCTATCGTGCAGTTGCTCGTCCATACTCGCCACCTCTTCGCCTAAGCGGGGATTCGAGCATTATACTGTCTTGAAGGAGGATCTCTTATGCCATACATTCAAGTCGGTACGGAAAACTCCGGCAACATCGATCTCTACTACGAAGACCACGGTACCGGTAAGCCGGTCGTCCTGGTCCACGGCTGGCCGCTCAGCGGCCGTTCCTGGGAGAAGCAAGTGCCCGTCCTGCTGGAGGCTGGTTGCCGCGTCATCACGTACGATCGTAGAGGCTTCGGCGATTCCAGCAAGCCGGTGTCGGGTTACGATTACGACACCTTTGCCGGTGACCTGCACAAGCTCGTGACCAAGCTCGATCTTCGCGATGCGGCATTGGTAGGTTTTTCGATGGGAGGCGGCGAAGTGGCGCGTTATCTGGGTACCCACGGAACCGAGCGCGTGAAACAGGCAGTCTTCATCGCTTCGATTCCGCCATTCCTGCTCAAGACACCCGACAACCCCGGCGGTTTGGACGGCGGTATTTTCGACGGGATCAAGAAAGCCATCGCGGCGGACCGCCCGGCCTTCCTCTCCAAATTTCTCTCGGACTTCTACAACGTCGACATCCTGGGCGGCAAGCTGATCAGCGACCAGGCGGTTCAGATGAGCTGGAATATCGGGGCCGGCGCATCCCCCAAGGGCACTCTCGACTGCGTCGCGGCGTGGTTGACCGACTTCCGGAAAGACCTCCGGCGCATTGACATACCCACCCTGGTGATTCACGGCGATGCCGACCGGATTCTGCCCTTAGCCGCTACCGGCACGCGCACGCATGAAGCCGTCAAGGGAAGCCGGCTGGTGGTGGTGGAGGGCGGTCCGCACGGCCTCACCTGGACCCATGCCGAGCAAGTCAACCATGAACTGCGGGCCTTTCTCGGGCAGCCTATAAGCCGAACCGCTTAAGCCGGCTAATCTCCCTCCGCGTCAAAGCTTCTCTCTATTCGTAGCGCAATGCGGTCGCCGGCGGGATGCGGAGGGCGCGGACCGATGGAATCAGCGAGGCCACGAACGCCACCGCCATCAGTGCTCCGGCGACCAGCAGAAAGATTCCCGGGTCGGTGGGCTTGACGTCGTATAGCATTCCCGACATCAGGCGCGTCAATGCGAAGGCGCCGGCCAGTCCAATGGCCAGGCCGATGGCGGCCAGCTTGACGCCCTGAAAGATCACCATACCGACCACATCGCCGGCGGCTGCGCCCAACGCCATGCGGATGCCGAACTCGCGCGTGCGCTGCGTCACGGAGTAGGCCAGCACACCGTAGATGCCGATGGCGGAAAGCGTCAGCGCCAGGGCCGCAAAAATCAGGCAGATCAGCATGGCCGCGCGGCGCTGGCGCATCGACGAGGATACGCGCTCCTCCATGGTCTTCACGTCGAACAAGGGCAGTTCGGCGTCGGCTGCGAGCAATGCGCTGCGGATAGCGTGGGTCATTTGCGGGTCGCCATTGGCGCTCTTGGCCGCGCTCTTCACCACCAGGTGCATCGTCCGCGATACGTCCTGGCGGTAATCGAAATAGATTTCGCCGATGGGATTCTGTTCCGCCAGGTCCCCGGCCTTCACGCTGCCAACGATGCCGACGATGGTGAACACGCCGCCTTTGATATCGATGCCTTGCCTCACCTGGGCGCCGATGGCATTGCCTTTGGGCCAGTACTTCTTCGCTAGAAACTGGTCGATGACGGCCACTTTAGGCGCGTCGGCGCCGTCGCCTTCAATAAAGGTCCGGCCCTGCAACAGAGGAATTCCCATGGCTGGAAAATAGCCGCCGTTGACGTCGTTCTGGCCAGGCACGGGAGGCAGTTCGCCGGGAGCCAGGTTGTAGCCTACGATGGTGATCGCGCCGTTGCTGTCGTCCCCGCTGAACGGCAGTATCGATGCCGCTCCCACGTGCGCCACTCCGGGAATGGAGCGCAGCGTGCTGAGCAGTCCGGTGATGAAGTTGCGGGCGCGCGCATCGTCGGCGTAACGCGAGCGGGGCAGCCCGAACTGCGCCGTCTGCACATGGTGCGCCTCGAAACCCGGGTTGACCGATAGCAGCCGCACAAAACTCAGGGTCAACAGGCCCGCGCCGATCAGCAGCACGAAGGCCAGCGAGACCTGGCAGACCACCAGGGCCGAACGCGTCCAGAGAGCCCGCTTTTCCGTGGTGCCGGTCCGTTCGTTGGAGCGAAACACGGCGTTGAGGTCGCGGCGGAACAGGTGGTAGACCGGCACGCTGCCGAACGCCAGGCCCGTGAGAATTGCCACTGCGGCGCTGAAGATCAGCGCGTTGGCATCCATTTGAATGGCGGCGCCGCGAGGCAGATCCTTGGTTCCGAGATACGATAGCAGACGCACGCCCGCGTACCCGGTAAGGGTTCCGAGGAGGCCGCCGATCGCGGCCAACGTCACGGATTCCGTCAGCAATTGGGCTCCCAGCCGCCAGCGGCCCGCGCCCAGGCTGAATCGGATGGCCAGTTCCTTCATCCGGATATTGGAGCGCACCAGCATCAGGTTGGCTACATTGACGCAGCCGATCAGCAGCACGAACCCCACGGCAGCCTGTAGAAGGTACAGCGTGGGCCGCACGTCGCGCACCATTAAATCCTTCAGGCCCAGCACTACGGTGCCGAAGCGCGCGGCTTCCAGCAGTTTGCGAAGTTTGGAGCGTTCGATCTGGAACTTATTCAGGGCGTCAATGCGCTGCCGTGCATTGATAAGGTTGACTCCCGGTCTCAGCCGCGCGATCATGCCCCAACTGTTGTTGTGGCGCGCGTCGTCCGTGGTTTGCTTGGGCTCGAAAGAGAGCGGCACCCAGATTCTGGGTTCCGAACCCGGGTCCGAAAAGCCCTCAGGCATGACGCCGACGATGCGGTACGGTATGCCGCTGAGCCGGATATCCTTACCCAGGACAGTGGCATCCCTGGCGAACATGTCTTTCCATAAACCGTAGCTGAGGACGGCGAACTTGTCTTTTTGAAATACGGCTTCGTCCTCCGTAAACGTGCGGCCCAGCATCGCCGGGGCACGCAGCACGCGAAAGTAGGACGGCGTCACTGTCTGCGCATCCATTCGTACGGGCGTTCCCTCCGCGCCTACGTCGAAGCCGGCGGAGTTGGTCGCGGCCACCGAATCGAAGATGTCGGTCATCTGCTTCCGGTCGAAGTAGTCGGGGACGCCGTTCGAGCCTCGGTCGGTGACGCCCACACCCGGATAGATGTTGTAGAGGGTGACCAGGCGCTCGGGTTCCGGAAACGGCAGCGGGTTGAGAATCACCGCGTGCAGAACCGTGAAGATGGCGGTGTTGGCGCCAATGCAAAGCGCCAGCGTGAGCAGCGCCGTGATGGTAAAGGCTTTCTCTTTCCAAAGGAGCTTGAGGCCGAAACGGAAGTCCTGGAGCATATGAATTAAGTACGTTGCGCCAAGAGTATACCACCTTCAGGAAGCGCGAGTTGGCTGGTGGAGAACGTGAAAACCAGCATGGTAAAATGGAGATGAAGGTGGATTGCGTGAAGCCGCCGGGAACCAACGTCTGACCATGCCGATTCACCCGACCGCCATCGTGGATGCGCAGGCGCGGATCGCGGAGACCGCCGATATCGGACCGTATTGTATTGTTGGCGCGGAGGTGGAGATCGGGGCGCGCACGCGGCTGATGGCCAATATCTACCTGGAAGGCCCCGCATGGATCGGCGAAGACAACCTCTTCTACCCGTACAGCACGGTGGGGGTGGCTTCGCAGGACATGAAGTATAAGGGCGAGCGCGCCGAGACGCGCATTGGCCGCCGCAACTGTATTCGCGAATTCGTCACCATTCATCGCGGCACCGCGGGCGGCGGGCTGGTCACCGCCATCGGCAGCGATTGCCTGCTGATGACCTACTCGCACGTGGCGCACGATTGCCGCATCGGCGATCACGTCATCCTGGGTA
>Ga0105859_1000495_pt1 | contig 12770 bp, 10 predicted proteins | sample OrgsoiDNA_201063_FD_89684 | JGI IMG/M metagenome (GOLD analysis project Ga0105859, IMG submission 89684) | Permafrost soil microbial communities from the Arctic, to analyse light accelerated degradation of dissolved organic matter (DOM) -... | ecosystem: Environmental > Terrestrial > Soil >...
CAAGGGCGATCGCTGCTGCAATCCCCAACTGCTCGGCCCTGTGGCGCCAGGCGCGAGTCCGCGGGCGCGCAATAGGGTCGGCGCCCTCGCTCGCAACGCCAGCAGGCGCGCCGGGTCCGATGGCGGCGTTAGCCGCAAATTTTTGTTGTTCCATTGAAAATCCGCGATCAAATAGTGACGTTTCCGCAAAAACCGCCGCCGATAGGAGGGCGCAAAAGCCTCGGGGAAACCAAAAGTCTGCGGATAGTGCCCCATTCTGACCGCGCCGTCAAAGGGGAAAAAATGAAAAACGCCTTTTTTTCTGAATTTCGCCCCGTTGCTCAAAAAAAACCGGCGCTAACGAATGATCTGCTTTCCATATGCTTTCCAAATACTTTCTTTTTCTCTTTTTTTCCTTTTGTTTTTCGTGAAGCTGACGCGTCTCGCCTCATGGAATTCATTCCGTCGCCGGCGGTTTTTCTTGGCCCGCGTCCTTCCGCCCCAGGCCCGAAGCGGGCGCCGCGGGGCCGAGCACGCAGCCCTCGGCCTTTTTCGTCTTGACAAGGCGACGCGCAATGCCTATGGTCCCGAACTCTTTTTCGGCCATGAGCGGGGTAGCTCTCGCCCATTCACGGGATTCATTTTATGCGCTCTTTTTTCCGCCGCCCTTCAACGTTTGTGCTTTTGGCGGCTCTTTTCGGCGCGTTCATCGCCCTTGTCCCGCTGCTCTCCGGCCTCTCGGACGGAAAAACATGGGATGACTGGACTCTCACCGCGGCTGGGCAAACGGCGGCGCATGCCTTGGGCGCGCCGTTCACGCCAGACCCCAGTCGGTTGTGGCGGCCGCTTGGGTCCGTGTCTTTGGCTCTGCAAAGCGACGCCAGCCCCGTGGCTTTGCGATGTTTCAACTTCTTTTTGGTCGCGACCGCGGCGCTCCTCGCGGGGCTTGCGTGCGCGCAAGCGTTTTCTTTGGCCCGCTCCTGCTGGGGAATGAAATCGGAACCGCTCGACGCGGACGCTTGGGGCGCAGGGGCGTCGGAAGAGGCGATCGCGCAGGTCGAAGCGGCCTCGCGCGACTCGGACGCAGCCCTCTCGGCCCACGCAGCGATTGAGAGCCTTCGGCGAGAACGATCCGCGAGCGCGCGGGCACCAATGTGGGTGGCCTTTCTCGCTGCGTTGTTTTTTGGCCTGCACTCGGCCAGCCAAGAAGCCGCGCTGTGGATCAGCGCGCGATTTGACTCTTTGGCGTGGATTTTCGCGTGGGCTGTTTTGTTGCTCGCGGTGAGCGTGATTTCTCGGCATCATGAAAAAGCCGCCGCATGGGCCCGCGGCGCCGGGGCTCTGAATGCGTCGTCCTTCGCGCCCCCCGCGTGGAGCGAGGCCGCTTGGCCGGGGAACGTTGACGCCACGCCCACGCCCTTGGGGTTTTCTTCCGACGCGCCTGACGCGCCGTGCGAGAGCGATCCGATGGCGCTTCCCGCGCCAGCTTTGGACCCGCAAACGTCATATCTGCCGCCGACAGAAATCAATCCTTGGCTGCCGGGCTTGCTGATGTTTGGCTTGTCGCTCGCGGGTTTTTTGAGCAAAGAGACATTCGCCTTGGGCGCTTTGGCGCTTTTTGGCATTTTGTGGGTCAGCCGCGCGCCCCGCCGTTGGTGGGTGTCCTTCTTCGCGGCCTTCGGCATGGCTTTTGTGGCCAAATCGCTTCTGATCGCTTTGGTGCTTGAGCCCTCGACGCCCGTTGCGGCGAACTGGGCGCACTTCACGGGGGCGGCCGTCCGCACGCTCGCCAATCAGACGCTCTCGCTATTTAATTTGTCGCCGGAAGCCTCCCCCGTTTGGATTGACGGGCCGTCTTTGGCGGGCGCTGACAAGATCATTGGCGGAGAAGCTTTTTATGCTCGCCAATTGTGGGCTTTGGGGTTTTTCGCCTCAACCGGCTTGGGTTTCTTTTTTGTCGCGGCTTCGGGTTTTTTCCGAGAGCTCAAAGCCCGGCGAGCGTCCCGACGCTTGCGCGCGCTGCGCCAACAAGACGGCTCCATTGGGCAATTCAATGCGCACGGCGCGCCGATTGGCGCGGCCCCCCTGCCTCGATCAGGCTTGCCGTCGCGCGATCTCGCTCCAGAAATCGCACGGGAGCGCGAGCGCATGCGGGCGGAAAGCCTGCTGGCCGAGACGGTGGCGTCGTTGTCCGGCGAATCCATTCACGCCCCGACGCATTTTTGGCGCGAAAGCCTGGCCGCTTTGGCCGGATTGGCGGCTTTGTGCGCGATTGCGGCGGCCCCCTTCGCGTGGCCTTATGGATCGATGGTCGATGGCGCCGCGCGCCACAATGGCTGGGCCTTGTTGTGTTTTATGCCGCTGGCGGCGTCCTTGGCGGCTCGCTGCCGCCCGAGCGCTTGGCTGTGGGCGTCCATCGCGGGATTGGTGCTCGTTTTTGGGCTGCTTCAATCGAACGCTCAATTGGCGTGGCGGGCCAATGAGGCCATTTTTTGGCAAGCCATTTTGACGCAGCATCCGTCAAGCGCCTACGCGTCGTTGAACGGGTCCCGCGCGCAAATTCGCTCCGGCGACAGCCGCATGGGTCCGCAGATTCTCGCGCGCGCCCTGACCTATCCGCAAACGCCGGAGCAGCGCTGCATTTTGTCGCAAGTGCGCGAGCACGCGCTGACGGAAACAGGCCAGCCGCGAGAGTCGTTGGCGTTTATCGAGTCCTTGGGACCCTTCGCCCACTGCGGGCCGCAAATGGCCCATGACAAAATCGAGCTGCTGATTCGAGCGGGCCGCGAGCCAGAGGCCCTGGCGTGGGCGCAAGCCCGGGTCGACGCGGCGCGCGCGCGCGGCGGCTCCGCCGAGCCTTATGCGTTGGATCTGGCGTTGGCGAAAATCGCCAACGGGCAGCCAGCCGACGCGGAATTGCGCGCCGTCGTGGGGGAAGAGGGCGCTAATTTTGCCGCCCTCGAAGTCCAGGCGCGCGCATTGAAAGCCCAACCCTTGAGCGACGGGCTGCCGCCTGCGCCGGCCGGCGTGAGCCCGTTGTCGTCAGGAGCGGGCGCCGCTTTGAGCTCACCGATTCAAGCGCGATCCCCGGCGGCGCAGCCCTGAGCCCTGTTTGCGTCGAGAAGGCCAAGCGGGCGACGGGGCGGCCTCAATCCCCGCGGCTCGGCTCTGGGCGAGCCCGGCGACTCCTTTTTTTCTCCGGAGATCCGCGCGGGCTTGACTTTGGTCCCTTTTTCAAGCAATTTTCAAGGCGACAGAGCTGCGCGCTCCAAGAAACATTCACTTTTAGGAACTAAAAACAATGAAAGCAGTCATTTTGGCCGGCGGCAAGGGCACTCGATTGGCGGAAGAGACGGTTTCGCGCCCAAAACCGATGGTCGAAGTCGGGGGCCACCCCATTTTGTGGCATATCATGAAGATTTATGCGGCGCACGGCATCACGGAGTTCGTGGTGTGCTTGGGCTACAAGGGCTACATGATCAAGGAATATTTCGAAAATTACTTCCTGCACAACTCGGACGTGACGTTTGATTTGGCGACGGGCAAAAGCGACATCCACCGCGACAGTCGCCTTGAACGCGGCGAAAATTGGAAAGTCACCTTGGTGGACACCGGCGAAGACAGCCTGACGGCCACGCGGTTGCGGATCGCGTCAAAGTATTTGACGCCGGGAGAAGACTTCTGCATGACCTATGGCGACGGCGTCTCCGACGTCGACATCTCGGCGTCCATCGCCCAGCATCAGGCGAGCGGCATGCACGCGACGATGACGGTCGCGAACACTCCGGGCCGATTTGGCCTCCCGCAATTGGATGAAACAGGCACGCGGGTGGCGAGCTTTGACGAGAAGCCGGAAATCTCCAACCAAGGCGTGAACGCGGGCTTCTTCGTGCTCTCTCCGGAAGCCTTCGATTACATCGGCGACATCGATTGCCTGTGGGAGGACGGCCCGGTGCAGGAGCTCGCCGCCGCAGGGAAATTGGGCGCTTGGCGCCATCGCGGCTTCTGGCAGCCGATGGACATGTTGCGCGACAAGCAACGCTTGGAGGAGCTTTGGGAAAGCGGCAAGGCTCCTTGGAAGATTTGGCCGGACACTCCGCCCATCATCGCCACGAGCGGCCGAGGCAAAAAGGCATGAGCGAAGCCCAAAATTTCGGCGCGCAAAAAGAGCGCGCAGAGCGGCAGTGGCGCCACGAGATGGCGTTTGATCCGTCCTTTTGGACGGGAAAGAGCGTTTTTCTCACAGGCCACACGGGCTTCAAGGGCGCGTGGCTCGCGCTTTGGCTGACGCGTTTGGGCGCCAAAGTGCACGGCTATGCCCTGGATCCGCTCACGGGCTCCATTTTTGAAGAAGCGCGCGTGGGCGAGCTTTTGGCGTCTGACACCCGCGCCAACTTGAATGACCAAAACGCTTTGGACGCGGCGGTTGCCCGCGCGCGCCCCGACATCGCGCTGCACCTGGCCGCGCAACCGTTGGTCCTGCTGTCCATCCGAGAGCCCATCGAGACATTCGAGACGAACGTGATCGGCACATTGCGGCTGCTGGAGGCTCTGAAAGCCAACCCCACGGCGCGCGCCGCGGTTTTGATCACCAGCGACAAGGTGTATCACAACGACGAAACGGGGCGCGCTTACGAAGAGACGGATCGCCTGGGCGGAAAAGATCCGTATAGCGCGAGCAAGGCCTGCGCGGAGCTGGCGTTGGCGAGCTGGCGTCATTCGCGGGCGGAGCACGCGGGCCCGAATGGCGAGCCGCTGTGGATCGCGAGCGCGCGCGCGGGCAACGTGATCGGCGGCGGCGACGCCAGCGCCGATCGATTGCTGCCGGACCTTTTTCGGGCGTTCAAAGCGGGCCTTCCCGCCGTGGTTCGCAACCCCGCGAGCCTGCGCCCTTGGCAGCACGCCATCGAGCCCATCGCGGGCTACATGCTTCTGGCTCGCGCCCTTCACGAAGGGGACGCCCGGGCCCAAACGCCTTTCAATTTTGGCCCGAACGCCACCGGCGCGGCCAATGTCGGCGCGGTCGCGAAAACAGCAGCCGCGGCATGGGGCCCGAACGCCCAACTGAACATTGGGCCCGGCGAGGCCGGAAGCAAGGAGGCGAAGCTTCTGCAGGTGGATTCTCGCAAGGCCAACGCGCAGCTGGGTTGGACCGCGGTCTGGACCCCTGAGGAAGCCGCCGAACGCGCGGTGAAGTGGGAGAAGGCCTCTTTTGACAGCCAGTCGTTGCCCGCCGCCGAGCGCGCCGCCATCTTGCGCACGCTCAGCGAGCGGCAAATGCGAGAATACGAACGCCGAGCCTCAGGCCTTCAACGCTGATCCGGCGCTGGTTCAGGGCATCAGGAGGCGCTCTTTCGAACATAAACCGCGCCATTGACGGCGCGGTTTGTTTTCTCTCGATCGGTCCAAAACGGCAATATTCACGGCCTCGGGCATGAGCCGTCAAAGACGAGAAGTCGTTTTTTTTGTGATTGAATCCGGAGTGGATTCCGATTTTAGCTCTTGCCCCTGGGACGCAGATCGCCCTTCGTCAACCATGCTCTTCAAAATCTCGACCTCCAATTGGCGCAAGCCTTCGCGCAAAGGATGCGCGTCGTGGCGCCAGGGGAGGATGTCGCCGTCATCTCGCGCAGCATACCGATCCATCCACTGATCGCGCCATCGAGCCCAGCGTTGCGCTTGCTCAGGGTCAGCCGGCTCGTCGTCGCCCGCAAGAAAAGGAATGGCTCGCGAGCCAAAAAACTCGCCCAAATGTCGGCTGAATGCCTTGACCAAAGCCGCCGTCTCTTCGGCGCGGGCCGTGACCGCTTGCGAGGCTTTTTGCCGCTCGGGGTCAAATTGAAACCAAACCTGCCCCGCTTGCGCCACAAGGCAAGCCGGCGTCTGGGGTGTTTCGCGCTCCCACTGGATCCGCGGCTTCCAAAAAGCGCCATTGCCTTCCTGGGCGAGCGCAAACAACGCGGGCTCTTTCTCAACCTCTGCGGCCGCTTGCGAAAACAGGCCGCTCACCAAGAGAACAAGCCCTGCCGACATGCTCGCGGCGCCTCCTGGCCAAGCGCTTTCTGCGTTTTTCGCGTCAATCAGCCAAAAACAATCTTGCCGGGCTGCTGCGAAACGCCGCCCATTGGCCTCTTTTTTTGAGGGCTCATGGGAAATGCCGATGTGCAAAACAAGAGGATGCATGGAAAGCTCGTGGTTGACCGGACAAAGGGCGTTCCGCGCCGGCGTGATTGCTGTCCATATTACTTCATCGGACTGTTCAACGGAAGCCTCGGCAGCGGACAAAGAGCCCAGCCTTCGAGCAGTCCGTCTTTGTCTCCTTGGCCCGGCGTTGTTGACGAGGGCTTCGCCCAAGAGTAAACAAAGGGGGCGAGCCCGGCAAAAAAGGGATTTTCGCGGCAAGTTCAGCTCGCAAGCGCCTTTTTCACTGTTTTTGGACATAACCCTATGACACTCACCGACACGTTGCGCGCTCATTTGCCCACTTTCTGGTGGTATGGCCGAGGGATTTTGATTTTGGCCGTGTCGTTATGGATCGGATTTTGCGGCATTTTATTCTTCAACCAACGGGCTTTGCTTTATCCGTCCCCCGTCGTCGGCGCCGAAAGCGAGCGCCAATCAGCTCCCGGGCAGGGCTTCTCGCCTTACGCCGGCGGCCAAGACGCGTTGGCCCCCCTGGATGGGAACGGCGTTCGCGCGTGGGCGTCGCAAGACCCGCAAACGCCCAAAATTTTGGGCACGGTGATCTTGTTTCACGGCAATGGGACGACGGCTTTGCAGCGCGCGGTCTATGCGCAGGCGCTGCGCCCATTGGGATATCGGGTCATTTTGGCGGAATACCCGGGCTATGGCTCTTTTCCGGGCGTGGCGTCGGAGGCGAGCGTCGCGCGCGCAAACAACGAATTGATCAAGGCCGTGGAGCGCGACTTTCCGGGCCCCACCTTCGCCATGGGGGAGTCGTTGGGGTCGGCTGCCGCCGCGCGCGCCGTGAAGGACAACCCGGGCGTGTTCTCGGGCGTTTTCCTGATCACGCCATGGGAGTCCTTGAAGGCGGTGGCCTCGCAACACTATCCATGGGTGCCAGTGGCGTATTTGCTGCGCGAGCGGCATGACAGCGCGGCGGCCCTGAGCTCCTTCCGAGGCCCTGTCCTCATTGTCGCGGGCGACGAGGACGACGTGATCCCGGCCTCGCACGCCCGCGCGCTTTATGACGGGCTGCCCACGCCGGCCAAAACCTTCACGCTCCTGCATGGCGGCCACACGACGTGGGGGCAGGCTCTCCCGCAGGGGTTCTGGGCCAAAGCCACGGCGGAGGCTTTTGGCCGAGGCGGCCCGACGAGCGCTCCGGCTCATTCCTGAGAGAAACGGACTGGCTTGTCTCGGCGTCAGCCGCGAATCGCCAAGGACGGAGCGTGGAAAACGGCGCCCGGCGGCCCCAGAAACCCAACAAGGGCGCCCGCTCTCGGGCGTGGCCGTCGTTTTCCTTTGGGGGCTCCAAAGGACCATTTTCGTGATTTTTGGCCTTTGGTCGCCCGTCGCCAATATTTTCTGACTTTTGCCCATTTTCTGGTAACATAGTCTGTCTTTGAGATTTGCGGCCCGCCTGGCGGGGCTCCCAGCTCTCGCCCCTTAATATTTCAATTTTCAGAGCCCTCTTCCATGCCGCGCAGTTTAGCCAAAAACCCCCAATCCGCCGCCCCCGCCCAAACAACGGCGACCGTCGTTTCCGCTCCAAAAGCCCCCACATCGAAAAGCGCGGCCGCGTCGGCCGCCGTCACGCAGGCCACACCGGTGAACACGGCGATCCCGGAGGCGATTCGCGCGTCGGTTTTTGACGCCATCCACAAAGCGGGCGATGAAGCGGCCATGGCCAACGAAGACACCGCGAAGCGCACCCTGGCTCGGTTCTTCACGGTGAAAGATCCGTTTGACCATCCGTTGTTCAAACAATGGGCGGCTTTGGTGCCGAATTTGGCTCAGGAAACCGTTCTGGAGCCGTTTTCGGGCGCCAATCACATCCCCGCGACCCTGGTGAAGCATGGTTGGGCCAACGAATGGGCGGCGTTCGACATCCAGCCCTCGAAGGCCAAAGACAACGCGATGCCGTCGCTTAAAACAAAAAAACGCGACACGATCTCGGACTTTCCGAAGGGCTACAACGTGGCCGTGACCAATCCGCCTTGGCTGGCCAAGAACTCCGCCAAGCGCCGCGGCCTTCCCTTTCCGATCACCGCGGAAGACGATTTGTATAAAGTGGCCCTCAAAGCCCTCCTCGACAACGTCGGCCACGCCGCGGTGTTGCTGCCAGAGTCCTTCATCACCCAAGGCATTTGGCGCAATCGCCTTTTCGGCGTGGTGTCGCTGGCCGATTCCCCATTCGAAGAAACCGAGCATCCGACGTGCCTGGCGCTTTTCCTGCCTGTGGGCACCGGCGATTTCGACATTTGGCGCGGGCTTGTCCGCGTGGGCTCTTTCGCCGACTTGGCGAGCCGCCTGCCGAGCGCCATGACCGATGCGCGCGCCCCTTGGAAATTCAACGTCCCGGCCGGCGTCGTGGGCATTCGTTGCGTCGACAACACGCGCGGCCCCTCCATCGAGTTCGTTCGCGGAGAAACCATTCCGACCTCGAAAATCAAGCATTCGAGCCGCTCCTTGACGCGGATCGGAGGGCTGCCGGACAACATCGACCTGGACGCCTTTCTGGCGGCCGCGCAAGCGCGCCTTGATGGCTGGCGCAACCTCACCCAAGACACGCTGCTGACCGCGTTCAAGGGCACGCGCTCGGACGGGCACCACCGCCGGCGCCTCGACTTCGCCAACGCCCGCATGATTTTGGACTTGGCTCTTGGAGATGTCTCTAAATCCAAGAAATCGAAAACGGCCGCTTGACGCAAGCCTCCAAAAGAGGGGCCGATCCCGAATTGCCCGAAGCTTCACCCAAGGCCGCGAGTTTCGCGGCCTTTTTGTTTCCTCTTGCCCGAAGCCCATCCGTTCGCCGATCGCTGGTCGCTCCCTTTGTCGCGTCCCGGTGTCGCTCGGCGCGCGGGCCTTCCCCAGCGGGGCTCGGAGCGCCCCACTTGCGCAAGAAAAGCCAAAAAGCCCTTGCTTTTTACCCGTTTTCTTGTAATCATTGCGATCTGCCTCAAGGTTTTGGGCACGACGCGAGCCCCAGCGCGTCCATATTTTCTCACAAACCTTTTGTTTTCAATACAAAATCAACCTTCACAGGACTCTTTTCATGGCTCACGCTTGTTCGTTTCACCTTCTGCCCGACGCGTCGGGCGAGTCCGCTCAAGTCTTCTTTCGCCGCCCCGGCCGCGCTCCTCAAGTGCTTGACGTGAAGAAGGCTGGCGCAAAATGGGAACCGACCGGCCTGCGCGCGGCGACCGAGCCGGGCTACATGAACGCCCAAACGCAAGCGCCGGCGCTCCCCAGCAAAGAAGCTGAAAACCTGTGGTCCGATTGGGTCGCGAGCCTTGCGGGCGACCATATCGACATGTTCAAGCTGCCGGACGCTTTTGAGCCGGGCAAGACCTTCATTCCGCCGTCGGGCAAGGTTTTGGGCGCCAAAGAAACAGAGCTCATGACGCGCTCGTCCATCGAAGCGTGGCTCACCACCGGCCGCTACAACGCCGAATTCGAATTGCGCCTGGCCAAGTATATGGATCGCCCGCGCGCGTTCACCGTCAACTCGGGCTCCTCGGCCAATCTGGTCGCTTTCAGCGCCCTGTGCTCGCCGTCCTTGGGCGACGACACCTTGAAGCCGGGCGACGAAGTCATCACCGCGGGCGTGGGTTTTCCGACCACGATCAACCCGATCATCAACAATGGCATGATCCCGGTCTTTGTCGACGCCGACATCTCCGGCAACATCAACGTCGACCTCATCGAAGCGGCCATCAGCCCCAAGACCAAGGCCATCATGGCGGCCCACACCCTGGGCAATCCGATGAAGATGGACCGGATCATGGAAATCGCCAACAAGCACAACCTCTTTGTCATCGAAGATTGCTGCGACGCCCTGGGCGGCACGTATTTGGGCAAAAAAGTCGGCACGTTCGGCGACATGGCGACCCTGAGCTTCTATCCGGCCCACCACATCACGATGGGCGAAGGCGGAGCGGTTTTCCCCGCCACGCCGGAACTCGCGAAAGCCGCTGAATCCATCCGCGACTGGGGCCGCGACTGCTACTGCGGACCGGGCTGCGACAACACGTGCGGCAAGCGCTTTGGTTGGCAACTCGGGTCCCTGCCGGCCGGCTACGACCACAAGTATACGTATTCGAACCTTGGCTACAACCTGAAAATCAGCGACATGCAAGCCGCATGCGGCGTCGCTCAGCTTGACCGGCTTCCGGGGTTCGTGCAAGCGCGCAAAGACAATCACGCAACGCTCGTCGCCAAGTGCCGCGCGCTGGGCCTGGACGCGTTCTTGGAGCTCCCCGAAGCGACGCCGGGGTCGGATCCGTCGTGGTTTGGCTTTCTGCTGGTCGTGAAGCCCGAAGCGAACACAACCCGCAAGGACGTCGTCGAATATCTGGAAGAGCGCAAAATTGGCACGCGGCTGCTGTTCGCGGGCAACGTCACGCGCCAGCCGTATTTCGAAGGCCGGCAATTCCGTTTGGGCTCCGAGCTTCCGATGGCGGATCGCCTGATGAACGATGCGTTCTGGATCGGCATTTGGCCGGGTCTGGACGAAGAGCGCCTGGAGTTCATGGCGCAAACGCTCGCGGCTTATTTCGGCCTGGGCGAGAATTGGTGATCACGGCCCGCGCCGCTTTTTTGGCTCTCGCGGCGTTGCTTCATCGGTGAAAAAAGGCGCTGTTTTGGGCGCCTTTTTTGAGTCGGCGGCCCCTGGCTGTATTTTGGCGCGCAAAGCCGCGCAGGCGGCCAAGCGCCGGCCACGCATGCTGGCTCCGCGCCCTGTTTATTTGCGGTCCTTTTTTTCTTCCTCGAGGCTCCCATGGATTGGGTCAAATCGCTGCGTGAACGGACATGGCTTCTTGAAGCTCTTGCGGCCTTGGCGTTTTTCGCGGCCTTTGTCGCGTTGCATCGCTATGTCGGCATGCGCCAAATCGCGGGTTTTGACTTCGGCCCCATGGTGCATTTGGCCGCGCAGCTTTCCGCCGGCCGGCACGCCAACGTGGATTTCATTTCTCCCTATCCGCCTGTGTTTGGCTGGGGGCTCGAATTCGCCTTCAAATGGATGGGCGCCTCTTGGCGCTCCCTGGTCGATTTGGGCGGTGCTTTTGGGGCTCTTGGCGCGATCGCCTTTTTCTTCGTGTGGCGCAAGCTCATCCCCTCTTGGCTCGCCGGCGTCCTTGCCGTCGTGGCGGCGATCCAGTCGGTGTTGTTCCTGGGCTTTTGGTGGTATGGGCCCACGGTCTTGTGGTTTTCCTTGCTTCTGGTTGGCCTTCTGGCCCAAAAAGGCGCATTCACGCCGGCGCGGGCGGCCGCCATCGCGATTTTTGCCGCCTTGTTGCTTCTGAGCAAGCCCAACACCGCGGCGCCCATTCTTCTCTTGGGGTTTTTGCACTTGGCGCTTCCAGTCCGATTCGCTGGCCGCGGCAAGCCTCTGTTGGCCTTGGGCGCCATGGCGTCGAGCGTCGTTCTGGCCCTTCTCGCTTGCTGGGCTTTGGACTTCAATGTTTGGGCGTATGCTCGCCTGTTGGCGCAACTGAGCTCGCGCGTGGGGACGCCCGTGGCTCTCGCGCAGGGATTGCCGTGGGCTTTGGATTATCAGATATCCGGCTCGATCGCGTTCATCTTGGCGATTTTGGGGTTTTTGTTTTTTGGCTCCATTCGCGCTGTCGCGCAGAACGCATCCGCCAATGGCGCGTGGCTCTGCGCGGCGTTGCTGCTTTCATTTTTGGCGTCCTTCTTTTTGAACGGCGAGTATCCCTTGGCCAGTTGCCCTTTGATCGCCGCGGCTTGTGCGCTGTCGGCGGGCCGCGCCCTCAATGGCAAGCAAGTGGCGGCGATCGCTGTGTGCTGGGCCCTCGCGGGAATCCACGCAGGCGTCAAAGCCATTGATCGCGATCGCGTTTTGTCGTGCGGCGAGGGGCAGTTCTTCGAGTTTGGGGCAAACGTCGTCCAGCAAGACGGTTTTTTCAAGGGCGTGACGACAGGCCCGCGGTTTGCCGACTTCACAAGCGAAACAGGCAACGCCTTGCGTGTCCTGGCTCCAAAGACCGTCTTTTTCGGACCGCGCGTGGAGTTTGGATATGCCCAGTTTGGCTATGCGCCTCCGCGCGGGCTGCCGTTGTGGTGGGATCCGAAAAGCGCGTATCCGATGACGCATGACTCGGCCGTCGCCGTCGTCCGCGCCTGGAAAGCGGCTCGCTTTGACCTTCTTGTTTTGGATCGAGACGACGCCACCTTCTTGCAACCCGAGATCATGCAGGCCATCGAATCGGACTACTTGTCGGTGGGGCCCAACTTCGCCAATCATGAATCAAGCGTCTACGCCCGCCGAGATTGGCTGGCGGCCCGCGCCGCTCGTCGCGCGGCCCAGAGGGCTCAGCCAGCCAGGTAGCGACCGCGCGTTGGCCTAGCCCGGGGATTCGCGTCTTGCGTTTTCGCGATCCCTGGGCTAGCTTGGCGGCGTCGCGAAACATGTTTTTCCGTGGATCGTTGTTCCTGTCGGTCCCTTTTTCTGCCCTGTCTTTCGTTTTTCGCCCGAGGCGCACCATGAACGCTCCATTGCCCAAACCGTCCCTTCGCCAGCGCGCCTTCGTTCGCGCGCAGCTTCATGAGTCGTTGCGTTTGTTGCCGCAAGCGGCGCGCGAGGC
>Ga0105859_1000497_pt1 | contig 12725 bp, 12 predicted proteins | sample OrgsoiDNA_201063_FD_89684 | JGI IMG/M metagenome (GOLD analysis project Ga0105859, IMG submission 89684) | Permafrost soil microbial communities from the Arctic, to analyse light accelerated degradation of dissolved organic matter (DOM) -... | ecosystem: Environmental > Terrestrial > Soil >...
CCGTAGTCCCAGAAGGCAAAGGTCTCGTCGTCTTCCAGGCCGATGACGCGGGTGTATTCGGCGCCTTCCCGAAAGGCGGCTTGAGCGGCGGCTGGATCCTTGTACAAAATGCAGCCGCAGCCTACGGGGAGGTAGAGCCACTTGTGGGGGTCGAGCGCCACGGAATCGGCCTCGGCAATCCGTTCGAACAGCGGGCGGGCTTCGGGGGCGAGGCAGGCGAAGCCACCGTAGGCGGCATCCACGTGCAGCCAGAGGTTGTGGCGATGGGCGAAATCGGCCAGGTCGCCGATGGGGTCGAAAGCGCCGGTGGCGGCTGAGCCGGCGTTCGAAACCACGCAGAACGGAAGGCGGCCGGCGGCCAGGTCTTCGCGGACCAGGCGGCCGAGGTGCTCCAGGTCAATCTGCATTCCGGAGTTGGTCTCAACGGAGCGCACGTTTGCCTCGCCGATTCCCAGCATTCCGGCAGCTTTGCGGATGGAGAAGTGGCCCTCCGCGGAGACGTACAGGCACATGGGGCGGCCCACGGCGGCCACGCCTTCGCGAACCACGTTGACGCCGGCCTTGGCGCTGCGGGCGGCCGCGAGGCCGGCGAAGTTGGCCGTGGAACCGCCACTCACCAGCAGGCCGGCCGACTGAGCGGGGTAACCCAGCATTTCCTTCAGCCAGCCGATGGTGATGTGCTCCAGTTCGGTGGCGGCGGGGCCGGAGCGCCAGCAGGTGACGTTGATGTTCAGTGCGGACTCGATCATGCTGCCAAGGGCGGCGACGGGTGTCCCCGGCGAGGACACATAGCCGAAGAAGCGCGGATGGCCGTTGTGTCGGCTGAACTCGGCGATCTCGTGTATGGTTTCGAGCAGGCTTTCGAAGTCGGCGCCGGATTGAGGCAGCGGTTCGGTCAGGAGGCTGCGGAGCGCGGCTGACGTGGTGGAGCGAATGACGCGGCGGCCGGGCAGCTCGCCATAGTACCGGGCGATGAAGTCGAGCGCCGCCCGCCCCAGGGCCTGGATTTCGGGAGCTGGAAGGGACAGTTTGTCGAACATGCGAGGCCGAAAGCAAAGGGTAGCAGGAAATCTCCATACACGTTTCGGCTGGCAGCGCAGTTTTATCTGGTGGAATGGATAAATGGAACTGGCAGTTCTAGCGATGGCTGGCGCGGCGGAGACCCCGGAGGAGCAGCGCAGCGTTATTGAGGCTGCCAAGTCGGGCGATCTGGCCGCATTCGAAATCCTGATGCGGCAGCACGAGAGGCTGGTGCTGGTTACGGCGCTGCGTCTGGTTGGCAACATGCCGGACGCCCAGGACGTTTCGCAGGAAGTGTTTCTGAAGCTGTACCGGAATTTGCGGAAAGTGGATGGCGCCCAGAGCATTGCAGGTTGGCTTTACAGGGTAACGGTTAACGCCGTCCGGGATTTACAGCGGCGCAAGCGGCCGGAGGCGCCCATGGAGTTCGCGGAGAATTTACCGGCGGGCGGGACGGATCCGCAACAGGCAGCCACCGAGGCGGAGAGGCGGCGGGCGCTCGAAATGAGCTTGCGGATGCTGCCCGAAAAGGAACGGGCGGCGCTGGTGTTGCGCGACCTGGAGGGGCTAACGACCGAGGAGGTAGCGCGCGTGCTGGGGTCGAGCGAGGCCACCGTGCGGTCGCAGATCTCGAAGGCCCGGGTGAAAGTTCGAGGGTTTGTGGAACGCTATTTCAGGAGCCGCTAATGATGAATTGCAAAGATTGGGAAGAACGGGTTGCCCTGCATGCGGGCGGAGATTTGGCTGCTGCGGCCGCGGCCGGCGTGGAACGTCATTTGGCGGAGTGTGCCGGGTGCCGGATGCTCTGGTCGGGGATCAAGGAGAGCCTGGAGTTGCTGCAGGGGGCGCATGCGGAAGCCGAGGCGCCGGGGATCTATACGGCGGTGCGCGGGCGCGTACTGGGCGATCTACAGGCCGGCCGTATGCCGTGGTGGCGGCGCGGCTGGGTTGTAGGGTTGGCGGCGGCGGTTGCAGTGATGGTAGTGGCGCTGGCAAGTTGGCCGGTGCCGAAGGTGGAAATCCTGCTACCGCGGGTAATCGCTGTGATTCCCCCTGCTCCGGCTGCGCAGGCTTTGCAGGCAGTGCGGCGGCAGGCCAGAGGCCTACCCTACAGGCGGCGCGTAGTTAGTCCGGAGCAAGCCGGGAAGACGCCCCGCCAGCCGCTAATGGTCAGGCTGGTTACGGATGATCCGAATGTGATCATTTATTGGATTGCAGATTAAGGAGAACTGGAAATGAAACGAATATCGATAGCGGCGCTTTTGCTGGCGGCGCCTCTGATGGCGCAGGCTGACGCGCCGAAACCCCAACCGCCGGAAAGGGTGCAGAAGCTGGTGGCGCTGAAGTATGTGGACGCGCAAGCGATCCAAAACCTGATCCGCATGTTCGATGTGGACGTCACGGTGAACGGGCAGATGAAGGTAGTCGCCCTCAGCGGGACGAAAGAGCATATGGCCGCCGCGGAGGAGGCAATCAAGCAACTGGACGTGCCGTCAGCGGCGCAGAAGAACATCGAGCTGACGGTCTATTTCGTGGCGGGAACCGACCAGGACAAGGGGTTCGGCAACCCGATTCCCCAGGATTTGCAGAGCACGGTGGCCCAGCTCAAAAACACGTTTGCCTTTAAGAATTACGGGCTGATGGATGTGTTGTCGCTGCGCACGCGGTCGGGGGTGGGGGCATCAACCACCGGGTGGATTGGTTCGCGAATTACCCAGTTCACCATTCGATCGGCCAGCCTGGATGGAGATGGGTCGATGATCCGGCTGGACACGCTGCACGCGGGTTTGAGGACGCCGGTGAGTGACGGGCCGAACAAGATCAATTATGTGGATACGGGCATTTCGGCGGATGTGCTGGATGTGAAGGAAGGGCAGCGGCTCGTGATCGGGCGCAGCAGCATGGACGGGCCCGAGAAGGCGCTGTTTCTGGTCTTGATTGCGAAGATAGCTAATTAGGTAGCGCCGGCGGTCTTGCCCGCCGGTTTTTTTCGGCAGTTACCTGATGCGTTCGTCTTTTTCAACTTTGCCGTCGCGGACGTGGATCACGCGATGGGCGTGCAGGGCGATATCGTGTTCGTGGGTGACCAGAACAATGGTGTTGCCCTGCTGGTACAGGCGTTCGAAAAGCGCCATGATTTCGTTGCCGGTGGCGGTGTCCAGATTGCCTGTGGGTTCGTCGGCCAGCAGGATGGAGGGGTTGTTCACCAGGGCCCGCGCCACGGCCACGCGCTGGCGTTGACCGCCGGAAAGCTCGTTGGGCTTGTGGTGCATGCGCTGTTCCAGGTCCACCTGCTTCATGGCGAGCTTCGCCCTCTCCAGGCGCTGGGCTGAAGGCATCCCGGAATAAATCAGCGGCAGTTCCACGTTGTGCAGGGATGTGGCGCGCGGCAGCAGGTTGAAAGTCTGGAAAACGAAGCCGATTTCCTTGTTGCGGATGCGGGCCAGTTCGTCGTCGGTCATCTCACTGACCAGGTTCCCGTTGATGTAATACTGGCCCCTGGTCGGGGTGTCGAGGCAGCCGATCAGGTTCATCAGCGTGGACTTGCCCGAGCCTGAAGGACCCATGATCGCGACATATTCGCCGCGTTTGATCTCGATATCCACTCCGGAAACGGCATTGATCTCCTGGTCGCCCATGATGTAGGTCTTCCAGAGATCGTAGGTGCGGATGACAATGCCGTCCCGCTTAAGTTGTTCGCCGCGCTGGATGAGTTCGTCTGCGACCGCTGCCATGAATGATTCTCGCTTGTCCGTCTAAGTTTTCGCCGCCACCACTGGAGCCTTATTATCTACTTTCACCTGGGCCTCGTTCAGAATGGTGCGGATCACCTGGTAGGTGCCGGTGATGATGGTGTCGCCGTCATTGAGGCCGTTGAGCACCTCGATATCGGTGGCGCCGGTGATGCCGGTTTCCACCTTCTTGAACGTGGCTTTACCATTGGCGACTACAAACACGCCCTGAATCTCTTCCTTCTTCGCCTTTTCCGCCACCGGATCGGGCTTGGTAGCCGGCAGCGGCTTGGCGCCGGAGGCCGGTTTGGGCTCCAATTGGCCCTTCTGCCGGACGGTGAGCGCCTGGATGGGTATGGTCAGGATGTTTTTCCGTATGGCTGTGGTTATCTTTGCGGTGCAGGAAAGCCCGGGCCGAATTTCGTCCGGGGGATTGTCCAGGGCGACCACCACCTTGAAATCCTTGGCTTCCTGGCTGGAAATGGCGCTTTGCGAGGCGGCCACGCCGGTGGAGCGCAGAATCGCGGTATTGCCGATTTCGGTAACGTGGCCTTTGAAAGTCTTGTTGGGGATGGCGTCGATGGTGATATCGGCCACCTGGTCGAGCTTTACGTTGACGATGTCCGTCTCATCCACCTTGACTTCGGCGGTGATCAGCGACATGTCGGCGATGGTCATGATGGTGCTGGCGGCCGAGTTCTGGACGCCCGGAACCACGGTTTCGCCCTCCCGCACGGGCAGGTTCGTGACCACGCCGGCCAGCGGAGCGTAGGCGTTGTGTTTTTCGAGAAGATCGTTGAAGCGGACCAGGCCGGCCCGGTTTTGGGCGATGCGCTTCTGAGCCGAGGTCAACTGAGCGGCCGTTTGTTCCCGCTGCGCGCGGGCTTGCACCAGGCGCATCTCAGACTCATGCAGCGTGGCAACCTGAGCCTGGTAGGTGTACTTCTTCATATCGAAATCCTGTTTGGCCAGAAGGTGCTCGTTGAAAAGCGACTGGCTGCGGTCAAAGTCGGCCTTCATGCGTTCCAGATCGGCCTTGTCCTTTTCGATGCCCGCCTCCATGGTGTGCAGGTTCTCGTCGGAGGCCTTCACGCCGGCTTCGGCGGCGCCGGAATCGGCCTCGGCAGAGTTGATGACGGCCTTTTGCATGTCCACGTCGGCCGTGGGCTGGACGTTTTCGAGCGTGGCCAGCAACTGCCCCTTGCGGACGCGGTCGCCCTCTTTGACCAGGATCTTGGTGAGCTGCCCCTGGGCATTGGCGCCGATGTTGATGTAATTCTTGGGCTTGATTTCGCCGGACGCGGTCACCAGGCTGGTAAGATCCTGCTTCACCACGGTTCCAGTCTGGACGGTAATCACGCCCCGCTTGCTGTAGACGGTGCTCGCATAAACGCCAATCCCGGCGAGCAACAGGGCCACCACGCCAATCAATATCTTCCACTTGCGCTTCACGACAAAAATCTCCCTTTTCGTTATTACACGCTTAGACGCAAAAACTAGGCCTGGAGTTCAGCTATTATTTTACACCGGTGGGGGCAGACAGTCTCGTCTGCCTGAAGCCCACCCATTCCATGACGGGTGAGATGGCCGGTTATTAGTATATCAATTGAGCCAGGTGACCGATTCGGGCGGGGTGTTCGAGCACTGCATGGTTTCGGTCACTCCGCTGGACAGTTGGGCGCAGGCGTTGTCGGTGGCCGTGCGCTGGGCCTCCATGCGGTTGGCAGCCGACGCCTTTCGGCAGTCGCGCCGGCCGTTGAAGACGATGCAGACTTCGCACTTGACGCGTTTGCCCTGGAAGGTGGAGACCACCACGAAGCCAACCACCAGGATGGCGAAAACGATGGCCAGCCAGACGGAATTCTTCATGCGAAGAAGTTCCCCATTTTGCGAAACTTGGCGCAACGGTGCTCCACCAGGAGGCCGGTATCCATGGCGCACAATTTGGCCAGGTGGTCGCGCAGATGCACGCGCAGGCTTTCGGAAGCCGCCTCAGGGTCCTCATTGGCTCCGCCGGGGGGTTCGGGGATAATGCCATCGATCAGGCCCAGGGTCTTAAGGTCTTCGGCCGTGAGGCGGAGAGCGGCCGCGGCCTGTTCGGCCTTTCCGGAATCGCGATAGATGATGGCCGCGCAGCTTTCCGGAGAGATCACGCTGTAGACGGCGTTCTCCATCATCAGAACGGTGTTGCCCACCCCAAGCGCCAGTGCGCCGCCCGAGCCGCCTTCGCCGATGCAGACCACCAGTACCGGAACCCGGAGGCGCGACATTTCGCGGAGATTGCGGGCGATAGCCTCGGCCTGGCCGCGTTCTTCGGCGTCGATGCCGGGGTAAGCGCCCGGAGTATCCAAAAATGTGATCACCGGGCGGCTGAATTTGTCAGCCAACTGCATGGCGCGAAGAGCCTTGCGGTAGCCTTCGGGCTTGGGCATGCCGAAATTGCGGTAAAGCTTCTGCTTGGTGTCCCGGCCCTTCTGCTCGGCCACCACCATCACGGGGCGGCTCTCAAATTGCGCCAGGCCGGTGACAATGGCCGGATCGTCACCGAAACAGCGGTCGCCATGAATCTCCTGGAAATCGGTGAAGAGGCGCTCGATATAATCCAGAGAATGGGGACGCTTGGGGTGGCGCGCGAGCTGAACCCGGCGCCAGGCCGGATGGGATCCGGGGGCCGGTTCGACCGCCGCTTCGGGTTTAACCTCAAAATCCACTTCTCACATCTTAACAGGCGTCTTAACCAACTTTGGGCAGCGGGTTGGTTGCCTCCCGATAGGAAGGAACAGTCGGCCGGGTCGACTTGGCGGACGCCGCAAACATGGACGCGATCATGGGCGATGCCAAACATACGCCTTCATCGCAGAAGATGCACCCGCCCTTGTCCAGGATGGCCCCGAGAACAGCCTCGGCCGGGCATGGCCCGGTAGTGCCGCAATAGTGGGGCCGGGATTGTACGCGCTCGCTACCGGAATTCTTCGGGTTCATTCTTCGCTCCTTCCTCGCTCAGATCCGGCCTGACTCTTCGAAGGCGATCCGCACCTGATGGCAGGATAAGCTCCGGCAGCGGGCCGCGTGGAGTCGGGATTGCATGTAATTCGGGAGTAGGAAACCATGGATTCCCCTGGCCCGGAACGAAGACCGCACCCGCTCGTATCGCCAACACCCCCTTTTGGGGGGGCGTACCAATACCCGCATGATAGGGCGTCTAATTTATCAGCATTTTATACCCTTATATCTTATTATGGTATACAGAGTCCAAATCCTATGACGACCCGGGAGGAATCAGGTGAAAGCCGATTTTGAATTCATAGTCGAATCCGTGCGGGACGCTGTCCTGATAGTCTCGGCCGAAGGCCAGATCGTTCGAATCAATGCCGAAGCGGAGAGAATGTTCGGCTATCCCCGGCAGGAACTGGTCGGCCAGCCGCTCGAGACCGTGCTCCCGGCAGGCGCTTCCATCCGTGCCATGGCGGAGGTAGCGGACTCTCTTGCGCGGCGCCGCGACGGCCACGAGTTCTTTGTCGATGTCAGCCTGAGCCCGGCCACCGCCGGCGGTGTCATTGCCATAGCCCGGGATGTTTCCGACCGTAAGCGTATGAACCAGGAGCTGGGGCGCCAAACCAGTATCCTGGAATCCATCCTGAACAGCATGGGTGAAGGCGTGATTGTGTGCGATCAAACCGGCAAGCTCCTGCTGGTCAATCCGGCGGGCCTGCGGCTCCACCCGACGCTGCGCGGGAGAGAGAAGCCGGGGGTTGCGGTATACCAGGAATTCGGCTTGTTTCTGCCCGATAAACTGACGCCCTATCCCGCCGATGAGCTGCCCCTGGCTCGCGTACTAAGAGGCGAAGTGGTGGATGGGCTGGAGATGTTCGTCCGCGCTCCCCACGTTCCCGAAGGCATTTGGACCACTGTTACGGCGCGCCCGCTCCGGGATGCCAACGGAAGCTTTGCGGGCGGCGTCGTCGTGATCCACGACACCACCGCAATCAAGTTTGCGCAAGGGGCCCTGCTGGCCGGTCAGGAAGCGGAAGGCAAGCGCATCGCACGCGAACTGCACGATTCCGTATCGCAGGACCTGTGCAGCCTGATACTGGATATGGCGGAACTCCAGGAGGAGCTTCCCGGCTCCCTTGGGAACGTCTGCGAGCGCATCAATTCGCAGAAGGAAAAGCTGATGGAACTGTCGGAGGAAGTGTACTCCGTGTGCCGCCAGCTCCATCCATCGGTCTTGGAACGGATCGGGCTGCATCAGGCGATGGAGCAACTCTGCGGGGAATTTACCCGGCGGAAAGGACTTCATATCCGGTTCTCGCATGGGGACACCAAGGCGTCATTGCCGGTCGCGTCCGCGTTGTGTCTTTACCGGGTAGCCCAGGAAGCCCTCCGCAACATTGTGCGGCACGCTCAGACAAGGAATGCGATGGTGCTGATCTCCGCCGCCCGCGGAGGACTGCACCTTTCCATTGAAGATGACGGCGTCGGCTTCGACCCTAGAGCGGTGGCTGCCAAGGCAAGGCTGGGGCTGGTCAGCATGCAGGAGCGAGTGCGGCTTGCCGGTGGCAGTCTCTCGATTCATTCCGAACCCGGCAACGGAACGAGAGTCGACCTGCGAGTTCCCCTGCTTGACGAAACGCTTCGGCCGGAGTCCTACGATACCAGGCTGGCGGCTGTGGCAGCCTTCATGGCCGCCTCATAAAAAGGGTGCGTTCCGTGTTTTCCTCTTCTTTATGTGGGGGAATTACCGCTTCCTTTGGCAGCACCGGGGGTGTACCGTCGGGACAGAGTGATTTTGGAAACCGCCGGTCACACCCAATCTACGGAAACGATGGCCTATGGCCCGGATCTTTTGGACCCGCACGGCCACTTTATCTCCAAGCACTTGCAGAGAATCTTCGTGCAGATCTATCGCATTGTCCGGAATGCGGCTGACGCCCAGGATCTGACCCAGGAAACCTTCATCAAGGCCCTGCGGCGCCGCGATCAACTCAAGGATGAACAGAAAGCCGCTCACTGGCTTTCGCGCATCGCGACCAATGCCGCCATCGACTTCGTGCGCCGGCACAGCCGGATTTCATTCACCGCGATCGACGACACCCGGCAAATACACGACGACAATCCCGAGCGAATTCTGATGCGGGCCCAGACCCTTGCCTCGCTCGATGCCGGTCTGTGCCTGCTGACTCCACGCGAGCGCGCGGCACTCATGTTGCGAGACGTGGAAGGACTGCCGGCCGACGAAGTGGCCCGGCTGCTGAATTGCTCCAAAGCGACGGTGCGCTCCCATATCGCCCATGCCCGGGTCAAGCTCCGCGGATACCTGGAAGATGTGGGATAGGCCTCCTGGCCTGTCCAGCGCATTCCGGAACGACAGGCCTACGGCGCCTCAAATAAAGGGTAGGAATGCTGGCGGGGGACAGCTTGTTCCCGCCAGCAAGAGGATAGGGGGTGGGTGCCTCCAGGTGACAGCTTGTTCCCCGGGAGCATTTGGAGGATTTCAAAAACCAACTCTATATTTTGCTCTCCTTGAGCAATGCGCTGTGTTGTCCAGCGATTTCAATTCTAGAGCGGATCTTCGTTACTCTGCCCCCGCTGTTTCCTCTAATACTCCGGGGGACTTAGCTGGCACCTCACTTCATCGGGCGAACCTTTTGAAGTAACTGGTGGCGAGCCACTGAGGCCGCTCCGTCCGATTGGCCACCGTCATCGCCAGTTCCAGCACCAGGCCGTCGAAACGCGATGCACACAGCTTGTCCGCGGCCTGGTTGGCGCCGCCAGGGCGATACCGCTCCTGCAGCCGCGTCCGGGCGATCTGTTCTTCCGTCGAACCCTTCTGGTAGCCAACCTTGAAGGCCACCGCCGGCACCCCGCGCCGGATCAAGCTGTACTGATCGCTGCGAACGGAAACGTCCCATTGCGGATCCGGATCGTCTTCAATCTTCACCCCCTGGCGAGCGCCCGCGGCACGAATCTGCGCGCCCAGATCGGACTCGTTCAGGCCGTACACCGTGATCGCGCGCAACGGATAGAGCGGCAGACACAGGTCCAGGTTGAGGTCCGCCACAATGCTGCCGGCGTCCACCCCCGGATATTGCGCGAAGTATTCCGAGCCCAGCCGGCCCTTCTCATCGCCGGTCACGAAGACGAACAGCAGCGACCGGCGAAGCTTCTTCCCGGATTCGTGCAGCGCTTCCGCGATATCGAGCAGCGACGCCGCGCCGGAAGCGTCGTCTAAAGGCGCGCGATGGTCCAGGTGCGCGCTGAGCACGACGTACTCACCCTTGAGCTTGGGATCGGAGCCGGGGAGCACGCCGATGACGTTCTGCGATTCGGCCTCGTAGCGCTCCATGCCAACATTCGCGCGCAGGGAAGCCGCCAGCGGAAAACGCGGCAGCGGTTTGCCCGCATCCGCGATCGCCAGCAGTTCCTTGAATGTGTGACCCGAACCCTCGAAGAGCTTGTCGGCCCGCTCGGGATTGAACATGACGGAGAGCTCGAGTTGATCGTCCTGCTCGAACGCGGGATCGGCCAGGCTCATGCCCGCTTCAAACCGGTTGGCCGCCTCCCGCGACCACGGGATTTCCATGCTCTTCGGGTTCTGAATGGTGATGATGCCGAAGACGCCGGCGCGCTGCCGCAGGAGCTTATTCCGTTCATCGTTGTACTGGCTGTGCGCGCGAAACGGGCCGGGAATGTTCGATGGGCCGCCGCTCAGGATTACCGCGATCTTGCCGTGCAGATCGAGCCCCGCCAGATCGTCGTACTTCAACTCGGGAATGGTAAGGCCGTAACCGACGAATACCAGCGGCGCCTCGGCCCTTGGCGCCGGGTCGAAGCCCATGCTGACGATCGCGTCCTCGCCAAGCGTGAGCGGCCGGCCCTCGCCGCCGCGCACCAGTTCGAAGCTTGAAGCCGGCTCCACGATGCGGCGCGGACGAAGCTTGACCGGCTGCATATAGCCGTTCTTACCCGCGGCCAGCACGCCCGCTTTCTTGAGCTCGGCGGCGACATACTGGGCCGCCTTGCGATGGCCTTCGGTGGCGGGGAGCCGTTCCGTGAGGCCATCGCCGCCCAGCGATCCGATATGGCCCCACCAGCGCTCGCCATGGTCGGCGGCGCATAATGCGGCCACTAAGAGAACACACGCCGGCGCTGCCGGCAACAGAGGGGTTCGCATCGGTTTCTTGCCTTTCTTTCAAGCACTCGGTAGTTTCCCAGGCGCTTATGCAGGTCTTTTCCTGATAGGATGGCTATTCTTCAGAGTATTACACTCTTGTAACGGAGCGAAAGGCTCCTCCCCAGTTCACAATCCAAACGTCCTAAAACGGACCATGATGGCAGATCTCGAACAGGAAGCAGCTTCCCTCCGCCGGCGCAACCAGGAACTGACCGACTTCATTGAGAACGCCCCGATCAGCCTGCACTGGGTCGGGGGAGATGGAACGATCCTTTGGGCCAATCAGGCTGAACTCGATTTACTGGGGTACCCGAACGAAGAGTACGCCGGTCGTCACATTGCGGAATTTCACGCGGACCCCCCAGTCATTCAGGACATCCTGGAGCGTTTGCAGGCACGGGAAACCTTGCAGAGTTATCCGGCGCGATTGCGGGCCAAGGATGGCTCGATCCGTCATGTCCTGATCAACTCAAACGTTCAATGGGACGGCGACCGTTTCGTCCACACACGTTGCATTACAAGAGACGTTACCGACCGCGTAAGGGCGGAAGAGGATCTCAGGATCGCCCGCGAGTCGATCCAGGCGCTGGCTGAGGATGCCCGGAGGCGGTTGGAACTCTTCCGGGCTGCCCTGTTGAATTCCCCCATCGTCGTTTTCCATCAGAATGCGGACCTGCGCTACACATGGATATACAACCCGTTTGTCGAACATGCCGGCCTCTCACTGCTGGACAAAACCGACCTCGAATTGTTCCCCGCCGACGAAGCCGAGCGGTTGATCCGGCTGAAACGAAGCGTTCTTTCGAGCGGCAAGGGAGTGCGGCAGGAGATGGCGCTGACTACCGCGGGGCAACTCCGGGTAATGGACTTGAGGATCGAGCCGTTCAGGGATTCATCCGGACAACTGGCGGGTATCGTGGGCACCGCCCTGGATATCACGGAACGCAAGCGCAACGAGGAGCGGCTCATGAATTCCCGGGAGCGATTGCGCGGCTTGGCCGCATACCTCCAGGTCGTGCGGGAGAAGGAGCGGGCACTCACTTCCCACGAGGTTCACGATATCGGGCAGAAATTGACGGCCCTGGACTACCAACTCTCGGTGTTGGCCCGGCACCTGGCGGAAGGCGCCCATCCGGATGACATGGCCGAGCGCCTGAAGGCAGTCTCGGGGATACTCGGCTCCACCATCGAATCATCGGCCAGAATTTCCACCGATTTAAGACCCAGCCTGCTGGACACCCTGGGGCTGGCGGCTACTTTGGAGTGGCACGCTAAGGAGTTCGCCTCCCGCACCGGGATCCGCGTAGTGGTTGAAGCATTGGAAGACGTGCGCGTGGGTCCGGATGCCGACATAGCGGTCTTTCGAATTCTGCAGAACACCCTGACCAATGTCGAGCGCCATTCCCAGGCGAGCGAGGTCCGCATCAGCCTGCGACGGGTGGACCGCAAGCTGATTTTGAAGGTCGGCGATAACGGTACGGGAATCGCCGGCGACAAGGTTGCGGACCCCGGATCTCTCGGGCTTCTCGCCATGCGTGAACTGGCGGTTCTCTGCGGTGGCAGGATCGATATCCATGGCGTTTCTGAACAGGGGACCACGGTTTCTCTGGAGATCCCACTGGACGCACGCATATCCGAATAAGGCGCACTGAGATCCGCCACGAACCTTCCGGTGGTGTGACCTACCTAGTACCGTTATGCCACGGCTGCCTCGCCGATTCAGTATTGTCTCCCCCTGCAGTTGCGGGATTCCACCGTAACGCCGGTTGACCCGGAAGCGTGAGAATCGGCTCATGGCA
>Ga0105859_1000506_pt1 | contig 12564 bp, 12 predicted proteins | sample OrgsoiDNA_201063_FD_89684 | JGI IMG/M metagenome (GOLD analysis project Ga0105859, IMG submission 89684) | Permafrost soil microbial communities from the Arctic, to analyse light accelerated degradation of dissolved organic matter (DOM) -... | ecosystem: Environmental > Terrestrial > Soil >...
AGCTCATCAACGAGTCGGACGATCCGGTCGTCACGTCGCAGGACACGCCGCTCTATCGCAACATCGAGAAGGCGATCCAGCGGCGGCATCCTGAGGCCATCGTCACGCCGGTTCTGATTCCGTACGGCACCGACTCGAACGCGTTTCGTCCGCGCGGGGTGAAGAGCTACGGCATCTTCCCTGCGCTGCTCCCGGCGGATGTCGTCGGGTCGATGCACGGCGACGGCGAGCACATCAGCCTCGCGAGCGTCCGCGAGGGCGCGCAGCTGTTCTTCGAGGCGCTGCGCGACACGTTGTCGCCGTCCACCGCGCCTCGCGGGGCCGCGCCGATCCGCGTCATGCTCCTCGACGGCGAGAGCGGCGGCCCGTACCACGACTGGAAACGGACCACGCAGGTCCTGAAGAAGCAGCTGGACGAGACCGGGCTGTTTCAGGTGGACGTCGTCACCGCGCCGCCCGCCGGTTCGAGCTTCAGCGCGTTCAAGCCGGCGTTCACGACCTACCAGGCCGTCGTGCTGAACTACGACGCGCCCGACGAGCGATGGCCGGCCGCACTGCGAACGTCGTTCGAGCAGTACGTGAACGGCGGCGGCGGGGTCGTGAGCGTCCATGCGTCGGACAACGCGTTCCCGGGATGGAAGGCGTTCAACGACATGATCGGCGTCGGCGGCTGGCGCGATCGCACCGAGACGGCCGGACCGTTCTGGTTCCTGAAGGACGGGAAGCTGACGCCGGATGCGGCGCCGGGAAAAGCGGGGAGCCACGGCCAGCGGCTGCCGTTCAGGGTTACGGTGCGCGATGCGAGTCATCCGATCACGCGCGGACTGCCCGCGGTGTGGATGCACGCGGGCGACGAGCTGTACGCGGCGCTGCGCGGCCCCGGCCGCAACATGACCGTGCTGGCCACCGCGCATTCCGATCCGTCGAACAACGGAACCGGCCGCGACGAGCCGCAGCTGATGGTGCTCGGCTACGGCAAGGGACGCGTGTTTCATACGACGCTGGGGCACGACGTCAGCGCGCTGAGCTCCGTCGATTTCGTCGTCACGTTCCAACGGGGCACCGAATGGGCGGCGACCGGCAACGTGACGCAGAACGTGCCCGCCACGTTCCCGACGGCTGACGCCGTCAGCGTCCGCGCGGATCTCGCGGCGATGGAACAACCGCCCGCCCCTGCGCAGGCGCCCGCGCCGGCGGGTGGCCGCGGCGCGCAAGCGAGTCCCGCGGCGGTACCGCTGCCGCCGACCTCGACGCCGCAGTCGTACCCGCCAGAGCAGGTGCGCGCCGGACAGGCGACCTTCTCCGCCCAGTGCGGCTTCTGCCACGGCCGCGACGCGATGGGCGGCGAGACGGGGCCCGATCTGACCCGGGCCGCCAGCGTCGCCGCGGACGTGCGCGGCGACACGATCGGTCCGCTCGTGCGCAACGGCCGCGTGGACAAAGGCATGCCGGCGTTCACGCTCGGCGCCGCCGATCTCGCGGCGGTCGTCGCGTTCGTGCACGACCAGAAAACGAAGGCCGAATCGCTGACCGGCGGACGCCGCGCGGTAGACGTCGCCGATCTCCAGACCGGCAACGCGGAAGCCGGACGAACGTATTTCGCCGGCGCCTGCTCGACGTGCCACTCGCCCACCGGCGACTTCGCGGGCCTCGCCCGGCGCCTGGAAGGGCTCACGCTGCTCCAGCGCATGCTGTATCCAACGCCAGCGGCAGGCGCGGCATCGCGCGCGAAGGTCACGATCACACGGCCGTCGGGCGACGTCATCGCGGGAAGCCTCGCGTACCGCGACGAGTTCACGATCGCGATCACGGATCCGGCCGGCGCATACCGCGCGTTTCCCACGAGCCAGGTGAGGTTCACCGTCGACGATCCGCTCGACGCGCACGTCGGGCAGCTTGGAAAGTACACCGATGACGACATGCACAATGTCCTGGCGTACCTGCAGACGCTTCGTTGATGCCATGGGCGATGTAGGGCGGGCCTTTCAGGCCCGCCTTCGCGGCCCTAAAAGGGCCGCGCTACACGTTCTGGCGATCGTGTTCGCGAGCGCGCTGGTGTCGGCGCAGGCGGCCGACTGGCCGACCTATCACGGCGACGACACCGGCCAGCGGCACAGCCGGCTGACGCAAATCACGCCGGAGAACGTTTCGCAGCTCACGCTGGCCTGGTCGTTCCAGACCGGCGCCTCGCAGCAGATCAAGGCGTCGCCGATTCTGGTCAACGGCGTGATTTACGTCACCACGCCGGACAACATCTGGGCGATCGATGCGCGATCGGCGCGGCAGATCTGGCGCTACACGTATCCGTCGAATCAGGGTTTCCACATCGGCCACCGCGGCGCCGCGATCTACAAAGGCTCGGTCTTCCTGACCACGCCCGATGCGCACCTCGTCGCGCTCGACGCGAACACCGGCGCGGTGAAATGGAACGTCGAGGTCGCGGACGCCAAGCGCGGCTTCTGGGCGACGAACGCGCCGCTCGTCATCCGCAACCACGTGCTGGTCGGCGTCTCCGGCGACTTCGACAATCTGCCCGGCATGCTGCAGTCGTTCGATCCCGAGGCGGGCGCGCGTCAATGGACGTTCTACAGCACGCCTCCGGTCGGCACGCCGAACGCCGCCAGCGGCGGCGCCACCGGCGGGCAGATGTGGATGACCGGCACGTACGATCCGGCCTTGAACCTGATGTACGTCGGCACCGGCAATCCGACGCCCGTGCTGAACGGCCCGATGCGTCCCGGCGACAACCCCTGGACCTGCAGCATCGTCGCGCTCGATCCCGATACCGGCAAGCTCGCGTGGGGATTTCAGGCCTCGCCGCACGACACGCACGACTGGGACGCGGCGGAAGTGCCCGTGCTCGTGGACGCGAACTTCAACGGCGCGCCGCGCAAGCTGCTGATGCAGGCGTCGCGCAACGGCTATTTCTTCGTGCTGGACCGGACCACCGGCAAGAATCTCCTGACCGCGCCGTTCGCCGCCGTGAACTGGGCGAAGGGGATCGACAAGGACGGCCGTCCGATTCCCGATCCGAAGAAAGAACCGTCGCGCGACGGCGTGCTCGTCGCGCCCAACGAGAGCGGCGCGACCAATTACCGATCGCCGAGCTTCGACCCGAAGACCGGCGCGCTGATCGTCAGCGCGCAGGACGCGTACGGCATCTACTTCTTCAAGCCGGAGCACGGGACGTACGGCTGGGCGGGCGCCGACTACAACCTCTTCGGCCGATCCGTGCTCCGCGCGATCGACTATCAGACCGGCAAGATCCGCTGGAACCACGATCTGGGCGAGGGCGCCTCCGGCGCGGGGGTGCTGACGACGGAGTCGGGGCTGACGTTCACGGGAGACACGGCAGGCAACGCGCTCGCGCTTCGCACCAGCGACGGGACGACGCTGTGGCACGCCGGCATCGGCAAGGTCGGCAACTCGCCGGTCACCTACGAGATCGATGGCCGTCAGTACATGCTCATCGGCGGCGGCAGCGCGCTCTACGCCTGGGTGCTGCCCAAGTGAAAGAGTGATCAGTCGCTCACCTGCGGCGTGATCGTGCGGGATCCGATCGCCGCGAGGCTGTCGCGCACGGCCGCGAACATCGCCTCGCCCTCGTACGTCCCGAGAATGGCACCGCCCGAGCCGGCGAATTTGGCGCTGGCGCCGCAGCGGCGCGCCGTTTCCACCATGTCGATCTGCCACGGCGGCAGCTGATAGATCCCGCGCCGCGTGTCGAAGTTCGCGTCGATGAGGCGCGCGAGACGTTGGGGATCGCGCGCGATCAGCGCCTCTCGACCGTCGGCCGCCAACCCGGCGAACCGCGTCATCGCGCCGACCACCGCCTGATCGCCGCGATTGAATCGCTCGCGGATGTTGTTGTGAAACACCTCGGTCGGCTCGCCGAGCGTTTCGTGATGCGCGACGTACAGCGGCGGCAGCAGCGCAGGATCCATCGGCTCGTACCGGTAGCAGCGCAGACCGTCGACGATCCGCTCGCGCGCCGGATCGAAGTCCATGTAGACGAGCCCCTCGTACACCTGAATCACGCGATCCTGCAGGCCGACGGTGATGCCCAGCTCCTCCTGCTCGACGAGCAGCACGAACATCGGCTGTGTCTCGAGCGGGAGCGGCACGTCGTAGAACTCCATCAGGCACCGCAGCGTGGCGACGATGATCGCGCTCGAGCCGGCCAGGCCGACCTGCCGCGGAATCGTCGTCTGATAGCGCACGGAGAACTTCCGATCGTGCAGCGCGAGCCCGCGCGCCTGGCAGTGCTCCACGAACCGCTTGATGGTCGCCTTGATCAGCCGGATGCCGCCGTAGTAGCCGTGCAGGCGGACGTCGCGCGCGAGCTCGAAGACCGAATCGAACTTCGCGCGATCGTCGCCGGCGAGGACGATCTCGACCGCGTCCCACTCGTACAGCACGACCTCGGCCCAGTAGTTGCGGACGCTGAACGAGATCGTCTTGCCGCAATAGCCGTCGGACGGATTGCCGAGCAGGCCGGCGCGCGCGAACGCCCGCTTACGAGTGAGGAACATTCAGCGCGTCCATCAGGTGCCGCCGGAGCGCGGGCCCGAACTTCGGATCGGCGAGCGCGAAGGCGACGAACGCCTCGAAGTACGACTCGAAGTTGCCGATGTCGTACCGCCGCTCGCCGGGCCGCAGGCGGACGCCGTAGGCACGGCCGCCAGCGCGGATCACCGCGCGGATGGCGTCGGTCAGCTGAATCTCGCCGCCCTTGCCGCGCTTCGTTGTTTCCAGCGCGTCGAAGATGACGGGCGACAACACGTACCGCGCGGCAATCGCCAGGTTGCTGGGCGCCTCGCGCGGCGACGGCTTCTCGACGAGATCGACGATCTCGAACAGCTCATCGTCCGTCTTCGGTTTGGCGATGCCGTACTGGCTCACTTCCTCGTTCGGCACCTCTTCGAACGCGATCACGGCGGCCGCGTCGCGTTCCCGATAGCAGCGCGTCATCCGCTGGACGACGTCGCTCTCGGCGTGCATGCCGATGATCGAGTCGCCGAGCGCGACGACGAACGGCTGGCGGCCGACGAACGACCGCGCACACGACACCGCGTGGCCGAGGCCGAGCAGCTGCCGCTGTCGCGTGTAGAAGTACTGCACGGCCGATCGCTCGTACTCGAGCGCGGCCAGCAGCTCTTCCTTGCCGCTCTCGCGCAACGTCTGGATGAGCTCGGCGTCGAGATCGAAATGGTTTTCGATCGACGCCTTGCCCGGCCCCGTGATGAACAGCACGCGCGACATCCCGACCCGCGTCAGCTCTTCGACGACGTACTGCACGACCGGCTTGCGGCCGACGGGCAGCATTTCCTTCGGCTGCGACTTGGTGGCCGGCAGCAGCCGGGTGCCGAGGCCGGCGACCGGGATCACGGCAACGTCAATAGGGGCGTCCATGGCGGAAGCGTGATTCTACCGGGAGTGCGGCCTCTGATAACCGCTCAGTTTTAACAGACAATATAGGACAGTGTGTTCTAAATTAGGAACGACTGTTAATATAGCTGTTAAAAGGTTTTATAGAATTACATTGAACAGATGTGCTTCTTAATAGCGCACATGCACATGGCTTCACGATGTTAATGTGACTCGTTCGCATCATGTAAATATAGGTTTAAAAACGCTTTAGTTGATTTGTGCGACGACTCTCGTGTTTGGCGTACCGATTGCTCTGTTATGAGGCATGACTACTTCAAGACAGGCTCTCACGGCCATTGCACTCCTCACGGCCGGGACGCTCTCGCTCGCAGCCCAGCAGCCGGCGCCGGTCGGGCTGTCCGCGCGCGCAGGTGCGGGCGCCGTTGGCGCCACAGCCACCGTCTCGAAGGCCGCGGTGACAAGGGTGCGGACCAACGCCCTCACCACGATTCAGGGCAACGCCCTCAATTCGACCAACGGCGCGATGCCGGACGCGCTCGTGCGGCTCCGCGACGCGCGCTTCGGCCGCATCGTCGACACGCAGTTGACGGACCAGTCCGGCCTGTTCGCCTTCAAGGCCATCGACCCGGGCACCTACATCGTCGAGGTGATCGGCAGCGACCAGTCGTCGGTGCTCGCGGCGAGCCAGATCCTCAACGTGAACGCGGGCGACGCCGTCTCGGCGGTCGTCAAGCTGCCGTTCCGCATTCCGCCGTTTGCCGGCATCCTGGCGGGCAACTCGACCACCGCGACGGCGGTGGCGTCGGAAGCCGCGGCGAGCAGCATCGCGGCCATCGTGCCGACCTCGCCGGTCAGCCCGACACAGTAAGCGCGCCCCAACCAATCGCGCGGGCGCTACGTCTAAGCTCGATGCATCCTGATACGATGCATCCATGGACGACCCGCGCCGCTTTCTCCCGCTCACACCGCAGCAGTTCCACATCCTGCTGGCGCTGACCGACGGCCACCTGCACGGCTACGCGATCATCGGCGACGTCGCCGACCGCACCGGGGGATCGCTCCGCCTCGGCACCGGCACCCTCTACACCGCGCTCGGCCGCCTCGAGGCGCTCGCCCTCGTCGAGGAATCCGATCGCCGCCCCGCCGCAGGACAAGACGATGAGCGGCGGCGGTACTACCGCCTGACGGCCACCGGCAAAGCGGTGCTCCGCGCCGAAACCGAGCGGCTCGAAACCCTCGTGCGGCACGCGCGCCGCAAAGGCGTCTCCGCGACGAATCGTCCAGCCTGGTCGCGCTCGAAATGAATGGTCCCACACGCGCGACGGCGGCCGCCGCGCGCATCTACGCCGCCGCGCTCCGCGGCTATCCGCGCCGCCTGCGCGATCGCTACGGCGACGAAATGCGCGAGACCTTCGGCGCCCGGTGCCGCGACGCCGCGCTCCGCGGCCGCATCGCGGTGCTCGCGCTCCTCGCCCGCGAGCTCGCCGATCTCGCATGCGCGTCCGTCACGGCGCGCCGCCGTCGCGACGAGCCCTTCGCCCTGAGCCCTGGGCCCTCTCAGCGAAGGAGACATGCCGTGAGCGCCCTCTTCCAGGACATTCGCTATGCCGCACGCATGCTGCGCCGCCAGCCCGGATTCGCAGTCGTCGCCATCCTGACGCTCGCGCTCGGCATCGGCGCCAACACCGCGGTCTTCACCGTGGTCAACGGCGTGCTGCTGCGGCCGCTGCCGTATCGCGAGCCGGACAGGCTCGTGCAGCTGCTCCACGGCCGCAACGGACGGCTGTCGATGACCTATTCGCCGCCGAACTATCTCGACATCACGAAGCAGAGCGGCGTGTTCTCCGGATCGACCGCCATCACGCCCTCGTCCGCCAACCTCACGGGCGCGGGCGAGCCGCAGCTCATCGACGGCGCCAACGTCAGCGCGTCGTTCTTCACCGTCCTCGGCGTCGTGCCGCGTCTGGGCCGCGGGCTCGTGGACGCCGACGGCGACGGCCCCGGCGCGGACGTCGTCGTCATCGGCGACGGGTTGTGGCGACGCCAGTTCGGCGCGAAGGCCGACATCGTCGGATCGACGATGCGGATGGATGGCAAGCCGTTCACGATCGTCGGCATTGCGCCGGTCGGCCTGAACGTGCCCGCGGGGGCCCAATACTGGCGGCCGCTCGTGTTCAAGCCGCGCGACGTCGCAGACGAGGCGCGCGGTGCGCAGTGGATCGGCGGGATCGCGCGGTTGAAAGACGGCGTCACACTCGACCAGGCGAAGAGCACGATGGCAGTGGTCGCCGAGCGTCTCGCGCGCGACTTCCCGCGCACGAACAAGGATCGCACGATGACGGCGATCGGCCTCCAGGATCGGATCGTGCGCGGCATCAGGCCGGCGCTGCTGATCCTGCTCGGCGCCGTCACGCTCGTGCTGCTCGTGGCCTGCGTTAACGTGGCGAACCTCCTGCTCGCGCGGGCGAACGGGCGCGCGCGCGAGGTCGCGGTGCGCGCGGCGCTCGGCGCGGGCCGGCGCCGTCTCGTCCAGCAGTTTCTCGCCGAGAGCGTCGTGCTCGGCGTGGCCGGCGGCGGAGCGGGGCTGGTAGTCGCCTACTGGTCCACGCAGGCGCTGATCGCGCTCGGGCCGGCCAGCATTCCGCGGCTGGGAGAAGTCGGCGTCGACTGGCGCGTGCTCGCGTTCACGATCGCGATCGCGGTGCTGACCAGCGTCGTGTTCGGCCTCGTGCCCGCGCTCGCCGCGACCGGCCACACCGTCGCGCGATTCGTGTCGACCGCGGGGCGCGGCTCCGCCGGGCCGGGCGGCTCGCGCCTGCGCAAGGCGCTCGTCGTCTGTGAAATGGCGCTCGCGGTGATTCTGTTGATCGGCGCCGGTCTGCTGATCCGCAGCTACCAGCGCATCAGTGATGTGAACCCGGGCTTCTCGCCCGATCATGTGATCACGTTCACCGTCGCCCTGCCGGAGCAGAAGTACAAGACCAGCGCGGACGCGGGGCGGTTCATGCGCGCGCTCGTCGCGCGCGTCGGCGGCCATCCCGGCGTCGCGCACGCGGCTGGCGTCTACGGCCTTCCGCTCGACGACACGTTCGGCGCGAGCTCGAGCTTCACGCGCGCGGGCGAGACCGATTCCGCCGATTCGCCGAGCGCCGGCATGCGGATCGTGACGCCCGGCTACTTCAGCACGATGAAGATTCCGCTCAAGAGCGGCCGCGCCTTCGACGAGCGCGACGACGAGAACGGACCCGAGGTCGTGGCGATCAACGAGGAGGCGGCGCGCCGCTACTGGCCGGGCGTGAACCCGCTCGGCCAGCAGCTCCACCTCGGCGTGCGCCTCGCGGAAGCGCGCAGCGGCATGAAGACCATCGTCGCCGTCGTCGGCGACGTGAAGGCCAGAAGCCTGGACGCGACGACGGCGCCGGAAGTGTACGTGCCGTACTCGCAGCACCAGGTGGACTCGCTGACGATCGCGGTCCGGACGGCCGGCGATCCGATCGCCTTCGTCCCGATGGCGCGCGCCGATCTCGCGTCGCTGGACCGCGATCTCCCGCTCGCCGCCGTCCGGACGATGGACGAGGTGATCGGGCGCTCGATCGCGGAGCGGCGGTTCACGATGCTGCTGCTGGCGTCGTTTGCGTCCGTCGCCGTGCTGCTCGCCGCGATCGGCGTCTACGGCGTGCTCGCGTACCTCGTCAGCCAGCGCACGCAGGAGATCGGGGTGCGGCTGGCGATTGGCGCCACGCCGGGCAACGTCGTGGGGCTGTTCGTGCGGGAAGGCGCCGCGCTCACGCTCGTCGGCGTCGTCTGCGGCCTCGCCGGCGCGCTGGCGGTCACGCGCGCGCTCTCGACGCTGCTCTTCGGCGTGACGACGACCGATCCGCTCACGTTCGCCGGCGTCGCCGGTACGCTCGCGATCGTGGCGTTGCTGGCGAGCTACCTGCCCGCGCGGCGGGCCGCGCGCGTCGATCCGATGACGGCCCTTCGCAATGACTAACTCTGATATCGGTAGGCGGCATAACCGACGATGAGACCGACGAGCGCGCCTGGCGTGATGATTTCGAGATAGTACTTCCGCCTCGCGCCGATCTTCTTCTTCCGCTCGGCGCTGCCGGTGGCCCTCGTCGACGGACGTGACCTCAACCTCGACGGCGACGCCACGGAAATCCCGGCGCGGGCGTACGCCGTCGACTCGTTCGATCCGTCGAAGCCGCAGCTCCAGCAGGTGACCGTCAAGGACATCGGCACCTGCGACACGGTGAACTGCGGACGCGGCTTCGCCAGATGCAGACCAACCTGCGCGCGTCGAAGGTGTTCCACCTCGGCGGCCGGGCCAACGTTGAAGGGATCGTCGAGGTCTTCAACCTCTTCAACAACATCAACCCGAGCGGCTTCCGGGCGCGCGTCATCGTCCCGGCCACGGGCGTGGCGGACCCCACGCTGCTCCAGCCCGCGACGTACTCCGGCGACTTCCGTCGTCCGGAACAGCGGATCGGTCAGCTCGCGCTGCGCTTTACTTTCTAGTGTGGATGTAGCGCGGGCCTTTCAGGCCCGCGTGGTTTGGGGCGGGTCCTTCGGGGCCCGCCCTTTTCTTATGTCCGCGCGATCTGCTCGAGCTGCTTGAGGTGGTGAATCTGGTGGCCGGCCATCTGATGGATGATCCAGTCGACCGTCAGCGAGCCGTATTCGGGGTGTGAGAGGGCGATCGCGCGATCCTCGTCGGAGAGCGACGCGTAGAGCGCGATGTTCATGGCGGCCATGCCGAGAAAGGCGTCGAGCGCGTCGTGTCCGCTCGTCTCCGACTCGCGCGCCATCCAGACATCCTGATCGAATGACTGCGCGGCGTAGCCCGGCGAGGTGAGCGTCATGCGCGCGCGGTAGCCGAGCGCGACCTCGCTCTGGGCGAGATGCGTCAGGATCTGCCGTGCCGTCCACTTGCCAGGCGCGTAGCTGCGATCGAACTGATCGGGCCGCCAGTCGCCGACCACGGCGCGGATCCGCGCGGCGGTGTCGCGCATGGCGCGAATCGGTTCACGGCCTTCCAGATCGGCGGTATACGGCGTTGTCGGGGGCATGACGCGATCATAGCGATTCTCCGTGTCAAGAATCGTCAAGCTATTCCTGCGCGAGCGCGACGACCGGATCGACGAGCGAGGCCCGGCAATCGCTAGACGGGGCTCTGGACGACGGCTTTCTTGCTGCGGTGGCGGGAGATCATCTCGGGCAGCAGCTTCTTGCTGAGGTACACCTTCGACTCGGCGTTGTCGGTGCCGTTGCGCTCGTAGCGCACGACCTCGAACCGCAGGTGATCCAGCGTGCCGCGCATGTCGTAGAACTTGTTCTTGGTCTTGACGACGATCTCGTCGAAGCCGTGCTCGATGGCCCAGAGCTCCTGCTGCTCGGTGAGCGCGCGGAAGAAGCCCTGGCCGCGCCAGTCGCGGCGCGTGCCGCCGATCCACGTGTAGAGGACGCGCCGGCCGGCAAACTGGACATTGTCGCTGAGGCGGTGGACGAGGTCGCCGAGCTTCGGCTCCGTCTCGGGCACCTTCACCTCATGCGCCACCTTGAACGACACCGGCACGACCGAACCGGGATCGTCGGGCAACGGCGCGGTCGCGAGTAGGATCAGGTGTGACCGGCCTTCGAGCCGGTTCACGATCTCCGCCGCCGTCTTCTTGCGGGGAAACTCGCCGAAGTACTCTTCGATGTACTGAATCTCGAGCGCGCCTTGCTCGAGCTCGTATTGCGTGATGTGATATTCCACGGAGCCCTGCATTTTATATGATTTCGCGCCGGCAGTTCCTGCAGTTCGCGGCGGCGGCGAGTGTCGGTCGTGTCCGCCTTCAGGCCGACCAGAAAGCCGGCAGACCGCGGGGCTCGGAATTCGTTTTTGCGCGCCTGCGCTACGAGTCCGGCGATTGGGACTACAACCCGAAAGTCGCCGCCAACGTCCTCGACTCGATCGTCCAGTACACGTCGATTCCCGTGTACAAAGAAGAGGTCGTCATCTCGGCGTCATCTGACGAGCTGCTGTCGTTCCCGTTCGTGTTCATGACCGGCCACAAGCTGGTGCGCTTCACCGCCGCGGAGCGCGAGAACCTGCGCCGCTTCGCCGACGCGGGCGGCCTGCTCTTCTCCGACGACTGCAACCACGACGTCAACGGGCTCTACGCGAAGACGTTCGAGCAGGAAATGAAGATCGTGTTTCCCGACGACCCGCTCGTCAAGCTCCCCGCGTCGCATCCGCTCTACCGCAGCTTCTTCACGTTCAAGGGCGGTCCGCCGCAGACGTCGCACGAGCTGAACGGCTGGGGCGACAACATCGTGCACGAGTACCTGAAGGCCGTCGAGCGGCGCGGACGCATCGCGGTGCTCTACAGCAGCAAGGACTACGGCTGCGAGTGGGACTACGACTGGCGCAACAAGCGCTTTCTCCGCGAGGACAACACCAAGTTCGCCGTCAACATCGTCGTCTACGTGATGGAGTGAATCGTGACACGTGAAAATTTTTCGAGTGGAACGCCGTGGGAACCTGTCGTCGGCTACTCGCGGGCCGTGCGGATCGGCAACCAGGTGTGGGTGTCGGGCACGACGGCGACGGCTGAAGGCGGGACGGTCGTCGGCATCGGCGACGCGCATGCACAGGCGCAGCAGGCGCTGAAGAACATCGAGGCCGCGCTGACGAAAGCTGGCGCGAGCCTCAAGGACGTCGTCCGCACGCGAATGTACGTGCTGAACATCGCCGCGGATGGGGAGACCATCGGCCGCGCGCACGGTGAAGTGTTCGGCGACATTCGTCCGGCGACCGCGATGGTCGAGGTCCGCGCGCTGATCGATCCGACCATGCTGGTCGAGATCGAGGCCGACGCCGTCATTTCGACCTCGTGATTTGCCGCGGGAGCGCCCATGTTCAACGTTGATCTCCTCATTTACGTGGTGCACACGGCGTTCTGGGCCTCCTTTGGCGTGACCCACGTGATCGTGAATCGCCGCGATCGCGGGCCCTCGAGCGCTTCTGACGCGGGACCGGCCACGGACGAGACGTTCGAAGCGCCCGGCGCGCGCGCGCTCGTTGCCTTTCACGCCCTCGCGTTCGCCGCGCTCTACCTCGGACTCGGCAATGCGGTCGTCCCCAGACGCGTGCCGATCTGGTTTCCCGGCCAGCGGGTCGCGGGC
>Ga0105859_1000510_pt1 | contig 12527 bp, 9 predicted proteins | sample OrgsoiDNA_201063_FD_89684 | JGI IMG/M metagenome (GOLD analysis project Ga0105859, IMG submission 89684) | Permafrost soil microbial communities from the Arctic, to analyse light accelerated degradation of dissolved organic matter (DOM) -... | ecosystem: Environmental > Terrestrial > Soil >...
GCAGGAAATGGCCGGAGGCGTGCAGGCGCCCAAATTCTGATTCACGCTCGCAAAGGGCAAAGCTTTCCATGGCTTTTTTTGTTTAAAAAAAGCTCAAAAACGCGGTGATTTTGGCGGCCATTTCAATCCTTGCTTTATCGCTCTTTTCGACGCCGGAACTCCAGTTCCGGCGTTTTTTCTTGCTTTGTCCATTCTTTCTTCTCTTTTTTACTCCCTCAAAAAAACGTTTTTTTCGTCGTTTTTCGACCGTTCAGTGTGCATTTCACGCCGTTGATGCTCAAAAAACGCTTTTTTAAATATTTTTCCGCGCTAAAAACCATCCTCCGGGTCCTTTCGTCCGAAAACGCCTCCATTTTATTAAAAAACCGCTCTTTTTTGACTGTCGGAGCTGGTGAAAATTGCGCCGCTTGCTCCTCGCTACTAAAATGTATGAATGCGATTTGCATATGACAAACACGCAAAAATCCCTCGTGCGCCCCGCGCCCGTCTTTCTCAGTTCCTTGTCGTTCTTCCCCACGGCCTCAAAGCCCTTTTTTGCGCAGAAGCGCAGGAGCCCCCATGAGCAATTTTGCTTCTCAACCGGTTCGATCTCTTCGAGCTTTCACCCTGGTGGAACTGATGGTGGTGATCGCCATCATCTCCATTCTCGCCGTCATCGCCATCCCGGCCTACAACAACTACTCTTTGCGCTCGAAATTCAGCGAAGTCGTTTTGGCCACCGCCCCCACGAAAACCGCGATTTCAGTCTGCGCCGTCTCTGGCGATTGCGCCTCATCGGGCTCGATCATTTTGGGCAACGCGCCGCCTCCGACAGTCCAAGCGGCTTCCAGCGCCAACGCGAGCAACAGCAACGCCGCGGCCATCTACGCCTTCGTCTACGCCATGGAGATCATGGACGGCGCCGACGCGGGCGGAGCGGACTACGCCGGCGGCGTGTGGGCGGCGACGCCGAACACCTTCATCCGCGACGCGGGCGGCGGCAAGGGCTGTTTGGGCAATCCGGCGAGCACGTCTTGCATCGGCGACCCGACCCCGATGACGCAGGTCGCGCAGTATATGAACCCGGCCGTCAATCGCTACGACGTGGGCACCGTCACGGTGATGCTGCCGTGCGTGGGCTCGGCCAACGGCTGCTCGCCCGCGACCAAGTATGCGCAGAGCGTCTCTTACGACGTCTACGGCACGATCACGGCGACGGCTGTGGCGTCCAGCGGCTTGAACAACGAAACCTTCACGCTGACGCCCTCTTTCTCAGGCGGCCGCGTGGATTGGGCGGCTTCCGGCACGTGCAAGACGCGGGCGGGCGGCGCGCTTTGCTGAGGTTTTGAGCGGGCCGGATTTGGCGCCCAAATCCGGCTTCGCGGCCGGCTTTGCCAGCCCTCCGCCAAACCTTGGCCCGTTCTTTTCCGAGCGCCTCGCGGATTCTCTTTCGCCCAAAGGCCGGCATTTTTTGAACCCCTGAATTTCGAACAACAATTCTTGCTGTGTTTCGCCCCGCTCGCCTTGCGCGACGGGGCTTTTTTATTCGGGGTCGCGAAAAGTCCCGTCCTTCAAGGCCGAGAGAATGTCAACGATGAGGCGCCCCTTGGCCCATTGCCTGATGGCTCATTGGGCCCAATGATCGGAGACAAGGCACGCCCGCGCCGCAGGGCTCATTTATCAATGATTTTTTCATGTTTTTCCACAGAATTCCTTGTCAAAAAAAATGACATTCGGCGCAGTTTTCATTTATTGACTCCGCGAACGTTTTTATACGTTTTTAAGCGCTCATTCATGACGTTTCATGGGGTTGTGTTTTTATTTTTCAGCATTTTTTACTCTTTTTTAGGCCTCCTCGCCACTCGTTTGCCAATCGATCAATAGGCGTTCCCACCCTCTTTTTTTTGCTGATGAAAGGCCGGCCGTCCCACCTTGTCAACCTTCTGGCGCCATGCATATCTTTCTGACAGACACACCGCTCTTTCAATTTTCCTACTGATCATTTCATCCAGCAGGCCAAAGCCGAATGTTGAATTTGTCGTTGACGTTGTCCCACAAACATAAAAACACAGGCCCGACACCTCATGCGAATCCTCCAAAATGTCCTCTGGGCTCCGTTGCGCGCATCGCAACGCGCCTTCACGCTGATTGAAATTCTTGTGGCCGTGGCGATCATCGCCATTTTGGTGGTCGTGGCCGTGCCCGCATACAGCACCTATGCGACGAAATCCAAATTTTCCGAAGTGGTCACCGCGACCAATCCGATCAAGACCTTTGTGTCGACCTGCGCCATGGACGGGGAGTGCGTCTCGGGCGGCGTGATCTTGATGCCGATGGATGTCGTGGGCGGCTTGGCCCAACAAACCCTGATTCCGCCCATGCAGGCCTTCGCCACGAGCATGCTCAACTCATGCGCGGCCGAGAGCCCCAACGCCTCTTTTCCTCCCGGGTCGATCCAGCATTTCGCGGACCTGTGGAGCGACCCGGTGTCAGGCTTCACCGTCACCGTGGACCCCAACAACCATGACAACTACTGCATGATCCCGGTGGGCGCCACGGGCTCGGCGGCTCGCTGCGCGGATGTCTGCACGACGCCCGACCATGTCCACCACTTGTCAGGCCCCGCCACGATGTTTGGCTCGGCGTATGTCAACGTCGGCACCAAGCATTTGGTCGTCCCCTGTATCGGGACGGGCGTCGGTTGCTCGCCGGGCACAAAGTATGTGATGTCAGCGTCTTCCGACAACCTTGGGGTCATCACTTCGCAAGCGAATTTCGGCAACGGCCTTTTGGGCGAGACCTTCATCCTCACGCCCCAACTTTCGAGCGGCCGCGTGGACTGGGTCGAAAGCGGCTCCTGCAAAACGCGGGACGGCGGCCCCCTCTGCTGATTCTTCTGGATTCGCCAGGACGAGGATTTGTCCTTTTGCTGATCCAGCGGAGCGCGTCAGCAGCGCTTTGAGCGCTCAACCTCAACAGAATTGAACCAAGAGGGAATTCAACGGTTTGAAACTGAAGATTTACAATGGAGACCCGCGAGCCTATTCTTTGGCTCTGTCCGCGAAGGGCTGCCGCTTCTCTTGGGGGCCAATCTGCTAAGGCGGAGCGGCCCCTCTCTTTTTGGCAGGGCGCGCTGGATTGCCAATAGAACGCCCGAAAGGGCCATTCGCGCGCTTTGTGCGTCAGATCCTTTTGGCTTTCGGCTGTTCGGGCGAGAGATTTTTGACAAACTCAGATGGATGGTTTGCAGGCCTCGCGGGCGCTCCCTGCGCCGCAAGCGCCTGATTCATGGCGCGTTGCTCACGCTCCGCGCGCGCCAGCCCGACCCAGCGGTTTCGCAGGTCATCCAACGCCCGCTCGGACAATGGAAGCGGCGCTTTTTGCGGATTGGGCGCTGTTTTTTTTGATTTTTTGGTCGCCGGTGATTCACCGCCCCCTTTTGACGCCACGTTTTCCTCTTCTTTTTCTCGCAAAGCGGCCGCCAACGACTCGGTTTCCGCGCGCAAACCCATCGGACTGAACGCCGCCAGGGTCGCCGCCCAGTCGGCTCGCTCGCTTCTCGCGGAACGGACAAAACTCTCGGCGAGATCCTCGGGCTCCAAGCGTTTGGAACACTGCTCGATCACCAACCTGGCCGCATTTTGGTTGTCGTGCCTCAACGCCCAAGACAACGGCCCGGTTTGTTTCACGGGCAGCAGCTCTTGCTTGTGAAAGGGCCACATGAGTTCGAAAAGCTCGCGATACGAATTGCCGTCCGCGATCAGATGCATGAGCGTCGTTGCTCCGTCCAGGCTTTTCACGCCCAAAGGAGGCCGCGGCGCCGAGAGTATCGCCTTGACCATTTTCAGGTTGCCGGTGTTCACGGCCTGCCGCAAGACAGTGTGCCCTTGCGGCGTTCTCGTTCTCATGCTCGACACCGGAGCAAGCGTCTCCACGCAGCCGGCGCAGCCCATTTTGATCGCGAGCATCAGAGCCGTTTCGCCCGTTCGGGCATGTCGATTCGGATTGGCGTTGTTGTCCAACGCAAAGCGGACGCACGCCGCCTGATCCGATTGCGCGGCCCACATCAACGCGGTGAATCCGTTCTCGTCCGTCGCCTCCCAATCGAAAAAAGGCGCCAAAACCTTCGCGCAATCCAAGCTCCCCAGCCCCAACGCCATCATCAACGCATTGGTTCCTTTTTTCTTGAAGCTAGCCTCCGCGGGCACAACCCCAGCGGCGATGGCGCGCTGAACTTGCTCTGCGTCGTTGTCGCGAATCGCGTCGCGCAAGGATTGGATCTCGGGCGAAATCAAGACAATTCTATTTTTCATGAAAACCGCCAAAAAATTAGTTTTTCGATTCTCCCACATTTCCTGCTCCTTTTCGTGCTTTTTTCAGGTTTTCGCCTTTTGGGAGCCATCGGAGAGCCATCGCCGGACATGTTCTCGCGGCGCGTGGATTTTGAGCCTTTTGCGCGTCTTTTTCCTCGCCGGCTCTTCCCTCAGGGACGCGGCCCGCGGTATAATGGCGTCATTGCAAACACACACAGACAAAAGACGCCGCGCCTGATTCACGCATTGCTTCTTTGGTCTCTTTCTTGTTCACATCCGCCGCTTTGGAGCCTGTTCGCCATGACCGCAAAACGAGTCAATCTGTTCTACACAAACCCCGAAGAAAACTCGGACAAACGCTTTGACATCATTCTCGAAGAATCTTTGGATGGCGCGGGTTGGGTGGTGAACACCTTGAACGGCAAACGCCTGGGGACGATGACCGCGCGCACGCTGACGCCCGCGCCCGTTGACTTGGCGAAAGCGCAAAAGCTCTTTGACGCCAAACTCAACTCCAAGCTCAAAGAAGGCTACTCCGCAGACGAAAGCGGCGCGGTTTATCAGTCGGTCGACTTCAAAGATCGCGTGACCGGCCTGGCGCCCCACCTGCTCACCGAAATCGACCAAGAAGACCTGGTGGCTGTGGAAGCGGTCCTTTCCGGCCCGCAGTGGATGATTCAGGAGAAAATGGACGGCGAGCGCCTCATGCTGCAAAAATTCGCAGCGACCCAAGAGGCTCCGGCCCGCGTGGTGGGCAACAACAAAAAAGGCCTGAAAATCCCCGTGCCGGTGGGCATCGAAAAGGCCGTTTTGGCTTTGGCGTGCGAGTCCTGCGTCATCGACTGCGAATGGCTTCACGAAAGCGCCGCGCCCTTCGATCTGTTGGAAATCAACGGCGAAGACCTTCGCGGCGTGCCCGCCAAGGCGCGCAAAGAGCGCTTGGACACCCTGATCCACAAGGATTGCGTGGCTCCGTGGATTTTCATTCGCACCGCCCACACCGAAGCCGACAAGCGAGCTTTGTTCGCCGAGGTCAAGGCGCGGGACGGCGAAGGCGTCGCGGGCAAGCAAGCCGACAGCGAATACAAAGCCGGAAAAGCGGGCAAATCCGCCACGCAAGTCAAAATCAAGTTTTTCCGCGACGCCACCTTCGAAGTCGTGGCCAAGCACCCGAGCAAGCGCTCCGTGTCGATCGCGACCTACGACGGCGAGAAGCAAATCAAGGTGGGCAACTTGACCATCCCCGAAAACAAGCCGATCCCCGAAGTGGGCAGCTTTTTGGACGCCTACTACGCCTACGCCTTCGCGGGCGGCAGCCTCTTCCACGCGCACTTGAAGGAGTTTCGCACGGACCAAACGCGCGCGGATTGCCGCTACTCCGACATCGTCATCAAGCCGGGCATGCCGCTGCCCAAGGAATTGGCCAAGGAGCTTGCGGAGTTTGACCAGGAAGTCGCTCAATCCGCCGACGCCGGAGTCCTCGACGCGGCGCTCGCGCAGAAAGCCCCGGCTAAGAAAGCCCGCCGCGCGGCTCCCTAAGCCAGGCCAACCACACGGCGTCGAACGCTTTCTTTTCGACGCCGTTTTTGCGAAAATTGCGAAAACAGCGAAAATCAATCCACAACGTCCCCAATCGCCTATTTTCGGCATTCACAAATTCAAATCCACACTTCTTTATCCCTAGGTTTTTCCATGGACATGCAGTTCACCCGCCTGACTTCTGGCGTCCGACCTTTCGCGCCGCGCGCGACAAGCGCGGCCGATCTTTTGGAGCGGCTGGCCACGTCCGAATTTTTGGCGAGCCGAGACCAAGAGGGGCTCACGCCCTTGATGCGCGCGGTGCGCGACAACGACCCGGATTTGGTGACGTTCCTTGCCCCCAGGTCCGACCTTCTGGCGATCGCCAAACATGGCGACTACTCCTTCACTGCATTGCGGCTGGCGGCGGGCAAAGGCCATGTCGAATGCATGCGCGCTCTTTTGGCCCATCAACCGCGCGAGCAAGCCCACCACGCGCCACCGAAAACAGAGCACGCGGAGCCGATTTACACCGCGATTTTCAAAGACCATCCTGATTGCGTTGAACTGCTTGCGCCGCACACCGATTTAGACGCCTTGACGAGCTTTGCGCCCGCCAATGAGCCAAAAAGCCACACGCCTTTGACGTTCGCGACGCAGTTCGGGCGACTTGAATGCTTGCGTCGCTTGCTGCTGCATTGTGACGCGAAACTTCTCAACATGCGAAACTTTGATGGGCTCACGGCTTTGGATTTGGCGGTCGCCAAGCACGACAATGATTCGGCGAGGCTTCTCTTGGCCCAGCCGGGGATTGATCGGGATGGCCACGGTAGGTCAGGTCGCGCGCAGGACGATGATGGCGCGTTTTTCGCCAGCTCGTTTCTTCTGGCGATTGAGAAAGACAATGTTGAGATGTTGGGCGAAATGGCTCCTCGATGGGATTTGAATGCCCGTTTTGTCCCCACTGGCGCAAATTTGTCCAACCAGGCGCGCGTCCGGCCCTTGATGCAAGCGGTGTTGTCGCAAAGCCCCCGCTGCGTCGAATTTTTGGCGGCGCGCGCGGATCTTTCAGCCTTGATGCTGCCTTACGAGGCACCGCAAAACCTCGAACATCATTGGTGCACCCCTTTCGAAATGGCGTTGGATCGGGCCCGAGACCCGGAGAATAAATCCAATTGCGGGTGGGCGATTGTCGACATTGTCGCCGCGCGCATGGCCGCTCTGGGCCGCTTCACCGACATGGCCCATATTCCTGAAACCATCCAGGCCTTCGCCTCCGGCGTTTGCGTCGAGATGCCCAGAACGCTTGCGGCCTTGGAGGCGCGAGCCCTGCAAGGCATCGTGGACGCAGGGAAAGAGCATCCGGGCTCTCCGCCACAAAACTCGACGGTTTTAGAGCCAAAATCGCGCCGCCTTTGACCGCCTTTGACCCATGCGTTGAATTTTCGAGAAATTATCCGTTTTTTTCTTTTTTGTCATACAATCGAACTTTCGGCCGCGCCAAACATCGAGATCGCACAAAAAACCCATTCACATTCACGGCATTTTTCAGGGACAACAAATTGCGCGCATGACTCCCTTTTCCAACCACGCATCGAATTCCACAGACGAAGAGCGCAACGCTTGGCGAAGAGCCCAAGCGCTTCATGTCCGGCTGCGCGCGGCGGTTCTCGCGGACGACGCGGTTGAGATTGCGTCTGCATTGGCGGCGGGCGCCGACGCCAATGCGCAGCGTTCTGGCTCTCGGACCATCGTCTTGATGGACGCCGCGGCCGCGGGGCATTTGGACTGCGTGGAGATTCTGCTGCCGGCGTCGGAAATCGACGCGCGCGACCGGCTCAACTCAACGGCCCTCATGCATGCGGCGCACGCGGGGCGGTTGGCGTGCGTTGAGCGCCTTTTGCAAGCGGGCGCCGACCCTCTGCTGCGAGACCGATTCGGCATGACGGCGCTCATGCGCGCGGCGAAGGCCGACAATTTGCCATGCGCGCAGATTCTCTTGCCGGTGTCGGATCCAAAGGCCATCGATCACTTTGGCCACACGGCCCTGATGTATTCCGCGGACACGCCCAATTCGGCCACCGCATGGTGTTTGCCGCTTTTGCTGCCGGTGTCGGACGTGAGAGCGCGATCGAGTTGGGCCGCCACGATTCACATCTTCGCGGCCCTGCGCAACAATTTTGGAGCCCTGCGCGCTCTTTTCGCGCTGGGCGCCCCCATCGATTGGCTCGCCCGAGACTCCCAGGGGCTTGACGCCCTGGCCGCCGCCGCGCTGACTGAGGCCTTGGGCCCCGAGGGCGGCCCGGAAAGCCTTGAAACGCTGCTTTGCGCGCGAAAAAACGATTTTTTGGCGCCTTCTTGGGACGCAAACGCCCTTTTTGAAAAAACGCTGGCCGCCGGCCACTGGGCTTGCTTGGACATCCTCGCCACGGGCGCCGACGTTGATCCTGCCCTTGTGGCGTTGGCTTTCATGGGCGAAAATCGCCTCAAAATGCCGCGTTGGATGGCTCGCCAAGAACGCGACGAAATTGGGGCCGCGGCCTTCATTGGCGAAAAGCCCGCGCAATCGAACGCGAGCGGCGTCCTTGATTCTGACGCGCGCTTCGAAGACCCATCCTTGCCCAGAGCGCCCCATCGTTTGTGAGGCTTGACGCGCCGTGGGCGCGCGCCCGTTGCAATGGGGCTTCCCACGGCCCCAATCCAATCGGGCCGGCAAAGGACCAGGCCCAATGGTCCGCTCAATGTTCGTTTTCCTGGCATGGGCCAGCAAGGGCCAAACGGGCGCCGGAAATCACAGCGATCGATTTTTTCTTTGTGAGGCTCGCGCGCCAGCCTGTCCTGATCCAGCGGCCCCTTGTGCGCCGCCGTCCGCTTTGACTGCGCGCGGGTTCTCCCCAATCTCCCGCTCTTTTCCCTTCAAACCACTCGCCCAAGCCAGCGCCAAAGCCTCTAGGCGCGCCGTCCCTTCTGGAAACACGGTGGCCGCCGCCTTGAAAAACGCCGACTCAAAATCCGCCGGGCTCAACCGGGCCATCAACTGGTCCGCGACGGGCTGCATTTTTGACTTCAACGCCATTTCCAGCGCGGTGTTTCCCTCGGCGTCCTTTGCGCAAAGCAAGCTTTCATCGATTCGCTTGAGCACGTCCAAAGCATCTCCTGGCGCGCCCGCCTCAATGGCGACCATCAACGCGGATTGTCCTTTTTTGTTCAAGGCGTTGATCGCCGCCGCCGGCGCGCCCGCGCAGGCTCGGGTGATTATGTTGCGACGGGCCTTGCGCAAAATGCGCATCAGTTTGTTTTCTCCGGCTTCATCGCGAAAAGCCCAGTCGCAGGTTGGCAAAAGAAGCTCAAATGTTTCACTTTCGTCATTCGACGCTGCGATTTCCACCGCGCAAACCCCGCTCGGCAGCCGCTCTTGCGGGTTCGAGACGCCCCACACAGCGGACGCCAAGGCCGGGTTCTCCATGCTCGCGGCCGCCATAAACGCCGTGCTGCCTTCCTTCGTTTTTTGGCGGCCCGTCTTGGGCGTTCCTCGCGCGAGCAACGCCAGGACGCCTTCCAGCCAGTCTTTTTTTATGGCCAACCTCAACGCGTCTTCACCCGCTTCATTTTGCCAATCAATGTCGATTTCTGGCCACTCGATCATTTTCAACGCCCACTCTCTCGACCCCCGCCAAATGGCGCGCATCAAAACGCTGTTTCCGTTGCCATCCGCGGCGTTCACGTCGCTCACCGATCGAAACGCATCCAAAACCGCGTAGCTCTTTGTGTCTCGCGGGCTCAACTCGCTGGCGTCATTTTTTCGGCCATCCTTGGCGATTGCCGCCATGAGAGGAGACACTCCGTTTTTGTCGACAATCTTCGGGTCCGACTGCGCTCCCAAAAGCTTCACCAATTCCGCAGACGGTTCGTCCTCCTCCGCCAGCATATGAAGAGCTGTCTTGCCATCGGCGTTTTGCGCGTTCGCGTCCGAGAATGGAAGCAGCAAGCGAACCGTTTCGAGCGCCGATCCTGCCTCGCGCCGTTGATTTTGGCGCGGGTCTTCAAACTCAACTGAGCCGCAGGCATACATCAACGGAGAAAAGCCCTCGTCGTTGGGCGTTCGCGCGTCCAGGAGGGAAAGAAGGACGCTCACGCTTTCCGCGTCGCGCATGGCGGCGGCCCAATGCAGAGGCGTCGATTTCCTTTTGGAGGTCGCGATCGAAAGGTCCGTTTTCGGCGCCAGTAATTTCACGCATTCCGAGTTCGCATGGAAAGCCGCCATCATCAAAGGCGTTTTTCCCTCATGCTCCTCACCCGTGCGAGCGTTTGGATCAGACAAAGGCAACAGCAAAGCCAGCGCATTTTCAGCTCCAGAACAAGCCGCGTGATGCAAGGCGGTCATCCCGTCATTCGACGCCGCTTTGGGGTTGGAGCTTGGCAAAACGAATTTCAAACACTCCTCCTGCCCAAAATAAGCCGCCCACATCAAGGCGTCCACTCCGTCCTCGTAGGCCCATGATGAAATGGGCGCCAAAATCTTCACGCAATCGAGCCATCCGCCCCACAACGACATGAAAAAAGCGGATTCTCCGGTTAGCGTGAAAAGGTTTGGGTTTGAAAATGGCAACAGCGCCGCCACGCATGGCGCGTGCCCTCCGCGCGCAGCCATCATCAAAGGCGTTATGCCTGCCCAGTCCTCCAACCCTTCGAGCATGCAACCGGGGGCTGCCGTTTCCCACACAGGTTTCATGCGAAGCTCGTCCGCCTCTTTTTCTTCTTGCGTCAATCCTTGCGGAATCAAGCGAGCCGAGGCGTCTGAGACCGGAGCAAGCAGCTCCACGCACCTTGCGTGCCCGCGCGCGGCCGCCCAATGCAAAGCGGTCAAGCCGCGCGGCGTCATGCAACGAGCGTCCGACACCGACAACAACGCTTCCACGCAATCAGAATGCCCGCGCTCGGCGGCCAGCATCAGAGCGGTGGGAAAGCGGCAAACCCGCGGCTCCTCAGGCGAAGACGAGCTGGTTTCCGGCGCTTCCCCCATGCCAGGCGCCCAATCCTCGGCCGCCGGATGCCCGGGGCCAAAGTCGCCCTCTCCTCGGTCCTCCGCCACCCAAGCGCCCATCAGGCGTTTCACGCGCGCCAAGTCCCCCGTCCACGCGGCGTGCCGCAACGAATCCTCTCGCGGCTCAGGGGCGAGAATTTCAATGAATTGAGAAAAAGCAGCGGTGTCGACGAATATTGCGGGCATGGATTTCGATTTTGGCGTCGCTTGAGGCGATTTGGAGGGGCATGGTCAATTTGCCCAATCATACACTGGTTTTCGCCTCTTGTTTTCGTCCCTTTCTCCGGGGTTCCAATTCCAACGCTGTTTTTCGTTGGATTGCGCATTCGCTTCAAAGCAGGCAAAATGAATCATTGATCCATCAGGCGGCGTCTTTTCCGATGCCCTCAGCGCTCGCGCGCTTCTCTCACGCCTTTTGTCGCCCGACTCATGCCCAAATCCTTTCCGCCGCCCTCCGCGGGTTCGCCGGCCCCCGCGCTTTCGCCCCCTGAGGCCGGAGCGTTAGAGGCGTTTGACGCGCGCGCCTCCTTTGAGAATTTTGGCGACGAGAATTCAGCCTCAGGCAAGCCGTTCACGAGCCAGTGGGCCGCGCGGCTTGATCCCGTCCTGCGAGAGCGCCTTTTGGCCCAACACGCGGCTGACCCGGCGGTTTTCAACGCCAACACTCACGATGGGCACACGCCTTTGGCGCAGGCGATCTTGGACGGCGATTTTCCTTTGGTGGCTTTTTTGGCGCCGCTTTCCGACTTGCTCCTCCGCTCGCGCGCCCCTCGCCCTCTGTGGACGCCCTTGATGCACGCGGTCAACGAGCGCAGCCTTGAATGCGTCCAAATTCTTTTGGAGCACAACCCGGCCGCGCAGTGCGCGTTGAGCCAAAACACCGCGCCGGGACAACCGTTCAGCCCGCCGCTGGACATGGCCATCGCGCGCGACGAAGCGGCGATGATGGAGCTTCTCCTGCCGTGGTCTCCGCCCAAATCGACGTTGTGCCCAGGGCATGTGCCGGGGCGCACGCTTTTGATGCATGCCGCCCAATGCGGCAGCCTTGATTGCGCCAAAGCGCTCGCGAAAATCGACTCGGTCAACGCCTGCGACTCGACAGGATTTTCGGCGCTGGCCCACGCAGCAAGGCATGACCGCGAAGAGGTCGTTGAATATCTGTTGACGCTGCCGGGAATCGACGCGGACAACCGCGCGATCCCGGCCCCGGACTATGGTTTTTCTCGCTCCCAGAGCGCTTCTCCCCTTGTCGCGGCGCTGGCGCACGGACACGCCAACATCGCTCGAATTTTGGCCCCGCGCTCCTCAATGACCGAAGCGCGAACGTTTGAAGGCCGCATGCGCACGCCCTTGATGGCGGCCATTCAGAGCGGGCTGGTTGAGTGCGTGGACCTGGTTTTGCCATTTTCCGCTGAGACCATTTTGGAACTGTCCGCGTCGGACCCCGACACCGTGGACGACGAGGAGGAAGAGCGCTCGCGCGGCGAAATATCCAACGATCAACCCACGCAAAAAGCAGCTTTTGAATGGGCTCTCTCCGAATTCCAATGGGTGATCGCCGACAAAATCGGCGCGAAAATCATGGCGCTTGGCCTGTGGAGCGAAGAGTTCGACCAACAGCTTTTGGCGGCCTTTGAAGAGTTGGAAGAATACACGCACAGCGACGCATTGCC
>Ga0105859_1000516_pt1 | contig 12466 bp, 8 predicted proteins | sample OrgsoiDNA_201063_FD_89684 | JGI IMG/M metagenome (GOLD analysis project Ga0105859, IMG submission 89684) | Permafrost soil microbial communities from the Arctic, to analyse light accelerated degradation of dissolved organic matter (DOM) -... | ecosystem: Environmental > Terrestrial > Soil >...
CGGCTGGATAAACACCAGCACGATAGCGTCACCGTGCAGACCCACCATCCACAGTAAACCAATCAGGATCACCGAGAAGATCATACCCGGCAAGGTGCCGCCGATGTGGTGCATTGGAATACCGATAAGGGTGGCGATCATATTATTGATGTTGCCAAACGGCGTGGCCTCGACGCCCAACCGCAGTGCCAGCACCACTGCCATAACAGCAAACCCCGGGATCAGCGCCAGAAAGGATTTTGCCACCGCCGGTGGGACGCCCGCAGGCATATTGATAACGAAATTGCGGTCATGGACAAAGCGGTAGATTTCAGTCGACAAAATGGCAATGACAATCGCCACAAACAGCCCCTGACTGCCGATGAAATTCATCGGCAATACGCCTTTGACGATCTGTTCAGTGGCCCCGTTTAGCGGCTGGAACAGCGTGTTTTGTGGAATAGTCATGATAAAGGCCACCAGCGATACTGCACCTGTGGTCAGCGGATCGAGGGTTTTATATTTCTCTGCCAGACGGTAAGCGATACCGAAGCTGGAGATGATGGCCATGATGTCGTAAGTGGCTTTGACCGGATACAGCAGTTTTTCACGCCAGGCCGCGCCAAACACTTCGCCCATCATGTTGGCGTAGCTTGGGATCGGCAGGTAGGCGAAGATCAGGAAAAAGGAGCCAATAAGCATAAAGGGCATATTGAGGATAATGCCGTCGCGTACTGACAGGACATGTTTTTGCGAGGCGATCTTCAAGGCGAAAGGTAAAACATAGCGTTCGAGCAGGACATTCGGTTTAGACACTACACACCCCCTGAGCGGATGATTTCCGCACTGTTTTTATTAACGGCTATTTTGGTTTTGGCTGTTTATGTGAATTTCGAACTGAGAAAATATCGGGCTTAAAGGTGGTGACTTTGTTCCGCTACGGCAGATGGAAGACGGCGGTAAAGTTCGATCATATCGACGGCTAAATCCTGGATGACCATCGCATTCATCAAGTGGTCCTGGGCATGCACGATAATGAGATTTACCGGGATTTTGCCGCAGCCTTCGTCAATGCTAATAAGTTCTGTCTGCATGCCGTGGGCATGAGAAACCGCCTGACGTGATTCGTTCATTGCTTGCTCCGCCGCTGCAAAATTTCCACGGCGTGCCTGTTGCAATGCCATCATGGCGTGGCTGCGGGCGCTGCCGGCGTGAACCAGCAACTCCATAATCGTATTTTCTAAATCCATCCGTTTTCCCTCTTTTGGCAATCAATGTCTGTCGTCTGGATACGCTGACAGATGAGATATCAGCATCGGGAAGACAGAGTAGGTTTCACATCATAATCATAAAAAGAGAGCGCTCTCATTTTGGGATTTAAAAAAATCAGCTGACGCAATAAAGATCTTTCCAGCAAAAGAACGATGGCGGAAAACTGCGCAACTGATGGGGTAGAGTTAAACCAAAGTGATCGGGAGTTGTAAATACCTCCCGACCATAGGATTTTTATATGAAGGGTAAATAACGCATAAATTCATGCGGTTATTGTTAATGTAATGTGAAATTATTTTCCGTAAGTGAGATCTCAAGCAAACTCACACGGGGGGACTTCAGCTTCTCAGGTGCAGTTCAGCCGCCCGGGTCACGTTATCAATTTCATCCAACAGCTCCAGCCATTCGGGTTCGAGCTCGTCCGCCGGGATGTTTTGGCGCAACTGCTGCTCAATGTAAAAACAGAGTTGTTTCAGACGTGGAACACCGCTGTAGCTACAGCTGCCGTGTAATTTGTGGATCAGGGAAAGAATATCCGGGTCTGACTCCCCCTGCGCCACCGCGTTGACGCGCTCACTGACCTGTGGCAGGAACTCTACCAGCATTTGCAGCAGGTCACGCGCCAGCGACTCTTTGTTGGCGGACTGCCGCAGTGCCAGCTGCCAGTCCAGCGTACTGGCAGGCTGCTGGTCAGCGATCTGATTAAGCGGTGACTCTTGAGGAGTGTGGTGAGAGTAGTGGCGTGCCAGTACGCGTTTAAGCATGCTTTCATCAATAGGTTTTGCCAGATAGTCATCCATGCCCACTTTAAGCAGTTGCTCCCGTTCGCCACTCAAAGAGTGAGCCGTCACCGCGACTATCGGCGTTTTAATGTGGCGGGGCATTTGGTGGATAATTTCGCTGGCCCGAATACCGTCAATATCCGGCATCTGAATATCCATCAGGATGATATCCAGATCGTTATTACGCGCCATGTCGATAGCCTCTTCACCGCTGTGACATAGCAGGGTGGTTTCCACCAGTTCCTCCAGCAACGTCCCGATCAGCTTGAGGTTAGCCGGGTTATCGTCAACCGCCATGGCCGTCAGCGGCAGGCGTGATGCCCTTGGCACTGTTGCATTTAGCACCACGGTCGCCGGGCGTTCATCCAGCAACAGCGGTAACAGGCGCAGGCTGGAAACAGGTTTAATCAGACAGGCCTGGACGCCGCGTGTTTTCAGCGTTTCTGCATCGACCTGGAATTCACTGGGCAGCGCCAGCAGCAAGCGATCCGTCATGTCCAGCACCTGTTGCAGACGAACATCGTAATCCGATAGCTGGTGGTCAAGTTTTACCGGGATACTGCACAGCATTAAATCGTAATGCGGGTCTGGCAGCGCCTGAATCGTAGTGCGGTGGACGACATCAAGCGGCGTGGATTGCAGAATTTCAAGCGTGGCCTTGGCCGCCGCCGGATTGGATTCCACATAGGCCATGCGCTTGCCTTCGAGGCAGGACATGGAAACCGGGGTGATGTGGCGGTTATCGTTCAGTTCCAGAGTGATATGGAACCAGAAGGTCGAGCCACGGTTGATCTGGCTGTAGAAGCTAATATCACCGCCCATCTCTTTAACCAGCCGCTGGGTGATCACCAGTCCCAGACCAGTACCGCCGTGACGGCGGGAAATGCTCGCATCGGCCTGACGGAAGGCCTGGAAAAGTTGTGACTGCTGACGCTCAGAAATCCCGATCCCGGTGTCATGGATTTGTACTTCAAGTTCGACTTGCAAATTGTTCTGCGAGCGTACTTCCACATTGATATCAATGTTGCCGTTTTCAGTGAACTTGATGGCATTTCCCAGTAGATTCGTCACTACTTGCTGAAGACGCATCGGGTCGCCCAGGACGCTTTCAGGCACGTTATTATGCACATTCAGGGTCAGTTCCAGCCCTTTGTCATGTGCAGTGTGCGCCAGCAGAATCACCACTTCGTCGAGCATTTCACGCAGTGAGAATGGAATATGTTCAAGCACCAGCTTACCGGCTTCCAGTTTGGAGAAGTCGAGCACGTCATTGATGATGGTCAGCAGATTATTAGCCGAGCGCTCAATGGTTTGCAGGTAATCTGCCTGAGTTGGCGACAGCGGCGTTTTCAGCGTCTGGCGGGTGAAACCAATGACGCCGTTGAGTGGAGTACGCAATTCGTGGGACATGTTGGCGAGGAATTCGGATTTAATACGCGCCGCTTCCTGCGCACGTTTTTTGGCTAAATCCAGCTCGACGTTCTGGATCTCCATCTGTTCGAGGGTTTCGCGCAAATCCGACGTAGCCTGGTCGATATTTTGCTGCACTTCTTCGTGGTAGGCCGTCAGGGACATGGCCATCGAGTTGATGCCGTTTTTCAACATGCTCAGTTCGCCAAGCATATTGCCTTCAACGCGACTGTCCAGCTGGCCACGCCGGATACGGTCAACCGTATTGACCATATTGCGGATAGGTCCAGTCACGTCACGCATCAGCCGGTAAGCAAACAGGGTAGCAATCCCCAGACAGAGCAACAGCAGCATGGTGGAAACAAAGGCTTCCTGGTACTGCTGTAAACGCACTGAACTCAAATCCAGTTCAATGGCGATATACCCCAGGTTGCGCGCCGGTACAGTATCGGTGGCCTGATCGTCCGGGGTGCTATGGTTCTCTGCCAAAATCGGCGTGCGCAGAATAAGTGAGTCCCCAACGCGGTTCTGGGTCAAATCACGCGGGATTTTACTCAGCGAAGGCACCTGCAATATACCGCCATCGCGCAGTGAATTTGAGGTCGCAAAGAGCTTATTGTCGGCGTCGAAAACGCTGATAGACCTGACAATCTCAGAGTGATTACGGTGCAGGCGGCTGATCAGCTTTTTCACCGGGTCACGCTCACGGAAGGTCATACCATATTCACTCGCCACCGCCAGCGGCTCGATAATGCTGGAACCTGCATCGATCAACTGTTTTTGCAGCTCGTTGTAGCGATGCACCACAAAAAACGTGCTGAGCAGCAGACCAATCATTAATGTGGGTGCCAAAATTAAGATCATCATCCGTGCGCGGAGGCTATATTTGGTCATGAGGTTCCAGTGTGGGAGAATCAGTGGCTAACGTAAGCTTAATGAACCAGTGTGTAATCGACAATAATATACCCTGCAACCCGAATTTTTGGGGTATATCACCAGATTCTACTCCCGGAACTGCTGTGTGACGACCCGGTAAACCACAGGGAATCAGAAGGTGTTGCCACGCTGAGAGTGAATGGGCAAGATAATGCCCTTCGCATATCGAAGACTTTTTTTATCAACCCGTCTGCCGCCCAACTGGCAGCAGAATTGTAGGGAGAGGGTATGGTTGCGGTAAGAAGTGCACATTTGAACACGGCAGGCGAGTTTGCGCTCGACGACTGGATCACCAGTTTAGGCCTCTCCAGCCCGCAATCATGTGAGCGTTTAGCCGAGACCTGGCGCTACTGCGAACAACAGACTCAGGGCCATCCGGATGCCTCGCTGCTATTGTGGCGCGGGCTGGAAATGGTCGAGATCCTCTCTACCCTCAGTATGGACAACGACAGTATGCGCGCGGCGCTGCTGTTCCCGCTGGTGGACGTCGGCATTATTGACGAAGAGACGCTCACTCAGCAGTTCGGTAAAAGCATTACCGATTTGGTGCACGGTGTGCGCGATATGGATGCTATCCGCCAGCTGAAAGCCACCCAAAATGATTCGATGGCCTCCGAGCAAGTTGACAATGTGCGCCGCATGCTGCTGGCCATGGTGGAGGATTTCCGCTGCGTCGTGCTCAAGCTCGCCGAGCGAATTGCCCATCTGCGTGAAGTCAAAGATGCACCGGAAGAAGAGCGCGTGCTGGCGGCCAAAGAGTGCAGCAATATCTATGCACCACTGGCTAACCGGCTGGGTATCGGCCAGCTTAAATGGGAGCTGGAAGATTTCTGTTTCCGCTATCTTCACCCTGATGAATATAAGCGCATCGCCAAATTGCTGCATGAGCGTCGTATAGATCGTGAGCAGTATATCGATGATTTTGTCTCCACCGTACGTGGGGCGATGGCCGAAGAGGGCATCAAGGTCGATGTCTATGGCCGTCCGAAACATATCTACAGCATCTGGCGCAAGATGCAGAAAAAAGCCCTGTCCTTTGATGAACTGTTCGATGTACGTGCGGTGCGAATTGTCGTTGAGCGCTTACAGGATTGTTACGCGGCTCTGGGGATAGTGCATACCCATTTTCGCCATCTGCCTGACGAATTTGACGACTACGTCGCCAACCCGAAACCCAACGGTTATCAGTCCATCCACACCGTGGTGCTCGGGCCACGGGGGAAAACGCTGGAAGTGCAAATCCGTACCCGCCAGATGCATGAAGATGCCGAACTTGGTGTGGCCGCGCACTGGAAATATAAAGAGGGCACAGCGGTTCCGGGGGGGCGTAGCGGCGGTTATGAGGGGCGCATTGCCTGGCTGCGTAAACTGATTGCGTGGCAGGAAGAGATGGCTGATTCGGGCGAAATGCTCGACGAAGTGCGCAGTCAGGTGTTCGACGACCGCGTCTACGTGTTTACCCCGAAAGGTGATGTCATCGACCTGCCAATGGGGTCGACTCCGCTCGATTTCGCTTATCACATTCACAGCGATGTAGGTCACCGTTGTATCGGTGCAAAAATCGGTGGGCGAATTGTCCCCTTCACCTATCAACTGCGCATGGGTGACCAGATTGAAATCATCACCCAGAAACATCCGAACCCAAGCCGTGACTGGCTGAATCCGAACCTGGGATACGTCACGACCAGTCGCGGACGTTCTAAGATCCATAACTGGTTCCGTAAACAGGATCGCGATAAAAACATTATTGCGGGCAAGCAGATCCTCGACGACGAGCTGGACAAGCTGGAGATAAGCCTTAAAGACGCGGAGAAACTGCTGCTGCCGCGTTATAACGTCAATTCTCTGGACGAAGTTCTGGCGGCGATTGGCAACGGCGACATACGCCTCAACCAGATGGTTAACTTCCTGCAATCTCAGTTGAAAAAACCGAGTGCAGAAGAGTTGGATAAAGAGGCCCTGCGGCAGTTGACGCAGAAAACCACGCCACCACCAGCGCGTAACAGCGGTAAAGACAATGGTCGTGTGGTGGTCGAGGGTGTGGGTAATCTAATGCACCACATTGCGCGCTGTTGCCAGCCGATTCCGGGCGACGAGATCGTCGGTTATATCACTCAGGGGCGCGGTATTTCCATCCATCGGGCCGATTGTGACCAACTGGAAGATTTGCGTCTGAATGCGCCGGAGCGCGTGGTTGACGCCGTATGGGGCGAAAGCTACTCCAGCGGTTATTCGCTGGTGGTGCGTGTTGTCGCTAATGACCGGAGCGGTTTGCTGCGTGATATCACTACCATCCTGGCCAATGAAAAGGTCAACGTTTTGGGCGTTGCCAGCCGCAGTGACACCAAGCAGCAACTGGCGACTATCGATATGGATATCGAAATTTACAATCCGCAGGTCCTCGGGCGTGTGATTGCCAAACTTAACCAGCTGCCGGATGTCATCGACGCCAAGCGCCTGCACGGCAGTTGAGTCGCATTCATTTGTAAGGCCCGCCAGTCGGGCCTTGTAAACGCTACAAACCGATTGAAATAAAAGGATATTATTTTACGGTCATCCACTTTTCATCCATCGTTGTAATAATATGCCCTGCATTTGCGGGGCTTTTTTATCGAAACAATTTGTAATGGCTAAAAATCCAATGGCAAGATGCACCGCGAAAACAGGTGAACGTGAGTAACAAAGGGATAATTAAAAGATGGCTATGACAAAGTGCAAGGAATGTAAAAAGGAAGTATCCGCAAAAGCTAAAGTTTGCCCACATTGTGGCGTCAAAGACCCCGGCTTCAGCGCGAAGGATGCTTTTAAAGGATTAATCTTTTTAGCGGTACTGGGCAGCATAGCCTACTGGTATTTCAGCGGTGATGATGACGCAGCCGCTAAAGAGCCAGTAAAAGAGAAAGTATGTGCGGCAAGCGATGGGAAGTGTAATTTTGATAAATACTTGGTTGATGCCATCGTTGCTTGTCAAAGGCCAATTCAGGAACTCTCGAAGTATGAATATGAATGGACTGACACGATGTTTGAACATGTTTTCAGCCGTTATGTTAACAAGCCTGAAAAGCATCAGTTAGTATTCATAGGTGACCGGCTCAAATTTACCAACGGTTTTAATGCGAAGGTGAATATGTCTTACTCCTGCACTTTCGATACGAAAAGCAAGCAAGCCGTTGACTATAAAGTGACTGAGGGCCGCTTACCTAAGTGATCCTTATGCGCAATAGTTTGCAAAAGCTATTGCGCTTCAAAACTCCCCGCCAACCCTTGCGGCGCAAGGCTTCCAGAATTTCCCCTCCGATTTTATAACTCGACCCTGGCGCCGTTCTGATCCAGACGGAAAGCAATGAGATCCTTTTTAAAACATCAGCTTAAACAGCGGGTTAGTTTTGACGTCGGTCCCCGTTATTGCAAAACCCTGCAAAAGTTGGCGGCGTGTGCAAAGTGCCAGGGAAGCTACGACCCCAGCCACCGCGCGAGCTGGCGGTAGGGTTTGCGCGAAATTTTCTTTGCAAAATATTTGTGATCCAAATCGTGCAGGCGGGTGCGGTGTAGCGCCGTTTCCGTCTCGGATGCGTTTCCGTCTGTGCGTTTCTGCTAGCGGTGCAGGCTGTGGCTTGACGAACGAAAGAAAGGCCGAACGGTGTCGGCCTAAAGTAATGCGGTCAATGGTGAGCGTTACAGGGTGTTATACGCGGTCGGTGTTTTTGCGGAGTTTCTGTCAGGCGATCAACGGACCGTATTTGGTTTTTAACGTTACCGTTTTAGCTGCCGTCTGGGTGAACTGGCTGGCCTGCTGGCTGGTGCCAGTGTCCGGGTGCGTATGGCTTGCGGTCAGCTTTGCCAGCTCGTTGACGACGTCGAGCGTGTCGGTTAGCAGGGTAAGGACATTTATCTCGTCTGTACCCAGTTTAATAACAGGCGCAATTAACTGCTGTGCCTGGGCCACACTTCGACGGATACCGGCGATTTTCTCAGTGAGAGCGCCGCCGACCGTGATTGTGGCGTTAGCGGTGATCGTGTCGTCCAGGTTGGCGCCAACGCTGCGTATTAGGTTCTGGCCAACATAGACAGATTCGTCTTTGCTGCAGCTGATTGTCAGGCCGCCCGATGTGCCGATGCTGTAATCGCCTTCACAGATGTTAACCACGGCACCGGCCAACAGCGTGGCCGTGCCCAGTACGGTGGTTTTGTCCGTGGCCTGGATAGTGGTTTCACGCACTACTAGCGTGCGGGTTTCATCATCGGCCTGAATGACACGGGTCATTGATGTTTCTTTGATGGCCTGGTCTGTCTGGCGTTCCCAGTCACCGGCGACGTTCACCCGCTGCGATACGCCTTCGCGTTGCTGTTGCAGCTGTTCGCCTGGCTTCACTGCGGGCAGGTTTTGACCCTGCGGCATGGTTTGGCGCACGAACGGTTTGTCCGGGCGCCCGCCAGTAAATCCGACTTCTACCAGAGTGCCAGGCGGGGGAAACTGGAACATGCCCGACTCACTCCCGGCCATCGGTACCGGCAAGGGAACGGCGGGATAAACTGGCGTATCTTTGGCCGGGTTGCCGTCCGCGTCGAGCAACTGCAGATCGACCGCATAGCGCGGGCGAAAGGGGTCGGCGATGTTGCCGGTTGATACGTCTTCGCTTGGCGCTTCAACGCGGGCGAACTGGGGCAGGTGCAAACCTGACGCCAGTTCAGGGAACGCTCCTTCGACCTGGCGCTGAATGGGTGATTTCTGCAATGCCTGGCCGGTGGCTTTGTTGCGCGGCTGCCAGGTGATCGCCATGTTGTCGTTTTCGAGCCGTACCTGATTCAGCCGTTGCCCGTTCACCTCCGCGCCTGGGCGCAGGCTTTGAATAAGCGGCATGGTCATGGAATTCCCGCCTGCGCTGGCCTGGCTAAACTCGCTCGGAATGTCGACCGGCTTACCGGCAAACATGCTGTGCGCGGCGGCGCCAACGTAGACGCTACCGTCCGGGAGTTGGTACCAGAGATAATCGGTGATGGAGAACGCGCGGCCCAAGTTGGCAAAAAGCTGGTATCCGGTCCCGCTGTGGGTGAAATGCGGGATTGGCTTGTCGGTATAGTCGGCATTGGCTGGCGGCGCAACGGTCAGACCGCTTTGTTCACTTATCCAGTTGGTAACCTGGCGCAGCGTGGGATGCTGAAACGAGCACGGCCACGGCTTATCGAATACGCCGATCAACTCCCGGACAAAGAGACGCTGAAAACCGTTTTCTGATGGCTGCGAGCGTTCTACGTACCCGGTGAACCAGCGCAGGACTAATCCGTCATAGCCAACGTCCAGGCGCACCATTTTCCCGGTGTAATCGGTATCTGTTTGCGCGGTGATAAATCCCCGGCCGCACGCGTTTAGCTCGAGCGCCAGATTGACGTCGACCAGGTGAATGAGGTCACTGGAAAGGTACAGCCGTTTAATCGGTTTCATTACTCACTTATCCCAGGGCATCATTGACGGGTTTTAAGACTTTCTTCTCGAACCAACTCATTTTTTCGGCGTCTTCACCTGCTGCGGTACCGCTGCCACCCGCGCCAGTCTGCTTTGTACTGCCGGTTGCGTTGCCTTTGCGTGCTTCACGCTTTTCAGGAACGCTGCTTTTTTCTCGCAGGGTAAAACTCACGTTCCAGGCGAGAATGTCCTCCTGCGGGATGGCATCAATCTGGCCGGTGAACGTGCCTTCGCGAAAGTTGATGGCCGATGCGGTTTCGTTGGCGATGCGGTATTTTTTCAGCGACCCGCTTGTCTCCGTGGCCGATGCCAGCTGAAAAAGACGCTGTAAAACGGCCTGGTCGTCGAATGCCACCAGGCCGGTGACGCGCAGCTCTTTGGCCTTGATGCCCTGTTCGGCATTGGTGGTGCTGGACGTCTGCCCGGATTGATCTTTTTCCTGGAATTGCATAGAGGGGGAAACCAGCATTCTTTTCATGATGATGCCTTCGCCATCAAGGGCGAGTTGGGCGGCCTGGCTCATTTATCATCTTCTCCAAATCTTTCAGTGAATCGCCGGTGAACATCATGGCGGCGGTATGCACGGCGGTAGCCTGGGGGATATTTTTCAGTAATTCGATGGCGCCGGTGTTCATATCCCCGGAATGGGAAAACGCCCACACGTCAGCGCTGGCGCCTTTCAGGTCACTGAGTCCCTGGCTAATTGATGTCAATAATCCGGTGCGGGCCTTCACAAAACTGGCAATCTGCGCCTGTAAACCTGTGGGGCTGGTGCTGCCTGCGGCGGCCAACTGGGCGGCGGCTACGCGTTGGGCATTCACGGCGGTCCGATTGGTGGAGACAGACAGCGGAACGGCGGCGGGCAGGGCGTTGGCAACTTTGCCCGGTAGCTGCATTTTGACCGCGCTCAGTTCGGCGGCGGCTTTTGCCATTCGGCTTACCTGGGTAAACGCCGGGGCAGGAAACACGGCGGCCAGGCTGTTCAGCCCCTGCATGAATGCGTCATGGGTATTCTCAGCCACCATCATGACGATCACATCGCCGGTGTTGCCACTGGAGGTCAGCTTTTTAGCCAAGTATGCCAGGGCGTTGGCCGGGCTAAGGTAGCCGCCTGAATCAGCGGCCTGGCCCAGTCCGTAAACCCACGGATGCGCCGGAACGATGGCGCACGAGAGTGGCGCCATGTCGTCGGCAATCTTAAGTACTGCTTTGCGCCACATTACTGCGGCACCTGCGGCCACTCGATATTCGGCGCGGAGGAAATATCCAAGCGGCTAAGTGCAATACTGTAAAGCTCCCACGCCTGAAGACTGGATTTTTCGGCGTCAGTTGCGACACCCAGCCGGACGACACGCTCTAACAACTTGATACGGTTTTCTGCCTCCGCTGATAAATTCCCTTGCTGTAACTCGGCAATTTTTAGCAGGTATTCAGCGTTAGGAATTATCTTTTTTCCGGTGTAAATCCAGCCCCCCAAAACATCAAAACCGTCTGGTAGGGTGTCAGTGTCGGCTACGCTGAAGCCGCAAACGTACATTAAGCCTGCATTTTCACTGACACTGGTAATAACACCCGTTTCCGTGTCGTATCTGAATTTGTATTTCTTTTTAAATTTAGGGTAAGAATCGTACCAATCATTACCCTCCTCATCCTGAAGATACATAAAGCCTTCGCCATGCTTTGGCTCGTCAGGCGTATATTTACTCCAATTTTTATTTTTCACTTGTCATCCCTCAATAATTAACCAGACGCCGTTTCTACGCATCTGCAATGGACGATACAGGGCAACGCCAATCATATTACCTTCGTTACCGTTGCCGCCTGTGAGGACACACCCAGACGGCGCTTCTACCATTTGGCCATCCATGACCATGGAGGCCTGAGCACCACGCGAGATGCTGGTAAGGAAGTTTTGATTAACTAGATCCCGGGTGGCTAGCTGAACAACGGTATTAGACGCGGTGTACAGCATGTACGGATCTGCGCCATTTCCACCGACAAAGCCCGCTGCACGGCAACCATCGCGCTGAATAAAGTTGCCATTAACCCAGTCTCGCGGAGCCAGTTCCACAACGGTGTCTGATGCGGCGTAACGCATATAAGGAGCTGAGCCATTACCACCAACAAACCCGGCCACACTGCACCCATCACGTTCAATCGCCCCTAAATCTTTAGGCAACGGTTTATTGTTAGAGCTGTAGGCGCGGACGCCCGGCGAGTCATACACCCCCTTAGCAGCCTGAATTGTTCCAAAACTGTGGATATTGCTGTCAGAATGAATATCTCCTTTAGCGGAAATTTCACCTGTGGTAGTTACAGAACCTTTTAGATCTCCACCCGAGAGAGGCAAAGCGCCAATATCCTGCGCCGTGGGTTTATTTTTCTCACAATAAAGTGCGCCCATCGACGTTGAATCAACTTGCGCACGCAGCTTCGCGCCGTCCCAGCCTAAAATCACTTTATTGGTGCTCATGCCAACGCCGCCGCCTTGTTGCACGGCCCCAACATCGCCCGACGTGATCGCAATATCTTTGGACCCATCAAAGGAAACACCGGCAATCTTTCGCGCCGTCGCCAGCTTGGTGGCCGCCGCTGCCGTACCGCCTGAAGGTAACGCCCCTAC